>Ga0213878_10000844_pt1 | contig 11050 bp, 3 predicted proteins | sample VelepicoBEBS_R02_FD_161053 | JGI IMG/M metagenome (GOLD analysis project Ga0213878, IMG submission 161053) | Vellozia epidendroides bulk soil microbial communities from rupestrian grasslands, the National Park of Serra do Cipo, Brazil - BS_R02 | ecosystem: Environmental > Terrestrial > Soil >... | reverse complement strand
TTCGAGAACGATTCCCAGTCGAACGACGGATATGCCGACAGGTGCGCGTTGTAGTTACCCACGGCGCCGTTCATCTTGCCAAGCAGTTCCACGCGCTCGATGCGCTCGATGGCACGCGCCAGGCGCGCAGCCACGTTGGCCATTTCCTTGCCGAGCGTGGTCGGGCTGGCCGGCTGGCCGTGCGTGCGCGACAGCATCGGCTGTGTGGCGTTCAGCTTCGCCAGTTCGACCAGGCGCGCCTGGACGCGCTTGAGCGCCGGCACGATCACGCCATCACGGGCGCCCTTGAGCATCATGCCGTGCGACGTGTTGTTGATGTCTTCCGAGGTGCAGGCGAAATGGATGAATTCGCTCGCCGCTTCGAGTTCGGCGTTGCCCTTGACCTGCTCCTTGAGCCAGTACTCCACGGCCTTCACGTCGTGGTTGGTGACGGCCTCGATTTCCTTGATACGGGCAGCATCGGCCTCGGTGAAGTTCTCCACCAGCGATTGCAGCTTCGCTTCCGACGCGGCCGAGAACTTCGGCACGTCGGGCAGGCCGGCCTGGGCCAGCGCGATCAGCCAGTTGACCTCGACCTTGACGCGGTTGCGCATGAAAGCCGCTTCGGACAACCACTCGCGCAATGCATCGGCCTTGGCGGCGTAGCGGCCATCGATGGGAGACAGGGCGGTGAGCAGCGAAAGGGAAGACGTGGACATGCTGGCAACCGGAAGTAAGGAAGGTATGGGAGCGTTCCGCACAGGGGGAATGCGGGGGCGATGCACAGTGAGATGCGACCGATCCGCCGCACGGCCGGATCACTGCGGCAGCCGTGCAGCGTACGTGCAGACCGAGGCCGCAAAACGCGTAACGCGCGATTTTACCATCGGCCCAAGGCGCTGTGCTGCGCGCCACGGCCAAAGCCCCGCCATCCGTGCGGCAAGCCGCATTGGTGCCGCATTCGACGCCCGGCGCGGGTATACTCGCGCTCGCTCATCCATTAGCCTGTTATGAAGTGCATCGGGCATGCGGGACACGCCTGCCTGCGTGAATACCCGCCTGCCGATGAGCGCCGATACACTTCATAACAAGCTCAAGGGGAGAACATGAAGCTGTATGCGTCCCAAACCAGCCCGTACGCGCGAAAAGTGCGCGTGGTGCTGGCGGAGAAGAAGATCGACTACCAGATGATCGAAGTAGACGTCTGGTCGCCGGACACCACGATCGGCCATTTCAATCCGCTCGGCAAGGTGCCGTGCCTGGTCATGGAAGATGGTGCCGCGGTCTTCGACTCAAGCGTGATCGCCGAGTATGCGGATACGCTGTCGCCGGTCAGCCGCATGATTCCGCAGGGCGGCCGCGAGCGTCTGGAAGTCCGCTGCTGGGAAGCGCTGGCCGATGGCCTGCTGGATGCTGCCCTGCTGGTGCGCCTGGAAACCACGCAACGCAAGGAAAGCGAACGTAGCGAAAGTTGGGTGAAGCGCCAGCGCGGCAAGATCGATGCCGCCCTGACTGCCATGTCGACGGGCCTGGGCGACAAGCCCTGGTGCACCGGCATCCACTACACGCTGGCCGATGTGGCCGTCGGCTGCGCGCTGGCCTACCTGGATTTCCGCTTCCCGGACCTGGATTGGCGCGATCGCTATCCAAACCTTGTGGCGTTCCAGGACAAGATCGGCAAGCGCCAGTCGTTCATCGACACCGAGCCGCCGAAGGCCTGATAGGCCCGATCGGCTGACCACGCTTCGGAAATGCATCATCAATGCGACGGAGCGTGGGTTTTTGCCACTACCTGGCACATTTAAAGATCCACCGATTTCCGCGTATTACCGCCATCTTTAACGTCTCGCACCTGATCCGGCGCGCGGACGCCCAGGGGACGCAATGTCCACCACCTGTCTGATTGCACACGCTTCGCGCCGAACCAACTTCGGAGCGAGGCGGTGCCAGACAATCAGGGCAATTCACCATTACGCGCCACCTGGTGGCGCACACGCAACAAGCGTCAGCATCGGCTAGCCAGGCTGGGCTGGCTGCTCGGCCTGCCCCTTTGCGCCATGGCGCAGCCAGTACCGGCGCCAATTTCACCTGACACCAACACCCAGGAGCTGCTTCGCCAGCAGGAGCGCGAACGTGCGCTGCGCGAACGCCAGGAGCCGTCGCCCGACATAAGGCTGGACCGCCCGGCCCCCACTGAGTCCGAATGGCTGCCTGCCGATGAGTCGCCCTGCTTTCGGATCGACCGTATCGAACTGGTTGGCGACGCCGCAGATCAGTTCCGCTGGGCACTCGGCGCGGCCAGCGTCTCCGGCGACGCCGCCACCGGCCGTTGCCTGGGCACGCACGGCATCAATATCGTGATGAAGCGCGTGCAGGATGCGCTCGTGCAGAAGGGCTATGTCACCACGCGCGTGCTGGCCGCCCCGCAGGACCTGAAGGACGGCACCCTGACCCTGACGGTCATTCCCGGCCGAATCCGCTCGATCCGCTTCAGCGACGATTCCAGCTCGCGCGCCACGCAATGGAACGCCGTACCGGCGCGTCCGGGCGACATCCTGAACCTGCGCGACATCGAGCAGGCGCTTGAGAACTTCAAGCGTGTGCCGACCGCCGATGCGGACATCCAGATCACACCGACTGAAGGCGCCGACGCGCAACCCGGAGACAGCGATCTCGTGATCCGCTGGCACCAGGGCATTCCATTCCGCATCAGCGCCACGGTAGACGATTCTGGCAGCAAGCAGACGGGCAAGTACCAGGGCAGCGTGACGGTCTCGTTCGACGACTGGTGGACCCTCAACGACCTGTTCTATGTCAGCCTGAACCACGACCTGGGCGGCGGCGACCCCGGCAGCCGCGGCACGCGTGGCTACACCGTGCATTACTCGGTGCCATATGGCTACTGGCTGCTTGGTTTCACGGCCAGCGGCAACGACTACTACCAGTCAGTGGCCGGCGCCAACCAGACCTACCGCTATAGCGGCGAGAGCCAGAACGCCGAGGTACGCCTGTCGCGCATCCTCTATCGAGATGCCGTGCGCAAGACCACCGCCTATCTGCGCGGGTGGCAGCGCGGCTCGAACAACTATATCGACGACACCGAAATCGAGGTCCAGCGCCGCCGCATGGCCGGATGGGAAATTGGACTCACGCATCGCGAGTTCCTCGGGTCCGCTTCGCTCGATGCAAGCGTTGGGTATCGACACGGCACCGGCGCACTCGAATCGATGCGCGCTCCGGAGGAACGGTTCAACGAAGGCACGTCCCGCCCCGAAATTTTGACCGGCGACGCGCAACTGCACGTGCCATTCGCAGTGGCAGCCCAGCGCATCCGCTACACGGCCGCGATCCGCGCGCAATGGAACTTCACGCCACTCGTGCCGCAGGACAGGTTCTCCATCGGCAATCGCTACACCGTGCGCGGCTTCGACGGCGAGACGACGCTGATCGGTGACCGTGGCTGGTTCATCCGCAATGAACTCGGCTGGGGCTTCGGCGGGAGCGGGATCGAGTTGTACGCAGGTGCCGACTACGGCCAGGTCGGCGGGCCATCCGCGCAGTTCCTGACCGGCACACGCCTGGCTGGTGCCGTGCTCGGTCTGCGTGGCGGCTATCGGGGCGTGTACGCGGACGCATTCATCGGCAAGCCAATCTACAAGCCCGCGGGCTTTCGCACTGCGAGCACAACAGCCGGGTTCAACGTGAGCTGGTCGTACTGAGGATCGGATTTTCGGGAACAAGGGTCATGAACAACAAGCTATTCCGCATCGTATTCAATCGCCATCGCGGCCAGTTGATGGCCGTTGCCGAACACACGTCGAGCGCGGGCAAGGCGCCGGGCAGCACCGACACCGTTGGCCACCGCCCGGTGCTGGCAGCGCTGCTGCCTGTCACCTTCGCACTGTGGCTCGCATTCGGCCTGGTCGGGCAAGCCGCCGCGCAGATCGTTGCCGATCCCGGCGCGCCGCGGAACCAGCAGCCCACCATCCTGAACGCGCCCAACGGCACGCCGCTCGTCAATATCCAGACACCGAGCGCGGCTGGCGTGTCGCGCAACACGTACGGCCAGTTCGACGTCAACGCGAACGGCGCAATTCTCAACAACTCGCGCACCAACACGCAGACCCAGCTTGGCGGATGGGTGCAAGGCAACCCGTGGCTGGCCGGCGGCACGGCACGCGTGATTCTCAACGAGGTCAACGGCAGCAACCCGAGCCAGTTGCGCGGCTATGTGGAAGTGGCCGGCAACCGCGCCCAGGTGGTGATCGCCAATCCGGCCGGCATTTCCTGCGATGGGTGCGGCTTCCTGAACGCGAACCGCGTGACGATGACCACCGGCACGCCGATCCTGAACGGCGGCAGCCTGGAGGGCTACCGCGTCCAGCGCGGCATCGTCGGCATCAGCGGCGCCGGCATGGACGCCAGCCGCACGGACTATACCGACATCCTCGCGCGTGCCGTGCAGGTCAACGCGGGCATCTGGGCGCGGCAGCTCAAGGTCACGACAGGCGCCAACGAGGTCTCCGCAGATAACGCGCAGGCCACACCGACCGCTGGCACCGGGCCCGCACCGGCCTATGCGCTCGACGTCAGCGCGCTGGGCGGAATGTACGCCGGCAAGATCGCCCTGATCGGCACCGAGCACGGGCTCGGCATGCGCAACGCCGGGCACATCGGCGCCCAGGCTGGCGAGTTGGTGGTGACTGCCGATGGGCGGCTCGAGAACACCGGCACGATGCAATCGAGGCACGATGCGCGCATCGTGGCGCACGGTGGCGTGAGCAACTCCGGCACCCTCAGCGCGGCGCGCGAACTGCTGATCCACTCGCCTGCGGATATCGACAATCGCGGCGGCACACTGAATGCGCGACGCATCGAGGTCAACGCAACGTTGCTCGACAACCGGGGCGGTGCGATCGAACAGAGCGGGCTCCAGGCACTGGCATTGCATGCTGGAACGCTTTCGAATCGCGACGGCGGCCGGATTGGCGCGGTGGAGCCAGGCGGTGGCGACGACCACACCGGCGAGACCGGCGCCTCGAACACAGGCGCCACGAACGATACATCCGCAGCGGAAGGCGGCAGCGCTGGCAACGGCGGCGCCGATGACACCTCCAGCGGCAGTGCGCCGCCCCCGCCCTCGAGGCTGGCCGACGGCCTGCTGCACATCGCCAGCCACCTCGACAACGATGGCGGACGCATCCGCGCAGGCGGTGGCATCGACCTGCAATCCGCAACCGGACTCGACAACGATGGCGGACGCCTCGCGCTGCGCAACCTGACGCTCGCGGGCGGCGACCTTGGCAATCGTGGTGGCGAACTGACGATCGGCGGCTCTGCCAATCTGCAGGCCCGCAACCTCTACAACGACGCGGGCTTGCTGGCCGTGGGCGGTGCACTTGCCGTGTCCGCACAGCAGCTTTCCAACCGCGGCGGGAAGCTGCTGCACGGTGGCACCGCCGCGGCTTCGCTGCAGATCGACGGCAACCTCGACAATGCTGGCGGTGTGATCGCCAGCAACGCCTCGCACCTGTCGATGGGTGCGGGCTCGCTGGACAACCGTACCGGGCAGATCACCGCTGGTGCTGATCTCTCCACCGAAATCAGGCAAGCACTCGACAACGCGGGCGGGTCGATGGTTGCCGATGGCAACCTGTCTCTGCAAACCGCATCGCTGGTCAATCGCGACAACGGCGTCATCGCATCGGTATCAGGCGACCTCGATCTCGCGGCCGAAGGCGCGATCGACAACACCGGCGGCACGCTTCAGGCCGGTGCCAACGTCGCACTGGCCAGCGCCGGGCTCACCAACATGCGCGGCACCGTCCTCGGGGCCAGCGCGTCGATCGATACCCACGGCCAGGCGCTCGACAACACGCACGGCACCATCGCCGCCACCGATGGCACGCTGAACGTGCGCAGCGGTGCGCTGAACAACGATGGCGGGCTACTTCAGGCGGCGGGCGCGATGTCCGTCGATACGTCCGGGCAATCGCTTGTCAATGCGAACGCCGGTCACATCGGCAGCGCTACCAATCTCAACCTCACAGCGGGCGGGATCGACAACAGCGGCACGATTGCCGCCGCAACCCGCGCCAGCATCACGGCACGGGGCACCATCGCCAACCACGGCACACTGCTGGCCAGCGAACTGGCACTGCGCGCCGGCGATATCGACAACACCGCCACGGGCAATATCCGCGGCGAACGCACGGACCTCGCGGCCAGCTGGACGTTGACCAACCGTGGGCTGATCGATGGCGCCGGCACGCGCATCGATGCCCACGCGCTCGACAACGTGGGCAGCGGCCGGATCTACGGCGACCATCTGGCCATCCGGGCCGATATCGTGCGCAACCTCGACGAAGCGGTGGATGGCCAGACCCGTGCGGGGACCATCGCGGCGCGCGAACGGCTCGACATCGGCGCGCAGGTACTGGTCAATCAGGAGAAGGCGCTGATCTTCAGCGCCGGCGATGGTGCACGTGCCCTGAACATCGGCGGCGCGCTCGATGCCGACGGGCACGCCACGGGCCGTGCGCAAGAGGTGCGCAATGCCAGCGCGACGATCGAATCGCTCGGCGGGCTGAGCTTGAAAACGAACGTCCTGCGCAACACCAACGAGCACTTTGCGACTGAGCGGGTGCAGGTCAAGGGGCCAACCCGCAGCCAGACGATCCAGCCCAAGGGCGACCCCAATCAGTACGACGCAAGCGAGTTCACGCGGGAGAGCTGGAGCCGCGCGGGACGCTACCGCGGCAAGGATGGCGCCGAGATCACGGACTGGACGCAATACGACCTCACCACCACCGAGTATGAGGATCGCGTCACCCAGAGCGCGCCGGCGATGATCCGTGCAGGCGGCGCGATGCATCTCGAGGGCGAGGATCTGGTCAACGACAAGAGCCAGATCATCGTCGGCGGCACGCTGTCGGGATCGCTCGACCAGTTGCAAACCATCGACGCCGATGGCGAGTACGTGATTCACCGCGAAGGCACCAGCCAGTACACCTTCGCGGAATGGCGCGGTGGCTTCCGGCGGTACCACCAGCGCAACTGGGATCCCGTGGTGGCCTACACGCCGGCCGATGTGGTGACTTCCACCAAGCTGGACGTGGCGGCGACACGCCAGAACGCCGGTGCCTCCAGCAGTGGGCACACCGTCGACGCCCGCGATGCGGACAGCCCACGCCCCACCCGCCCCATCTCCGAAGTCCCGCTCGATGCCGGCGGCGGACGGGGCGTGGTGCGCACGATTGACACGAACACCGACACCCCCGCCAACAGCCTGTTCCGCACGGCGCCGTCGTCCAGCGGGTACCTGATCGAAACCGATCCACGCTTCGCCGACTACCGGCAATGGCTGTCGTCGGACTACATGCTCGGGCAACTCGGCCTGGACCCGGCGACCATGCAGAAGCGTCTGGGCGATGGCTTCCATGAACAGCAGCTCGTGCGCGAGCAGATCGGGCAACTGACCGGGCGGCGCTTCCTCGACGGCTACGCCAGCGACGAGGCGCAGTACCGGGCCCTGCTCTCCAATGGCGCAACCTTCGCGCAGCAGTGGAGTCTGCGCCCGGGCGTGGCGCTCTCGGCCGAGCAGATGGCGCAGCTGACCAGCGACATCGTCTGGCTGGTGGAACGCCCGGTCACGCTACCCGATGGCACCCGCACCACGGCCCTCGTGCCGCAGGTCTACGTGCGCGCCCAGCCGGGCGACCTCAAGGGCGACGGCACGCTGATCTCGGGCGACGTCGTCGATCTGCAACTGACGTCGGATCTGACAAACACCGGCACGATAGCAGGCCGCTCCGCAGTGCGGATGACTGGCGAGAACCTGCGCAATCTCGGTGGGCGCATCACGGGCCAATCCGTCGCGCTGCAGGCCAGCCAGGACATCGACAACACCGGCGGCACGATCGACGCGACGTCGGCACTGGCCGCGATGGCCGGACGCGATCTGAACCTCGGCTCCACGACACAGAGCGACGCCAGGCAGTCTGGCCAGAGCAGCTTCAGCCGGACCAACCTCGACCGCGTCGCCGGCCTCTACGTGACGAATCCGGGCGGCACGCTGGTGGCGATGGCCGGGCGCGATGCCAACCTCGATGGCGCCCGGATCGCCAACAGCGGCGACGGTGGCAAGACCGTGATCGCGGCCGGACGCGACCTGAACCTCGGCACCGTACAGACCGGTGTGCAGGAGAACAGCGTCCGCAATGCCGGCAACTACCTGCAGCAAGGCGGCAGCCAGGAGATCGGCACGTCGATCCACACGCGCGGCGACGTGACGCTGTCGGCCGGGCGCGACCTCAACGCGCGTGCGGCACAGGTCACCAGCGACCAGGGCGCGGTGGCGGCCGTGGCCGGGCGCGACGCGAACCTGACGGCGGGCGAGAACACCAGCAACTGGGGCGAAGGCCGCCAGCACCAGCGCAGCGGCCTGTTCGGCGGCTCGCGCTCCACCACGCGCAACAGCCTCTCGGAGTCGACCGCACAGGCGACGACTTTCAGCGGCAACACCGTCGACGTGCACGCCGGGCGCGACATCAACGTGCTTGGCAGCAATGTGGTCTCGGACGCCAGGACCACACTGCTGGCCGAGAACGACATCAATATCGGCGCCGCGCAGAACACCACGACGGAAGGCCAGTTCAAGGAAACGAAGAAAAGCGGCTTCCTGTACAGCGGCGGCGCGGCCTTCACGATTGGCACGCAGCAGCAGAGCACCGATGCCCGCAGTACGCGCACATCGGCGGCCGCTTCGACGATTGGCTCGACCGGGGGCGACGTGACCATCGTCGCGGGTAACCACTACCGGCAGACCGGCAGCCATGTGGTGGCGCCCGAGGGCGATATCGACATCCTGGCGAAGAAGGTCCAGATCGTCGAGGCGCGCGAGACCGGCCACAGTGTGGAGGAAAGCCGGTTCCGACAGTCTGGCCTGACGGTGGCGGTGACCGCACCCGTGATCTCCGCCTTGCAGACCGCACAGCAGATGAAGAGCGCGGCTGGCCAGACGTCGGACGGCCGCATGCAGGCGCTGGCTGGCGCTACCACGGCGCTCGCCGCGAAGAACACCGCGGACGCCGTCCAGGCAGACCCGGATTCGGCCGGTGGCATCGGCATCTCCGTGACTGTGGGCGCTAGCAAAAGCGACAGCCGAACCACGACCCGCAGCGATACCGCGGCCGGATCCACCGTGGCCGGGGGTGGCAGCGTACGCATTCGCGCCACCGGTGCGGGCCAGGAATCGGACCTGACGATTCGCGGCACCAGCGTGAGCGCGGGCGGCAACCTCGCCCTGAAGGCCGACGGCAAGGTGGCGCTGCTTGCGGCGGAAAACAGCGCGGACATGGATCGCAAGAGCAGCAGCGCAAGTGGCGGCGTGGGCCTGGCTATCAAGGTCGGTCAGGGCGGCGCGTCGTTTGGCGTCACCGCGAACGCCAGCGGCTCGCGCGGCAGGGGCGAAGGCACCGACGTCACCTGGACCAACACCCACGTGACGGCCGGCAAGACACTTTCCATCGAATCGGGCGGCGATACCACGCTGCGCGGCGCGGTCATCGGCGGCAATCGCGTCGTCGGCGACATCGGCGGCAACCTGCGCATCGAGAGCCTGCAGGACATCCACAACTACCGCAGCAAGGACCAGAGCATCGGCGGCAGCGTGACCGTGGGGTTCGGGTTCTCCGGCAGCGCCAACGTCAGCCAGCAGAAGATCGACAGCAATTACGCGAGCGTCGCCGAGCAATCTCGCATCAAGGCCGGCGACGGCGGCTTCCAGATCCGCGTCCAGGGCAACACCGCGCTCGATGGCGGCACGATCACGTCGACCGGCAAGGCCGTCGAGGAAGGACTGAACCGCCTGAATACCGGCACGATCACCCACGGCGACATCGCGAACCGCGCAAGCTACAAGGCCAGCAGTATCGGCCTGGGCGGGGGCTTCACGTCCCGGGGCTCGAGCGAAGCCGGGGGCGGCGCCGGCAACGACATCGCCAGCGGCGTCGGCACGAACCAGCAGGGCCAGGCCGCCACCGGCGGCGAGAAGGTACCGGGCAGCGACCTGCCCTCGCTCGGCGGCCTCAGCGCCGCGCCCCCGGTCGTGCTGGGCGCAAGCGGCAAGTCGAGCAGCACCACCCGCAGCGGCATCAGCGGCGCGGCGGTGACGATCCGGGATGCCGAGGGACAACGGGCGCTGACAGGCCAGTCCGTAGACGAGGCGCTGGCGGGGCTGAATCGTGATGTCACGAGCGATATGGACGGCGCCAACGCGCTCAAGCCGATCTTTAACGAGAAGGAGATCAAGGCTGGGTTCGAGATCGTGGGGGCGCTGCAGCGGGAGACTGGGGCGTTCCTGAACAATCGGGCGAAGGAGGCAACGGCCGCCCAGAAGGCACTCGCCAACGAACTCAAGAAGCCCGAGGCCGAGCGCGATCCAGCCAGAATCGAGCAGTTGAGCCAGGTGGTCAAAGACAACGCCACATGGGGTGTCGGTGGCACAGGCCGCAACATCGTCGGCACTGGCCGCCGCTGCGGGCGCCAATGTCACCGGCAGCACGGCCGGAATGCTGCAGGGCGCTGCGGTCAACTATCTGCAAGGCCTTGGCACGCAGCAGGTCAAGGAAATCGCGGACAACCTCGATAGCGACGCCGCGAGAGCGGCACTGCAAGGCGTCGTGGCATGCGCAGGCGCCGCCGCACAGAGCCAAAGCTGCGGCGCGGGAGCCGCTGGCGCCGCTGCAAGCGTCGTGCTGAACAATCTTCTCGATGGGCTCAACCGCAGCGAGGCCGGCGGCCTGACGGCCGAGGAGAAGGAGGCCCGGTCAAATCTGGTGTCAGGGCTGGTAGCCGGCATCGCCGGGGCGGCAGGCGGCGAAGCGGCTACCGCCGGGACAGCCGCAAGGATCGAGACCGAGAACAACGCCGCTTTCGTTCCCATCGTTGTGGGTGCAGTATGGCTGGCGGACAAGGGGCTGACTGCTTATGAGGCGTGGCAGGACGTCAATGCCGTGCGGGACGGCAAGAAGACGGTTGAGCAACTGGCGCAGGAGAAAGGGGAATATGT
>Ga0213878_10000843_pt1 | contig 11051 bp, 8 predicted proteins | sample VelepicoBEBS_R02_FD_161053 | JGI IMG/M metagenome (GOLD analysis project Ga0213878, IMG submission 161053) | Vellozia epidendroides bulk soil microbial communities from rupestrian grasslands, the National Park of Serra do Cipo, Brazil - BS_R02 | ecosystem: Environmental > Terrestrial > Soil >... | reverse complement strand
ACCGTATCCCATAGGATACACTGTAGGCATGCGCGTCGAAATGACCGAGGTCTATCGTGAATGGATCAACGGTCTCAGGGATGTCGTTGGACGCGCTCGTGTGCAGGTGCGAGTCGACCGCTTGGCACATGGAAATCCCGGTCAGCACCGCGTCTTGACGAGTGGTGTCCGCGAATTGAAGATCGACTTCGGACCCGGCTACCGGGTGTATTACACCGAGCGGGGCGGCGTTCTGATAATCCTGCTGGCAGGCGGCGACAAATCGACCCAATCGAAGGACATCAAGACCGCCGTCGCGTTGGCGAAGAATCTGTAGGCGAGATTTGCGATGAGCAGCAAGAACGCGCGTAAGAGGGTCGCTAAGACCAAGACGGTGCCGTACGACGTGGCAGAGCAGCTGCGCACGCCTGAGGAAATGGCGGCGTACCTCGATGCATGGTTTGCCGAGGCGCCGGACGATGCAGCGGGTATTGCGCGTGCGCTGGGCGATATCGCCCGCGCGCGAGGGATGACTCAGGTAGCACGAGACGCTGGCCTCAGCCGCGAGAGTCTGTACAAAGCCCTTAGCGCGGACGGGAATCCGAGTTTCGCGACGGTCTTGAAAGTAGCGCGGGCACTTGGGGTTCGGCTCCACGCGATGGTCGCGTGATGCGGAAGCCTTCAGCGGCCCGCATGAGCGCTTCTTTCTTCTCGGGCTCTGGCCCCGGCGAACGGACACCTACGCCTGGGCGAAACGTTCGACACGGTGCTGCTTGCAAGCTGTCTGGTCAATCATCCGTCCGCATTGACCAGAGCATCGCTCGCCGCAACTGCGCGCTGGCACGTTGCTCGCGGCGGCCAACTTCTTGCGCAGCGTCACGATCCGGATCGACTGCGGAACGAACAGGTAGGTGCCGCGAGCTGCGTCAACGGCCTCGGATGCTCCATTGAAGCCGTCCGCCGGTGCGACGACCACATGGACATGACCGTGCGTTACGACATGGACGGTCAAAGTTGGCATCACTCGTTCCGCACATCCCTGCTATCGGAGACCGAGCTCGAAGCGCTGCTTGCCGACGCCGGATTTCGCTCGTTTGAATGGTTCGGCGAGAAGCATTTGTGGGTGCGAGCGGCGGTTGGGTTATGACCGCTTCACGCCGTCGGCTTCCGGAATTCGCGTCTGACGGCAACGGATCGGTTCGTTGAGTTCAAGACGCGCTTTCGCGGGCTACCGGTTTCCAGAGCCCAGCGGTCCGCGCACAAGCCCGTGCGCGCCGAGCCTGCGAATCCGCTCAAGGGTTTCCTGCGCGCCACAATCCGGCTCGCAATCCGGTGCGTACACGGGAATGGGCGTACTGCTGCACAAGTCGGCCAGCTGAGCATCCGGTAGAGCGCCGGTGAGCGCGAAATCGGCGCCGGAAGCGGCCAGCGCCCGCAACTCGGCGGCGTCGTTGCACACGGCAGCGCGCCAAACAGTGCCGTCGATCAGAATTTCCCGTACTTCGCCTGCCGCGGGGACCGCCTGTTCGCGAGGCCAGCTCAGCCGCTGCGGCAAACGCAGGAATCGCAGCACCGGCAGCGCTGCCGGCAGCAAAGGCTGCGGAGCAGGTTCCGCAATCCAATGGAACATCCACCGCTGACCTTCCAGCGGTGCGGGTTCGCCGCGCCACTCGAACACGCGGCGAAAGTGCAGTCGAACGTACGCGTGCGGATAATCGAATTCGAATACCAGCCAGGGTATCGATTCGACCACCTCGATGTGCAATTCCTCGGCCAGCTCGCGCACCAGCGCGCGCTCGGCCGATTCGCCCGCCTCGATTTTGCCGCCCGGGAATTCCCAATGGCCGGCGTACGGTTTGCCCGCTGGCCGGTCGGCCAGCAGCACCGCGCCGTCGTCGCGCAGCAGGACTGCTGCTGCGACCGGAACGATCGGCCGCGTCGTCACCGGATCACCGCTTACCGCTTCGCCAGCGCGGCGCGCCCCGCGAAATCACGCGCGAACTGCTGGGCGATTCGACCCGAGCGAGAGCCGCGCGCCAGCGCGAACTGCAGCGCTTCGGCGTGCGCGTTCGGCACGCGAACCGGATCGACGCCGAGGCACGCGAGCCAGTGGTCAACGATGTCGAGGAAATCCTCCTGGCGGAACGGATGGAACGACAGCCACAGTCCGAAGCGCTCCGACAGCGAAACCTTCTCTTCGGTCGACTCGGCCGGATGCAGCTCGCCATTGTCGTCGTACGCCGCTTGCAGGTTCTCTCGCATGAACTCGGGCATCAGATGGCGACGATTGGAGGTCGCGTAGATCAGCGTGTTGTCGCCCGGCCCTGCAAGCGAGCCGTCCAGCGCGGCCTTCAGTGCCTTGTAGGTGGCGTCGCTCGGCTCGAACGAAAGATCGTCGCAGAACAGCACGAAACGCTCCAGCCGCCCTTCCAGCCGCTCGGCGATTTGCGGCAGGTCGATCAGATCGTGGCGATCGACCTCAATCAGCCGCAAGCCGTCGGCGGCGTAGCGCGACAGGCAGGCACGCACGAGCGACGATTTTCCGGTTCCGCGCGCGCCGGTCAGCAGCACGTTGTTGGCCGGCAAGCCACGAACGAACTGCTCGGTGTTGCGCAAAATAGCCTGCTTCTGCGCATCGATGTGTTTCAGATCTTCCGGCCCAATTTTCGCGATGTGGCGAACCGCCTCCAGGCGCCCCATCGATGCTCCCAGGTAAGAGCGCCTGCGCCACTGGAACGCGAGCGCGCGAAAGTCCGGCTGATCCAACGGCGGCAGCAGCGGCTCGAGCCGCTGCAACAGGATCTCCAAACGCTCGACTATCGAAAGCGAGATCGTCATCGGATGTGGTGTGGCGGCCCGGGACGGAGTGCCCGGCGTGCCTGCGAGCGCCAGCGCCTGGAGGGCGCGCCTTGCAAGGCGCGCCCGCTTCGGCGGCGCGAAGCTGCGCTTCGCGCGAGCCCGCCTCCGCCCCCCGTGGTGGCGAAAGGCGGCCCAGGAGCGAGACGGGCACCCGGGCGCTCCGGCCAGGGCTGCACTCTAGGTCATGAGATGGATGATGCTATCAACTCCGGTAGTCCGCGTTGATCGAAACATATCCGAGCGACAGGTCGCACGTCCAGACGGAGGCCGACGCGCTCCCGCGGCCGAGGACGATGCGCACGAGGATCTCACTGCCACTCATCGCGCGCTGAGCGTCTTCTTCGCGGTACTGCGGATGGCGCGCGCCGTCGCGCGCGACCCACACCTCATTCAGGTACAGCTGCACGGTCGAAGGGTCCAGATCGTCGACGTCGCTGGCGCCGACCGCCGACAGGATCCGACCCAGGTTCGGGTCGGACGCGAACATCGCGGTTTTGACGAGAGGCGAATGCGCCACCGCATAGGCGACTGCCGAGGCCTCGCTCTGGCTGCGCGCCTGCTCGACGACGATGCGGATGAACTTGCTGGCTCCTTCGCCATCGCGAACGATCGCCATCGCAAGCTCGCCCGCAACCTCTGCGATCGTGCTCTCGAGCTGTGCGAGGCGTGGATCCTCGGCGTCGGCGAACGGCGCTGCTGTGGTGCACCCGGTCGCGGCGACGAGGAACGAATCGTTGGTCGAGGTGTCGCCGTCGACCGTAATGCGGTTGAACGAAACATCCGCCACACGCTTGGTCAGCGCTTCCAGCACCGCGGGGGCCACTGCTGCGTCGGTGGCAAGGAACGCCAGCAGCGTTGCCATGTTCGGGCGGATCATTCCGGCGCCCTTGGCAATGCCCGTTACTGCAATGGGGACTCCGTCGAGCTGGCAGCGCCGGCTGATGGCCTTGGGCACCGTATCGGTCGTCATCATCGATTCGGCAGCATTGAGCCATCCGCTCCGATCGAGGCGCGTCACCGCTTGCGGCAATGCGTCCACGATCGCCTGCACCGGCAGCGGCTCCATGATGACGCCGGTGGAAAGAGGAAGCACCTGCAACAGCTCACATCCCAGCAGCTGCGCCGCAGCTTTGCAGGCGCGCCGCGCGTCTGCCAGTCCCTGCGCCCCGGTGCCGGCATTGGCGCAGCCCGAATTGACCAGCACGGCGCGGATCGGTTGACCACTGCGCAGGTGTGAACGGCAGATCTGAACCGGGGCGGCACAGAAGCGGTTGCGCGTGAATACGCCGGCGACCGATGACCCTTCGGCCAACCGGATCAGCACCAGATCCTTGCGACCTTGCTTGCGGATGCCCGCCATCGCCCACCCGAGCTCACAGCCGGCGACGGGCCGCAGCGAGGCGGCGTCAGGAGGCTCTAATCCGACGGCCATGCTTGCCTGCTCTACCCTCACCCCTAACCCCTCTGCCTCCGGGACAGGGGAATTGCTCCGAAACCTCTCCGGGCGGGAGAGGGCAACTCAGGCGACGCGGCCGTGGCACAACTTGTACTTGCGTCCGCTGCCGCACGGGCAAGGGTCGTTGCGGCCGACCTTCTCGCCGAAGCGGCGGAACGGCTGAGGCGCCGCAGCAGGCGGAGCCGCCACCGCAATCGCAACGCCGCCCTCGCCTTCGGCCTCCGCCTCGCCCGCAATGGCGGCAGCAGATCCGAAATCGGCGTGCTGCGCCTGGGCCTGCTCGACTCGGCGCTCGGCCTCCTGCTCGATGCGCGATTCGGTGCGCTCGATTTCCTCCCGAGTCTGAATCTTCACGCTCATTAAGAAGCGCACGACATCCGCGCGCACGCGATCCAGCAACAGTCCGAACAGCTCGAACGCCTCGCGCTTGTACTCCTGCTTCGGCTGCTTCTGCGCGTAGCCGCGCAGGTGGATGCCCTGCCGCAGGTGGTCGAGAGCGGCCAGGTGTTCGCGCCAATGTTGGTCCAGCATGTTCAGCAGGATCGATCGCTCCAGCCCGACGAACATCGCCGGATCGACCTCGGCGCGCTTCGCAGCGTAGGTCTCGTCGGCGGCGTGCAGAATCCGCTCGAGAATGACAGCGTCGGTCAGGTCCTTGTCCTCGTCGAGCCATTGCTGGACCGGCAAATCGATCTGCCAGTCGCCCTTCAGCGTGCGCTCCAGAGCGGCGATGTCCCACTGCTCCTCGATCGTCTCGGCCGGAACGAAGCCGCGGAACAGGTCTGTGAAGAATCCGCGCCGCAGGTTGACCACCATCTCGGACGGATCGGCGCTTTCGAGGATGTCGTTGCGCAGCCGGTAGATCTCCTTGCGTTGCTCGTTGGCGACGTCGTCGTATTCGAGCAGCTGTTTGCGGATGTCGAAGTTGCGCGCTTCGACTTTGCGCTGCGCCGTCTCGATCGAGCGCGTGACCATGCCGGCTTCGATCGCCTCGCCCTCGGGCATCTTCAGCCGGTCCATGATCATCCGCATGCGGTCGCCGGCGAAGATCCGAAGCAGCGCGTCCTCCATCGACAAGTAAAAGCGCGACTCGCCCGGATCGCCTTGGCGTCCCGAGCGGCCGCGCAGCTGGTTGTCGATGCGGCGCGACTCGTGCCGCTCGGACCCGATGATCTTCAGTCCGCCGGCGCCGACGACCTGCTCGTGCAGCTGCTGCCATTCGCGCCGCAGCTGCTCGGTGCGGTCGAGCCGCTGCCAATCCGGCATGTCCGGATCCGCGCGCAGCAGATCGATCTGTTTCTCGACGTTGCCACCGAGCACGATGTCGGTGCCGCGCCCCGCCATGTTGGTGGCGATCGTGATCATTCCTGGGCGCCCGGCCTGCGCAACGATCTCGGCCTCGCGCGCGTGCTGCTTGGCGTTGAGCACCTGGTGCGTCAGCCCCTGCTGTGTCAGCAGCCGCGACAGCACCTCCGAGTTTTCGATCGAGGTCGTCCCCACCAGCACCGGCTGGCCACGTCCGTGGCAATCGCGGATGTCCTCCTGGATCGCCTGATACTTCTCGCGCACGGTTCGATAGATCTTGTCCTGCTCGTCGAGCCGGATCATCGGCTTGTGCGTCGGGACTACCACCGTCTCCAGGTGGTAGATCTCCTGGAACTCGTAGGCTTCCGTATCGGCCGTACCCGTCATGCCGGCCAGCTTCTGGTACATCCGGAAATAGTTCTGGAACGTGATCGAGGCGAGAGTCTGGTTTTCCTGCTGGATCGCGACGCCCTCCTTGGCTTCGACCGCCTGGTGCAAACCCTCCGACCAGCGCCGCCCCGGCATCAGCCTGCCGGTAAACTCGTCGACGATGATGATCTCGCCGTTTTGCACCACGTACTGCTGGTCGCGGTGGTACAGGTGGTGCGCGCGCAGCGCCGCGTTCATATGGTGCATCAGTGCGATGTTCTGGGGCGCGTACAGGCTCTCGCCTTCTGCGAGCAATCCGCGCCGAGTCAGGATCTCCTCGATGCGCTCGTGGCCCTGTTCCGAGATGTGCACCTGGTGCTGCTTCTCATCGACCCAGAAGTCTCCGTCGCTTTCTTCCTGCTCCTGTCGTCTGAGCAGAGGCGGGATCTCGTTCATTCCGCGATACAGCTCGGTGCTGTCCTCGGCCGGGCCGGAGATGATCAGCGGGGTGCGTGCCTCGTCGATCAGGATCGAGTCGACCTCGTCGACGATCGCGTAGTGGAGCCCGCGCTGGCGCCGGTCCTCGGCCCGATACTCCATGTTGTCGCGCAGGTAGTCGAAGCCGAACTCGTTGTTGGTCCCGTAGGTCACATCGGCCGCATAGGCGATCTTCTTGTCTTCGGCGGCCTGCTGCGACAGGATCACCCCGACGCTCAACCCGAGGCAGCGGTACACCCGCCCCATCCACTCCGCGTCGCGACTGGCAAGGTAGTCATTCACGGTCACCAGATGCACGCCCTTGCCGGCGAGCGCGTTCAGGTACACCGCGAGCGTAGCGGTCAAGGTCTTGCCTTCGCCGGTGCGCATCTCGGCAATCTTGCCGTCGTGCAGCACCATTCCGCCGACCATTTGCACGTCGAAATGGCGCATTCCGAGCGTGCGCTTGGCCGCTTCGCGCACGACCGCGAATGCTTCGGGCAGCAGCTGATCGAGCGTCTCTCCGGCTTGATGCCGGCGCCGCAGTTCGCCGGTGCGCGCCGTCAGCTCGGCGTCACTGAGCGCACTGAGCTGCGGCTCGAACGCGTTGATCCGCCCAACATTGCGCTGGTAATGACGCAGCAGCCGCTGGTTGCGACTGCCGAAGATCCTGGTAAGGAATGTGGCCATAGCTGGGAGCGGAGCGCCTATCGCGGCTCGAACGCGCCCTGCAGAGCGCGGGATCGCGCGTGCTCCAGCGGGAACCGCCGTGACGCGCCGGCCCCGCGGGTCGCGCCCGCGCCGAGGCGGCGGATTATCTCACAGCGCGAGCAGCGGCCTGCGCGCGGACGCGCGGACTGCCGTCCGGAATTTATTGGGCGGGGCTGGACTCCGCGGTGGAGCCCGCGGTGGAGACTGCGGCGGGGTCCGCGGTGGAACCTGCGGCGGAGACCGCGGCGGTGACTGCGGTGGAGACCGCTTTGGCGGCCGCGGCGACTTTGGCGGCCGCGGCAGCTGCAGCGGGCGCGAGCGCCGCCAACGGCGAACCCGGTTTGGCAGCGGCCAGGTAGCGCAGTGGGTTCTGCGGTGTGCCGTTCACGCGCACCTCGAAGTGCAGGTGAGGGCCGGTCGCGCGGCCGGTGGCGCCGACCAGCGCGATCTCCTGCCCCTTGCGAACGATATCCCCCGCCCTTACCAGCAGCCGGCTGGTGTGTGCGTACCACGTCGACAGGCCGTTGCCGTGGTCGATCTTGACCAGATTGCCGAATTCCGGATGCGGTTCCGCCGATTCGATCACGCCGCCCGCCGCCGCGAAAATCGGCGTTCCCACCGGAGCGGCGAAGTCGACGCCGGTGTGCATCGTCCACTCGCCGGTGAACGGATCGGTGCGCATGCCGAATCCCGAACCGACGAAACCTTCGACCAGCGGAGCATCGCGCGGAAGGAGCGCGCTGCGCGCGGCGTTGGCGACCAGCTCCGACTCGACCACTTTCATGAAATCGGTGCGCGCATCCACTCCTTTGGCGACGCCGTTTGCCTGCACCTGCAGTTCGGATAGCGTCAAGGGTCGCGAAACGTCCGGCGCCGCCCCGCCCATACCGGGAATCTCGCGGAAATTGAATTCCTCGGGCCGGATGCCGGCCAGCTTGGATACGCGCTCGCCCAGGGCATCCAGCCGCATCAGGCGTGCCTGCATCTCGCCGACCATTTTCGCCATCGACGAGACGTTGTCGCGCAGGTACTGTTCGTCCTGCACCAGCCGGTCCCGCATCACGGTCGAGACCAGCTGCTTGACCAGAGGCATGTCACGCTGCGCCGCCAAACGGAAGGTGATCACGTACAGCGTCGCAACGGCAATCGAGATCAGCGCCAGCAGGCCCAGCGCTGCCCAAACAAACGTGGCGTGTGACACGTTCAACGTGCGCGCACGCGCAAGGCGCCGGTCAACCAAGATCAACTGCACGCGGATCTCCTAATCGAAAATTTCGGCATCGTGTCGCGCAACTTGATCCCCATTGCCCGCACTCCGCTCGGATGACCTCGACCCCCCGTCGTCTTCGGGATGCGCTGGCCCAATCGGAGGCCGGCTCAGCCCTGCTGCACCGCCACGCCGTTTCCCAGCGCGCCGCGGCAGCAATCGAATCGGAATGCCGGCGCATCGTGCCAGCTTTCCAGGCGACTCGATCCGGCGGTTGCGAGGTGCGCGGCACCACACTTCGACTGAACGTCGACCAACCGGTGCAGGTAGCCAAATTGCGCCAAGCGGTCCCGCGCCTTCTGCTGCTCCTTCAGCAGCATGGCTTCGACGTTATCGAAATCAAAATTTGCGTACAACCGCGCAGTTTCACTTCATCCGTGCGGCCGCTACCCGGCGTGGCAGCTGCTGAACTGGCCGCGGTCTCCCAGCATCGAGATCGCGGTAGTAGTCAAATCCAGCATGCGCTTGACTTTGCAAGAAAGCTTGCACTTACATTACCGGATTCGCAGGTAGGTGTTGCGGCGCAGCGAATGGCATCCAACCTGTCGGCGAGGCTCGCACGAACGCGTGACTCGGACAAAACGCGAAACAAGTAGCGCAGCGACGAGCGTCAGGCGAACGCAGGACGCAGGAACGCCTCCGGTGCCGGAGCGTCTTGTTCGAAGCTGACGACTTCGTACGCCGAAGCGTCGGCCAGCAGTGCGCGCAGCAAGCGGTTGTTCAGCGCGTGGCCCGATTTGTGGGCACGGTACGCGCAAATCAGAGGGTGGCCGATCAGGTAAAGGTCACCGATCGCATCCAGGATCTTGTGCTTGGCGAACTCGTCGCCGCTGCGCAGACCCTCGGTGTTGAGCACCCGATACTCATCCATCACGATGGCGTTTTGCAGGCTGCCGCCGCGGATCAATCCCGCCGCCCGGAGCGCCTCTACTTCGCTGACGAACCCGAACGTGCGCGCTGTTGCGACCGCCCGCACGTACGGCTCGCGTGCAAGATCGACCTCGACGTCCTGCGCGGTGGCATCGATTGCAGGATGATGGAAATCGATCGAAAAGCGCAGCTTGAATCCGAAGTGCGGCTCAAGGCGCGCCCACGCTCCGCCGCGCCCTTCTGCTTCCCTGACTTCGATCGGTTTCAGGACACGCATGAAACGGCGCGCAGCATTTTGTTCCTGCAGTCCGGCCGATCGGATCAGGAATACGAAGCTGGCCGCGCTGCCGTCCATGATCGGGATTTCGGCAGCATCGACGTCGACGGCGCAGTTATCTACGCCCAAGCCCGCAAGCGCCGACATCAAGTGCTCGACGGTCGAGATGCGAATGCCATCGCGCTCCAGCGTCGATGCCATCCGTGTGTCGCCTACCGCGATGGCCGAGGCCGTGATCTCGACCGGCGGATCGACGTCGGTGCGCCGGAACACGATCCCCGTATTGGGTGCGGCGGGCCGCAGCACCAACTCGACCTTGGCACCGGTATGCAGTCCGATGCCTACGGTCCTTACGGATGACTTCAGGGTGCGCTGGCGCAGCATGTTGGGATTCTAGCCGCAGTGCAGCAAGAACGTCCGCCCCTGGCTTTCCGATGACGCCGTGGCTATCGCTAATCTGAGGGTGGCGCCAACCCGATGGCCTAAGTGGCCTGCGGTTCGGCCGACCGGGCGTGCGCCGGACGCGGGGTCGATCGTCGCTCTTATCCCGGCTTGGTCTCGTCATCCCGCATGGCAGAATCGACGTTGGACCTCGGATGGATATGCGGCTCTTTCTGCAGACCCTGATGCGACTCGCCGTGCTGGCGGGAGCGCTGTTTTCCACTTGCGCAGTGCTGGCCGGCGCAGACGTCCCGGCGAGCACGGCGGCGGATGCGCAGTCTCAGCCGCAGCCAAGCGCCGATGCGGCGACGGTGGTGCGCACTCCGGAGGAACTGACGGCGATCGCGCGGCTGCTAGCGGGCCTCGATCCAAAAGGCGGCAGTGCCGCGCTGCAAACGGTGGCGCATACCGACGCGTGGAAGGTCCATCGAAAAGCAAGCCGCTGGGGCGACCGCCAACTGCGGGAGCGCCTCGAGCGGATGGATCAGTGGCAACGGACGACGCTGCCGCCGGGCCACGCTGGAAGTGCGCTGATATACCCGTTCAGCGGACCCGACTTTGTCAACGCATTTGCGTTGTTCCCGGACTACGAGACGTATGTCTTCTTCAGCCTCGAGCCGCCGGGCGAGATCCCGGTGCTGGGCTCGATGGACGAGAACCATCTTAACCAGCTCTTTTCCGATCTGCGGGGGGCATTGAACGATCTGGTGGCGCTGAACTTCTTCATCACCCCAAACATGCACGACAACCTGCATACGGAAGCGCTGGAAGGCACGGTTCCGGTGCTGCTCGCGCAGATGGGGCTGCTGGGGCTGAACGTGCGCAGCGTCGAAACGTTCGAGCCGTGGCCCGTCTCCGCGGCTGTCGCCGCTACGGAGGGCGAGCCCGCCGAAGCCGCCAATGCGCCGAAGACGGATGGCAAGCCTGAATTGCCGCTGCGCGCCGTGCGGATCGAGTTCGAGGACCACGCCAAGGCTCGCCGCTCCCTGCTGTACCTGTCGCTCGACGTCAGCGACGCGCAGCTGCGCTTCTACCCGCAG
>Ga0213878_10000842_pt1 | contig 11056 bp, 12 predicted proteins | sample VelepicoBEBS_R02_FD_161053 | JGI IMG/M metagenome (GOLD analysis project Ga0213878, IMG submission 161053) | Vellozia epidendroides bulk soil microbial communities from rupestrian grasslands, the National Park of Serra do Cipo, Brazil - BS_R02 | ecosystem: Environmental > Terrestrial > Soil >... | reverse complement strand
TGTGCCAGCTTTGCTGAATCTGAAAGCAATTATTTTTGAAATATTCCCCTCCTTTGTGCCTGGTTTTGGCTTGGACCGTATCCGGGCGGAAATCGAAAAACTGCACGAGCTTTGGGATCTGCGAGGTAAGGCGGGTGGGGACAGGCTATGGCTCGAACGACAACGGCATGTGGATTCGGTTGCAGACGATCACACCTCGCCTGCCACTTGGGAGAGCGCTCTTGGCTCCCTGGTCATCGGCCGGCCACCCACTGATACAGCGTCTCACCAGCTTGCCGCCGATCCGGGTGTAGGGATCGTGAGCCGTCTGGCCCGCGAGTTTCGGGCCTCGATGATCGTGAGCGTGCTGCGCCTGACCTCACGGCTTATGATGTTGGCACTTGGGCCTGACGTATTCCGCTCCATTCTGGAGGATTTCTGGTCCAAGACCCCACCACAGCAATTCGCAGCCTCTGAGGCAGAGGCATTTGCAACCTACCTGGAAGCGATTGGCGTCAATGTGCCGCAACTGACCGAGGTATTGCAATTTGAGCGCGCTGTCCTGGCAACGTTAATAGACGATCAGCCGCGAGTTGTTGCTTTCTCGTTCGACCCTCTGCCGTTGCTTCGCAGCCTCGCTGAAGGACGACTGACAGAACAAACCGGTCAGCTGGGCCGGTTCGAAATTGAAGTCACCGGCAGTGGGCTGCTAAACGCGCCTGGCTTGGGTGTGGAGTCCATCCAGCAAGTTGTTCCTTACCATTGACCTAGCCGAGTTAACCGCGAGAAACTCCGGTCAGGCATCAGGAATAGTGCCTCTCAACCTTTGTATCCGGCTGTGGCCGGTACATCCGCTAGGTCAGAATCTCTTACCGCCTGAGCAGTGTCGCTCTTCTACCCTGAACCAGCGCACCCTCGAAGATCGACCTGCCCGAGGTTTCATCCATCCAAAATTTGATAGCCGTGAAGAAGCGGTCGTGATTGTCGTCGGGGAAAAGGGTTAGTCGAGTGCCGGCAAGTAAAGATTCGCCAAAGGCGACAGGTCGCATCAGAGTGATTTTGTGACCGGACGCCAGTTGCTAGCAATACGTTGTTGGGCGTATTGACGGGCTTTAAGGTGGGCCGAGGCGAAACTCTTGGCTGGTTGTATAAAATACGCTGTCATGAATGCGACTTTGCTAGCCGGTGGCCTCCAGCTGAGGACGACAACAATTGAATTGGTTTATCAATTCGAATCCGTTATTAACACTTGCTCCTATGTCAACCACCGTTCCAGAAGCGGTAGGGGCTGAAACATTCACGTATTGGGCGTTCCTCAGTTACAGTCATCGGGATCGCAAATGGGGTGATTGGCTCCACCGGGCATTGGAGACTTATCCGGTTCCGAAAAGGATCGTCGGCCAGCCGACCCGGGACGGCCAGCGGCCAAGAAAATTATTTCCGATTTTTCGGGACAGGGAAGAACTATCAGCCTCTGCGGACTTAGGAACGGAAGTCAATGAAGCGCTGACTCGATCCCGATATCTGATTGTCGTCTGCTCGCGCAATTCGGCGAAATCGGCCTGGGTGAACGAAGAAATCAAGTTCTTCAAGAAACTCGGGCGTGAAGACCGTGTGTTGGCCCTGATTGTCGACGGAGAGCCGAATGCATCAGAACCTAACCCGAGATTTAAGCCGGAAGAGGAATCTTTCCCCGAAGCGCTGCGTTATCGGGTTGGTTCGGATGGCCAGCTATTACCCGTAAAAACAGAACCTGTCGCTGGCGATGCCAGAGAAGGCAAAGATGGTAAGGCGAACGCAAAACTGAAATTGGCGGCAGGCCTTCTCGACGTTAGTTTTGATAGTCTCAAGCAACGCGAGCAAGAACGTCGGCGCCGCTCGCTAATCGCGGTGGCGTCGGTTGCCGGATTGGTCGCGGTCTTAATGACAACTCTGGCGGGATACGCGTTTTATCAGCGGCGGGAGGCCCAGTCACAGGCGCGGCTTGCCGAGAACCGGCGTTTGGTTGCAGAGGCTTCCCAAAGGCAGGCCAACGATGCCCGTGACCAAGCCGACGGGCTCATCAATTTTATGTTGCGTGACCTGCGTGACAAGCTGGAGCCATTTGGACGATTAGACGTTCTGGATGATGTCGCAAAGAAGGCAAAAGCATATTTAGACGGGCTCCCGAAGGAGTTGTTAACCGCATCACGCCGCAAGCAGAAATCTGACATGCTCACGAACCTCGGCGACGTTTTGGTCGCGCAAGGCAAGCTCCCTGAAGCATTGGATAGCTATCGGCAAGGGCTGACAATCACCAAAGAGCTGACCGAACGGAGTAACACCGGCGCCGACGCGCAAGAGGACCTATCCGTCATCTACAAGAAGATTGGCGAGGCGCTGCGGTCGCAAGGCTCGCTCCCTGATGCTTTGGATGCTTACGAGCAAGGCTTGACGATCGCTAAGCGTCTCGCCGAGCGGGACAAAACCAACATGAGTTGGCAGCGAGAGTTGTCAATCAGTTATCAGAAGGTCAGCGAGGTTTTGCTCGAGCAAGGCAAGCTTCCGGAGGGTCTAGAGGCCGCCCAGCAAAGCCTAGCAATCACCAAGTGGTTGGCAGAGCAAAACAAAATCGACACCGAGTGCCAGCGGGATTTAGCGGTCTCCTACGATTGGGTCGGTATTGCGCTACTGGACCAAAAGAAATTGTCTGAAGCGATGGACGCCTTCCAGCATGGGTTGACAATTTCTAACCGCCTGACTCGGCAAGATAAGACCAACACTCGCTGGCAGCGAACTCTTGCTGTCTGTCAAGAATGGATTGGCAATGTGCTCCAGGACCAAGGCAAGGTCGAAGAGGCCCTGAATTCTTACGAGCAAAGTTTGGCAATCCACAAACGCTTAGTTGAGCAGGACGAAACGAACAAAGCCGCGCAATATGAACTGTCTGTGGCTTACAATAAAGTCGGTGAATTGCTGGAAAAACAAGGCACGCTGGAACGTGCCTTTGACGCCTTCGATCAAGCTTTAGCAATCCTTAAGCGTTTGACCGAGCAAGACAAAACTAACACTGATTGGCAGGAGCTTCTAGCGTGGGTTGAAGGGAGAATTGGCCAAGTACTGGAAGGCCAAGGCAAGCTTCCGGAGACGCTGGAGGCCTACCGCGACTTTCTCGCTACTGCAGACCTCTTAGCCAGCCGAGATCCGAGCAATGTCACTTGGCAGGTTGATGAAGTTAACGCCAGATGGTGCGTCGCGAAAATTCTCATTGGAACTAAAGACGGAGATCGAGACGAAGCAAGGCGACTGGTGACGGAGGGGATGGAGATCAGCGAGCGCCTCAAACATGAGGGTGCCCTGAACCTAGCCGGGCAGGGTACTTTGAATAAGCTCAACGACATCGCAAATTCGCTCGACTTACCACAGCGATAATACATACAGGAGGAGAGTCCCTGCTTTGCGCAGACGGTCACCTGTTTCCCGTTAGTCAAACATTTGAAATAGCAACATGAACACTATCGGCAAGCGGGAATTTTTGGCCGTTGATCCAGCTTTTTTACGGTTTGGAGAGGTTCGGAAGATTTGCTTAAGATTCCCGGGATCAAGGGATGGCACGTAAACGCAGGTCAAAAGAAGAACTTAAAAGAGTGGATGCGCTGATTGAGCGCCTCCGCGAGTTTATCCGGTTTAACTACATCACGGCCGGCGAGGTCGCGCGTGAGATCGGCGTTCATGATTCCACCGTGTATTCTTGGCTTCTGGGCCAAGCCAGACCCGCGGCACCGAAGCGCGTCGAGGCCTTTCTTGATTCTTTTCCGCGACAGAATGGATCTGGCATTGCTCCGGTCGGCTACGAATATCGCGAATACAAGAACTGGCGCGGGATCCCGAAGCCGCGCCGTTGCCCGTTTTGTAAAAAGGCGAGGGGAGAAATTCGACGAAAGGGCGGCGGGTTTTTAGGAGTTTGCCCGAATTGCGGTGGTCTAACGTTCGGTGCGGCCTTGCGAAAACGCCATCACAAGTAGTAGCCAAGCATCTCATGAGCCGCCGTTTTGTCGATTTTCCGGTTTGTGGATTCGCCGGAATCTGATCCGGCGATCATGCTTCAAATCGTCCTCGTCCTCGAAAAAACGGGCTGTTAGAAATGCGAGTTAAACCAAGCTTCGCTTAGGAGAGGATTTTTAAACTGCCAAGGAGCGCGCCAAGCGGTACAGGATCGCGCCTCACAAAAGTGGGAGGATATGCGGCTATCTGACGAGGGTTAGCCAGAAAACAAGCAGCAACATGCTGGACAGAACAAAAAAGGGCGTCATTAGCCAGGAATTGAATTCTGTGGATTTGTGGCGAAAGCCGTTTGATAAGCGGTGTGAAAAAGGGAATAACAAACCGACGCCTCCTCTCGGTTATTCGGAGCGTAAAGGACAACGCTACCAGGCGGCATTAACCCGAAAGAGCAGAGATAATGAGGCTCAGCCCAGCCTGGCACAATCGCCCAGTGGGCAGAAACTAACGGTAGCGCCAAATAAATAGTTGGTGCTCCCATAAAGACGCGGGCGAATTCTCGTTCACTAAGTAGAGGGGATGGGTCATGCAGGGGTACGCCCGCCTCGAAGCGAATAGGGATCAGACTCGCGAACTTCGTTGCATCAGGCGTTCTTTCAATGTGCGGCCAGGTGAGAACATCTTTCACCAGTTGATTGAGGTATTTGCGTTCGCCGTGGCCGCCGCATTGAATGTGCAGGGGGCCCTCGCAACGTCTTTGGTCTTGGTCCTTTTCTGACCGGTAAGCCGTGACAGGTTAGTAGGTCTGCGTGGGAATGGCTTTTCGGAGCGGCAATAGTCACGGGTCGCAACCCACAATGACCGTCCTGGAAGTTCGAATCCTGGTTACTAAAAAGGAGCCACGGCTAAGATCCCGTGGTTTGCGATCTTCGCACCGTGCTTTGTGTGACCTTTGCTTAAGGTTTATACCGCGCCGCTGCAATAACGGGTAGGTGGCACTGTGTGAAGCCTGGTCCATGAGCTCGGAGCAGGTGTAGTCGGCCAACGGAACGGTTGTCAAAGCGGATCGGAAGCTGAAGCCAGACAAAGTTGTGAGTGCCCTGGTAGGTAATGCAATTGCCTTGCAATTATGAAGATTCGGATCGAATAGAATCCTCGTCAGCATTACTGAAAAGGAAAGCGGCCATCGCGAAGTGAACCTGCGCATGTCGGCTTTCGGAAGGAGGAGGCCCTTCGAAGGAGCACTATTTCGGACATTTAGAGCGCATCGAGAGCGTGATTCGGAACTCACTCCCGCAGCTTTTCGAACTCTTCCTTAATTCGGTGAAGTGCTTCGTTGATTGCTTTTTCGCTGAAACCGCTTCCAGAGTGCCGCGAAATAATGAAGTTTACCATGACGATAAGCGCCTAATAAAATCGCGCCTAAGCGGCGCCGCGACTAGATTTTAAAAGACCAAAGGCCAAGAGATCCGGATTTGGCCTTTAGTAATCTTCGAGCGCTGAAATGTGATTCTGGCGGCGATATTTCTTTCTACGGGCTGAGTCGCTCCAGGCCTTTGCAATCGCACCCTTCCGAAAGCGAAAATGAATTGGTGATGCGTAATACAGCCGGTCAGGTCTCCAGAAATCACGTGCAAGCTGTCCCGGAAATAAAGCGCCAATTCTTGAAAGCCCTGCTTGCCTGAAAACTTGATGGCATTGGGAGGGGATTCCTCGCCTAACGTTTTAGGGTCAGTGGCCGAAAGAATCCACACAACCCTCTGGGATAGGAACGGCGATAACGGCTCAATGTCGATGGGCTCAAAGAGAGTGGCGAAAAGGAGTTCAACGATTTCCGGGCGCTCCATTGTCTATCGTCTCAACGTCAACTTCAAAGGCGATCACCCACGCTTCGTTCCATGCGGACCCTCCCGCCAATACTACTCTTAGACGGTTTCTCTCTTCCCTGAGTTAACATCAAAGCACGCGCACTAGGAGCTATGTCAAAAAGCAGTCTCGCGCAGGCTATGGATATAATAATTTCTGGAACGCTGAAAATTACCGCGAAAAGCGAGCTAAACGCTGCGATCGATGACCGGCACGACGGCCGCACTGGTCGTCGAACTGAATTCCTTATCGTACTCTATTTTTCCGTTTTGTGTGCGTTGCCCAATAGCCCCAACCGACTCCGTCCCGCACTCGAGGGGTTGCGGAGAATTGTCAGCCGGATAGGTGAAAAACGAAGAGAGGACCTCGGGCTCCCAAGCCGGAAGGGGATTTGGCGAACAGTTCTCAAGTAGATAAACTCACCAGCCGACGCCGTGGACACAGTGAATACGGCCGGCTGTGGCGATGGTTGCCATTGGTGCGTATGGTCCGGGCTTCCAGGGAATCGCCGTTGGCAGAATTAAGCAGCGTCGCTTCAGATCTTTGGTCGAACTAATAGTGCGGCGCGGATGTGGCAGAATCTCCTGCTTCCGCAGATGATCTTGCTCCGTTTCTCCAATGCCGGGTAATAGACACTTCTAGTTTTCGAGCGGATGATCATAAACGGTGAGGGAATCGTTCACGCTGTGGTGCTTTAAAATTTCCGATGTGTAGAGCATGCGAATTCGCTTCACTCATCTAGGACCACTCGACTACCTGATTTATTCCCGATCCAACTTGTTTGGCAAATGGCGGTAGAAAATGAACTACTACGTTCATCCGATTCTATGCGCACGAATGGGTGAGTTTCCAGGGGTAGGATCACCATTAGGTGACGCGTCTAGCGTGGTTTCTGGAACGCTGAAAATTACCGCGAGCGGGAAAGCGAAGCTAAATGCTACGATCGGTATTCCTGCCGGTACTGCCGGGGTAGTTGCAATGTAAAGCGTTAAACACCGGGTTCGTTGCTCTCGCATGGGCCCCGCGACGTTCAGCACTTTGATCGCGTTGGATTCGATGAAGTCTTTGAGCTGACGAACCTGCTGGGAGAGAGGACCGCGGCTAGTTTCACTCTTATGAATGTGCAGGACCGGTTTATTGGCATGCCGGGCGTAACTTAGTGTTAAGGCGCTGCCGCCCGAGAGTTTTTCATTCAGGCTCAAGATAATCGTTCCGTCGCTCTCGAGGACGTTCCGCTTGGTTCCCTCCGGATAGGAGTTAGTCGCGAGTTCGGTGAGGGCGTACTTCTTATCGATGCGCCCATCCTCGGCCTTTCGCCCCTTTGGCACGTATCCGCCGTGGGCAAGCCCTACTTCGATCGCGAAATCTAGCCCAGCGCGATCAGCGCCGGTCTGACCTCCAGAAATGACCTTGTGAATCAATGCATAAGAAAAGTGCCGATCGGTTGAGGTTCAAGGACATGGTTCCTTGAAATCGCCGGCTTTCCCTGGCATAAACAGGGCTTTTAAAATGACTAAGACCGAACTTCAAACCGCTCTCGCTACCGCAACTGCCACTGACAAAAGAACCGCCGGAGTATTCCTCGACACTCTCGCTAGCCTCGCCTACAAGGGGATCAAGAAGAACGGCGAGTTCGTTCTGCCCGGCTTTGGCAAGCTGGTAAAGCAGAAGAGGAAAGCGCGGACCGGCGTCAATCCCAAGACGCAGCAAAAGATCAAGATCCCGGCAAAGACCGTGGTGAAATTCCGGGTCGCGAAGGCGGCAAAGGATGCCGTCCTTGGGGTTAAGAAATAGCCTTGGCGTACGCTCTCGAGGAGGTACGCAGTGGCGCTTGGAGATGACCTCGCTTGCCGCACAAGTGATCGCGATCGAAAAACGCGCTGAGTGGTATCAGGTGATTGTGCAAATCGGTATCAAGTACCGCGGGTCATTCAACACACTTGCTTTTGGGGAGCATAAGCCCTACATCGGCTCCCTGAAAGATGGCCGACTGGATCTCGTCTATTACCGAGATCCCGGGCTCAACGTCGGCGATCCGTTTCCGCTTTGGACGCTGCATTGATGGACCAGTGCTCTAGTTACTTCAAGATCGCGCTTGCGCTAACTCTTCCTGTTCGATTTCCTTCGAATTACGGAAACCAAAAGAGCTAGTGCAGCTAAGGTGATTAGCCCCAAGAAGACAATCCATAACCTATCACGCAAGCTCGACTCGCTCCAAAAAGGCTCCGGACCGTGGAGCTTGAAGAATTCTGAACCTGTACTGCTGCCCATCATCCAGAGAGCGACAGCGCTCACAAGGGCACCGAGGCAGGAGACAAAGCCGACCAAGAACCGAAAGGTACTATTTCCCCAGATGATAAACCAGATCGCCGCGATAAAAGCGATACCCGCGATCGCAAAGCAAGCCCACACAAACCAATTGGTCGTCGTCGTAGTAGACCTAAGCAGCGGATTATGTAGCTGATCGACGGCAACAAAAGGGTTCAGGTACCATCCGCAGCCGAACGCGATCAGAGAAACGAGCCACTCGATAGGAGCAGCTGAAGCGGGCGTTTGTTTGATCTTCATTTGGGACGGGTTGAATGCGCGTCATTTGTTAACAGACATCATAGCAGGCTTTTTGTGCTCCGTGACTTGAACTACGTATAGCGATATTTCTGTGCTTGAGAGGCTGGAGAAAACAGCGGGTGCTGGTCTCTCTCCTTTTGTACGGCGAGCCGTGCGGTCCGTAGGGTTGCGATGAAAACAGGCCGCCGGCGTTGGCTCCTCGGTCACGTATTAATTCAGGTATGCTCTCTCGTCGCGTCCGGCAGCCGCCAGGCAGCCGCCGGACCGGCGGCCCCTTTGATCGCAACGCCGCTATACCAGTCACGAACTTGTTGCACTACCCGGCCAGGCAGTATGAAGTGTCGCCACCAGGTGCTCCTCGCCACCGGGATCTTACTCGATTTTGCCCGGAGTAGCTTACAAAAAGAATCGTTTGATGAATGCGGTGCGTTTGAGAGATGCGCTTCAGCCGCAATTCGGCCTTTGCTCTAGGAAACGGATTTGTAACAAAAGGCATCTGGACTCTAGCCTGCTAGACCTGGAGAACATCAGGCCTTGATGAGCTCGATTCCGGCAAAGGTAGTCGCAATGGAAGAACGAGCGTGTCAGTATCAGGTAGTTGTAAAGATCACTAACAAGTACCGCGGCTCGTTTAATACGCTATTGTTTGGCGAGATCAAACCCTACAGCGGTTCTCTGAAAGACGGACGGCTGGATCTCGTCTATTACCGGGATCCGGGCCTGCGGGCAGGGGATCAATTTCCGCTTTGGACGCTTCACTGAACGATCGCTCTGAATTCAATTAGCTCGCAGTTTTGTTGTAACCAAACCCGAATTTCCGCAGGAATCACAGGCCACGAGCTCAAAAGCTCGCTTTCTTGGTTCAACCAGCGCGCTTTCGCCGGATCGTCGGAATCCCAGCCTCCCGGGCAAAATTCGATGGTGGACCCGTCCCGGTGTTTCCATTTGAAAGCAAAATGCATAAAATTCTGATCCCCTCCCTGATGACGGGTTCGCAGCAAAACTTAGGCCCGGCAGCGCAACCGGGAGTTAGCATAATCGATGGTTTTGCGGACCGGTTGTGACCGATACGGTCCAGGTTTGACCCGTTCCCAGGTATAAAGGAGGCTGGGGGTATGAAGCAGGTGCGCCTCGATTTGCCGGAGCTGGGTATGATCATCGCGACCCGCGCCATGCTTGGAGCCGGGATCGCCCTTTTACTGGCGGATCGATTGACTAGAGATCAACGAAGAGCAGTCGGAGCGACCCTGACGGTTATCGGTCTGGTAACGACGATTCCCGCCATTTGGGCTGTGCGCGGAAACGTCGAAAAAAAGGCAAACCTACCGTTGGCGTGAACGCCGCGGAAAAGATGACCCGGCGCCTTGATGAATCTGTTCGATAACCTTCCGGGTGAGATAGAGGAAGAAGTCTTCACTGAACTGCTCTCCCGCGAGGGCGTGTGTATCGAGCAATGCTTTTTTCGGTTATCGCGGCAGCTGTAGCTTGCTGGTTAGACGATCCGAACTGACGGGTATAGAAGAACCAGGCGGCCAGTATAATGGCAATGCACAGCCCGGCTCCCAGCAGCCACCGAATAGTCCGCTTTCTCGCCTTTGCTTTTGGCAAGTTTACGGTTATTTGATCGCTCGCTGCCCTGAGCTCGTCCGGCGTCAATGTTAATTTGGAACTAACCGCTCCTGTGACTCTCGTGAGCGCCTTCTGCAATTGAGCAGGAGTTTGAAAGCGTCGGCTAGGATCTTTCGCGAGTAGGACGTCAAGTAATGCCACAATAGGTTCCGGAATATCCTTCACTTTTTCGAAGGGCGGCGCGGTGTGTCGATGCTGGTCCATTAACTCGGCGACTGATCCGTAGAAAGGAGGTTTACCGGAAACCATTTCCCAGAGCGTTACACCCAACGAATAAACGTCAGAACGGATGTCGGCCCCGAGTCCAGCAAACTGTTCCGGACTAGCATAAACGGGAGTTCCAACAAACCCTCCGGCCATCGAAAGACTGTCTTCCGTGACCCCTTTCGCCAGCCCCAGGTCGATTATCTTAACGTTTACCAGTCTGCCCTCCTCCCAAGTGAGCATGATGTTGCTGGGCTTAACGTCGCGATGAACAAGATGCTGTTTGTGGATAGCAGTCAGTCCCGCAGCGATCTGCGTTACGATTTCGAGAGCCAGCTCGATTTCCAGTCGGCCGCGACGACGGATGAAGGTTTGTAACGTTTCACCATCCACAAACTCCATCGCATAAAAGTAGTTCCCGCCGCTTTCTCCCAGGTGAAACACGCTGGCTACATTGGAATGGCGCACGCTGGCGGCTGCCCGCGCTTCTCGCACAAAACGGCTCCGGGCAGATTCGTTCCCGATGAATTGTGCACCGATAATCTTCAGAGCCACCGGGCACCGGAGGTGGGTATCAATGGCTTTGTAAGTCACTCCCATGCCGCCGCGTCCGAGCTCCATCGGTGTCGCGTCTTCGTTTTTCAGGACCTGGTAGTGTTCAAAATGGAGCTCAGAAGAAGTGATGGAAAGAGACTCGGTTTTCTCGGGTGCGAGAGCTCCCTGCAGCGCGCAAACCGGACAGAACTCGATGTCTTCGCTCAATGCGGTGCCGCAAACCTCGCAGACATGTTTGCCTTCTGTTTTCACAACTGGGAAGCCAGGCCCAAGC
>Ga0213878_10000841_pt1 | contig 11063 bp, 6 predicted proteins | sample VelepicoBEBS_R02_FD_161053 | JGI IMG/M metagenome (GOLD analysis project Ga0213878, IMG submission 161053) | Vellozia epidendroides bulk soil microbial communities from rupestrian grasslands, the National Park of Serra do Cipo, Brazil - BS_R02 | ecosystem: Environmental > Terrestrial > Soil >... | reverse complement strand
TACCCAATCGCGCGTGGCCTGGATCGCAACGTCTGGGTAGGGGCCTCCTACTTGCACAGCAAAACGAAATCGTCATTTGACGAGTTTTCGGTGGCATCTCGCGCCACGATCGATGCGGCGCGCATCTCGCTGCAGGCCAACAACGGCGATCGGGCCCGACAGTTGCGCACAAATGTCTGGAACCGCGAGCTTGCGCTGACATATGGCCACCAGAGCAACGACTCGCCATTGCTGGACCAGGCCGCCAACATTGGTGGCAATTACTTCAAGTTGGCGGGGTCGGGATTTGGCACCTATGGCTTGAACCGCAGCGGCGACGTGTTCGTGAGCGGGCGCGCCAACGCCCAGATTCCCAACCGCAATCTTGATCCCAGCGAGAAGCTCATAGTCGGCGGCCCCGACGCCGTGCGTGCCTATCGCCCCGATGAAGGTTCGATGGATGAGGGTATCGTCCTCAACCTCGGGCTTTACAAGCGTTGGTCATTCGCCGCCGGTCATCAACTGCAGGCTGGCGTCTTCAATGACTTCGCGTTCGGCCGTGTCAATCACAGTCCGTGGCCCAATTGGGAACTCAGCTTTGTCGGCGTGCCCGGCGTTTCGAATCGCCGCTTGCTCGGCGGCTATGGCCTTGGCGTGGACTGGCTGACGCCCATCGGTGTCTTGTTCTCGGCTTCGGTGTCCAAGGCTTATGGATTCTCATCGCCGTCATGGGTGGAGCCCGGCAAGAAGCCTGTGCAGTACTGGTTATCCGTTTCCTGGAGCATGTAGTCCGCCCGCCGGCGCTCGCATCTGATTCGATGCGGGTGCCCGGCATCGTGCGCGGCCCACGTCTTAGGCCGCAATTTCAAGATTCTGCTATGTCGAAGTAGCCTGCAGCATGTAGGCATGCTGCCTGTCGGCGCCTGCTTCTCTCACATCCGCATCTGAGGCCACAGTTTCAAGCTTCTGCTATGTGGCTGGCCGCAGCCCACACCTACCATTCACGTGTGAGGTAAGTCCCCTGCGGCCCCCGGAGATCCGATCCGGCTCCTGCATCGAACGCCCCCGATTCCATCCAAGCCAACCGATATCCGGCACGCATCCGTGCGAGCCGTGGGTACTTGCACGCCTGCGCAGCAGGCACTGCACGGCGGGTAAGGAAACGATACAACCTACCGGAGCTTTCCATCATGAACAAGAACCTCTTCCATCGTATCTTCAGCAAGCGTCTGGGCATGCTCGTTGCCGTGCCGGAAAGTGCCATCGGCCATGGCGCCCATGGCGGCCAGCGTACTCGCAGTTCGTCGGATGCTGGAGCCGTGCGCGGCGTGGTGTCGTCGTTGACGGCCATCGCCCTTGCGCTGGTGGCGTTCAATGCTACCAATCTGAATGCGCAGACACTGCCGACCAACGGCCAGGTTGTAGCCGGCCAGGCCGCGATCTCGCAGCCGAACGGCACCACGATGAACATCGACCAGGCCAGCCAGCGCGCGGTGATCGACTGGAACAGTTTCAACATCGGACGCGGCAACACGGTGCAGTTCCAGCAGCCCAACGCGCAGGCCCAGGCGCTGAACCGGGTCACGGGCGGCATTCCATCGAACATTCAAGGCGCGCTGCTGGCCAATGGCCAGGTGCTGATCCAGAACGCCAACGGCGTGCTGTTCGGCAAGGATGCCGTGGTGAACGTGGGCGGCCTGCTGGCCACGACGAAGGCAGTCGATGCCAACGCGTTCATGGCGGGCGATCCGCTTGCCCTGAGCGCCACTGGCACCCAAGCCGGTATCGTCAACGAAGGCAATATCCAGGCGTCGGGCTATGTGACGCTGATGGGCGACACGGTACGCAACAGCGGCACGATCGGCACGGCGCCGGGCGGGCAGGTGGTACTGGCGGCCGGTGACAGTGCCACGGTGGCGCTGGCCAACGGGCAGGGCATCAAGCTCGTGCTGAACGATGCCACGGCCGGTGCGCTGGTGGAGAACACGGGCAACATTCACGCACAGGATGGCACGGTGTTGCTGACGGCGCGTGGCAAGGACACGCTGCTCGATACCGTGGTCAATCTCGATGGCTTTATCCGTGCCGGCACGGTCGTGGCCGATGCTGGCACCACCGGCGACGTGGTGGCCACTGGCGTGATCGACGCGTCGAACACCGCCCCGGGCGGAAAGGGCGGCACGGTCGTGCTGTCGGGCGACCGTGTTGGCCTGTTTGGCAATGCCAGCATCGACGTCAGCGGTGATGCGGCAGGCGGCACGGCCGTCATCGGCGGCGACAGTCTGCATCGTCTGACAGGCACCGAGGCCGAGGCATTGCTGCAGGACGGCGTCAATTTCGCCAGCCTGACACAGGTGGACGCCGGCACGCAGGTCCATGCCGATGCCGTGAACGGCGACGGCGGCTTTGTCGAGACATCGGGTCACGGCCTGAACGTCCAGGGGACCGTCAGCGCGAAGTCGGAACACGGTCATGCCGGTGCATGGCTGATCGATCCAACCAATATCACGATCAGTACGCGCGCCGATTCCGGGAGTTCCGGCAGTGGGATCGGCTTCGGCGACATAAACTCGGCGACCGTGCGCAACACGTCGATCAGCGACGCGCTCAATGCCGGCACCGATGTGACGATCACTACCGCCAGCAGCGGCACGGCCACCGGCAATATCGTCCAGGAAAGCGGCGCGGACATCATCAAGTCCAGTGGTGGCGAAGCAAACCTGAACCTTGTGGCGGACGGCAGCATCAGGCTGTACGGCAATATTTCCTCGACCTCCGACAAGCTGAACCTGAACATGTCGGCCGGTGCCAACACGGGCAGGGGCAACGTGCTGCAGGAAGCCAGTTCCACCATCGATCTGAATGGCGGAACCCTGACTGCCAGTGGCAACACGTCAAAGGGTGCGGGCTTCACGGCCAATGCCATTGATATGAGAGGCAAGGCGCTCAATATTGGCGGCGGCTCGTTGACGGGTGTCGCGGGGGCTGGCGAAGGCGTGGGGATGCGCGGAACGCTCGATCTGATCGGCGACGGCACCTTCAACATCAGCGGTACAGCAGTGAGGGGCAATGCCATCCGGTTCGGTGGGGGATCGGTTGACGTGGGAGACCAGGCGAAGCTTGTGGTTGACGGCACGTCCACAAACGGCCAAGGTGTGCATTACGATGGCGTCATGGCACTTAATGTGCATGACCAGGGCAGCGTGGATATCACCGGGACCAGTCAGACGGGGCGCGGCGTGTACGTGAATGGTCAGGCGAGCAATATGTACGTCTCCGATGACGGTAGCCTCAGCATCACGGGCACATCGGGGAGCCTCTATGGGCTCGAGCAGAGGCAAGGCGGCATTTACGCAAGCGGCAATGCTTCCGTCAGCCTTTCCGGCTCGAGCGGAAGGGATACCGGCATTTTGCAGACGGCAGGCTTCGGTAACAGGCTGTCGGACAACGCCCATCTATCCATGCGCGGGGATAGCAGTGGAAATGGCACCGGTATCTATGGTTACTACGTGGTCGGCTCCGGAAATTCTTCCGCAGACATCAACGGCAGTAGCGTCAACGGTGTGGGCGTGCGAGGCAATCTGGATCTGACCGACAATGCGCGGGCGAGTGTCACGGGTACTTCCGAGAACAGCCTCGGGGTTCTAGTGGGCGGAACAATTGGCGGTTCGAGCTCGGTGGAAGTCAACGGCAGTAGCGTCAACGGCAGGGGTGTCGGCGAGTCGGCGAGCAAGCTGCATATCACGGACAATGCAGTGGCCAACGTGACGGGCACTTCAGTGAAAGATAGTGGCGTGTCGTTGATGGGCAACTTCGAGGTCTCCAAGTCGGGGAAGCTGAATATCACGGGTACGTCTATCGAAGACGAGGGGATTTTCCTGGGTTACTCAAATACACTTGATATTGGCGACGGTGGTGAGGTCAACCTCCACGGCAGCTCGGTCAATGGTGCCGGTGTGAGAATTGCCGGCGATTTCGACGCCAATGTCGGTGCCAATGGCGCGTTGAGCATCGTGGGTGAATCGGAGGAAGGCGCCGGCATCACGCAAAGCGGCACTCTCGATATCGCCGGTAGCGGCGACATCAACATCGCGGGCAAGTCGACCAACGGCACGGGCGTGGATCTGACCGATGATGTTTCCATCAAAGTGACCGATTCCGGAGCCCTCAGCATTTCGGGCGAGTCGGTGACCGACACTGGTGTAAGTCAGGGTGGCACGATGGATATCGGCGGCAGCGGCAAGATCGCCATCGACGGTACCTCGTCCGAGGGCGATGGCGTCAAGCTGACCGGCAACGGCACGATCGACATCACCGATACGGGCGCACTCGACATTTCGGGCACCTCGGACAGTGGCAGCGGCGTATCTCAATCCGGGAAGATCGATGTGAGTGGCGGCGGCCAGATCAATCTGGATGGGCGCTCGGGCACCGGCACCGGTGTGGATCTGACCGAAGGCGGTGTGATCGACGTGAGCGGTGGCGGCGGCTTCAGTATCGATGGCTCCTCCGTGGACGGTTCCGGCGTCAGCCAGGGCGGTGCGATCAGCGTGAGTGACGAGGGTCAAGGCGCCATCAACGGTTCATCGACGAACGGTACCGGCATGGAGCAGACCGGCACCGGCACCATCGACGTGAGTGGCACGGGCGGGATGAACCTGACTGGCGACTCCGTGAACGGAACCGGTGTTGCGCAGGGTGGCGCGATCAGCGTTGCCGATGGCGGCAGCGGCACCATTGACGGCTCGTCGATCACCGGAACGGGCGTGGCACAGACCGACACCGGCACCATCAACGTGGACGGCACCGGGTCGGTGGCGATCGATGGAACGTCCGTCGATGGCACAGGGTTGGCTCAGGACGGTGCGATCCGCATCGCTGGCGACGCCAGCGGATCAGTCAGCGGCAGCTCCATCACAGGTGCTGGTGTGGCGCAGGGCCCCAACGGCGTGGTCGATGTCGGGCCCGGGGCATCGGTGAGCATTACCGGCACGTCACTGACTGGTGAGCCGCTGTCCGACATGCGGATCACTGGCGAAGGCAAGGTTCAGCTGGTGGCGAAGAGCCCCAACACGCTGTTCGGCGGCCGCGGTGCCGTGGCGGCGTGGGCCACTGGCCATGCAGGATCACTCGATGGCGATGAGGCGGTGACGCTGGAGCCCGATACATCGGTGGTCGTCGCCCTGGAAATCGACGAACCGGAGGTACTGGTGGTGGAAGCCGGTGACGCAGACGACTGGCGCGGTGCGGTACTGAGCGTTGCATCGCTCGATACGCTGACCGATGTGGCAACCATCCAGATGCAGACGTCCGAGGCTTCAATGGTTCGCGGCCTGCAGTATTCGGGCACTGCTGAGGGTGTGGCGCACTACGCGTACGTCGATCCGGTAACGAAGACGGTCTCGGAACTCAGCATCGACGTCAAGACGCACGATTTCGAGTACACCGAGACGGGTGTCCGGGCCGGCAAGTCGTACCAGGTTGGCGCGCATGGCCATCTGAATGCGTATCGCGAACCCGCGCGAGCCGGGGCGTCGGAAGTCGTGGCACCCGAAGCGGGGGCTGACGCGGATTAAGCATCGGCCTGATTGTTGAAAGTACCTTCTATCCGCCCGCCGTCCTGCAGTATTGCAGGCGGCGGGCGGTTTTCTTTCAGGCGCGCGCCGCCAGCAGGCGCTCCGCCATCTCGGCGAAGCCTTCGCCACCTGCCGCTTCGGTGATATAGGCCGGCTTCTGCGGCAACTTGTCCAGAATCTCTTGTACGTTCGCCACGCCCACTGACAACGGGAAGTGGCCAAACATCGCCACGTCGTTGGCCGAGTCACCAATGAACAGCCACTCGTCGCGATTCGCGTCGATATCGTCCTGGAGTAATTCCTCTACACAGAGCCGGCTCATCGACAGCTTGTCGTGCCGGCCGAACCAGCCGTTCACGTGAATCGAGCTGACGGTTGCAGTCATGCCCGCGTCGCGCATCATCGAGGCGATTCGCTCGACTGCTGCCAGAGGCAGGGGGGCGACGTCTTCTGCGTGGTCGATCGCGAGGTCGGCCGCATGCCAGGCCTGGTCCGACGCCAGCGCGCAACCGGGGACTTCGCGCAGGATTTCCTGGCCGAGCGCGTGGATCCGGAACAGGTTTGCGTCGCGTGTGGCGGCATCGTCCAGATAGCGTGTCACGAGCTTGCCGTTGTGCAAATGCGAGTAGAACGCGCCGTTTTCGCCGATGATTGCGTCAACGGGCCACAGGCGGGTCAGGATTTCGGCCCAGGCGATACAGCGCCCCGTGACCGGAATCACGTGCAGCCCGGCACGGGCCAGACGGTCGAGCGCGAGGTAGGTCGGGGCGGGCAGTCGGCCGTCTGTCGTCAGCGTGCCATCGATATCGGTCAGGATGCCACGCACGCGGCGCAGTGCGGTGTCGGGCAGGGCGGAAAAGGGTTTTGGCGAGGTCATGGCGGCGCATTGTAGCTGGCTCAAGGCAACCGGTTCGTGAAGGTTGAGTACCGACAATGTGCCGCAACAGGCGTGTCGCAACGCGGGTTTGCCCCCTGTTCTATGACACCAGGGCGGCGTAACATGCATGTCACAAAAAATGCGTACGATCGGTCGCTTTTTCAAAAAAATTGGTCGGACCGAACACAGCCTCAGGAGAAATGCCAATGTCCTTTCCACGTACCGTGTTGAAGTTTGCCGCCGTGGCCAGCCTGGCTCTGGCCGGTACGGCCCACGCCGCCGTCGAGATCCAGTGGTGGCACGCCATGCAAGGCGCACTGAACGACAAGGTCAACGAGATCGCCGACAAGTTCAACGCCAGCCAGTCCGACTACAAGATCGTGCCGGTCAACAAGGGCAACTACGACGAGACCATGGCTGCCGGTATCGCCGCCTTCCGCGCAGGCGGTGCGCCAGCCATCCTGCAGGTGTTCGAAGTGGGTACCGCGACGATGATGAGCGCCAAGGGCGCCATCAAGCCGGTGTCGCAGGTGATGAAGGACGCCGGCGAGAAGTTCGACCAGAAGGCCTACATCCCGGCAGTGGCGGGCTACTACACCTCGTCGAAGGGCGAGATGCTGTCGTTCCCGTTCAACAGCTCGACCACGGTCTTCTATTACAACAAGGACGCGTTCAAGAAGGCCGGCCTGTCGGCCCCCCCGAAGACCTGGCCCGAGGTGATGCAGTACTCGGCCAAGCTCAAGGCTTCGGGTCAGAGCTGCGCCTATACGACCGACTGGCAGAGCTGGGTGCACCTGGAGAGCTTCTCGGCCTGGCACAACACGCTGTTCGCGACCAAGAACAATGGTTTTGGCGGCACCGACGCGCGCCTGGTCTTCAATAGTCCCCTGCACGTGAAACACATCACGAATCTGCAGGAAATGGTCAAGAAGGGCTATTTCAGCTACGGCGGCCGCAAGGCGGAGTCGCAGGCCAAGTTCTATAACGGCGAGTGCGCGATGTTCACCGGCTCGTCGGCGTCGCTGGCCAACATTCGCAAAAACGCCAAGTTCCAGTTCGGCGTGTCGCAACTGCCGTACTACCCGGACGTGCCGGGTGCTCCGCAGAACACGATCATCGGTGGCGCCTCGCTGTGGGTGATGGGCGGCAAGAAGCCTGATGAATACAAGGGCGTGGCCAAGTTCTTCACGTTCCTGTCGCGCCCGGAGATCCAGTCGGACTGGCACCAGGCCACCGGCTATCTGCCCGTGACGATGGCTGCGTACGAGCTGACCAAGAAGTCGGGCTACTACGACAAGAACCCGGGCGCCGAGGTGTCGGTCGAGCAGATGGTCGTGAAGACCACCGATAAGTCGCGCGGCGTGCGGCTGGGTAACCTCGTGCAGATCCGTACCGTGATAGACGAGGAGCTCGAAGCCGTGTGGGCCGGCAAGAAGGAGCCGAAGGCCGCCCTGGATACCGCGGTGGCCCGCGGCAACGAGCAGCTGGAGCGTTTCCAGAAAACCGTGAAGGAATAAGCGCCTCACAGTGATGGACCTGAAGCGGGCGGCGGCACAACCGTCGCCCGCTTGCGTTTGATTTTGGAAAGCCTTGATGGAAAAGCGCGTCGTCTTTCGCTCGCCGTGGTTGCCGTATCTGCTGGTGTTCCCGCAGATTGCGATCACGCTGATCTTCTTCTTCCTGCCCGCTGGGCAGGCGCTGTGGCAGTCGATGCTGCAGCAGGATGCCTTCGGCATCAACCTCGATTTCGTCGGACTCGATAACTTCGTCACGCTGTGGAAGGACCCGCAGTACATCGAGTCGTTCCAGACCACCGCCATCTTCGCCATCGGCGTGACCGTGGTGGGCCTGTCGGTGGCGCTGCTGCTGGCGTACTTCGCCGATCGCGTGGTACGCGCGGCCACTGGCTACAAGACGCTGCTGATCTGGCCGTACGCCGTGGCGCCAGCCGTGGCCGGCGTGCTCTGGATGTTCATGTTCAACCCGACGCTGGGCGTGGTCTCCTACGCGCTGCGTCGCTCTGGCGTGGACTGGAACTTCCTGCTCAACGGCAACCAGGCGCTGCTGCTCGTGGTGCTGGCGGCCGCGTGGAAGCAGGTCAGCTATAACTTCCTGTTCTTCCTGGCCGGGCTGCAGAGCATTCCGAAATCACTGATCGAGGCTGCGGCCATTGACGGCGCCGGGCCGTGGAAGCGTTTCTGGTCGATCGTGTTCCCGCTGCTGTCGCCGACCACGTTCTTCCTGCTCGTGATCAATATGGTCTATGCGTTTTTCGATACGTTCGCGATCATCGACGCGGTGACGCATGGCGGTCCGTTCAATTCGACGAACACACTCGTCTACAAGGTGTTCCATGACGGCTTCCGCGGCATGGATATTGGTGGCTCGGCCGCGCAGTCGGTGGTGCTGATGGTGATCGTGATCGCGCTGACCGTGGTGCAGTTCCGCTTCGTGGAACGCAAGGTCCAGTATTGAGGAGCCGGCCATGGTAGAAAGACGTCCCGTACTCGACTTCATTACCCACCTCGTGCTGATCCTCGGCATCGCGGTCGTGGCATTTCCGGTGTACCTGACCTTCGTCGCGTCGACGCTGACGGCCGAGCAGGTGCTCGACGCGCCGATGACGCTGATCCCCGGCAGCCATCTGATCGAGAACTTCCGTACCGTGCTGTTCCAGGGCGTGGGGGAGGCCGCATCGCCGGTCTCCACCATGATGAAGAACAGCCTGATCATGGCGCTGGGCATTGCGGTGGGCAAGATTGCCATCTCGATCATCTCCGCCTTCGCGATCGTTTATTTCCGATTCCCGCTGCGCAAGACATTTTTCTGGATGATCTTCGTCACGCTGATGCTGCCGGTGGAGGTGCGGATCTTGCCGACCTACAAGGTGGTGTCGGACCTCGGCATGCTCGACAGCTACTTCGGCCTGACGATTCCGATCATCGCGTCGGCCACCGCCACGTTCCTGTTCCGCCAGTTCTTCCTGACGATCCCCGATGAGCTGGCCGAGGCGGCGCGCATCGACGGCGCCGGGCCGCTGCGTTTCTTCTGGGATGTGGTGCTGCCGCTGTCGCGCACGAGCATTGCGGCGCTGTTCGTAATCCAGTTCATCTACGGCTGGAACCAGTATCTCTGGCCACTGCTGATCACCACGCAAAAGTCGATGACGCCTGTGGTGGTCGGCGTGACGCAAATGATTTCCCGTTCCGGCGACGCCGCCACCGACTGGAACCTCGTGATGGCCACCGTGATGCTGGCGATGATTCCGCCCGCGGTAGTGGTCGTGCTGATGCAACGCTGGTTCGTCAAGGGCCTGGTGGAAACGGAAAAATAAGGTCATTCCATGGCAAAGCTGTCTCTTCGTAACGTTCAGAAAACCTATGCCGGCGGCACGCAGGTCGTGCACGGCATCGACATGGAAATCGCCGACGGCGAATTCATCGTGATCGTCGGGCCGTCGGGTTGCGGCAAATCCACGCTGCTGCGCATGGTGGCCGGGCTCGAGACCGTCACCGGCGGCGAGATCGACATTGGCGACAAGGTCGTCAACGACCTGGAGCCGGCCGCGCGTGACATCGCGATGGTGTTCCAGAATTACGCGCTCTATCCGCACATGAGCGTGTACGACAACATGGCCTACGGGCTTAAGATCCGCGGCATGTCAAAGGCCGAGATCGAGCAGCGCGTCAGGCATGCGGCAGGCATTCTTGAGCTGGCGCCGCTGCTCGAACGCAAGCCGCGCGCGCTGTCCGGCGGGCAGCGCCAGCGCGTGGCCATGGGCCGGGCCATCGTGCGGGAACCGTCGGTGTTCCTGTTCGACGAGCCATTGTCGAACCTCGACGCCAAGCTGCGTGTGCAAATGCGGCTGGAGCTCAAGGATCTGCACCGTCGGCTGAAGACGACCAGCCTCTATGTGACCCACGACCAGGTGGAGGCCATGACGCTGGCGGATCGCATGATGGTGCTCAATGGCGGCCGCGTCGAGCAGATCGGCACGCCGCTGGAAGTCTATGCGCGCCCGGCCAGTACGTTCGTGGCCGGCTTCATTGGCTCGCCGCCGATGAACCTCGTGCCGGTGGTGCGCGACGGCAATGGGCAGGGAAGCGGGCAGGGCGACGCGCGGATGCGGGTGCAACCCAAGGACGGGCAGGCGAGCGGCGCCACGCTTGGCCATCTGCCGATGGGGCTGCATCTGCCGGAGCAGGCACTGCTGGGCCTGCGTCCCGAGCACATCGAGCCGTGCGCCTCGCATGAGGCGATTGCCGAGGTGGACGTGCGCGTGGTGGAGGCGCTCGGCGCGGATTCGTTCGCGTACGGTACGCTGGGAGGCCAGCCCATCGTGGTGCGGCTGGACAGCCAGATGCGGGTGCGCGGTGGCGACAAGCTGCCGATCACGGCATCTGCCGAGCATCTACACTTCTTTGACGTCCAGTCCGGCAAACGTATCGAGGCCCTGGCATGAAGGAATGGCCCTATCCGCGGCACATCGCCCATCGGGGCGCCGGCAAGCTGGCGCCTGAAAATACGCTGGCCGCTTTCCGGCACGGCGCATCGTTCGGCTACCGGATGTTCGAGTTCGATGTGAAGCTGTCCGGCGATGGCAAGCCCGTGCTGATGCACGATGCGACACT
>Ga0213878_10000840_pt1 | contig 11066 bp, 8 predicted proteins | sample VelepicoBEBS_R02_FD_161053 | JGI IMG/M metagenome (GOLD analysis project Ga0213878, IMG submission 161053) | Vellozia epidendroides bulk soil microbial communities from rupestrian grasslands, the National Park of Serra do Cipo, Brazil - BS_R02 | ecosystem: Environmental > Terrestrial > Soil >... | reverse complement strand
TCCGTTGGCCGGCGTACGCCCTGAACTGTCAGCGTACGCCGGTTTGTTGAATAAGCTCGGCTTCGCCAGTGAGGACAAAACGTGCGACACAGTAAAGGAAATTTCACCAGCGCGCCTTGCTGAAACCCAGGCTAGCCCGCAAAAATCACGCGCTGGGAGAATCGACGAGCTCATTGCGGGCTAGAAAGCTCTTAAACCGACGCTGCGCGTCTGTTCAAGAGCCTGTTTTAGAATTAAGGATTCGAAACAACCTGTTTTTAAACTCTTCTCTTCAAAAAGCAGCAGAATGGTCCGGCGTAGCCAGAGCATTCTGCTGCCTGAGCCTGCGTCGCTCACAAATCTCTAAAGATTTGTGAGCGACGCAGGCTCAGGCCATTCCGCCAGATCCGCCTTTGTTGCGCCCCAAAATCTAAGTATTTCTCAATGGCTCGCTTGTCACCCAAGAAGTGGCTAGCAGCCTGAACATTCCCTGCACGATATTGTCAAAAACGAGAACAAATGAAAACGGAGCGAATAATTTCTCCATCGAAGAAAGGAACGGGTGCTTAAGTACTTCAGAAGTGAGCGGCGGAGATCGTCGGCAGAAGCAGTGACAACGATCCTTTTTGTCCTTCTGCTCAGCTGCTCTTTTGTCTTTGGGACGATCTGGATAAGACACATAGCGGTCGGTTTTTCGGATGCAGTGTACGAGGCGCTCACTCTGTTCAGTCTTGGAATAGCGATCTTGACCCAGCTCATCGCTCGGATCCCTAGTTTGCGCTTGTTGGTGCTGGCCTGCGTCGTCGTCACCCTCTTCATTGTGATGGCTATTGCCTTCGCAATCTAGTGCAGCGTCTCGCATGTAATGGTGACGTTGTTGTGTTCAAAAGGGGCCGTCGGCGAGACGGTGCACTAGCGTTGACCCAGCACCAACGTAACTGCAGGCGAGGTTGAAAACGCCTCGATCCGCTCGAAGCCTTGTGCGTCGAGGAAGTCCTCCACCTCCGTTATCGTCCATGGATGACCGCCGCCGCGCACGATCCGCAAATTCGTGAGCGCTTCGCCGAACGCGTCGGTCCGCCGCGGGTAGAGCCCGAATATGAGCCAACCGCCCGGCATGAGCGCTCGGTGAATCCGCTCGAGCGCTAGGGTTATGATTTCTGCAGGGATAAAGGGTCCGGGAAGCCACGCCACTGTGAAAACTTTTTCGTCATCGAGGTGCTCTACCCGCTGCGAGCGAAGCTCCATGCGCTCGGCGAGGCCGCTTTGGGCTAGGTTCTTACGTGCGAGGGCCAATGCCGGCTCCCACGAGTCAATGCCAACAACCCTCAGTTCCGGCCAGGCGCGTGCTGCCTCGATCGCCAGCCAGCCGACCCCGGTGCCAACGTCTAGAAAAGCGCCGGATCGGTGCAACGCCTCGCCGAGGTCTGGCCGCTGAGTTGCCAGCGTATCGATACTGCGGACGATCAAGCGCGATACCTGGCCTTGGGATTCGAGGATGATCGGGTCTGTATAATTCCAGCCGGGCGCGCGTGCCGGGTTTTCCATCAGGTCGATGGCTTGCCGGAAAGATGTCTGGATCAAGGCAAAAGCCGCGCTCGCCTCGTTTGGCTCAATGCCGTCGAGCAATTCAGGATCGATACGGCGCACAACATCCTGCAGGAGAGAGCGGACACGTGAATCGCCGTGGAGTTTTTCCTGGCGGAGTCGCAACTCCGCGCCTAGGGCCGCCAACGCTTCTACCGACGAATTTAGCGTTTGGCATTTGGTCATCAATGTTTCGAAGCTCATACCGCGCAATTTACTCAGCATAGCGTCTCTAACGAACCCAGGGTCGAATTTTAAGCGGAATATTTTAGGATCATTTTCTGCACATCCGACACCATTCTTTGAATTTCTTCAATCTGCGCTCTTAGCCTTTCCTCTAACTGCTCTAATTTGGCGTCCTTTCCTGTATCATTCTGTCGCGAATAGTAAGCAGAGAGACAAGGGAAGTAAGCAGGACATCCACGCGCTCATTATTCTTCGCTCGTGTTTTCACGCAACCTTCTTTTTGCGCCGCCTCCAGCGCAACTACGTGGTTGACGGCTGCCGGACTCGATCTGAGACTTTGTAGCGGAGCGCCTGGGCGCCGCAAACTGTACTTCAGGGTGACCCATATGACGGAGTGTCGATCAGAACTTTCTCAATCCCCAATCAAAATTCCAGAGCGCTTTCATCAAGTGTTGTATAATTATGACCGCTATCCCGGTGCTCCCGGGGTCAAGGGTCTTGTTGGAGGTGCTAACTGCCAGCAATACGCATACGAATTTCTGCGTGAATTCGGTTATACGATACCCGACTTCCGGTCGAGCGACCTCTGGGAGGATACAGAGCATACAGTCGTTTCCAAACTGCCACAGGCATTCGATCTTATTCTTGTGAACGACAACCCGGATTCATGGGGTGCACATGTCGGTGTATGTTTGGGAAACGGAGCGATACTGCATTTGTCCCAAAAAATCGGCGTGCCAGCGATAGAGAAAATCGAGTCACTTCTGGAGAGGCCGGAATACCGGTATCTGATAGGATATAAACGGATTTTATTTAGGAGTAGGTAGGATGCTTGCGGTCTGGGCGAAACACACGGTAGGGCCAAGTTTCACCTTGGCCTAGGCTTGGACGGCGGCACCACCCTGCGAGGGCTGGTTGGCCTCTACCCCAGGGCCAGCAACGTCTCAGTTGCAGCACGGGCACGGGTCTCGATTTCGCGTTTTGTCGGCGCCTTGCGCACCCGCATTAATAACCGGATCAGAAGATCTCCCCAGAGGATCGTGAGGTAGCGGGCGGCCAGAGTCGCTGGATCGCCGGCGACGACTAACCCGCGCGCTTGAGCTTTTCTGACCAGTTCGGTGAGCGCTTTTCGGTTAGCCTCATGGCCCCTGCTGTCGAGGGCTCGAGCAATCTCTGGCGCGCGATCGGATTCTGCAATCGCGAGCCGAAAGACTGTCAGCACCTCAGGCCGGCAGACCGTTTTCAAGATTGATACGCCGAACTCGACGAGCAAAGTCGCTAACTCATTTCGGGTCTGTGGCACCGGAGTCGTGTCTAAGGGCCGGCGCATCAGTTGGGCGCGTTCGCTGATGCCTGCCGCTAACACTGCGTGCTTGTTATTGAATAGCGCGTAGAGGTCGCGTTTAGAAACCCGGGCAAGGGTGACGATATCCAGCATGCTGGTGCTGGAAAAGCCGCGTTCACCAAAGAGGGTAAACGCGGCTTCGAGTATGCGCTCGCGGATGGAGTTGGAGACGCGCTTGGACTGAACGGGAGACTCAGGTGAGTTGGGCTGAGATTTTTTGCTTTTCGACATTTTTCACTTGCTTTTGGTACGGAACAGTACCAGTGGTGCAATAATCAGGGTACGATATCGTACCGCTAACCAAATTGCTACTCCTTTTCTCTTCCCATGATTAACCCCAAAATTCTGGTAACCGGCGCAACCGGAAAGACCGGTGGCGCCGTAGTCACTCAGCTGCTGGCCAAAGGTTGGCCGACACGAGCCGTCGTCCGCGTCCGGGACGCGCGCAGCGCTGCACTGGAGTCGCGCGGCGCCGAGGTTGTCGTTGCGGACATTTTCGATCCCGGTCAGCTGACGGACGCGATGCGCGGTGTGCCGCGAGCTTACTACTGTCCGCCCTATCATCCCTTCGTCATCCAGAGTGCGTCGGCCTTTGCGGTCGCTGCACGTGAGACCGGCCTCGAACAAATCGTCGGGCTTTCCCAATGGCTCGCTGGACCTAACCACCCGGCGCTAATGTCGCGCCAGTTGTGGCTTATCGATCGGATGTTCGCTGCAGTTCCGAACATCGCACACACGGCCGTCACTCCCGGCTTCTTCGCGGACAGCCCTTTTCTGGAGATGATGCCGTTCGCGGCGCAACTCGGGGTCTTTCCGCTGCCAGTCGCGGGAGATAGCCGTAACGCCCCGCCCTCTGTCGATGATATCGCCCGCGTTGCCGTCGCGGCGCTCCTCGATCCGGCACGCCACGCGGGCAAGAGCTACCGGCCGACTGGCCCGAAACTCCTCAGCGTTACCGAAATGGCCGCAGTCATCGGCCACGTTGTCGGTCATAAAGTGCGGCATGTGAGGACGCCGCTCTCGATGTTCTATAAGGCAGCCAAGGCGCAAGGCTTGGAGCCCATCCTGCTCAGCGGCCTCAGGCATTACTTCGAAGACCAGGACCGCGGCGCCTTCGCAGTCGGCGCGCCCAACGACACGGTACGCGAACTCACCGGAAAAGACGCCGAGGACTTCGAAACAATTGCACGGCGCCACGCGGCATTGCCTGAATCGCGCCAGAGCGTCGGCGCGCGGCTCGCTGCCTTCGCGCGCTTCATGGCGGTGCCGATGCTACCGGGGTTCAATCCTGCGACCTACGACCGGGCGCAAGAGCAGCCTGTGCCGCCGACGCCACATCTCGCGCTCGACGACGCTGGCTGGACGGCAAGCCACGGCGCCGAGGGCTCAATTGTGGTGCGCAGTGCGTTGAAGGAGGCACTTGCAGCGTGAATACCCAGGCATTATTCGGGGTCAATGTCCTCATGAGTTTCATTGCTTTCGGTATAGTCACGAAGATTTACATCTGGCCTCGCCTCCGCGTCGCGCGCCGCGAGGAGGCGCTTGTCGCATTGGCGGTTCCGCACACATTTCGGTTCATAGGACTTAGCTTTCTGATTTCCGGAGTGGTATCACCTTCGCTCTCTATGGCTTTCGGTGCTCCAGCCGCTTATGGCGATCTCTTTGCGGCCATTCTCGCGGTCGTGGCCGTATGGTCACTCTGCGTTCGTGCATCGTTCGCGACCTCGATCGTGTGGGCATTCAACGTTTGGGGCGCTGTTGACCTCCTCGTGGCATTCTATCAAGGCCTGATCGGCGTTCGTATCAGCCCAGGGTCGCTGGGTGCTGCGTACTTCATCCCCACGGTTTTGGTACCGCCGCTGCTGGTTACGCATGGCCTGATGTTTTGGCTGCTGCTCCGAAAGCCGCCAAGCGCGGCGCCTCATTGACGGCTTGCTATGGTGCAAGAACTAATGCGCTCCTCGCCGTTGAGATCCGAGACGGGAAGTCTCACAGCCCGGCGGAGCCGCAACCAAAAACGAGGTGCGTGATTGCCGCCACCTCCCGCTCCCGCGGCTGACAGCTTCCCTCCGGTTAGCCCAATTGCCATTTCGTTCTCTTCTTGATCCGAAGCTTGGAATTTGATACGTCGCAATGCAATGCGAGGTGAAGGGTGGTGCTATGCCTTCCGGCTCGAGTTACCACGGTATCAAGCGTCCGAGGCGAACCGAGAAGTTGGATTTCTTCGGATCCAAACACCCAACTTTTGTTTAGCCGGACGACAGTTTTGTTCTGGTATTCTCACAAAAAGCAAATGCTTCTGGCTGCTAACGATCGCGAAACTCTTTTTTCCGGTGGCAACGTCTCCAGCTATCAAGCCGGAGCTGCGAGAGGATGAACAGCGCCGTCTCAAAGCGCTAAAAGCGAGACGTTTTCTCGCAGTCGTAATAGGAGCAGCGGGCATTCAGTTGTTCCTAGCCGGGGCGGCAGTCGGACAGACCTGGAATGGCGCCCCCGGCGGGAATTGGGGCACGGCGTCCCAATGGACCCCTGCCACAATACCCAACAGTTCGAGCGCAACGGCCACATTTAACGCGGTGAATACTGTTGTGTCTGCTGTATTGCTCGGCGGGCCGTTTACCGTTGGCACGCTCAATCTCAATAATGATGTGTCTGGGGGCTTCTTCTTTGAACAAGGAACCTTGCAACTCGCCGGTCAGGCGACCATTAACGTCCAGAGCCACGATTTTGCCCCGCCAGACTTTGATTCGACAGCCGGGATAGTTCTTCAGGCAAATGCAACGATTAATACCGTTTTCGCTGACAGTACGCTCAGCATTTCCAGTGCGATTACCGACACCGGTGGCGGTTTTTCATTGACTAAGACCGGGCCAGGCACGCTGACACTGGAGGGCACCAATAACTATTCCGGCGGCACGACAATCTCGGCCGGCACGCTGCAGCTAGGTAACGATGGAACGACCGGCTCGATCCTGGGTAATGTCATTGACAACGGCGTGTTGGTAATTAGTCGTTTCGGTACATACACCTTCGCGGGCAACATCTCGGGGACTGGCGCCCTTCAGCAAAACAGTGCCCAGACAACCATCCTGACAGGGACTAACACGTATACAGGAGGGACAACCATCATCGATGGAACGCTGCAGCTGGGTGACGGAGGAACGAGCGGCTCGATCCTGGGTAATGTCATCGACCACGGCGTGTTGGCGATTAATCGCTCCGATACATACACCTTCGCGGGCAACATCTCGGGGAATGGTGCCCTCCAGCAACTCGGTACCGGGACAACGATCCTGACAGGGATTAACACCTACACAGGGGGCACAACCATCAGCGCTGGAACGCTGCAGCTGGGTGACGGAGGAACGAGCGGCTCAATCCAGGGTAATGTTATCGACCACGGCGTGTTGGCGATTAATCGCTCCGATACATACACCTTCGCGGGCAACATCTCGGGGAATGGTGCCCTCCAGCAACTCGGTACCGGGACAACGATCCTGACAGGGATTAACACCTACACAGGAGGCACAACCGTCAGCGCTGGAACGCTGCAGCTGGGCGACGGTGGTGCAACCGGCTCGATCCTGGGCAATGTCATCAATAACGTAACGTTGGTCTTCGATCGCAGTAACACTGTCACGTTTGGGGGCGTAATCTCCGGCAGTGGAAATCTGGCCCAGATCGGACCCGGCACGACGATCCTTACGGGCGACAATACCTACAGTGGAGGCACAATGATCAGCGCGGGAGCTCTCCAGGTTGGCAATAGCGGCACCATTGGAAGCATCGCCGGGAATGTGACTGTTAATAACAAGGCGATGCTAGCATTCGACCGGAGTAATCCGGTTACTTTTAGCGGAGTCATCTCCGGCACCGGAAGCGTCCAAGACCTGGGTGGCGGAATATTGACACTGACAGGTAATAACATCTATTCGGGTGGCACTACCATTGCGACCGGCGGGACGCTGCAGGTAGGCGCAAGCGGCACTGTAGGCAGCATTGTCGGGAACGTGACGAATAACGGCATTTTGGCATTTGACCGGAGCGATGCCGTTATTTTTGGAGGAGTCATCTCCGGCGCCGGAATCGTACAGGATCTGGGCGGCGGAACACTGACACTAACAGCTAGCAACACCTATTCGGGTGGCACAGCATCGGACAACGGGACGCTGATCGTGGCGGCAACGAACGCTCTAGGCACAGGACCGGTGAGCGTCAATGGCCCCACGCTACTCCAGGTCAACTCAGGTGTAACCATCGCAAATTCGATAGCAATCAACAACGGCGGTACCCTGGTCAACGGCGGAACCATCCAGGTCTCGGCGGTGGTTGGCGGACCGGCTGCCGCCGTCGCAACCTCGGGCGGCGCGACCATCACAAATCAATCCGGCGGGTTGATCACGACTGGCGGTCTGATCGCGATTCAAACTATGAGCGGGAGTGCTACGATCACAAATTCCGGCGTTATATCAGGTAACGAAGGAATTGCGCTCTCTAATGGCGGAATAATCACAAACAATGCGGGAGGCACGATCAGTGGAACTAACGGTACCGCAATTGCCGGTTCAGGCGGCTCAACCAACTTATCCAGTGCAGGGGTTATCAATGGAAACGTTATCCTCGGGAATGGCGCCAACACGGTCCAACTCTTTTCGGGCAGCCGTATTACTGGAACTTTAAACCTCGGGACCAGCTCTGGCAGCAACCTGATTTTGGATGGCTCTGGCAATCAGACCTACAGTCAGGCGGTGACGGGAGCGACGATCAACGCGGGATCTTTGACGAAACAAGGCTCCGGCAACTGGTTTATCGACGTGGCGATGAACGCCTCGGTTTCGACAAACGTGCTGGCCGGTGTGCTGACGGTTGAGGGGTCTCTCAACTCCCCTTTAATAACCGTTCAGACCGGTGGCATGCTGAAAGGAACGGGCGTTATCTTTGGGAACGTCCTCAACGTGGGAACGCTGGCGCCCGGTAATTCGCCTGGTACTCTGACCATCAACGGTAATTTTATTCAAGGGCCAACCGGCATTTACAACGTACAGATCGCTTCAGCGCAAAACTATTCCAGACTTGTTGTAAGCGGTTCCGCGAACCTGAACGGAACTTTGCGACTGACGCTCGCCAGCGGCTATCAACCGCTCCCAGGACAAAGCTTCACGGTGTTAACGGCTGCAAAAGGGATCAACGGGACTTTTCACGCGATCTCGACCAATACGGCGGTGAATGTCACTTACTCGAATGGAGTGGTCGACGTGAGCGCACCTCCCGCCGCTCCGAAGCCGCAAATCCATCTCTCGGACGGGACGCCGGTAAGCACGACGGCGCTCATCGCCGATTACACGTTCTACGGATTTGGTTCGCTCGCCGAGCGCACCGCCCTCGGATTGGTCGATGAGGAGTCAGCTAAACCCAACGCGATCAGTTTCACGTTCGATTCCGGCGAGTTTGATGTGGAGGGGCACCAAGGCAAGACCTACACGATTCCGATTGCCGGAGGTTTCAGGATTAACGATCGCGCCAGATTTGACTACGAGATCCCTCTACAATACATCACTCTTGAGGGGACCGGTCTTATGCAGGCAGGGCTGACGCTCGATTTGCCTTTTAAGGCGATTCTGCGGTCGGCGAATCAACCGTGGTCGTGGGATGTCACTCCTACTGTGGCATTCGCAAGCTCCGGAAGCAGAGAAATTATCGGTGGCGGCGCGCTGTCGAACCTTCTGGCGTACCGGTGGCGCGGGATCACGATCACTTATGGAAACTACATCAGTTTTTTCGAGGGCGACGTGTTGACGGAGAACGACCCGAAATTTCCCACCGGGGTCAATCAGCAGATTATGAAGAACGGGCTCAGGCTCGACATCCCGGTCGCCGAGAGCTGGCTAATTGACCTCTACGGCATCCAAACGCAATTTTTTCAGTCGGCAACGGTCAGTTCGTATGTCACGCTGGGGGCAGAGTTAGGTCACCATTTTTTCTGGAAGGCGGGAGACCAGAACCTTGATCTCGGTTACCTGAGCTTCGGGTTCTATACCGAGTTCGGGAATCACTATAGTTCGGGGCATTTCCAGCTTGGATCGGCGTGGAGGTTTTGATTCGCGTCCGAAAGCGAGATGCAAACAAAGGGACTATTCTAAAGGTTGGTCATCCCAAACTCGTCCATCTGTGAAACGACTTAGCCTCCCATGGATGTAATGCTAGCTGCGCTAGCAGTTTCTGAATCATTGCGCAAAGAACCCCAATCAGGATCAAGTTTTAGCATGGCAAAGGTTTAGCGCGACTGGCTCTTGAAACTGCTCTGCAGGAGGAAAATACAAAAAAGAATAAAAAATGGCTTGTGCAATGCGCGAACTATTGATATGCGGTTAAATCGCATCACAGGGAGGGGAGTCGTAGAGCACGGAAGGTAACGTAAAGCGATAAACAAATAAAAAACCTTCTGCAGCCGAATCCTCAATAACGAGCCTGCTTGGCAGTATGGAGACTAACTGATGGCTCCTTCAAAGTGATCCAATGCCAAAGCGGGGCATTTATAACGCGAGTTAGGAATCGAACGGATTTCAGGCCTCTTACCCGAATGGGTTATAGCATTTGAGTCAATCCTGATGTTAAAAGCCTAGAGTGGGTATGACGCTGACTAAGCTTGAGGCGGCGCTTGTTTTTCCTAGAGCGTATTGCAGGCATGCTTTGCTTTCCTGAGTAATTGTCCTTATGAGTGATCCAACCGTTGACGTTGCGGGGAAAGATGTCGAAGGACCGGGTGGCGGTCGCGTTGGAAGAGTGGGGATCGCCGTTGTAGCTGCTTATCTGCTCGTGCTTTCGGCGGCTTTGCTCTACTGTCTAATGATACTCTGGCCGCACTCGAATTCTCCGGAGCCGAGCTCGCCGAGCGAAACGAAAGCCATTTTGCATGAAGTTGCCGGTACGTCTCAAGGTGCAGGCACATCTGATCCCGGCCCCATAGCCATCGTTAAAGGGAACGGACTCACTGACGCTTCTGCGGACTTGAAGCAATTGGATACGTCGGAGGTAAGTTTCGTTGGTTGGAAATTCAAGGTGAGGGAGGAAACCCGTCTGCTGCTGTTAGTCGTGTGTGCAGGCGCCTTAGGGAGCCTGGTGCATGGATTACGTTCCATCTACTGGTACATTGGCAATAGGAGCCTCGTTTGGAGTTGGGTACCCAAATATCTGATTCAACCCTTTGGGGCTGCCGTGCTGGCGGTTGTCTTCTATCTCGTGATCCGGGGTGGTTTCTTCTCCGCAGACGCGGGTTCTCAACACACTAGCCCGTTTGGATTCATGGCGCTCAGCGCGATGGTCGGTATGTTTTCCGAGCAGGCAGTTTTAAAATTAAAGGAGATTGCCGAGACGCTCCTAAGTAAACCCCCACCTGGAAAGGACGCTGAACCGGAGAAGCGGCAGAGTTAAGGTTTCGAACTTAACGTGGACGAATATTTGAATAGTAAGGAAATGCCCAGGAGCTTCTTCGCGATTCAAACCGGAGGTCCACGTTCACAAAACGCTCAGAAATGAGACAGTGCGCCGGTGCACAGATCCTAAAGCTTCACCGTCGAGGATTATGGTTCACATCTACACCCGAAACGTGATCGCCGCCGCGCTAACCTGTTCAAAATTACTATAGACGCCCCTCCTGTTTTTGCCGCGACAACCTTCGTATGCTTTCATTGTTTCTGATAGATTTTTGATTGTTAAAGGCCTCGCTTTCGGCCTTTTTTGGTAAAACGGTCGAATCACCTGTTCTTGCACAGAACTTCTATTTTAGTGAAGGTTTGTGGCATGCGCTCAGGCGGCTAAGCCCCGGTGACGAGGAAGCTTGAGGCGATCCAGGCACTCGAGGGCCGACAAAATCAACCTTCGTGCTATTGGCACTTGGCCTCATAATTTTCGGCTGCTCAGCAACAATCGCAAACGATGATGATCTGGAGGCGCTTAAGCAACGAATCGC
>Ga0213878_10000839_pt1 | contig 11068 bp, 9 predicted proteins | sample VelepicoBEBS_R02_FD_161053 | JGI IMG/M metagenome (GOLD analysis project Ga0213878, IMG submission 161053) | Vellozia epidendroides bulk soil microbial communities from rupestrian grasslands, the National Park of Serra do Cipo, Brazil - BS_R02 | ecosystem: Environmental > Terrestrial > Soil >... | reverse complement strand
GGCGCTGGACATTCTGCTGGCGCTCCTGCTGGTCGCCCTGGCCAACTATATCTGGGTGATGATTCTGGTTAACCGCCGCGGGCGGGCCTTAGAGAAGGCCAACGACGCGCTGCGCAGCCAGCAGCAGGCGCTGGAACAGGCGCAGCGTATGAGCCTGCTTGGGGAGATGGCGTCAGGTTTCGCCCACGAGCTTAACCAGCCGCTGTCGGCGATCCGCATGTACGCGCAGGGCTGTCTGCTGCGCTTGCCTGATAACGGGGAACCGCAGTCGGTGCGGGAGGCGATAGGCCTGATAGAAAAACAGGCCGAGCGCGGCGGCGCGATTATTCGCAACCTGCGCCAGTGGGCCACCAGTGAAAGCGGGGCGGATAACGGGCCGACGACATGGACGACCTCGGGCGTCATCGACACGCTGGAACGCGTCTGGGCGTTGCTGCGGATGACGCAGGTCCACCCGGGCGTATCGCTGAACATTGACGGCGACCGCGCGCTGACGGTCGCATTACCCCCGGTGTTGCTGGAGCAGGTGCTGGCGAATGTGATGCTGAACGCCGTACAGGCCGGAGCCACCTCGCTGTGGGTAACGCTGACTCGCGAGGAGGCGCATCTGGCGCTGACCCTGACGGATAATGCAGGCGGTATTACGCCTGCGCAGATGGCGGTGATTTTCCAGCCTTTTCGCAGCTCGCGTCAGGACGGTATGGGGCTGGGGCTGGTGATAAGCCAGCGCCTGCTGCGCAACATAAAAGGCGATATTCAGCTTGAAAACCAAGTAGCGCCAGATTCGCGGCAGGGATTGCGGGTCACGCTGGCGCTACCGCGACGACCGATGGAGGCGTGATGATTTATCTGGTGGACGATGACGAGGCGGTGACCGACGCGTGCCGTTTTTTACTGGCGGGAATGGGTTACGCGGTACAGTGCTGGAACGACAGCGGCGCGTTTCTTGCGCAGGCCGCGCTGGATCAGGAAGGGGTTGTACTGCTTGACATGCGCATGCCGCCGCCGGACGGGCATGCGGTCTTCGCGTATCTGCGCGGCGCGAGAAGTACGCTGGCGGTGGTATTTCTTACCGGCCACGGCGATGTACCGATGGCGGTCGGGGAGATGAAGCTGGGAGCGGTGGATTTTCTGCAAAAGCCGGTGGCGCAGGAACCGCTGAGCGCAGCCATCGAGCGGGGCTACCAGCACTCAAGACAGTTGGTGGATACCGCGCAAATAAGACAGCGCTATGCGTCGCTGACGGCAAAAGAAAAGCAGGTGGCGGCGCTGGTAGCGAGCGGGTCGATGAATAAAGATATTGCCGATAAGCTCAGCATTTCCCTGCGCACCGTTGAGGTGCATCGCGCCAGGGTGATGGAAAAAATGTCGGTGGTCAGCCTGGCTATGCTGGTGTCACAGATGGATAAATTACGGGACAATAGCGCGCATCAGGCTGACGGGGGCCGTTGCTAGAATGTTTTTCTGCTGAGTTTCTCCAGAATCTCCGCCGGTTTCGCACTGCCCAGAATAACCTGCGGCGGGTTATCCAGCACGATCATCGTCGGGGTGAGTTTAATGCCCAGGCGTTCGGCCAGCGCGGACTGTTGGACTATCTCGTCGGAACAGCTCGCGCTGGTGCCATTGCCCGGCAGAAAACCGGCCATCGCGGCCTGCAGGCTCTTTTTACGATCCGCTGAACACCATACGCGGCCCATATCCTCAATCACCGAGTCGCGAATGGACGGCGGGGCGACCGTCAGAAACGACATCGTCAACCCGGCGTCATTGTAGCGCGGGACATTCTTCACCACCTGCGAGCAGAAAGTGCACTGGTTATCAATAAACACGAGAACCTTGTGCTTTTCATTGGCCGCCGGGAAGGTGATGGGCGCGAGCCCGGGCAGCGTACGGTTGAGATCCTTAAATGCCTCGGCCGTACTGGCGTTAACGCTTGCCGGACCGGCGGCGGAAAAAACGCTAAAACTCATTGCCCACACCAGTGGCAGGGCCATCAATGTCACAGCTTTCACGGTATCCCTCGTTTAGCAAATCAGGCGTTGTTATCACCCGCAACGGTGGTCAATGTTAACACGACTGTCAGAAACACTTGAGCAACAACTTTCCCTGAATCAGCCAAATAAGCGGAGAAATGGAAGAACGGAGTAAGAGGGCGCCCCCACGCGGTTAAGACGTGAAGGCCGAAATATCCTGCGGTTTTGCAAATAAATACCCCTGAAAGGCGCTACAACCGGCGTCTTTCAGATAGTCAAATTGCGCGGTGGTTTCTACCCCTTCGGCGACCACCTGGAGATCCAGCGCGCTGGCGAGGGTCAGCATTGCGCTGACAATACCCTGGTCTTTCTTGCTGTGCGCCACTTCGCTAATAAATGTGCGATCAATTTTAATCCGTGTGATCGGCAGATTGCGCAGATAGTTCATCGACGAGTAGCCGGTACCGAAATCGTCAAGCGCGATGCCGACGCCGTGCGCCATCAGCCGACGAATTCCCTCCTGCAATGGACTGCCTTGCGCATTGAGGAAGATATTTTCCGTCACCTCAAGAATCAGCTTGTGCGGCGGAATGTGGGTACGCGAGAGAATATTGAGCACGTCATCAAAGAATGAGGGGGCGTTGAACTGTAGCGCGCTGACGTTAACGCTCAACGTCCACGCCGCTTTTTCCGCATCCTGCGTCCAGGCGGCGAGCTGTTTACAGCCCGTTTCCAGCGCCCACATCCCGATACTGCCAATCAGCCCTGCGCGTTCCGCCAGCGGGATAAATTGCGCCGGGGAAATCAGCCCGTGCTCAGCGGAGTGCCAGCGCGACAGGGCCTCCATACCGAGAATATTCTGCTGCGCGTCGACAATCGGTTGGTATTGCATATACATCTCGCCGCGCTCCAGCGCGCTGCGAAGCGAGATCTCCAGGGCGATGTTTTTACGGATAGCCTCATGCTGCGCCCGGTCCGTTTCGTAGAACACCAGCTGGTTTTTACCGTTGTTTTTGGCCTGGTACAGCGCCTGGTCGACCTGCACCAGCAGTTCATCCATGGTGATATGGTTGCCAAAAAAGATGCGTCCGCCGATGCTGCCTGAAATCGACAGTCTGCTCTGTTTACGGGAGGTGCTGTGCGCCGAGTCGGGCAAAAAGTAGGGCGCCGCCATCGCTTTCAGGATGCGTTTGCCGATTTTGGCCGCATTTTCGATGGCCGTGTCAGCGTTATCGCCGAGATCGGTGAGGATCATTAAAAACTCATCGCCGCCCATACGGGCGACGGTGTCGCGCTTACGGGTGCACTCTGCTAAACGTCGCGCCAGCTCAATCAGCAGTTTGTCGCCGTGCCCGTGGCCGAAATGATCGTTAAACCCTTTAAAACCATCGAGGTCGATGGACAACAGGGCGCAGAACTGCCCGTTCAGCGCGGAGTCGCGCTGCGCCTCCAGAAAACGTTCGGCAAACATGCGGCGGTTGAATAATCCGGTCAGATCGTCCTGACGACTCAGGCGCTGGGCTTCCTGCTCAACATGTTTGAGCTTGGTGATATCGGCGCGAATGGCAATGTATTTCTCGGGTTTCCCGTCATCCCCGACAAAAGGCACAATGGTGCTGTAGACCCAGTATATCGATCCATCTTTTGCGCGGTTGCAGACTTCGCCCTGCCAGATACGTCCGTGGGTGATCGTATTCCAGAACTCTTTAAAAAAGCGGGGCGGATGGTAGCCGGAGTTGATCAGTTTATGCGTATTGCCGCAAAGTTCGTCGCGCGAGTATTGCGAGATTTCACAGAAGCGATCGTTGACCTGAACAATCACCCCTTTCTGATTGGTGATAGCCACGATGGCATGGGCATTAAGCGCGGAAATATAGTCCGCAATGTCTTTTTCTGTAGCGTTCAACGGAGAATTACCTTTGAGTGCCAAAGAACAGGCTATTATCAGTCTTCATTAATGTCGGAGGAGCCCAGTAAGGTATCATACATGTCTGTATAATAGCGCATGGATTTGCTCTCTTTTTATACTCAATTTAGGGTGAAAACGTTAATTCATTATTAAATTTTACTGAACTATTCATTATTTAGTTTAACATAAGCGCAATCGATAACAATTGGTTGTTGTGCTCAGACGACGATGCCGCGCTGCCGATGCGTGAGCGCGTACGCACAGGGCGTTTTTAGCGCGCTGGCGGGGCCGTCAGATCATTAATCATTTCTACAGTGCCGTAAAAGACGGTATCATTGCGCTACGTGACATCCCAAAAAGCAAACTTAATTAGTAATCAATATGATAATCAAACCAAAAATCCGTGGATTCATCTGTACGACAACGCATCCCACTGGCTGCAAGGCCAATGTGAACAGACAAATCGACTATGTGAAGAAAAACGGGCAAATGGCCAAAGGTCCTGCCCGGGTGCTGGTTATTGGCGCCTCTACCGGTTACGGGCTTGCTTCGCGTATCTCTGCCGCGTTTGGCAGCGGCGCGGCGACTATCGGCGTGTTCTTTGAAAAACCGGGCACCGATGCTAAGCCTGGCTCTGCGGGCTGGTATAACGCCGCCGCGTTTGACGAAGCCGCCAAAAGTGAAGGGCTGTATTCTAAGAGCATCAACGGCGACGCGTTCTCCGATGAGTGCCGCGATGAGGTTATCAAGCTCATCAAAGAGGACCTTGGGCAAATCGACTTAGTGGTGTATTCGCTGGCTTCTCCGGTGCGCAAGATGCCGAAGACCGGTGAAATCGTCCGCTCTGCGCTGAAGCCTATCGGTGAGGTTTACACGTCGAAAGCGATTGATACCAACAAGGATCAGCTCACGACGGCCAGCATTGAACCCGCCACCGAAGAAGAAGTACAGAATACCGTTACTGTGATGGGCGGCGAAGACTGGGAGCTGTGGATCGACGCGCTGAGCAAAGCCAACGTGTTGGCGGATGGCGTGAAGACCGTGGCGTACTCCTACATCGGTACTGACCTGACGTGGCCAATCTACTGGCACGGCGCGCTGGGCAAAGCGAAAGAAGATCTCGATCGCGCGGCGAAAGCGCTGCGTGATCAGCTGGCGCCGCTGCACGGTTCGGCAAACGTTGCGGTACTGAAGTCTGTTGTAACCCAGGCCTCTTCGGCTATCCCGGTCATGCCGCTGTATATCTCTATGGTCTTCAAATTAATGAAAGAGCAGGGGATTCACGAAGGGTGCATTGAGCAGATTAATCGCCTGATGACCACCAGCCTTTACGGCGACACGCCGGCGCTTGATGACAATCAGCGTATCCGCATGGATGACTGGGAGCTGCGTGAAGATATCCAGCAGGCGTGCCGTGACCTGTGGCCGCTGATCACCACTGAAAACCTGACTCAGGAAACGGACTACGCGGGTTATAAGCTGGAGTTCCTGAACCTGTTTGGTTTCGGTTTTGCCGAAGTGGATTACGATGCCGACGTGAACCCGGAAGTGGAGTTCGATGTCGTCACGCTGTAATTTGTCACTGTCACAGCGATGCAGAAGAAAAAAGGGGCGTAAGCCCCTTTTTTTACACCCTCTTTAAAGACCCAGCAACGTGGTCTCATAGCGTAAGTCCGGCATCATTTTTTCCAGACCGTCGGTCAGCATTTTTCCGGCAGCGTGTAGCTCGTCAATGGGCATGGCTGGCAGGCTTTCAAGAATAAACCACATCGACGGCGCCGAAGCGCTTAACCGGGTTCGCAGACCCTGGCGCCAGTTCCAGCGACGGCAGGTCACGCCGGTATCGTCGCGCCAGATGACCTCGCCAGCTTCTGGCGATTCAATGGCGGCAACGCCTTCTTTTAGGGTGTCAAAGGTTTCCGTTCCGTCAGCAAAAACCAGCCGGGGCGAGCCGTTATACGCGGCGATGTTTTCCCCTCCCACCGGTACGGCGTAGCGCAGGCTGACCGCATTGTAGAGATCGACGACCGGGTCCAGCGCCGCCATCGTCCCGTCGCGAAGAACGCGTTTGCGTAACGCTTCGGCGGAACTCGGCGTACGTTTAGGTTTTGCGCCAAACGCCTTGAACACATCGCCCCAGGCATTCAGATGGTCCTGAGCCCATTGCGGTTGCCCGTTAAGCACGGCCTGACAGGCGTCGTGTAACGCCATCTCGCCAACCCGAACATCACATACAGGCGCAGAAACGACGGAGATACTGAGAGCCCGAAAACCCGGCGCAATACGGGCAAGTTCAGGGCTTATCGAAGGGAGCAGAGAAGGCATCATGTCATCCTGTCATCATTGTTTTACACATTATCGTGGTTACCCGTCGTGCAGGTTATCAGATAACGGCAGCGGAATGCGGAATTTGGCAGGGTGCGCCAGAAAAAACAGGTGCAGGAATTTTATTTTTGAAGGGGAAACGATGTCCGAAATAGGACTTTTCGAGATTTTATAAAGTAAGAGAAATAGTCAAAACGTAAAATTCTGAATATAACTACCGCTATATCATGGGGTATATGGCTGTTTGGCATGAGTATTGATCTAAATCAATTGCCTCTCTGCTTTTCGGTATCTGGCTGCTATTGTGGGTCATTACAGCGAATAACACCATTTTTTCTATAAAAGACAGTCAGTAAAACGAATCGGTGCTGATTAATTAGCAGACGATATCGTTTTACATTAGCATAAAATTCTTAAGAAATTTCTTATATCAGATCAAAGATCTGAAATATTGATCTGATGTAGTGGATCGCGCTACTATTTTTTGTAAGGAATAAAGTTACAGGAATCATCAATGGCGATCACAAAGAGGGATTTATGAGCGACAGCTTTCAGAATGAGGTGCCGAAGGCACGTGTTAACTTAAAATTAGATCTGCACACAGGTAGCGCAAAGAAAAAAGTGGAGTTGCCGCTAAAGCTGCTGGTAACGGGCGATTTTAGTCATGGTGAGGAACAGCGGCCATTATCCGAACGAGAAAAAGTTAATATCAATAAAAACAACTTCAACAGCGTGCTCTCAGAATTTTCCCCGTCCGTTAATCTTGCTGTTGAAAATACGTTGGCTGGTGATGGCAGCGAAGAAAGTGTCAGCCTTACGTTTAAAAACATGCAGGATTTTGAGCCGGAGCAGGTTGCCCGGCAAATTCCGCAGTTAAAGGCGATGCTGGCGATGCGCAGTTTATTACGCGACCTCAAATCAAATCTCCTGGACAACGCCACGTTCCGCCGTGAACTGGAAACAATACTACGGGATCCCGCGCTGAGTAGTGAATTACGCAGTGAAATTGCCGCGCTTGCGCCAAAAGAATAACGGATAAAATAAGGAACATGCTGATGTCTGTACAGAATGAAAACGCCTCATCCGCAGGGAAAACGACCGTTATTGAAAACCCGGAAGCTGGCGGTGTTTATGCTGCATTGTTTGAAAAAATCAACCTGAAACCGGCCGCCTCGTTAAGCAATGTGAGCATCTGGCAGGATGAAGCGGCGATGGCGGAAGCGGATGCGAATGAACGTATCACGGCAGGCGTGCAGGTCTTCCTCGAGCGCCTGAAGCAGTCCGGCCAGAAAGTCGAAAAACTCGATAAAACGTTAATCGACCATCATATCGCCGAGCTTGATTACCAGATTAGCCGCCAGCTTGATGCCGTCATGCACCATGAGGAGTTCCAGAAAGTGGAATCCCTGTGGCGCGGTCTGAAGCATCTGGTAGACCGCACGGATTACCGTCAAAACGTAAAAACAGAAATTCTTGATGTTTCCAAAGATGCTCTGCGTCAGGATTTTGAAGATGCGCCGGAAGTGATTCAGAGCGGTCTGTACTGGCATACGTATGTGAGTGAATACGATCAGCCTGGCGGTGAGCCCATCGGCGCGGTGATTTCGGCGTATGAATTTGACGCCAGCCCGCAGGACGTCGCGCTGATGCGTAATATTTCCAAAGTTTCCGCCGCCGCGCATATGCCGTTTATCGGTTCTGCCGGTCCGGCGTTCTTTATGAAATCGTCGATGGAAGAGGTGGCCGCCATTAAAGATATTGGCAACTACTTTGACCGCGCCGAATATATCAAATGGAAGTCCTTCCGCGACACCGACGACTCCCGCTATCTCGGCCTGGTGATGCCGCGCGTGCTGGGGCGTCTGCCGTATGGCCCCGATACAGTACCCGTTCGCAGCTTTAACTACGTCGAGCAGGTGAAAGGTCCCGAGCACGAGAAATACCTGTGGACCAGCGCGTCATTCGCCTTCGCCGCCAATATGGTGCGTAGTTTTATCAATAACGGCTGGTGCGTGCAGATTCGCGGCCCGCAGGCAGGCGGCGCGGTAAAAGACCTGCCGATTCATCTGTATGACCTGGGTACCGGGAATCAGGTGAAAATTCCGTCTGAAGTCATGATCCCGGAAACGCGTGAGTTCGAATTCGCCAACCTGGGTTTCATTCCGCTGTCCTACTACAAAAACCGCGATTACGCCTGCTTCTTCTCGGCGAACTCCACCCAGAAACCGGCGCTGTACGACACGGCGGATGCCACGGCGAACAGCCGTATCAACGCCCGTCTGCCGTACATCTTCCTGCTGTCGCGTATTGCCCACTATCTGAAGCTTATTCAGCGCGAAAACATCGGCACCACCAAAGACCGGCGTTTGTTGGAGCTGGAGCTGAATACCTGGGTGCGCAGCCTGGTAACGGAAATGACCGATCCGGGCGATGAGCTGCAGGCGTCCCACCCGCTGCGCGATGCGAAAGTCATCGTCGAAGATATTGAGGATAACCCCGGTTTCTTCCGCGTGAAGCTGTACGCCGTGCCGCATTTTCAGGTGGAAGGGATGGATGTCAATCTGTCGCTGGTTTCTCAGATGCCGAAGGCGAAAGCATAAGGCAGGTACGCAGTGAAGACGGAACAACCGTTATGGGGCCGAGGGATCATGGTTTCGCCCCAGCATTTTCAGCAGCAGGCCGCGTATGCGGCCTGGGCTGCCGAATGTATTGCACAAATGGGCCTCAACCATCCCTGGGGCGTTATCGGCACCGCATTCGAAACTGATGCGCTGAAACTGGGGCGTTTGCAGGCTCGCCGCCTGCACGTTCGCTTCCAGGACGGCACGCTGATCGACACCGAAAATGCGGATGCATTGCCGCCTGTCCTGACGCTTTCCGGCGAACAGCACGAGACCGTGGTCATGCTGGCGTTGCCGCTGCTTCGCGCTAACGGCGGCAACTGTCTTCAGCCTGATGATATCGCGGAACGTCCGGTGCGCTATCGCCAGCGCTGGCGCGATGTCCGCAATCAGTTTGGCGATGACAACCGCCAGATTGCGGTGTTGCAGCCGGAGCTGACGCTGCGTTTTGCACACCAGAACAACAGCGACTATCTCACCTGTCCGGTCGCGCGCCTGCTGCAGGATTCGCAGGGCAACTGGGTGCAGGACGACGCTTTTCTGCCGCCGCTTCTGACCACAGGCAGCAGCCGTTGGCTGATGACGCAACTGGATCAACTGATGACGCAACTGCGTGCGCGTCTGACTCGCCTGATGGGAATGCGCCGCGAAAGCAACGAGCGGATGGCGGATTTCGCCGTGGCCGACGTCTCGCTGTTCTGGCTGCTCAATGCGCTGAACAGCGCCGAACCGGTGTTAGGCCAGTTTCAGCGCTATCCGCAAAGCCCTGTGGAGCGATTGTACCCGGAGCTGGCGCGGCTGGCGGGCAGTCTGCTGACGTTCTCGCTGGAACATCAGGTCAGCGTGATTCCGGCCTGGCAGCACGAAAATCTCAATGCCGTTTTCCCACCGCTGTTTGATCTGCTCAATGAGCTGCTGGAAGCCAGTTTACCGTCACGGGTGGTGGCGCTCTCGCTCACCCACGATAAACGGATGCGGCAGTGGTTGGCGCGACTGGACGATCCACGCCTGCGCGAAGGGGCCGATTTTTACCTCTCGGTCCGCTCGCAAATGCCTGTCGCGCAGCTTCAGGAGCAGTTCCCGCGGCAGTGCAAAGTGGGTAGCCCGGATTACGTGACAAGCCTGGTGAATGCTTCTCGTCAAGGGATCCCGCTGCGACCGTTGCGTCATGTCCCGGCCGCCATCCCGCTGCGTCTGGAAAATCAGTATTTCTCCCTCGATCTTTCGCATCCTGCGGCACAGGAAATGCTGGAGAGCGGTAACTGTATGTTCTACACCCCGGGCACGTTGGGTGAGCCTGAACTGGAACTCTATGCGGTACTGAGAACATGAGCAATAACGATATCGATGCTCTGTTGCAGAGCACCTGGTTACAGGTCATCAGCTTACGCCACGGACCTGTCTTTAATGAAGGCGAAGGGCGCGTGCTGTGGGAGCGGTGCGTTGCCGATGTGGAACGCGTGCAGCACGCCCTGAAAGAAGCGGGCCTCAACGAGGCCAACTGTCGGCATATTCTCACCGCGCAGTGCGCGTTACTGGACGAAGCGGTGAAAAGCCGCGGCGTGCAGGATGACGCCTGTGTCCAGTGGTATGACGTGCCGTTGCAGGGGCGTTTTCTGGGGACGATGGAAGCCGGGGATAACTTATGCGATCTGATGCGCGATGTGCTGCGCGACCCCGCGCCCGACCAGGCCGTACTGATCTGTTTTCACCGGGTCATGCTGCTGGGGTTTCTTGGCAGTTACCGGACGCTAAACGATCCCGCGCGCGAAAAGCTGGTGAACGCGCTGGGCGAGCGTGTCCCGCCGTTGAGTTTGCCGCAGGAGCACCCGCTACTGGTGCAAGCGAAAAGTGGACGTGCCGTGGGGGGATTATTCGCGTCATGGCCTGTACGCATAGGGATAAGCCTTGTGGTCCTCATCGCGCTGTGGTGGGGGTTAAATCAGTGGCTTGACCATACGGTGCTCACGCTGTTGCCAGGGGCGGAGAAATGAGTCCTGCGCAACGGTGCGCACTGGCGCTGTGGTCTGTGTTGCTGACCGGGATTGTCTGCCTGGGGTTTTTACCGTTCTCACGAACGGCGTCAGTGCTGCTGATGTTGGTTCTCTGGGGCGGCATCGCCGTCGTCTGGAGACTGGGCAAACGCCGCGATGCGCCGCCGACCACGCTGCGCCTGGAAAATTTACCGGATGCCGCCTACCGCCAGCCGGTGGTGCTGGTCTGTGGCGATTTGCTGCGGG
>Ga0213878_10000838_pt1 | contig 11072 bp, 9 predicted proteins | sample VelepicoBEBS_R02_FD_161053 | JGI IMG/M metagenome (GOLD analysis project Ga0213878, IMG submission 161053) | Vellozia epidendroides bulk soil microbial communities from rupestrian grasslands, the National Park of Serra do Cipo, Brazil - BS_R02 | ecosystem: Environmental > Terrestrial > Soil >... | reverse complement strand
CCGGCGTTCTCGGCGTTCCCGGCGTTCCCGGCGTTCTCGGCGTTCTCGGCGTTTCTCCTCCCGGCGTTCTCCTTCTCAAAATGTCCGAACTGCTGAATGGGATCTTAATCCGGCGCATCAGGTATTCTGATACAAGCCTGATCATCAGTTGGTTCACCGACCGGCAAGGGAAAATCAGGACCATTGCAAAAGGGGCGCTCCGGCAAAGCAGTGTGTTCTCCGGCAAGCTCGATCTGTTCTATCACTGCGATCTTTTGTTGTCCTTCTCGCGCAAGACCGATCTCCACACGCTACGCGAGGTCTCAATCAGGAACACATTCGAACGCATCCGAAAAGACTATCTGAAGACCTCGGTGGCATCTTATTTTGTCGAACTCATCGAAGACGTCACTGAGCCGGATCACCCTGTACCGGAAATCTATCAGCTCTTGTTGCGAGGCCTGGGTTATCTGGACGCAAAAATACCCGCCGCGAGAGCAGTGCTCTTCTTTGAGTTCGAACTCTGCAAATGTCTGGGGTTACACGCTCCCGACTTGCATTCAGCCGCCGATAAACTGGTAGAAGCGTTCGGCCGGCTGCCGAAAAGCCGGGCGCAACTAATGGCGCGATTCTAGAGCCTGCATCGCTCAAATCCAGGACGCGACGAAGCGCGTCCCTACCGAACGATCTGGTCCCGACCAAACCGATCCGGTAGGGCCAAGTTTCACCTTGGCCTTGTGGCGAGCCGGCGTTCCCGGCGTTCTCGGCGTTCTCACCGTTCTCGGCGATCCCGGCGTTCTCGGCGATCCCGGCGTTCTCGGCGATTCCGGCGTTCTCGGCGATTCCGGCGTTCCCGGCGATTCCGGCGTTCCAAACCTACTCATACCTCAATGCCTCAATCGGATCGAGACCGGCCGCCTTGTGCGCGGGGTAAAGTCCGAATCCGATGCCGATCGCAGAACAGACCAGGACCCCGGCAATCGCCCAATCCCAAGGAAAAACCAGCGCGGCTTGTAGCCAGGCTGCCAGCCCATTCCCAGCAAAAACGCCGAGAACGATACCCCCCGCTGAGCCCAGCAAAGATAGAAAGAGAGCCTCCAGAAGAAACTGCATCCGGATGTCCCGTCGACGCGCTCCCAACGACTTCCGAATTCCGATCTCCTTTGTTCGCTCAGTGACGCTGACAAGCATGATGTTCATGATGCCGACACCCGCGGCCACCAGAGCAATCGCACTGATAACAAATGCTCCGACTCGAACGGTGGTCGCAATGCTGCGAAAAACGCCCGCGAGAGAATCGTTGCTGTAGATCTCAAAGTCGTTCGCATCTTCCGGGCGCAGACCACGCGCTACCCGGAAAGCTCCAATCGCGATCCCCATAGTTCGCTGGTAGACGAATTGGTTTTTGGCCTCGATCGCAATGTTCAAAGATCGCTCGCGAGACCCGTAATTTTCAAAAAACTTTGTGATCGGAATCAGGACGATATTGTCATCATTCCCGCCAAAACTGCTCCCCTTCTCCGCGAGGGTCCCGATCACTTCGTAGTTCTTCGCATTTAGTTTGATAACGTGGCCCACGGCCTGCCCCTGCGGGAAAAGCCGCTCCACCAGTTGCCGGCCAATTAGACAAACGCTGCGCGAGAACACAACGTCTTCCGGTGAAAGGTTCCGTCCGTCACCGATTCTGAAATTGTTGGCTGCCAGGAACCCTTGGTTGCTTCCGCAAAGCTCAATATTCGGATTCGTCTTTCTGTTTTCAAACACCGCCTGCGTACTGTTGTCCCAGACCTTTGGACAAATGACTTGCGCCTCATCTCCCATAATCCGAGCGAAATCCAAGTAGGTCTGGTAATCAATTTTCCTCCGATTCCGGTACTTCTCGTCTCCCCAAACTTTGATCCCGTTCGGATACTTTGAAAATTGAAACGTGTTCGATCCCAGAAAGCTTAATCCGGTTTCAATCGACGTCTGGAGAGCCGAGATCGTGGTCATTACGCTAATAATCGAAAAGATTCCGATTGTAATCCCCGAGGTGGTCAGTGCCGAGCGCAACTTGTTTGCACCCAACGACTTCCAAGCCATCTTGACAATCTCCCAACTCTTCATAGCTACTCGTAGCGCAAAGCTTCGACCGGATTGAGGCGGGCAGCCTGCCAAGCCGGAGCAAACCCGGAGATGATCCCCGTAACCACCGAGATGAAGAGTGCCGTCACGACCAGGATCGGAGAAAATTGCATCGGAAAATTCGGAAAGATCACACCCACCAGTGCAAACAGCCCAAATGCCAGGACGAGTCCGACGGCTCCGCCAATCAGGCAAATCGAGACCGCCTCTATCAGGAACTGAATCAGAATCGTTCTGCGCCGCGCCCCCAACGCTTTCCGAGTTCCGATTTCCCGAGTTCGCTCCTTCACACTCACGAACGTGATATTCATAATTCCGATCGCACCAACAAAAAGCGCTAGACCGGTGATGAACAAGCCTGCGATCGCCAAGCCCATTTTTACAGGTTCGATTGACGCTCGGAGCAACTTTTGTTCATTGATGGCAAAGTTATCCTCCTGTTCCGCCAACAGGCCTCGAACACGGCGGAAGTCGCCCCTCAGTTCTTCTTTTGCTTCAGCAATGCGGGTTTTGTCTTTCACCTTCACCCGTATCGAAGCGTTCTCCTGATTCGACTTGAAGTATTTGGTATATGAATTCAAAGGAATCACAACTTGTGCATCCCAGCTGAATATTCCTAGAAACGAGCCCTGCTTTGCGAAGACGCCAATCACTTGATACTCCTGATCGCGAACCCGAATCACCTTATCCATGGGATCTTCCGCACCAAAGAGGCCGTCCGCGACGTCCCGGCCAACGACACAAACGTTTCTTCCGCCCCGACTCTCGGCTTCATTGATGAATCGGCCTTTGTCGCAATCCGTTCCGGAAAGATAGGCATACTGATAGGTCGTACCCGTCGTATAGACGTTGGAAATCTCCCGCTTGCCGTAGGTGACCGTTTGAATCGAGGCGGGTGCTGCGACCGCCAACTCCAATGAGGAGCTCGGGTTGTCCTCAATCAATTGGTTTAGGCGATCTACAAAGGATAGCTTGATGTCCGGCCGATTTCGAAATTGCCAAAAGTCGTCGCTCGATGTCCATGGGAACTGCTCGACATACAATACGTCGTCACCAAATCCCGCCATGCTGCGATCAAAGCCGATGTCAACGCCACGGATCGCCGTACCCATAAGGGTGACAGCCACGATCCCGATCACGACCCCTAGAGTGGTCAATATCGATCTGGTCCGGTTCGCTGCGATCTGTTGTGCGGCAATCCGGAACCCCTCTAGTAGTTCAAACCAGATCATCGGAGGGCCGGTGCGAAACGCCGAAAACGCGCGAAAACGCCGGAAACGGGAGCGAACGGTTGCATGGCAAGCGCCATATATTCACGTCTAAGAATTAGATAGTTCTGTTTTTCGTCGCATTTGCCATTGCCGTGCGTTCCCGGCGTTCTCGCGCGTTCTCGGCGCTCTCGGCGTTTTCGGCGTTCTCGGCGTTCTCGGCGTTCTCGGCGCTCTCGGCGTTTTCACATCCTCTCTTGATCGCTTTCGATGAGTCCGTCCCGCATGCGCACGATTCTCCGGGCATGGCGGGCCACACTTTCTTCATGAGTCACCACGACGATCGTGTGGCCGCCGGCGTAGAGATTTTCCAATAAAGACATAATCTCTTCGCCGGTCCTGGAATCGAGATTTCCGGTCGGCTCATCCGCTAGAATGATTGATGGGTCATTTACTAACGCTCGCGCAATAGCCACCCGTTGGCGCTGGCCACCGGAGAGTTCGTTCGGTTTGTGCTGCATCCGGTCGCCCAGGCCAACCGCGTTCAGAACTTGTTCCGCGCGCCGGCGGCGTTCGTCCCCCCTTACTCCGGCATAAATCAACGGAAGTTCCACATTCTGAAGGCTGGTAGCACGCGGAAGCAGGTTGAACGTTTGAAAAACAAAGCCGATCTCCTTGTTCCGAATCTCGGCGAGCTCGTCGTCTTCCATTGATCCGACGTCTGTGCCATTAAATTCATAACGCCCGGCGGTCGGCGTATCCAGACAACCCAGCATGTTCATCAAAGTGGATTTCCCGCTGCCCGACGGCCCCATGATGGCCAGGTACTCGTTGCGATGAACCAGAAGATCAACGCCTTTTAGTGCCCGGATTGTTGTGTAACCCATCTTGTATTCCTTGAAGATCTGGTAGACACGAATCACCACCTGACCCTTTGGCCGGATCAGCTTGTGCTCGGTCACGATCTCGAAATCATTTCGCATCTTTCGGCCGCTCGATCTTGACCTTGGATCCATCCTTGAGGTCTTTGCTGATCGCCGTGTACGTTCCTGACACCACCTCGTCTCCCTCTTTGACCCCTGACCGGATTTCAATAAAATTGTTGTCCGCAATTCCTGTTTGCACCGGAACCAGGTTCACCTTGTCTTTTTCCTTCAGGAACACGACTCGTTGAAGCTCATTTCTGGCTTGCTTTTCCAGTTCGCTCAAATTCACGCCCGTCTGCTTTTCACGGTCTTGTTTTGATTGTTCGGCAGTTTTTCCGCTCCCTCTGCTGCGGACTGTCACCGATTGGATCGGCACTGCCACGACGTGATGGACGGTCTGTGTCTCGATATCAACGCTCGCACTCATTCCCGGGCGCAGTTGGACTTCCGGATCGACCACCTGAACTCGGACTTCAAAGTTTGTGACCTCCTGTTGCGTCCCCTCGTTCTTCACGGTGGCGGTACTGGCGATCTGTTTTACCGTACCGCTCAGTAATTTCCCGGGATAGGCGTCTACTTTGATTCGCACTGGATCCCCGACTTCGACATTCACCACGTCGTTTTCGTTGACATCAACCCTCGCTTCCATCGACCCAAAGTTAGCTACACGCATGACCTCAGTTCCGGCAAAATCGCCAGTGGCAACCACCCGTTCGCCGATTTCACTGCTTAAAACGCTGATCACACCATCCATTGGCGAGTAGATCACGCATTTGCTCAGTAAATCTCGGTTCTGGTCGAGGTTGCTCTTGGCCACATCGATCTGATGCAACGATGAATCGTATGAGGCCTGTGAAACGTGGGTTTTTGTCTCCGCCGCCTTATAGTCGGTCTCCGAGATGAGCTTTTTGGAAAACAAGTCCTGCGCCCGGCGAAGGTCGAGTTGGTCATTCAACGTTTGGACCTGCCGTTGAAGACTGTCCGCCTGAGCCGCGCTCAATGCGGCCTCAGCTTGTTTCACCCGAGCAATATAGTTGTCGGGTTTGATCTTCATTAGCAGATCGCCCTTCTTTACCCGATGCCCCACGATAACCGGCATCTCAATGATTTCGCCCGCTACCTCCGCAGAAATCTTGACTTCCACCTCCGGCCTGATCTTTCCGGTGGCCGAGACGACTTGCGTGATGTCCCGGACGGTAGCCTTCTCGGTGGTGATTGCGATCGGATCAGGGCCACGTTGCACAAGATACACTCCGGCACCCACAACCATGGCCAGAAGGGAAAGCAACGCCCGGGGCCTCCACTTTAGGCGTTTTCCCTTCGCAGTATTGAGGGGCGCAGCCTGCTGATGCATACAGATCGACTTGCCGGTGCAAGCAAACTATAGCGGTCATTTTAGCCTGCATCGCTCAAAAATCTCTAAAGATTTGTGAGCGATGCAGGCTCGCCAAAGGCTTGCAGAGTCTTCCCGGAACGCGTAGTGAAACGAAGTCTTCTCTCAATCATGACTTTCGGCTTTTTAGGCTTCGGCAAAATGGCGTCCGCTCTGGTCCAAGGGATGTTGCAGGCAGACGCCTGCAAACCCGAACATATACTGGTTGTAAACAGACACCCGGAGATAATCGAAAAAGAGGTCCAGGAATATGGCCTCCAGCTCTCCCCCTCGCCCAAAGCGCTCGTACAGCAGGCCGATACCATCGTGCTCGGCACAAAGCCGGCCGATTCCGTTCAACTCCTTCGCGAGGTGCGACAATTTTTGGACGGGAAACTGCTAATTTCAGTTGCAGCCGGAATCACCCTGCAAGCACTGCAGGACGCAGCCGGCCATCGCACCCGAGTCATCCGGGCAATGCCAAACACTCCGTCCCTGGTTAAGAAAGGAGCGACCGCTTATGCATTGGGCGACCACGCCACAGCCGGCGATGCTGAAATAGCGGACCGGATGTTTGCCGCCGTTGGGCTGGTCTTTCGAGTCCGCGAAAACGCCTTGGATGCGGTCACCGGTCTCAGCGGCAGTGGGCCGGCTTACGTATTTACATTTATTGAAGCGCTCGCGGACGGAGGCGTAATGATGGGCTTGCCAAGAGAAATTGCGGCCGCGTTGGCCATTCAGACCGTGCTGGGCTCAGCGCAGATGATCCGGGAAACGAACCTCCACCCGGCAGAACTCAGAGAAATGGTCGCCAGCCCTGGGGGCACAACGATGGCAGGAATCGAGATTCTCGAGTCTCGCGGTCTGCGCTTTACCATCATGTCTGCGGTTAGGGCAGCTGCTGAGCGCGCACGGGAGTTGGGGAGAACAGGTGAAAGAGTTTAAAGGTTTTGGGTGCTGGGTTTTGCGTTGAGGCATGTTGTCCGATCAGTTACGTGAAGTCTTTGGAGGGAATACGCTAGCGGCTCTTGGGATGCCTCATCGTCCTCGTCCTCGAGCTCGTCCTCGTCCTCGATCTCTGGAAGGAAGCGGCTTGAGGCTCCCGGGCCTTGTGCATGTCCGCCTTGGGCTTTGCGACGGCGAAAGCAACGTCCTCCAACCAATTTTTTCCGACTGCAAACGGCTTCTAACTGAAATGTCTCCTCCAGAGAATCGAAGGACGAGGACGAGTTCGAGGACGAGGACGATTTGGTTGCGGCTCCGCCGCGCTGCCTTGCTCCTGACGATTGGGTGCTTTGTGTGCGGTTCGGCCGGAACTCTTCTGCTGGCTGCCGATGCCCCTGAAGCGATCCTTCCACAGCTTTCGAACGAAGCCAGGAGCGCCGCCGAGAAAGGCCTGGCCGATTTTAAAAGTCAGAAATTCAAAGATGCGAAAGCGGAATTTCAAAAATTGACTGAGCTAGCCCCCGACCACCCGATGGGATGGGCAAACCTCGGCTCGGCGGAGTTTCGGCTCGGGGAAGTCTCTGATGCAGAGGAGCATCTGAAGAAGGCCGTTCGCCTCGACCCGACCGCACAGCAGGCTTGGCTTACGCTCGGCATCATCGACTACCAAAAGGATGCCTTGGATGCTGGGCTGGCAGCTCTCAGTCAGGCCGTTTACCTCGATCCGCGTGATCCTAAAGCCCACCTTTACCTGGGCGTTTTGATTCGTAAACGCGGTTGGTTGGCAGCTGCGGAGGACGAAATGCGGAAGGCTATCGATCTGGACGAGGATTATGCTGAAGCCCACTTCAACCTGGCCGTCCTCTACCTGGAACGTCAACCGCCCGCCGTCGAACTGGCCCGGCGCCACTATTACCGCGCCTTAAGACTCGGCGCCGAACGCGATCCTGAACTCGATCGCCTCCTGAAAAAACCGGACGCGGAGTAGCGTTGATGATTCACTACGATCAAATCCTTACCCGGCTGCAGGAACAATCCCTCTTCCGCGAGCTCAGAAACATTGATGAGATTCAAGGGCCTGTCGTCAAAATGGGTGATCATACCGTCGTGAATTTCGCGTCAAACGATTACCTGGGACTCTCGCAACATCCTTCAGTCAAGGCTGCGGCCAAGACCGCGATCGACCGATATGGGGTCGGGTCAAGCGCTTCCCGCCTGGTCAGCGGATCGCAATTTCCCCATAGACAATTCGAAGAGGACATCGCCGCATTCAAGGGCACCGAGAGCGCACTTTTGTTTAGCACCGGATACGCAGCGGCAGTCGGGACAATCTGCAGTCTGGTTGGTCCGGGTGATGTCATCATCCTGGACAAACTCGCCCATGCCTGCCTGATCGACGGTGCGAAACTCTCGGGAGCTTACCTCAGGGTGTTTCCGCACAACAATGTAACCAAACTAAAACATCACCTTGAGTGGGCACAGAGCGCTTATCCTCAAGGCAGAATACTGATTGCTACCGAATCTGTTTTCAGTATGGATGGCGATCTCGGAGACCTCGCCGCAATCGTTGAACTGAAGGATCAATTTCGCGCGCTGCTTTTTGTCGATGAAGCGCATGCCACGGGGGTTATCGGCCCACAGGGCTCGGGCCTGGTCAACGCCCTCGGCCTGAAGCAACAGGTAGAGGTCCAGATGGGAACTCTGAGCAAAGCGTTCGGCGTAAGTGGCGGATTTATCTGCGGTTCACGGACGCTGATCCGGCTGCTGGTCAATAGAGCCCGGAGCTTCATTTATTCCACCGCATTGCCATCGGCCTGCGCCGCTGCAGGATCCGCCGCTCTCCAAATTCTTCGCAGTGGAGAGGGAGACGCCCTGCGCTCGCAGCTCTGGAATAACGTTTTTCTCTTGGCTAAAAGCCTTGTCACCGTGGCTCGGAAAAGCCCGCAACCAACCAGTGCCATCTTTCCGGTAATAATTGGTGACGAGGCAAAAGCCCTCCGGCTAGCCGAAAGCCTGCTTGCACACGGTTTCCTCGTTCCAGCCATCCGCTACCCGACGGTTGCGCGAGGCGCCGCTCGAATTCGGATCGCGATGTCCTCCTCACACGTGCCGGAACAAATCGACGCGCTTTCGGGAGCCATCGTGGCGTCTTGCTCATAATAAATAGTCATGTCGAAAGGTAATTCTGGAAAAGGCGTGAAGTTCCCGGCACTTTGCACTTAAATCATGAGCGATCATGACAAAAGTTATAATTCATTTCATGGAGGTCTTAAAAACTCGAACAAACTTGCCTTGAACGCGACCCCATCCCGATGCTGACCTCACCCCTTTCACGGTTACTAACGCTCACGTTACTTCTGTTCGGTGCGAGCAGCATGTTTGCAGATATTTGTGAAGACTACGCGAGGGTGATCGATACCCACATCGCGAAGCTCCGAGTGGTCGAGAAAAGTGCGAATGCGGTGTCAGATTCAAAACAGGCTGTGGAGGTCATCAATCAGTATGTGGACGAAATGATTAGCTGGCGTCGCCAAATGGCTCCACTGGATCGCGCGGTGTTCGAAATGGACCAGGGAAATGTCGAAAATGCGCCCCCTTTGTGCCAGAAGGCGATCGAGCGCTTCAATTTTTTCGCCAAAGAAGATCTGGATCTTGCCGAAAAGCTCGGTGACCTGTTGGTGAAATACATCAGCGACCCGGCTGTCGTATCCGCTTGGCGGCGCATGCAGGATTTGCCTCACCGGTAGCCTGCATTGCTCACAAATCTTTAGAGATTTTTGAGCGATGCAGGCTTCGGCGTGAAATCGCTGGAACGATTTAATTTGATGTTTCTTATAATGCTTCCAGTAGTTGCAATCTGGGCCCCCTCCCGTTGAGGATATGGCGGATCAGATTGCTGAAAAAGTGGATTCCAGAGCGCTAATGAGTGAACACGATGGCAAGTCACCGCCACGCCGGGACGCCGATACGCCGACACGCCGAAACGCCGATACGCCAACACGTGCCCCCAGGAAACACGATTACGACGAAAGTAAAATTAAGACACTCTCCTCGTTGGAGCACATCCGGACCCGCACCGGTATGTACATTGGTCGCTTAGGGGACGGCGCCCACTATGATGATGGCATCTATGTCCTATTAAAGGAGGTCGTCGACAACGGCATCGACGAGTTTATCATGGGGTACGGCCGCCAGATCGAGGTTTCGATCGATGGCGATGCCGTCCGCGTACGAGATTACGGACGCGGCATCCCGCTAGGCAAGGTGATCGACTGCGTTTCGCGCATCAATACAGGCGCTAAGTACAATAACGAAGTCTTCCAATTTAGCGTTGGACTGAATGGCGTCGGCACCAAGGCCGTCAACGCGCTCTCTGCAAATTTTGTCGTCACAAGTCATCGGGATGGTCAGTTTTTCCGCGCCGACTTCGAACGAGGCAAACTCAAGTCACAACGGAAAGGTAAGCAGGCCGAGACCGACGGGACCGAAATTGTCTTCGAACCAGATCGCAAGATTTTCAAAGACTTCCGCTTCCGCGAGGAGCACATCATCCGCAGACTGCGGCTCTATACATTTCTTAACGCCGGCCTGAAAATCGCCTATAACGATACTATTTATACCTCCGAAAACGGGCTGAAAGATTTGCTGAACGAGGATGTCGCAGACGACGCTGTTTACCCGGTGGTGCATCACCGCGAAAAGATGCTCGAGATCGCATTTACCCACACCAACCGGCTCTCGGAGGACCACTACTCGTTCGTCAATGGCCAATATACGTCGGACGGTGGAACGCATTTGAGCGCGTTCCGTGAAGGAATGCTCAAGGCCATAAATGAGTTTTCAAAGTCCAAGTTTGACGGTGACGACGTCCGCGAGGGTTTGGTCGGAGCCGTAGCGATCCGGCTGCAGGACCCGGTGTTCGAGTCACAAACCAAGAACAAGCTCGGTAACACGGAGATCCGCACAGAGCTTGTTAATAGAGTCCGTGAGGCGGTCATTGGTCTCCTCCATCGCAACCCGGAGATATCTGAACGGCTTCTGCTGAAGGTTCAGGAGACCCAGCGGCTCCGGAAAGAACTTCAGGACGTTCGCAAACTCGCCAGAGAACGAACCGCAGCGATCTCTCTCCGGATACCGCAACTAAAAGATTGCAAGATCCATTTGAACCTCGAAAAACACGCCGGGAACGAGTCGATGATCTTCATTACCGAGGGCCAATCGGCGGCGGGTTCGATCACCAGTTGCCGTGACCCAAACACTCAGGCCGTATTCACGCTGAAGGGCAAGCCGCTGAACGTTTGGGACCTGAACCGGACGATCGTTTATAAGAACGATGAGATCTTCAACCTTATGCGCACGTTGAATGTTGAAGAAACCACGCAGGGACTTCGGTACGGGAAAGTGATCCTGGCCACTGACGCAGATGTCGACGGCTTACACATTCGAAACCTCTTGATCACCTGCTTCCTCCGCTTTTTTCCTGATATTATAACCCAAGGATACGTTCATATTTTGGAG
>Ga0213878_10000837_pt1 | contig 11073 bp, 12 predicted proteins | sample VelepicoBEBS_R02_FD_161053 | JGI IMG/M metagenome (GOLD analysis project Ga0213878, IMG submission 161053) | Vellozia epidendroides bulk soil microbial communities from rupestrian grasslands, the National Park of Serra do Cipo, Brazil - BS_R02 | ecosystem: Environmental > Terrestrial > Soil >... | reverse complement strand
ACGCGCAGTTGCGTGTCCTTCTGGGCTGAGGAAAGCAGGGGCAAGCACAAAAGACGGTTTGCACTATAATGTGCGGGTCGCGCCGATTTGATGACTGGCTTGCGGGCGCGCGGCAACGGGAAGCAAGACTTCCGGTTGCCAATATAAATGCGGCTAAAGAGGTTGGGTCGGTGCCTCGCGGGTAGACATCCACGTACAGCACCGGCGCGCGGGACACCGCGAAAGCCCGACTTGGCTGCGAAGCAACACACGCACTGCCAGTCGGGTTTTTTTATGCCTGCCTCACTCGCGGGCCCCGCTCATGACCGACGTCGCTCCTCCCGCTGGTGTACTCGATGTGCCGACCGATTCCGTCGGCGTCGTCACGCCCCAGCGCATGCATTTCGCCGAGCCGCTCCAGCTCCGCAACGGCAGCCAGATCGCCGGCTATGACCTGATGGTCGAAACCTACGGCACACTGAACGCGGCGCGTACCAACGCGGTGCTGGTCTGCCACGCGCTCAACGCCTCGCACCACGTTGCCGGTGTCGCCGCGGACAATCCGCGCGATATCGGCTGGTGGGACAACATGGTCGGCCCCGGCAAGCCGCTCGATACCAACCGGTTCTTCGTGATCGGCGTGAACAACCTTGGCTCGTGTTTCGGTTCGACCGGGCCGATGAGCACCAACCCGGCCACGGGGGCGCCGTATGGCGCGCTGTTCCCGGTGGTGACGGTCGAGGACTGGGTCAACGCGCAGGCGCGCGTGGCCGACCTGTTCGGCATCCAGCAATTCGCGGCCGTGATGGGCGGCAGCCTCGGCGGCATGCAGGCGCTGGCCTGGAGCCTGATGTATCCCGAGCGGCTGCGCCACTGCATCGTGGTGGCGTCCACGCCGAAGCTGTCGGCGCAGAACATCGCGTTCAACGAAGTCGCGCGCAGCTCGATCCTGTCGGACCCGGACTTCCACGGCGGCAACTACTACGCGCACAACGTCAAGCCCAAGCGCGGCCTGCGCGTGGCGCGCATGATCGGCCATATCACCTACCTGTCGGACGAGGACATGGCCGAGAAATTCGGCCGTTCGCTGAAGACCGAGGACATCCGCTTCTCGTTCGACGTCGAGTTCCAGGTGGAGAGCTACCTGCGCTACCAGGGCGACAAGTTCGCCGAGTACTTCGATGCGAACACCTATCTGCTGATCACGCGTGCGCTCGATTACTTCGACCCGGCACTGACCCACGGCGGTGACCTGACCCGCGCGATGGCGCAGACGCAGGCCGGCTTCCTGGTGGTCAGCTTCACCACGGACTGGCGCTTCGCGCCGAACCGCAGCCGGGAAATCGTCAAGGCACTGCTCGACAACAAGCGGCCTGTGTCGTACGCGGAGATCGACGCCCCGCACGGCCACGACGCCTTCCTGCTCGACGATCCGCGCTATCACGACCTGATGCGCGCCTACTACGACCGAATTGCAGAGGAGATCGGCGCATGAACGCGGCCTCCAACCCCAACATCCTCGCGTTGCGCCCGGACTTCCGCGCCATCGCGCGCTGGATCGAACCGAACTCCACCGTGCTCGATGCCGGCTGCGGTGACGGCAGCCTGCTGCGCGTGCTGCAGGACGAGCTCGACGTCCAGGCCTATGGCATCGAGATCCGTGACGAGGAAGTGCTGGCCTGCGCGCGGCGTGGCGTCCACGTCATCCAGCAGAACCTGGAAGGCGGGCTGGCGCTGTTCGAGGACCACAGCTTCGACACGGTAATCCTGTCGCAGACGCTGCAGACCATCCACAACACGGCCCAGGTGCTTCGCGACACACTGCGCGTGGGTCGCGAGTGCATCGTCTCATTTCCGAACTTTGGCTACTGGCCGCACCGCCTGTCGGTGTTCCGCGGCCGCATGCCGGTGTCGGAGTCGTTGCCGTACCAGTGGTACAACACCCCGAACGTGCGCGTGCTGACGATCAGCGACTTCGAGGCCCTGGCGCCCAAGGTCGGCCTGCGCGTGCTCGACCGGGTGGTGATGCACGAGGGCGTGACGGTGAACTGGGGCGTCAACTGGCGTGGCAGCCTGGCCGTGTATCGCGTCTGCGCGGTCTGACCGGTATCGACTGGGTATCGGTCCGACGAGTCAATAGCTTGACGCAAGCCGCTGGCAGGCATACCGTACGTCGATTACCGAACGATCGTACTTTTTCGTGCCATGACGCAAGCGCCCCTGCATCCACTCGATCAAGCCCTGCAACTCGAACCCGCCGGCGAACACCGGTTTCGGGGACACACCAGCCAGGCCTACTGGAACATGATCGGGCCGTTCGGCGGGGCCACGGCGGCGGCGATGCTGCAGGCTGCGCTGATCCATCCCGACCGTCTGGGCGATCCCAGCGCGCTGACCGTCAATTTCGCGGGTCCGATCGCCGAAGGCCCGTTCGAAATCGTCGCGCGCCCGTCGCGTACCAACCGGTCGACCCAGCACTGGCACCTCGAACTGCTCCAGAATGGTGAAATCACCACCACCGGCAGCGCCGTGTTCGCGGTGCGGCGGCAGACCTGGAATTGTGGGGAGGCCGTGATGCCCGAAGCGTCCGCCGCCGATACGCTGCCGCGCATGAACGGCTTTGCACCGGTCAAGTGGCTGGGCAGCTATGACATGCGCGCCATCCGTGGCGCCAAGCCGAGCTCGGCCCCGGGCACTGAAAACCCCGACAGCCTGACCCAGTTCTGGCTTCGTGACGAACCCGCGCGCACGCCGGACTACGCGGCCATGGCCGCGTGGTGCGATACGTTCTACCCGCGCATCTTTCTCAAGCGCGCAGGCTTCGTGCCGGCGGGCACGGTATCCCTGACCACGTACTTCCACGCCGATGCCGCCACGCTGGCGGCGGTGGGCCATGATCACGTGCTGGCCAGCGCGCAGGCGCGGGTATTCCGCCAGGGCTTCTTCGACCAGAGCGCGGAGATCTGGAGCGCCAGCGGCGAGTTGCTCGCCTCCTCGCACCAGATCGTTTATTACAAGGAGTGATTGGCCAGACCAGTTACGCGGGGTGAGCCACGGCCGGGTCGGCCGGCTCCCGGGCCTGTGCTTCGTAGCGATGGACCGTGTTGCGCATGGCCCAGAGCAGCACGACGCCGGGCACGGCGGCTAGCACGGTGCCAAGGTAGAACGGCGCCCAGCCCCAGGCTTCGACCATATACCCCGACGTCGGTCCCACGTAGACGCGTCCGATCGACGCCAGCGCGGACAGCAGCGCGTACTGCGTGGCGGAGAACGAGCGGTTGCATAGCGTCATCAGCAGCGCGACGAATGCGGCGGTGCCCATGCCGCCACAGATGTTCTCGATGGCGATCGTCGCGCCCATCGACCACAGGTGCGGCGGCGTGACGGACAGAATCCAGTAACCGAGGTTCGACACCCCCTGCAGGATGCCGAACAGCATCAGCGACCGATACAGGCCCAGGCGCACCATCAGCGAGCCGCCGAACAGCGCGCCGACGATCGTCGCGGCCAGCCCCAGCGTCTTGTTGACGATGCCGACCTCGCCCGGGTCGAAGCCGAGGCCGCGGATCAGGAACGTGGTCGACAGGCTGCCGGCGAAGGCATCGCCAAGCTTGTAGAGCACGATCAGCAGCAGCAGCCACCATGCGCCCTGGCGGCCAAAGAAGTCACGCAGCGGGCCGAGCACCGCCTCTTCGAGCGAGTGCGGCGCGCGCGCAGGGGCATCGGGCTCGGGCGCCCAGAGCAACGTGACCAGTCCCACGCTCATCAGCGCCGCCATCAGCAGGTACATCTGTGGCCAGCCCAGCACACGGTCGGCCAGATAGAGCGCGAGCCCACCGGACACCAGCATCGCCAGCCGATAGCCAAGCACCTTGACCGCAGCGCCAACGCCGCGTTCGGCCGGGCGCAGCACGTCCGTGCTGTAGGCATCGAAGACGATATCCTGGGATGCCGACAGGAAAGCCACCAGCGTGGCCAGCGCCGCGAGCGCCCACAAGGCTTGGTGGGGCGGGCAGAACGCCATCGCCGCAATACCGAGCACCAGCCCGAGCTGCGTGACCAGCAGCCAGCCGCGCCGCCGGCCCAGAAGCGGCGGCGTGAAGCGGTCCATCAGCGGTGCCCAGAGAAACTTGAAGATATAGGCTTGGCCGACCAGCGAAAAGAAGCCGATCGTCTTGATATCGAGCCCCTCGACCGTCATCCAGGCCTGCAGGGTGCCCGAGGTTAGCGCCAGGGGCAGCCCGGAGGCAAAACCCAGCGTCAGCATGGCGCCGATGCGGCGGTTGCGGAAGATGTCTAGATAGTCTTGAAAAGTCATGATGGCGGGGACGGCGCTCGGCTGGCTGTGTATTATTGCATCACCATTCGTGCGTCCCCGTACAAGTCACGACTTTCTATCAAGCGAACCCTGCCGTGAACCCGATCGTGTCCCAGACATCGTGCCGGTTGTACCCGCGGGCCGCGGCCGCCGCCGTATTGGTTTCGGTTGCCTTGCTCGGCGTCACGGGCGCCCGGCCGGCGCTGGCGCAGCAGAGCGTCGTGGTAGTGGCCGCTCCCGACGATGGCGTGCAGGTCGAGCGGCGTTATTCGAAGGTGCGCGAGATCGTGCCGATGGAGGTCATCGACCAGCAGGCCGCTCGCGAGTACGAGCAGGTCAAGCAGGAGGCGATCGCCAAGCACACGCTGGTCGACGAGGACGATCCCCAGGTGAAACGCCTGCGTGAGATCGGCATCAGGCTGCTGCCGCAAACCGTACTCTGGAATCCGCGAGCGGGACGCTGGGCGTGGGAAATCAATCTGATCCGCTCAAAGCAGGTCAACGCCTTCTGCATGCCCGGCGGCAAGATGGCCGTTTACTCGGGCCTGCTCGAATCGCTCAATCTGACTGACGACGAAGTGGCCATGGTCATGGGCCATGAGATCTCGCACGCGCTGGAAGAGCATGCGCGCCAGCGCGCCGCGCAGGCCGAGATCTCCAACCTGGGCGCCAACGTGGTGTCACAGCTGACCGGCTTCGGCAACCTTGGGAACATGGACATCGGTTCCAATGCCAAGATGCTGTCGCTGCGCTTCTCGCGACAGGAAGAGACCGAGGCCGACCTGATCGGCATGGACATCGCCGCGCGTGCCGGCTATGACCCGCGCGCAGCCGTCACGCTCTGGCAGAAGATGGGCACCGTGCTCAAGGCCGGCGACGAATTCACGTCGACCCACCCGTCCGGGCGCAATCGCATTGCCGTGCTCGAGGCGCATATGAACGAGGTGCTGCCGCTCTATGCGAAGGCGATCAACATGCCGATGGACAAGCTGCCGCCGTACAAGGCCAACATGGCCAACCTGCAAGGCGCGCCGGTCGACACAGGCGACGAGGATCGCCAGCATCCGCTGAAAAAATAAAGACGCCGAACGGAAACGTTGCATGACCGATCGGTTAGGATGCAAAAAGTGGCGTAAACGCCAGAAACCAGGGGAAAAGAATAATGAAGACCGTAATCCGTGGCGCGCTGTTCGTCACTGCAATGCTGGCCGCCGGTGCGGCGAGCGCTGCTGATGAATTGCTGACAATGCCGATCGACCAGGCGCTCGCATCGCCGGCAGCGAAGTCGCGTATCGACCCGGGCATCAAGTTGCTGTTTGGCTTCAACCGCATCGAAGGCGGGCAGGATGCCAGGCTGTACAAGACAGTCAAGCGCGTGCGCCGGCCGGTGAACAAGGTCGCGAATGGTCCGGTACCGACGGACGCTGACCTTTGCGCGTCGATGTTCGTCGAGGCTGTGCAGGATCTTCAGCAACGCGCGACCCGGGAGGGCAACAATGCCGTGGCGGAGATCCACAGCAACTGGAAGGACGACGAAACCGCCAGCGACTCGACCTACGTTTGCGCCAAGGGCTCGGCGTATATCGGCGTGGCGCTCAAGGCCGTGCTTGTGAAGGTTGGCGGCTGAGGCGCAGCCGCAGTCTTCAGGATGTAAAAAAACCGGCTCGACGAGCCGGTTTTTTCTTGGGCAGGAGTCAGGTCAGGCAACCAGACCCGTGGCCTCGTCGGCGCCGATATGGACGTTCATGCATTGCACGGCCGCGCCGGCCGCGCCCTTGCCGAGGTTGTCCAGGCGCGCCACCAGGTTCAGGCGGTCGGCATTGCCGAACACGAACAGGTCCACGCGGTTGGTGTCGTTGCTGGCTTGTACATCGAAGAAGCCGTTGTCGAGGTTGGCATCGCTGTTGTACGAGTGCACGCGCACGAACTGCTCGCCTTCATAGTGCTTGCGATAGATGTCGACGATGGCCTCGGCATCGGCCTTGCGCGACAGCAGCCCCGGATACACCGGCACCGTCACGGCCAGCCCCTTGAGGAAATTGCCGACGATCGGGTTGAAGATCGGCGCCTGCGACAGGCCCGCCTGCACGCGCATTTCCGGCAGGTGCTTGTGCGCCAGACCCAGCGCATACGGACGCGGACTCATCAGCTTCGGGTTACCGCCAGCCTCGAACTCGGCAATCATCGACTTGCCGCCGCCGCTGTAGCCGGTCAGCGAGAACGCCGACACCGGGTAGTCCGCCGGCATCAGGCCGGCTTCCACCAGCGGACGCACAGCCAGCACGAAGGCGCTGGCGTGGCAGCCCGGCACGGCGATGCGCTTGCTGCCGCGCACGCGCTCGCGCTGGCCGCGGGTCAGTTCCGGCAGGCCGTAGGCCCAGTTGTCAGCGGTGCGGAATGCCGTGCTGGCGTCAATCACGCAGGTGTCGGGGTTTGTGACCAGCGACACGGCCTCACGCGAAGCCACGTCCGGCAGGCACAGGAAGGAGACGTCCGAGGCGTTCAGGAATCGTGCTCGTTCCTGCGGGTCCTTGCGCTTGTCATCGGCAATGCGCAGCAGCTCCACATCGGTGCGACCCGAGAGATAGTCAAGCAGCCGGAGACCGGTGGTGCCTTCCTGACCATCGACGAACACTTTGAAAACCATGGCGGACTCACTCTGAAAAATGCGAAAAGTCTCCTGTCCCCGAGGGTGGAGAACCTGCATTGTAGCGAGGTTGGGGGCTGGACGCAGGGTTTACGCCAAAAGAGACCTATTGCGGTTCGGCACAGTTCGAGACTGGCAGGAAATAACCAAGTAGGTTAATCTCGCATGGAGAAGTCGACGGCGCATTACAAGCTTGCCCGGATACAGGGTCTGGTGGACCAGAGGCGTATCGTCTTTACGAAGACGGCCACGGCGGGTTTCAAGCACATGGGCTTGCGGTACCGTGAGGCTCTGGATGTTCTCGGGCGCCTTCAGACGCAGGACTTCTACAAGAGCATGACTACCTACGCAGATCACACGGTTTGGCAGGATGTCTATCATCCGCGCACGCCCTATGGCAGTGCCTACGTGAAATTGACAGTGCTCGACGACCTGCTCGTCGTGTCTTTCAAGGTCCGCTGAACCTGACGAAACGCACAAGCAAGGAGCTGACAATGAAATGCCTCGAATGCGGCCGCGCGGAACTTGTCAGGGGGCGGCAGGATTTTGACTACACCTATCGCGGTGAAACCATCGTGGTCAAGGCGGTTCTCGGCGATTGGTGTCCGAACTGCGGGGAGGGCCTGGTCGATCCGGGGGAACATGATCGTCTTGACGACATCTGCCTGGCTTTCAACAAGCAGGTGAACGCAACGCTGGTCGATCCTGGCTTCATCGTGTCGGTTCGTCGGAAACTCGATCTCGACCAGAAGGAAGCCGGCGAGATCTTCGGCGGCGGCGTGAACGCCTTTTCGCGCTATGAGACAGGGCGAACCAAGCCGCCCCTGGCCTTGGTCAAGCTGTTGAAGCTGCTCGATCGTCACCCGAACCTGCTCGACGAAATCCGTTCGATCTAGTCGGCGCGACAGCCCCAGCATTGCGCCGGGGCGCTTCCGGCATCACAGCGGGAAGTCGTAATCGATCGACAGCGGCGCGTGGTCGCTGAACTTCTCGTCCTTGTAGATCGAGCAAGCCTTGGCCGTCGCGGCGATCTTCGCCGTGGTCAGGTGGTAATCGATGCGCCATCCCACGTTCTTTGCATAGGCCTGGCCGCGGTTGCTCCACCACGTGTACTGCTCGGGGCGCGGGTCAAGCTGGCGGAACACGTCGACATAACCGTGATTGTCGAACAGTTCACCGATCCACGCGCGTTCCTCGGGCAGGAAACCGGAGTTTTTCAGGTTGCCCTTCCAGTTCTTGATGTCGATTTCCTTGTGGGCGATGTTCACGTCACCGCACAGCACGATCTCGCGGCCGCTCGCCTTCAGTTGCAGCAGGTGGGGCAGGAATGCCTCCATGAAGCGGAACTTGGCCTGCTGACGCTCTTCGGAACTCGAGCCGGAGGGGACATAGACCGAGATCACCGCAAGGTGCGGATACTGCACCTCGACATAGCGACCTTCGGCATCGAACTCGGCGTTGCCAAAGCCGGTGAGCACGCGGTCCGGCTTGTGGCGCGTATAGAGCCCCACGCCGCTATAGCCTTTTTTCTCGGCATAGTGGAAGAATCCATGGTAGCCATGGGGGGCCAGGAACGCCTCGGTCATGTCGGCTTCCTGCGCCTTGAGTTCCTGAACGCAGACCATGTCCGCTTCCTGCGTGCCCATCCACTCGAAGAAGCCCTTCTTGGAGGCGGAGCGGATGCCGTTGAGGTTGGCGCTGATAATCCGTAACATCTCGGGAAATTTTGAATTCAGAGAGAAAAGATGACGCAGCAGACGACGACGGACGACCTCAGCCAGTCCTTTATCCGCTTTGCACTGGACGCCGGCGTTTTGTCGTTCGGCGAGTTCGTGACCAAGGCTGGCCGCAAGTCCCCGTACTTCTTCAATGCCGGCCTGTTCAACCAGGGCGCAATGCTGGGCCAGGTGGCGCAATTCTACGCGAAGACCCTGCTCGGCTCGGGCGTGCAGTTCGACGTGCTGTTCGGGCCGGCCTACAAGGGCATCACGCTGGCCTCGGCCACGGCAGTGGCGCTGGCCGGCATGGGGCGTGACGTCGGCTTCGCCTACAACCGCAAGGAAGCCAAGGATCATGGCGAAGGCGGCACGCTGGTGGGTGCGAAGCTCCAGGGCAAGGTCGTGATCATCGATGATGTGATCTCCGCGGGTACCTCCGTGCGTGAATCGATGCAAATGATCCGCGCCGCGGGCGCCGAGCCGGCCGCTGTGCTGATCGCGCTGGACCGCATGGAAAAGAGCGGGACTGCCGACAACATCGGCACGCACTCGGCGGTTCAGGATGTGCAGCGCGAGTACGGCATTCCGGTCATCGCGATTGCCACGCTCAAGGACCTGCTGGCCTACCTCGATGCATCGCAGGACCCCTCGCTCGGGAACTCTCGCGAGGCGGTGGCAGCCTATCGTCAGAAGTACGGCGTCTGACAGCACACACGGCCCCGGATGGGGCCGTTCTTGTTTTGGGAGCTTGGCGTGGCGGAAAAGCGGCGAAACTCGGAATCGATTGAACGGGAAATTGGCGAGCAGGGCGGGCCGCCCCAGGATTCATCGTCGCCAGCGACGCCGGCACGCGCCAAGCGCGGCTCCCGCGAGCGCCGATCCCCACTCAGCGAGCATTGCGCGCCAGCGGTGGAGCCGGGCGAAGGGCCTGCTCATGAAGCCTACGCGGTCCGCGCGCTTGTGCTGCAGGGCGGCGGCGCGCTCGGCTCGTACCAGGCCGGCGTCTACCAGGGGCTGGCCGAGGGCGGTATCCATCCGAACTGGATTGCCGGGATCTCGATTGGTGCGCTCAATGCGGCGGTGATCGCCGGAAATCCCCCGGAGACGCGCGTCGAGCAACTGCGCGCGTTCTGGGAGTACATCTGCGCGCAGCCGTGGCTGCCGGGGCTGCCGCTGGAAGTACTGAGCGAAACCGCACCGCTCTGGCCGGAGCCGATGCGCGTCTGGTTCGACAGCATCAACGCGGCGCGCGCGGTTGTGGAGGGCCAGCGCGGCTTTTTCACGCCGCGTGCGATCACCGATCTGTGGGCGCGCTTCGAGGACCCATCGCGCGCCAGCTACTACGACACCGCGCCGCTGAAGGCCACACTCGAGCGCTTCGTCGATTTCGATCGCATCAATCATCCAAAGGAAATGCGCGTATCGGTCGGCGCGGTCAACGTGCACACCGGCAACTTCGCCTATTTCGACAACACACGCATGACGCTGCGCGCCGAGCATTTCATGGCATCCGGAGCGCTGCCGCCGGGCTTTCCAGCGGTCGAGATCGATGGGGAGTACTACTGGGACGGCGGCCTCGTGTCGAACACACCGTTGCAGGAGGTGCTGACGGCCCAGCCGCGCCGCGACGCGCTGATCTTCCAGGTGGACCTGTGGAGCGCGCGTGGCCACCTGCCGCATAACCTGCTGGACGTGGCCGAGCGCCAGAAGGACATCCAGTATTCCAGCCGGACTCGCGCGATTACCGACTACATGCGTGAGCAGCAGAACTACCGCCGCATGCTCAGCGAGCTGATGACGCTGGTGCCGGAGTCAAAGCGCAACAGCCCTTGGTACCAGCGCGCGGCCGACCACGCTTGCGACGCACGGCGAAACGTGATCCAGCTCATCTATCGCGACAAGACGTTTGAGGGCAGTGCCAAGGATTACCAGTTTGGCGTACTGACGATGCACGAGCATTGGTCCAGCGGTCTCGAGGACATTCGTGAAACGCTCACGCATCCGAAGTGGCTGGCGATGCCGGGGCCGGAGCATCCGTTCGTGACGCATGACGTGCACCGTGGCGACGGCGACGCGTAATCGACGGCGACGCGTAATCGACCTTATTCCACGACGACTTACTCCACGACGACCTTCGTCAGCTCGGGTTTGGGCGGTGGGTAGGCCGGCTTGAGCTTCCTGAAGATATCGGCAAGGATCTCCGCCACCATCAGGTTGCGATGGCTCTTGGAGTCGGACGGCACGATGTACCACGGACTCTCGGGCGTGGCCGTGGCGGCAATCGCGGCCTCATAGACCTGCTGGTATTCCTTCCAGTACTTGCGTTCGGCCACGTCCTGCATATCGAACTTCCAGTGCTTCTCCGGGTCGGCGATGCGGGCCTCGAGCCGCTGCTTCTGCTCGGCCTTCGA
>Ga0213878_10000836_pt1 | contig 11074 bp, 10 predicted proteins | sample VelepicoBEBS_R02_FD_161053 | JGI IMG/M metagenome (GOLD analysis project Ga0213878, IMG submission 161053) | Vellozia epidendroides bulk soil microbial communities from rupestrian grasslands, the National Park of Serra do Cipo, Brazil - BS_R02 | ecosystem: Environmental > Terrestrial > Soil >... | reverse complement strand
GGGCGCCAGCGGCGGCGTGCCCAGCCCGTATTCGCTGACGATCAGCCCTTCGGTGGCGATGCGCCGCCACAGCTTGGCGTTCGTACGCGGGTAGATGCGATCCAGCCCCGTGCCGACGACGGCCAGTGTGGGTTCGCCGCGCGCCAGCGCGCCTTCGTGGGCTGCACCATCGACGCCGAGCGCCAGGCCCGAGGCGATCAGCAGGCCGGCGGCCGCCAGCTCACCGGCGAAGGCGCGGGCGTTGTCGGCGCCCTGCGCCGTCGGGGAGCGACTGCCGACGATGGCCAGCATGGTGCGCCCGAGCAGTTCGCGGCGGCCGTGCAGCCACAGCAGCAGCGGTGGGTCGGCGGTCTGGAGCAAGGGTGCCGGGTAGTCGGGATCGCCCAGCACGAGCACGTCATGGCCGGCGTCTGCCTGGAGCCAAGCCCAGCTGCGATCGACCAGAGCGTCGAAGTCGGGCGGGCCGGCGCGCCAGGCCTTGAGCTGCGCGTCGTCGAGCGCCTCGCACAGCCGTGCGTCGGCGAGCTCCAGGGCAGCTTCGAGACTGCCGGCCAGCGTCAGCAGGCGGCGTGCCGAAGCCCGTCCGATTTCCGGGGTTTCGAGCAGGCGGAGCCAGGCGGCGAGTTCAGGGCGCTCCAACATCGAGCGCGTCCTTGTGGTGGCAGCGTCAGGGCTGGGTGAAGCGGTCGCCGATCTCGATGGCGTCGTAGGCCGAGAGGATCAGCGCGTAGGAGGCGTGCTTGTAGACCTGGAAGACAAACAGCATGCCGCTGCGCTCGTCAGGCAGCTTGAGGTCGACCTTGTGCTCGCCGGTCGTGTCGACGGCGCGGCGGCCATCCTTCCAGAGTGCCAGCACGTCGCCACGCTCCATGCCTTCGTCGGCGCCGCGGTTGATGACGACGACGTTGTTCTGGCCGGCGCGGATCGATTCGCCGTAGACCGAGGCAATCTGGCCGCTGATCGGCTGGGCCGGCGCATGGGGCACGTAGTGGATGAACTCCTGCGCGGGCATCGGGGCGATGCGGTCGCCGACACCGGCTTCCAGGCGCACCGAGCGGATCTTGATCGTGGCCGGGACGACGACGTCATCGCGGCCATCCTTGCGGCTTTCGCCTTCGCGGATCAGGTCTGCCGCACCGACGTAGGCGGCCTCGTAGCCAAGCACTTGATGCGTCGACGGGTCGAGGATGGGCTTGGCCTCACGGAACAGGCGCAGGTCGGACGCGCCGCCGAAGTCGCCGCTGGCGTAGGCGATGTCACCCTTGCCGAGGACCGTGCGCGACTCGGGCGTGGCGACGATGCGCGGCGCCTTGGACAGCACGTCGGTGTCGAACACCACGGCCTGGGTCAGGAAGGGCTGGATCAGCTCGAGCGGGATCGGCGGGATGGCACCGTTGTCGGCCGGCGACGAACGCACGCTCGGCGAGAGTTTGACCACGCCCGGCTGGGCGCCGGTCTGTGCCGTAGCCAGCTGGAGCTGGGCGCGGCCGTCGCGGCGCACCAGCATCAGTACCTGGCCGGGGTAGATCAGGTGAGGATTGGCGATCTCCGCCTTGTTCATGCCCCACAGCTCGGGCCAGCGCCATGGGCTGCGCAGGAAGATCTTGGAGATGTCCCAAAGCGTGTCGCCGCGCTTGATGGTGTAGGTGTCGGGCGCGTCCGGCGCCAGCTCGGACTCCGCCACGCCGACCTTGGCGACCTGTTCGGCCGTGGCGCGCTGCTGCGGCGTGACGGGATAGGTGGCGGCCTGGACGACCGTGGCAGGGATGAAGGCCAGCGCCAGGCAGGCGGGCAGGGTCGCGCGACGGATCGTTGGCAGGGGCATCGAGCTCTCTCTCCCCCGCAGGGGACCACACAGCGGATGGATGACGGGGGAGCGGGGCCCCAGCGGCAATGCGCCGGAGATGTCAAAATCCCCCTGAAACTGCGGCGGATTCTGCCCCCATTCCACCGGCGTCGCAATGAAACGCCGGAACCGGGAGGCAATAGTGCGCCGCCCTTGCAAGCACTTACAAACAGGCGTTGTGTCGAGTCCACAAAGACGCAGGCGCCCCGGCGAATGGCCATCCTGAACATCCTGAAGTATCCCGATCCCAAGCTGCACACCGTCGCCAAGCCGGTGGCCGAAGTCGACGCGCGCATCCGCCAGCTCGTCGACGACATGCTCGAGACCATGTATTCGGCCGACGGCGTCGGCCTGGCCGCCACGCAGGTCGACGTGCACGAGCGCGTCGTCGTCATGGACACCTCCGAGGAGCGCGACGCGCCGCGCGTGCTCATCAACCCCGAGCTCATCGAGACCAGCGAGGAAATGACCGAAGGCGAAGAGGGCTGCCTGTCGGTGCCGCAGATCTACGACAAGGTGCCGCGCCACACGCGCGTCAAGGTGCGCGCGATCAACCGCGAGGGCGAGACCTACGAGTTCGACGCCGAAGGCCTGCTGGCCGTGTGCGTCCAGCACGAGATGGATCACCTGCTGGGCAAGGTCTTCGTCGAGTACCTCAGCCCGCTCAAGCGCGACCGCATCAAGACCAAGCTCGCCAAGAAGGCGCGCGAGACGACCCGCTGAGGGCAGGCGGCGATGCGCGTCGTCTTTGCCGGAACGCCGGAGTTCGCCGCTGCGGCGCTCGCCGCCTTGTTCGAGGCCGGTTTCGAGATTCCGCTGGTCCTGACCCAGCCCGATCGTCCCGCCGGTCGCGGCATGAAGCTGCAGGCCTCGCCCGTCAAGCAGCTGGCGCTGAAACACGGCGTTAGCGTTGCGCAGCCGCAGGGTCTGCGGCTCGACGGCCGATTCGGTGCCGACGCGGCGGTGGCGCGTGCAGCCCTGGAGACGGCGCGGCCCGACGTGATGGTCGTCGCGGCCTACGGCCTGATCCTGCCGCAGTGGGTGCTGGACCTGCCGCGCCTGGGCTGCCTCAACATCCACGCCTCGCTGCTCCCGCGCTGGCGCGGCGCCGCGCCCATCCACCGTGCCATCGAGGCGGGCGACGCCGAAACCGGCATCACCATCATGCAGATGGATGCTGGGCTGGATACCGGCGACATGCTGCTCGTCGAGCGCCTGGACATCACGCCGACCGACACCACGGCGACCTTGCACGATCGCCTGGCGGCGCAGGGCGCCGGCCTCATCACGCGGGCGCTGCGCGAGCTGCCCAGCCTCCAGCGCGTCGTCCAGCCGGCCGAAGGCGTGTGCTACGCCCACAAGATCGAGAAGGCCGAGGCGCGCATCGACTGGACGCAAGGCGCCGCCCAGATCGAGCGCCGCCTGCGCGCGTTCGACCCCTTCCCGGGCGGCGTGGCCGAGCTCGGCGACGAGACGATCAAGGTCTGGCGCGGCGAGCTTGTCGAGGCGAGCGGCGAGCCCGGCGCGGTCCTCTCGGTTGACGAGCGCGGCCCCGTCGTCGCCTGCGGCGCACAAGGCCTGCGCCTGACCGAACTGCAGCGCGCCGGCGGCAAGCGCCTGCCGGCCGCGGCCTTCCTGCAGGCGCTCCCGATCGCCGCCGGTGTCCGTTTCAAGGCTTAAGCACGGTCGAAGCCGCTTGAAGTAGGCTTGCACATCCCCACCTGCGATGGAAAGCGCCCCGGTGCGGCGCTCGGAGTACAAGCGATGTTCAATCTGGTGAAGACGGCCGGGCTCATGGCGGCCATCACGGCACTGTTCGTGGTCGTCGGCGGCATGATCGGCGGCAAGGCCGGCATGATGCTGGCGCTGCTGCTCGCGCTGGGCGCCAACTTCTTCAGCTACTGGTTCTCGGACACCCTGGTGCTGAAGATGTACAACGCGCAGGAGGTCGACGAGACCTCCGCGCCGCAGTTCTACCGCCTCGTGCGCGACCTGGCGCAGCGCGCCGGCCTGCCGATGCCGCGGGTCTACCTGATCAACGAGGACGCGCCCAACGCCTTCGCGACGGGCCGCAACCCCGAGCACGCCGCCGTGGCCGCGACGACCGGCATCCTGCGCATGCTCAGCGAGCGCGAACTGCGCGGCGTGATGGGGCACGAGCTGGCCCACGTCAAGCACCGCGACATCCTGACCAGCACCATCTGCGCGACCATGGCCGGCGCGATCGGCTCGCTGGCGACCATGGCCATGTGGTTCGGTGGCCGCGATGAAGACGGGCGGCCGGCCAACCCGCTGGCCGGCATCCTCGTGGCCTTGCTCGCGCCGATCGCGGCCAGCCTGATCCAGATGGCGATCAGCCGCGCCCGCGAGTTCGAGGCCGACCGCGGCGGTGCCGAAATCTCCGGCGATCCCGAGGCGCTGGCCTCGGCCCTGGCCAAGATCCATCGCGCCGCCCAAGGCCTGCCGTTCGACACGGCCGAGGCCCACCCCGAGACGGCCCAGATGATGATCATGAACCCGCTCTCGGGCGGCGGCCTTGCGGGCTTGTTCGCCACGCACCCGCCGACCGACGAGCGCATCGAGCGGCTCATGGGCATGCCGCGGCGCGCCTGAAGGCTAAAGCTCGACGCCCGCCAGCCGATAGACGAAGGATGAAGCGCCTCGTTCTGCTCCTCCCCCTGACGCTGGCCCTGGCCGCCTGCGACCAGCTCGGCATCGACACCCCGGCCAAGGTCGAGGCTGCGCGCGCGGCCGAAGGCAAGGCCATCGGCAGTGCCTGCCGCCAGTCCATGCGCGCCCTGGAAGACTGCTACTCCCAGAACCCCAAGGCCAGCAAGGCGGCCATCTTCTCGGGCTGGAAGGAGATGGACCAGTACATGCGCGACAACAACATCCAGGGCATTCCGCCTGCCACGGCGAGCGCCGCCAGCAGCGATGCCTCGGGTGGCGACGGCGATTCGTCCGGCAAGGACGACAAGATCGTCGACAAGGCCACGGACAAGGGCGCCAAGTCCGGCGCCAAGAGCGACAAGGCTTCGTCGAAGTAAGCCGTTAGGCCGCAGCCAGCTGCGGCCCGTTCCCTGAAATCTGCAGTCTGTCGCAGCTGGCTGGGCCGGGTGGTTTTGCCGCCGCATCATGCGCGGCATCGCAAAACCACCGAACGGAGAGCCCCATGACACCGACCCGCCGCATCGCCCTCGCCCTGACCGCCGCCGGCCTCGTCGCCGCCGTGAACCTGGCCCACGCCTGGCCTTTCGGCGGCGAGCGCGTCGACGGTTCCGGCCAGGTGACGGCCGAGCAGCGCGACGTGGGCGCCTTCGACGGTGTCTCGCTGGCCGGCGATTTCAAGGTCACGGTGCGCCAGGCCGCCGGTAACCACGTCGAACTCAAGACCGACGCCAACCTGCTGCCCTATATCGAGACGCGCATCGTCGACAAGGGCCACGGCCGCACGCTCGAGATCGGCACCAAGCGCGGCTACAACCTGCACCCGACGGGCACGCCGCAGATCACGCTGGACATGCCGACGCTGCGCTCGATCAGCATTTCGGGCTCCGGCGACATCAAGGTAGGCGCCATCAAGGGCGGCGATGTCAGCGCCTCGATCTCCGGCTCGGGCGACCTGAACTTCGAACAGCTCGAGGCGGACAGCCTGGGCCTTTCGGTCTCCGGCAGCGGCGACGTCAAGGCGGCCGGCCATGCGGGCCAGTTCAAGATCTCGGTCAGCGGCTCGGGCGACATCAAGGCGCCGGACTTTGCCGCGGACGACGTCAAGATCTCCATCGCCGGCTCGGGCGATGCCCTGGTGCGCGCGAACAAGACCCTGCACGTCTCGGTGGCCGGCGAAGGTGATGTCAGCTACCACGGGGCGCCCGTCGTCTCCACCTCGATCGCCGGCAGCGGCCGCGTGAAGAAGCTGGACTGATCGCAGCAGGTCGATAACGCTTACCCTCAGCGGCCGGCGCCAGCAGCCGGCTTCTCTTGCCGATGTGTCGGCGGGCCCATAGGACAATCGTCCGATGGGCTTTTTTCTTTACACGCGCGACCCGGAATTCCAGCGCGGCGCGCGCGAAATGATGGGCATCAACCTGGGCATCGCCGCCTGGGGCATGGTCACCGGCGTCACCATGGTCAAGGCCGGGCTGCCGGTCTGGCAGGCGCTGATCATGAGCATCCTCGTCTACGGTGGCTCGGCCCAGCTCGCGGCGCTGCCGCTGATCAACAGCAACGCGCCGTTGTGGGTGCTCTGGGCCACCGCCTTTTGCGTGAACCTGCGCTTCGTGATCTTCAGCGCGCAATGGCGGCAGGTCTTCGGCCATCTGCCGCGCGCCAGGCGCATCTGGATGAGCTACTTCGCCGCCGACCTCAACTACGTGGCCTTCTTCCACCGCTTTCCCGAGGCGAAGTTCCAACCCGAACAGCTGCCCTATTTCTGGGGCGGCGCCATCACCAACTACCTGTCCTGGCAGGTCCCGGCACTCGCCGGCATCCTGGCGGCCAATGCGATCCCGACCGAGTGGGGCATCGGCTTTGCCGGCGTGTTGGCTTTGCTGGGCCTGGCGCTGTCGCTGATGCGCGGACTCGACACCTGGATCGCCGGCATCGTCGCCGGCTGCGCTGCGGTGGCGGCCTATGGCCTGCCGCTGCACCTCAACGTGGTCGCCGCCATCGCCGCGGCGGTCGTTGCGGGCCTGGCGGTCGAACGGTGGCGGCCAGCACCGGCGCAAGAGGCGGCGCGATGAGCCCCTGGGAGATCCTCCTTGCCACGGTGGGCATGACGATCATCACCGTCGTCACGCGCGCGTTCTTCCTGCTGCCCGACCGCGAGCTGCCCTTGCCCGGCTGGCTGCGCCAAGGCCTGCGCTACGCGCCCCTGGCGGCGCTGCTGGCCGTGGTCGTGCCGCAGACGGTCATGAGCGACGGCGCGCTGATCACGACCTGGCGCGACGCGCGCCTGTTCGCGGCGGCGGCGGGCGCGGCCTACTACTTCTGGCGCCGCGGCATCCTCGGCACCATCCTCAGCGGCACCGCCGTCATGATGCTGCTGCGCCTCACGCTCGGTTGGTAAGCTCGCGCCTTGCTGTTCCTTCCGTACCTTCTCAAGCCCAACACTTTCCTCGCACCATGAACGTCCTGCGTTTCACCGATCTCGTCGCCAACGGCCAAGTCGCCGGCAAGCGTGTCTTCATCCGCGCCGATCTCAACGTGCCGCAGGACGACGACGGCCGCATCACCGAGGACACGCGCATCCGCGCTTCCGTGCCGGCCATCACGCTGGCGCTGGACGCGGGCGCCGCGGTGATGGTCACCTCGCACCTGGGCCGTCCTACCGAGGGCGAGTTCAAGCCCGAGGACTCGCTCGCGCCCGTGGCCGCGCGCATGGCCGAGCTGCTCGGCCGCCCGGTGCCGCTCGTGGCCAACTGGGTCGATGGCGTCGAGGTCGCGCCGGGCCAGGTCGTGCTGCTCGAGAACTGCCGCGTCAACAAGGGCGAGAAGAAGAACAGCGAGGAGCTGGCCCGCAAGATGGCCAAGCTCTGCGACATCTACGTCAACGACGCCTTCGGCACTGCCCACCGCGCCGAGGGCACGACCTACGGCCTCGCGCAGTTCGCGCCGGTGGCCTGCGCTGGCCCGCTGCTCGCGGCCGAGATCGACGCCATCGGCAAGGCGCTCGCCAACCCGAAGCGCCCGCTCGTCGCCATCGTCGCCGGCTCCAAGGTCTCGACCAAGCTGACCATCCTGCAGTCGCTGTCCAAGAACGTCGATGGCCTCATCGTCGGTGGCGGCATCGCCAACACCTTCCTGCTGGCCGCGGGCCTGAAGATCGGCAAGTCGCTGGCCGAGCCGGACCTCGTCGGCGAAGCCAAGGCCGTGATCGAGTCGATGAAGGCGCGCGGCGCCGAGGTGCCGATTCCCGTGGACGTCGTCACTGCCAAGGCCTTCGCCGCCGATGCGCCGGCGACCGTCAAGGCCGCTACCGACGTCGCCGACGACGACCTGATCCTCGACATCGGCCCCAAGACCGCAGCCCTGCTGGCCGAACAGCTCAAGGCGGCCGGCACCATCGTCTGGAACGGCCCGGTCGGCGTGTTCGAGTTCGACGCCTTCGCGCACGGCACCGAGACGATCGCGCGTGCCATTGCTGCAAGCAGCGCCTTCTCGATCGCCGGCGGCGGCGACACGCTCGCGGCCATCGCCAAGTACGGCATCGACAAGGACGTGGGCTACATCTCCACCGGCGGCGGCGCCTTCCTCGAAGTGCTCGAGGGCAAGACGCTGCCGGCCTTCGAAATCCTGGCCAAGCGCGCGGCCGGCTGACGGCCAGCGCCCCGGCGCGGTGAGGCTTGCCGCGCTGGCGTCTGCCTAGCGCAAAACACGGGGCGGGCCCCTGCTTTTCTTGCATGTCGGGCAAAGCCCAAGGCATCGCGGGCGCAGATCTTCGGGAGTAAGCTGGCCGCCCGCCGTACCCCGAGGAGACAAGCATGGAAAAGAAGAGCAACGCGCCGCTGAGCCCGGCCGAGGCTGCGCTGCGCGAGGCCGCGCTGGACTATCACCGCAGCCCGACGCGCGGCAAGGTCTCGGTGACGCCGACCAAGCCGCTGTCCAACCAGCGCGACCTCTCGCTCGCCTACTCGCCCGGCGTGGCCTATCCCTGCCTGGACATCGAGCGCGACCCGAACCTCGCGGCCGAGTACACGGCGCGCGGCAACCTCGTCGGCGTCGTCACCAACGGCACGGCCGTGCTGGGCCTGGGCGACATCGGCCCGCTCGCGGCCAAGCCGGTGATGGAAGGCAAGGGCGGCCTGTTCAAGAAGTTCGCCGGCATCGACGTGTTCGACATCGAACTCGCCGAGCGCGACCCGGACAAGCTCGTCGACATCATCGCGGCGCTCGAACCGACGCTCGGCGGCGTCAATCTCGAAGACATCAAGGCGCCCGAGTGCTTCTACATCGAGCAGAAGCTGCGCGAGCGCATGAACATTCCCGTCTTCCACGACGACCAGCACGGCACGGCCATCATCAGCGCGGCGGCGCTGATCAATGCGCTGGAGCTCGTCGGCAAGGACATCGGCGCGGTCAAGCTCGTGGCCTCGGGCGCGGGCGCGGCGGCCATCGCCTGCCTGGACCTCATGGTCGGCCTGGGCCTCAAGCGCGAGAACGTGTATGCCGTCGACTCCAAGGGCGTGATCCGCGAAGGCCGTGGCGACAAGCTCGACGAGAGCAAGCAGCGCTACTGCCAGCGCACCGACGCACGCACGCTCGGCGAAGTCATTGCCAGCGCCGACGTCTTCCTCGGCTGCTCGGCCGCCGGCGTGCTGACGCCCGAGATGGTCAAGACCATGGCCGACAAGCCGATCATCCTGGCCCTGGCCAATCCCGAGCCGGAGATCCGGCCGGAACTTGCCAAGGCCGCGCGGCCCGACTGCCTGATTGCGACGGGGCGTTCGGACTATCCGAACCAGGTCAACAACGTCCTGTGCTTCCCCTACATCTTCCGCGGCGCGCTCGACTGCGGCGCGACGCGCATCACCGAGCAGATGAAGCTGGCCTGCGTGCGCGAGATCGCCGCGCTGGCCAAGGCCGAGACCAGCGATGAGGTCGCCGCCGCCTATCCGGGCCAGGACCTGAGCTTCGGCGCCGACTACCTGATCCCCAAGCCTTTCGATGCCCGCCTGATCCTGCGCATCGCGCCGGCCGTGGCCGAGGCCGCGCACGCGTCCGGCGTGGCGACGCGCCCGATCGGCGACCTCGACGCCTACCGCCAGGACCTGAGCCGCTTCGTCTACCAGACCGGCATGTTCATGCGCCCGGTCTTCGCCACCGCCAAGGCCGCGCCCAAGCGCGTCATCTACGCCGAGGGCGAGGACGAGCGCGTGCTGCGCGCCGTCCAGATCGCGCTCGACGAGGGCCTCGCGCAGCCCACGCTGATCGGCCGGCCCGAGGTCATCCGCATGCGCATCGAGCGCGCCGGCCTGCGCCTGCGCATCGGCGAGGGCGTCGACGTCATCGACCCGAACAACGACGCGCGCTTCCGCCAGTACTGGGAGGCCTATCACCGCGTCATGGGCCGCAACGGCGTCACGCCCGAGATGGCCAAGGCCGTGGTGCGCCGCTCGTCGACGGCGATCGGCTGCCTGGCCTTGCAGCTCGGCGACGCCGACGCGCTCTTGTGCGGCATGCTCGGCCGCTTCGATGCGCACATGGAACACGTCGTCGACCTCGTCGGCCTGCGCCCGGGCGCCAAGCATTTCGCCACCATGAACGCGGTGATGATGGACAGCCACACGCTGTTCATCACCGACACCTACGTCAACGAGAACCCGGACGCCGAGACCCTGGCCGAGATTGCCGCGCTGGCCAGCGAGGAGCTGCGCCGCTTCGGCCTGCCGCCCAAGCTGGCCTTTGTTTCGCATTCGATGTTCGGCTCGAGCAAGCGCCCGTCGGCGCTCAAGATGCGCCGTGCCTTCGAGCTGTTCTCGGCCGCCCATCCCGACGTCGAATGCGAGGGCGAGATGCACGGCGACGCGGCGCTGTCGCAATCGGTGCGCGATGCATTCCTGCCGTCGAGCCGCCTCAAGGGTGCGGCCAACCTGATGGTGCTGCCGACGCTGGACGCCGCGAACATCCTGTTCAACGTGCTCAAGATCAGCTCGGGCAGCGGCAAGACGGTCGGTCCCATGCTGCTCGGCGCCGCCAAGCCGGTGCACATCCTGACGCCGTCGGCGACCGTGCGCCGCATCGTCAACATGACGGCGCTCGCCGTAGCCGACGCGGTCGCCAAATAGGGCGCGCGGCCAGCGCCGCGCAAAGTAACCCGACGAAACCGGCCTGTCGCGGGTTGGGCGTCCCATAATCGCCGGCATCACAAGGATGCTGCGAGACAAGCCCATGACCCGTTCCACCAAAATCGTCGCCACGCTCGGCCCCGCCTCTTCGTCGCCCGAGGTGCTCGAGCGCATGATCCGCGCCGGCGTCGACGTGGTGCGCCTGAACTTCTCGCACGGCAAGGCGCAGGACCACATCGACCGCGCCGCCATGGTCCGCGAAGCGGCCAAGGCCGCTGGCAAGGAAGTGGCCATCATGGCCGACCTGCAGGGCCCGAAGATCCGCGTCGGCAAGTTCGCCAACGGCAAGATCGAGCTGATCAACGGCACGCCCTTCGTGCTCGACGCCGACCGCACCGAGCTCGGCGACGAGCACGCCGTGGGCCTGGCCTACAAGGAACTG
>Ga0213878_10000835_pt1 | contig 11085 bp, 14 predicted proteins | sample VelepicoBEBS_R02_FD_161053 | JGI IMG/M metagenome (GOLD analysis project Ga0213878, IMG submission 161053) | Vellozia epidendroides bulk soil microbial communities from rupestrian grasslands, the National Park of Serra do Cipo, Brazil - BS_R02 | ecosystem: Environmental > Terrestrial > Soil >... | reverse complement strand
AGAAGCGGCTTTAGCGTTGTAGCGCGAGATATGGGTCCGGCCGGCCTTGTCGGCGTCAGGATTGGTGAAACTGTGCACAACGCCTCCGTACAGGTCCATCTGCCAATCCACTCCGCCGTTTCGCATTTCGTTCTCGAAATCGATCCGTTGCTCAAGAGGAATGACCGGATCATCCGCGCCGATACACACTAGAATTTTGCCCTTTATATTACGGGCGTCTTGCGGTGCGACCGTTGCTAAACCGCTGTGGAAGCCGACCGTGCCAAGGATCGGGTTTCCACCGCGAGCCAACTCGAGCGCCATGGTTCCACCAAAACAATAGCCGATGGCCGCGACTCGAGAAGCGTCAACCTCGGGACGCGCGACCAATGTGTCCAGACCTCCTTTGGCCCGTGCCCGGATATGGGCAGGTTCGTTTCTGAGGGCTTCGAGAACAGCACCAACGGACTTCAGATCCTCGAACAGTTTACCTTCACCGTGAAGATCACAGGCGAGAGCGACATAGCCGAGTTGGGCTAACCGCTGGGCCTGGTTTTTAGCGTGCTGGCTAAGCCCAAACGCCTCAGGAAAAACCAAGACTCCCGGCCGGCGTGAAGACCCATCTTCGAAATAAAGATGGCTCTGCATCAAAAGGCCGTCGGCGTCGTAAGTGAGAACTTCTGTGTGCATGGGACAGGGTGAATAGCAGATAGCGAATAGCAAATGGGAAGATAGGAGTTCAAGGAGGTGCTTTGGCGATGGAGTGTCCCGTAGGGACTGGATGAAGGTAGCCTGGCAATTTATCGCCTGGACTATGCCCGAGAGATGATCCGGCCCGTTAGGGTACGGTGTGATGGGTGCTAGCGTTTGCTCGACTGTTCCAACGCGTTCGAGCTCATGAACCGAATTGCCCACAACGCAGATTGAAGGCGCCGTCGAAGCAAAACGCGAATTCGTTCCCGGCGATCCCGCTCGTTCCCGGGCTCCCCGACGTAGCCTCCCGGCTTGCCCGACGTAGCCTTCCGGAGTCTAAACGACGGAGCGAAGTCGGGAGCCTAGGCGACGGGGCGGAGTCTGGCGCTTATACTCGGGTGGCGTGCTCTGCTCGCAGTTCCTGAACGATGCTCTGAGGAGCCAGGTATGGCATTAATAAGGTTGCTACAAGGACCGGCACGATAACCGCTTCTGCGCCGTCGACAGCAACATCGCCGGCCGCTCCGACACCGGGCAACACGAACGCGAGTATGCTTTCGAATGGAATCTGCAGAAGCTGGATAACTCCCATTACAACCAATCCCGCACCCAGAGCCATCAGCTTGGGACGAAGAGAGACACGCCGGTCACGAAGAAGCGCGTAACCCAAAGGCGCATTCATATTGAAACAAACCTCGTATCGCTGAGCACAACGCGCAAGCCAAAGAGAAAGGAGTCAGGAGCCTCGCGCAGAGAACGCAAAGGACGCAACGAAAGACAAGAAAGCATGCGGATCGCGCCTCAAAAATTAATAGCCGCAACAGACGTCGCCAAGGCTATGTCGGGCAGGAAAGAACGCATGGAACGCAAAAAAAAACAAAGCGCAGATGAGCAAAGGCCCAATCTCCCGAATCTGAATCCCGTGTTTCGACCGCCAAACGATAGAGCGCAGCAAGGCATGGGCATGAAATGACGATTCACCCTGCTCACCACGTCCTCGCAAGCAAGGCAGCGCTCCACGGGCTTCGCCCAGACGCGACACGCCCATACGCTCAAACGCTTCTACTCGGCCGGTTGCGAGGATACACCGGGATGTCGCCCAGCCCGTTGCGGCAGGACGAACAGTAAGACCACGATAAACGCTGCAATGGCGGCGGACGCGAATGGCCGGCTGAAGTTCAATCCGCCGGCGCTGACCGGTTTATCTAAAAAGTCTCCGACGGTGGCACCAAACGGCCGGGTGAGTATGAAGGCAGCCCAAAAGAGCAGCACACGCGAGATGTTCGTCCAGAAATAAAGACCGCCGACAATGGCGAGACCCACCCCGAAAACCAACGCGCCTCCTTCATAGCCGAGCCCTGTATCGGCCATCCAATCGCCAAGGGCGGTGCCGAGTGTCTGCGAGAAAGTAATCGCCGCCCAGTAGAAGCACTCGACTTTCGGCGTGGCCACCGTGTTGACCGAGATTGTCCCTTCCGACCAATGCCAAAGAGCAAGCACAGCGAGCAGACAAATCAAAAGTAGCGTGCTACCGCCGGTGTAGCCGATACCCAGCGAACGATCGGCGAAGTCCGCCATCGTAGTACCGAAGGTCGTGGACGCAACAATCGTGGCCCAATAGAGAAACGGATTAAACTTTTTCGCCCAGATCTGCGCAATCACCAGCACTACCAGAAAGCCGAAGAAAAGCAGGGTCCCAGCCAGATAACCCCAATTGAAGGTCATCGTAACAGAATCACCGCCTGTTTCTCCCAGTGTGGTTGCGGCAATCTTGATGATCCAAAATCCAAGAGTGACCTCAGGAACCTTACTGAGGGCTCCTCTTATGTCTTGATTAGTAGCGTTCATTGATTCGACCGACAAAAAGCAAGCTAGAGCGTGCCGCAACTACCGTGCCATCGCAAATGACAGGTCTGTAATCAGGGAGTTAGGTAGAGCGAGGCTCCAAAATCGGCCGGACAGACGCGGAGAAACACGTGCTGGCGCGGCCAAAGCGAAACTGAACGCGAGACCGTCATAGGTTTTAGGTTAGAAGTTGCTCCGGGGCCAGCTCCAGATCTGCAGGGAACTGCTTCGCAATTCGCGTTCTTAAAACGTGGGAACCGATGACTTTGGGCAGCCTCTCCTGACATAAGGCTGTCAGCCAGTCGCTCTAGTCTCGCGACGGTTTAGATCTCGTTCGTCGATCAATCTTAATAAAAGCCCCAAACCAAAAAGAGAAGAGCTGCTATGAAAACGAATACTGGCGAAACTGAAAGTCGTAGTTTAGCACCCGTCATCGAGACCCTTCCGGATGAGAAATCCAGGGAGACAGCAGAGATCATGAGGCGATTCAACGAGGTATTTCTGCGTCACGATCCTTCCGAGTTGAAGAACCTCGTGGCTGAAAGCTGTGTCATTGAGAAAATCACTCCCGGTCCAGATGGCGATCGCTGGGTTGGCCGTGACGCCTGCATTGCTAACTGGGCCACGATCTCCACCGAACCCGGATCGCATTTCGATCTCGAGGAAGTCTTCTCAGCCGGCGACCGCGCCACGATCCGCTGGCGTTACTGGTCGGATAACGGCCGGTCAGTGCGCGGACTAAACCTGATGCGTGTAAGCGGCGGTCTCATCGTCGAAGCCTTGGGGTACATGAAGGGAGGATAAGCAGTCGCTTACGGGTAGACGACTATCAAGCCGCTATCCTGATGCCTGGAGCGTCTTGCATGTCGGTTGCGGCACCCTCCACGATCTTTCTCAGCCACTGGTGCCCAGAATCGTGGTCGTAGGAAGAGTGCCAGAGCATCGTTATTTCGTATGGCGCAGGCTCAACCGGTAAGATGCTCGCGGTCAGCCCTAAGAGCCGCGCGCTAAAAAGGGCCATCTGCTTCGGCAGATTCGCTATTAAACAGGTCTGAGATACGATGAAAGGCACTGACAACGAGTGAGGCGTTTTCAGCATCACCCGGCGCTTCAACCTCCTTTTAGTCAGCATTGTATCGAGGGAGTCTTCGAACTCCTCATGACTAGAAACTCTAATCTGAGGTCTTGAGACAAAATCTTTTAGCGTGATCGGTTTGGTTGATCCACCTCTTGGCCGATTGTAGACGCAGAGGTAACGCTCTTTCTGATAGAGCCGTTGTAGCTTGATGCGAGGGCTGCTCTCAACCGGTGAGGAGATGGCAAGGTCCAACAGATTTTGTTCGAGCATTTCGGTCACAAGCTTTGCCGATGAGGAAATAGCTTCGACAGAGATCATGATTCCTGGAGCAATCGCCGCCACCTTTGTAAGCAGCGGCGGTACTAGGGATATTTCGCATCCATCGGGAACTCCAACTCGAAAGGTCCTGCATGCTGTTGTCGGATCAAAGATACCCGGGGCGAGGAGCTTAGTTTGAATCTCGGAAAGAATCATTCTGATTTCGACAGCTAAGTCTGTCGCCCGCGGCGTCGGTCGCATGGCCTGGGCAACCCGCACGAACAGTTCATCGGCGAAGATCGCGCGTAAGCGGGCGAGATGATGGCTCATGGCCGATTGACCGATGCCGATCCTGCGGGCAGCGCGCGTGACATTCCGCTCCGAAAAAAGGGCGTCGAACACGATCAATAGATTTAGATCGAGCTGCCTAAAATTAGGATAGTCGATGGTGGTCATTAGAATAATCCATTCGTCTAATAGTTCGCCCAACGCTACCGCTCAATTGTGAAACGGTTTCTTTTTCTATTAGCTGGGCTGGTTTCGTTCACCCATTTCGGAGTTGGAGACGCTTCAACTGAAATCAATCGTTCTTTTGATGTGAAGACACCTGATGGTCTCAACATCAAGGCACAAGAACAGGGGAACGTCCGTGGCGCCGAAATAGTCTTCGTTCACGGACTCAACCAGAGCCATCTGTCCTGGAGCCGTCAGATACACAGCGAGTTAGCGACGCGATTTCATCTGCTGACGTACGATCTGCGAGGACATGGCTTCTCAGATCGGCCTGAGGACGGAATCTTTTACCAGGAAGGGAAACGGTGGGGTGACGAGCTAAACGCTGTGATTCTAGCAGCCGGTTTTCACAAGCCCGTTCTCGTAGGCTGGTCGCTCGGCGGCTTGGTCATTTTGAACTACCTAAAGAGCTATGGAGAAAAAGACGTGGCCGGTTTGGTCTTTGTCGATGCAGTGACCAAGTTTGATCCAGCTCTGATCGGTGGAGAGTCTCAGAAACTTTCCCCTTTCTTACTCTCAAGCGATCTAGACAAACAGATTTTCGGTACTCGCCAATTCCTGGATGCTTGTTTTAACCGGCAACCGACCTCTGAAGATTTCGAAAAAATGCTCGCCTTCAACTCAATGGTAGGTCCGCAGGTTGATGCGGCGATCTTTCAGATGAAGCCGACCGATTTCGATGAAGTACTCTCACGCATAGCCGTGCCCGCTCTGGTCATTCATGGTGATCTGGACCGGCTTTGCTCGCGCCGCACCAGTGACCATACAATGTCTCTGGTCCAGAACGCTCACCTCGTGCAATTCCACGAATCAGGACATTCGCCTTTCTGGGAAGAGCCAGACAAATTTAACCGAACATTATCCGAATTCGTTCAAGCCCTGAAGCAATGAATAATTCGCTCGACGTAACGGGGCTCTAATCGGGTGACAGAAAAATGCTCCTAGGTGCAATGGAATCGCGTTTCAGTCATGGTAGTTTCGATGGTCTGCAAAATCTTACGCGTATGAAGGATCCTATCGAACCAGCGACCACCGGGTGCTTCGACGTCGCCGAAATTGCCGCTTCCCTGCCCGAGACAGCAACGACCTTACTCGTCGATCGCTACCTGACTAATCGAGACGCAGCCAGCGCCCGCGTCTTTCGGGTTTATCGACCGACGCCGGCCCACTACCATGCGACCTGCGACGAATACCTTTACGTATTCTCAGGTCGGGGGACGTTCTGGATGGAAAGTCCTGAATCCCAGATCGAATTTCGTCCCGGTCAGCTGCTTTTCTTTAAACGCGGCACGGTGCACGCCATGCCGGACATTCTAGAAGGGCCCGTTATTTTTCTGTCGGTCGACACGCCACGGCGCGACCCCAAGGATGTTATTTTTGTGAACCCAGAAGACGGCACGCCGGAAAGCTTCATCAAAGCCGTCAAATAGGATGGTTCGTCAGGTTCTTGAATGGACGATACCGATTTTGTGGCTTCTGTGGCTTGGTTACTGGTGGTTTGAAGCCAGAAACAGTGCGCGCACACAAAAATCCGAATCGCTTTTGACTGGCGTTCTCTACCGGGGCGCAACCGTCATTGGTATTGTTCTCATCTTTGGTCTTAAGCGACAACGGGCTGAACTCTGGCCAGTCAATGTTCCCTTGCTAGGTATCGCGGTGATATTGATGCTCTGCGGTTTCGCTTTCGCCATCTGGGCGCGGCGGCATATCGGCCGATTCTGGAGCGCAAGAGTCACACTGAAAGAAGGACATCAGCTGATCGAGTCAGGTCCTTACAGTTTAGTGCGTCATCCGATCTACAGTGGCCTGCTGCTCAGCATGGCGGCCACAGTGATGACGATCGGGACCGGGCAAAGCGTATGCGGCTACGCGCTGCTGGTCGGAGCATTAATCTTCAAACTCGCCGCAGAGGAGAGATTGCTCGCTGCGAACTTTGGACAAGCGTACCAAAAATATCAGAAGCGAGTTAAAGCCCTGATTCCCGGAGTTATTTAAAAAAGCGGCTTCGCGGCTGACCTGCTTACTGCATCGAGCTGCGCCCAAGTCGCCGATCTACGTAATCACCGGCCATTTCCTGCACGGCAATTGTCTCCACGTATAGTAAAGGGTTACGCCGCTTATATTTTGCCGCCGCCGTCACAAAGGCCGCAGCGACATTCACCGCCGGGACATAGGTCCCTAGCCGTCTGTCCGCTACATTCACAATAGCATAGTAGGTTTTCATGGTTCATTGAAGTGTCTCTCTCCTCGTTACAACAGATTGCGTGCCAACCCTGAATGACATCGTTTGTGCCTCTCCACCAATGGTTTGCGCCGAGAACGGAGCCAGGATTGCTGGTGCAAGATTTCGAACCTGAAAACTGTCTGACGCTTTAGTCAGCCCCCTTAGTTGCTAATTTAATCCTAATGGACCGGGAACCGGGCGGCTAATCGACCCAATGCTCGACGTCGCTTTCAAGTTCTTCCCTGATTCGCTGGAGCACCGCCATTTCCTTGTCTAGAGCGCGCACAACCTCAGGCGGTTGCTTGGCCAGTTGTCTCCCTCGAGCAGTTGTGATTCGAGCGTCAATTTCTTCAGCATCTCGCATCGCCTGACTGGCCATCTCACGGCACCAATCATCCTTGATTCCAAGCAATTGCGAATCGTTCATATTTTAACGTTCGCCGCGTGGCGAGAAATCGGATGGCGTCGCTCCCAACTGGCAGGATCGTGGGTTACACGGGGCGTTGAGGCAAACCAAGCATTTCGCGGGCCTGGGCCGAGGTAGCGATGCTGGCGCCAAGCGCTTCGGCGACCCCGCGAATCTTGGCCACCATCGCCGCATTGCTCGGAGCAAGCACACCGCGAGAGAGGTAGATTCCGTCTTCCATACCGACACGGACATGCCCGCCTGCGAGATAGCTCTGCGCCGCCACCGTGAACACGTGCCGGCCGATCCCAATCGCCGTGAACTGAGCACCTTCCGGTAACAGGGAGCAGGCGTAGAGCATGGTTTCCACCGAGGGCTGGAAGCCATATTTAACGCCCATGACGATAGAGCAGAGCGGAGCCGGATCCAGGATGCCGTCCGAGATGAGGTCATGCAAGAGCGCGATGTCGCCAGAATCGAACAACTCGATCTCCGGCTTCACCCCGGCCTCGCGGATGATCCGCGCCATCCGACGCACGTTCGGTGGTGTGTTAATGACGACCTGGCCGGCCGAATTCATCGTGTTGAGGTCGAGCGTGCAGATGTCCGGCCGCAGCGCCGCGATGTGCTCCAGTCAGAACTCATGGAGCGCTGCCTCGCTTGCGAGGCCGATTCGGTCGGAACCCTGGACCGCTGCCACTTTAAATCCTTACGATCTTCAGTCCTAGGATCCTTGCGACCTTCTCAATCTCTTTCGCGACGTGACCGACACCTAGTGCGCAATGATGGGTTGGACCTTCCGCGCACCAAGCGTCCATGAATTCGGCCGGCCCAATTGGGAACCGGATCCGGGAATTGGTGTTGCCGATCCGAAGAATGGGCCCGGGAATAGACTCTCCTTCAGCAACCAAAAGCTTCAGATTACTTTCTCTCGTCTGGGTGAGGCCAAGAATTGTAATCGGTCCGGTTTTGACCCGTGCTTCCACCGAGATTCCCTGGCCACGTTTCCCGTGAAAGAGTCCGAGTCCGCGTAAGGCAGGCTTTCCATCGGCGATGGCCAAATGGAACGGGCCATCATGTCCCATCAGCAGGAACTGGTCGACGAAATCCATCGCATAAAACTCAGTGAAGGATCCGCCGGCATAGAGGCCGTCCATAATCAACATTGCAATCGCGTTCTTCAAATCTCCCTCACCGCTGCAGGGAATTCCCCGCCCAGTTAACAATGTGTTTCCAAGGATTAGTCCCGCGGCTAAGAGCTCCTGCGGGTTAGCATCGGTTCCGCGATAATAATAGGACAAACTATCCAAGCGAAAATCCGCTACCAGACGATCCAAACCAGCGGCGACTTTTGCGCTCCAGTATAGCGCCTCAGGCTTAGGAGCCTTCGCCAAGGGATCGGACTGGCTGTCGCTACTAATTTCAAACAAGCCCCGGGCGCACTTGAGGACTGCTTGAACTTCATCATCCATGACTTGCTCAACCCGGGTTTCGAGATCATCGATCTCCAATACCTCGATATGAGCGCCAGTTTGGCCAGTGATCGCAGTGAAATCCGAGTACATGTCCAACATACCCGGGTAGGTATGACCGAGAAAACCGATCCGGCTCCGGCGTAAACTACGAGCTGCAGCCGTTGCTTTGACCCATCCGCGGATCTCGCGCCAGGCGGTTATTCCAGCATCGCCGTCACGCTCGTGCAGAAGGCCACTCACTACATTGAAAGCGATTCCGCAACGAGCGAATGCGCTGGAAATCTCGGGGACGCAGCAGGCACAGCAATTCGCCAACCATTCGCCGGTGTCGGTTCTTTCATAGTCAATTGCTGGCACTGGCTGCAGGTTCAGCACTAGGATCGGACACCGGAGGTGTTGCACTGCCGGGACAACTTGAGATGAGGTGGAGTAGGTTCCGACATAACAGACGACCAAGTCGACATCTTCCCGCGAAAAAAGCGATCGGGCCTCATGCGCCGCCGGTTGGGTATCTACCAGTCCAACAGAGACAATCTCGGAACCGAAATCCCGCAGCTTTTGCTCAATCTCTCGTTGATATCCAGCTAGTCGTTCTTTCAACCCGGGAAATTGGGGCCAATACGCTGCCAGCCCTATCCCGAAAATACCGATTTTGGGTGTTTCAACTGGGATTCGATTGTAGCCGGCAGTGTCTAGCATCTAGGTTCCAGGTTTTAAGTTTTAAGTTCCGAGTTAGGCCCCCGATGCGTGCGATAACTTGGTAGTATTCGTCGGAATAGGTCCTATATGGCCTATAGGACCTATCGACCTAAGCTTCCGAGATCGTGAGGTTATTTGTTTGATCCACCCAGATCTGCTGCCGTAATCAGTTTGACTGGGACGTAGATCTCTCGCTTCTCAGCGTTGTTGTACTGCAGCTTCTCGCCGTCCATCAGCTTAGTCGCCAATTGTACGGTCATTTTTCCCATTTCTTCGGGTACTTGTTGAATAGTCGCGCCCATTTGCCCCGCTTTGATCGCCTGAAGCGCGATTTCATCGCCGTTAAATCCCACGACATAGACATCCTTCACCCCACTCTTACCCGAATCCGCTACCGCCTGAGCAGCACCAACCGCCATGGGATCATTTCCGCAAAAGATCGCAGCAACGTCGGGATGAGCGGAAAGAATATCTTTGGCGACTTTGTAGCCTTCTTCCTGTTTGCTATTGGCCGAAAGCGATGCCACTACCGTGTACCCCAATTCCTTGATTCGTTTTTCGAAGCCGGTGTTTCGTCGAGCGGCATAAACGGCGCTCGGTTCACAGGAAATCGAGGCCACCTTCTTGGTTGCGGATGGTCTTTCCTTCAGAACGGCAGCAATCTGATCAGCGGCGATTACCCCTCCTTTGTCATTATCCGAGATCACGATCACGTCATAGTCGGTCCCCCCACCCCCAATATCGTCGACGACCACTGGAATCTTCTTTGCTTTCGCCGCGTCAACAATTGGACCAAGCGCATCTGGTTTAAACGGCGATATTATTAACGCATTAATCCCCTGATCGATTAAGTCTTGGGTGGCTGAGACCATCGTCGACTCGCTGCTTTTTTGATCCACTAAAACGTAATCGTAACCGGCAGCCTCAGATGCTTCCTTCGTCCCTTTTTCCATGTCTTGGAAAAATCCGTATTGCATATCATAGACTGAGAAACCGATCTTTTTCTTGGCTGGCGCAGAGTGCCCGGAAAGGGCCGGCTGCAACGCGCAGATTAATAATAGGGCAGTTAGTAGCTTGGGGGGCTGTTTCATTTGGTTGGGTACGGGTTACGGTTTAGGAGGCCGGCGCTTAAGGTGCCGGGTTGGTTGGTGGTTTACGTCTGTTCCAACTCTCGAAGAGGCGTTGGCGAATGCCTTCCACGGAGAGTGCTAACAACAACACGAGGCCAACCGCCACGCGTTGTACAAATGCATCCACGTGATTCAGATTCAGTATATTGGCGAGAGTGGCAAAGAGGATTGCCGCCGCGAGCGTTCCAAGCATACTGCCTCGGCCACCAGCCAGTCTGGTCCCGCCCAGTACAACCGTAGCGATAACATTCAGTTCAAAGCCAGGTTCCAGGCCAGGACCAGCGGAATAGAGGCGCGATCCCAAGAGCGCAGCACCGAGACCTGTAAAGAGTCCAACGGTCAAAAATACACAGAGGACAGTTCGTCCGATTGGGACGCCCGCAACGTGCGCGGCTCTTATATTAGAGCCAACCGCGAAAACGTACCGGCCAAAGGGCGTACGATGCAGAATCACAATTCCGATCAGCGCACACAAAAGAAAAATAAGGAACGGTACGGGAATGCCGCCGAGCTGGCCATTACCCCACCAGACGAAATCCTTCCCGTTGAAACGGGCCGTTTGCCCACTGGTAAAAATAAAAGTCAACCCGCTGATTAAGAACATGGTGCCGAGGGTGGCGATAAAGGCTGGAATCCGCAGCAGTACCACCAAGGAGCCATTCAGCAATCCGATGATACCGCCGACTAACACTGCGGCGATAAACGCAGGAACGACACCATAGTGGGCAGCAACTAAAACCGCTGTCCAAGCACTCAAAGCTTGGGTAGACCCGACTGATAAATCA
>Ga0213878_10000834_pt1 | contig 11089 bp, 11 predicted proteins | sample VelepicoBEBS_R02_FD_161053 | JGI IMG/M metagenome (GOLD analysis project Ga0213878, IMG submission 161053) | Vellozia epidendroides bulk soil microbial communities from rupestrian grasslands, the National Park of Serra do Cipo, Brazil - BS_R02 | ecosystem: Environmental > Terrestrial > Soil >... | reverse complement strand
TTCCATGAGTTCGATTCGCTCGTCGGGATCGAAGACGCATGCGTCCGTCATGCGGTCGAACTCATCGACCGTAATGTGCCGCCGTTCATAAACAACCATGTCTCCCATCGGTTCACCTCAACGACATAGTTGCAGACATTTCAAGGATTTGTCCATACCTAAGTTTCAGCCGCCCGCCGTGCCGATGTCGCAGGCGACCACGATCGTCCGCATCACCATCGCCACGCGCCCGGCGTGGGCGAACCGCTCCACCAGCGCGCGGAGCTCCGCCTGCAGCGCCGCCGCGGCGTCACCGTCTTTCGGCAGGTACGACGTGCTGCGCGCGCGAGCCAGGACGCCGTCGAGATCGAGCTGATGATCGTTGCGCACCTCGATGCGGCGCTTCTCCTTCCACGCCTCGAATGCCGCGAACGCCTCGAGCCCGTCCGCACGGCGGCGCTCGGTTTCGTCCGTTTGGTACCGGCGAACGAGGTCGCCGTACGCGGCGGTGAACGGATCGCGCTCGTCCCGCTCGTTGTAGATCACGGCCGCACGCCCGCCGGGGCGCAGGATGCGCACGATCTCGTCGAGCGCCGCGCGCGCGTCGAACCAGTGAAACGCCTGGAACGCCGTCACCAGATCCGCGCTGGCCTCGGCGAGCGCGGTATGTTCCGCGCTCGCCGCAATCCACTCGACGCGCGGATGAGACTCCGCTGCCTCGCGCATCGCCTGATTCGGCTCGACCGCGAGCACTTGCGCACCGCGCTCGGCGAGCAGCCGAGACGAAATCCCCGTCCCTGCGCCGAGATCCACGACGACGACGTCCCCGGGATCGCCGAGCCCATCGAGCAGCGCGTCGATCGCTTCGGGCGGATACGACGGCCGCCCCGAGACGTAGTCGCCGGCCCGATCGGTGAACCGGCCGGTGAAGCTCACGTGCGCTCGGCGGCGCGGCGCTTCGACGGGCCCGCGAGCGCGTTCGCGAGCTCGTCGTAGAGATACGTCATCGTCTCGATCCCGCCGAAGAACTGGTGCAGGTCGAACTTCTCGTTCGGCGCGTGGATCGCGTCGTCCGGGAGACCGACCCCGATCAGCACCTGCGGCAGGTGCAGGATGCGGTCGAACGACGACACCGGGCCGATCGTCCCGCCGGTGCCGATGAAGACCGGCGCCTTGCCGAATCCGAGCTCCATCGCGCGCGCCGCCGCAGCGACCGCGGGATGGTCGCGCGACGTCTCGACCGCGCGCACGTCGCCGTGCGCCTCGACCTCGACGCGCACGCCTTTCGGCGCCGCGCGCTGCACGAAGCTCGTCACCGCGTGCTTCACCTGCTCCGGATCCTGGTGCGGCACCAGGCGCGCCGAGACTTTCGCCTTCGCGAACGACGGGATGATCGTCTTCGAGCCCGCACCTTGGTAGCCGCCCCACATCCCGTTGATCTCGAGCGTCGGCCGAAACCACATCCGCTCGAGCGGTAGCCGCGACGTCTCGCCCGCGAGCTCGGTGACGCCCAGCTCGTGCGCGGCTTTCGCCGGGTCGAGCGGGAGCGACGCGATCTCCGCGCGCTCCTGCGGCGAGAGCTCGCGAACGCCGTCGTAGAAACCGGGGACGACGATCCGCCCGTGCGCGTCCTTGAACGACGCCACGATCTGCGCGAGCGCTTCGAGCGGGTTCTTCACCACGCCGCCGTAGTAGCCGGAGTGCAGGTCGCTCGACGGGCCGTGCACGGTGATCTCCCAGTGCACCAGCCCGCGCAGCGAGGTCGTGAGCGACGGCACGTCCTCGGCGAAGACCGCGGTGTCGGAGACGACGACGACGTCGCACGCCATCCGCTCTGTCTCGTGCGCGAGAAACGCCTCGAAGTGCGGCGAGCCGATCTCTTCCTCGCCCTCGATCACGATCTTCACGTTCAGCGGCAGCTTGCCGTTCACGCTCAGGTGCGCTTCGAGCGCGGCGAGGTGCATCAGGCATTGGCCCTTGTCGTCGACCGCGCCGCGGCCGTACAACTTCTCGTCGCGCACCGCAGCCTCGAACGGCGGCGAGGTCCACAGCTCGAGCGGATCGGCCGGCTGCACGTCGTGGTGGCCGTAGATCAGGATCGTCGGCGCGTCCGGCGCCCCGAGCCACGCGCCGTACGCGACCGGATGTCCGCCGTCGGGCGTCTCGAGAACCGCCGCCTCGGTGAGTCCGGCGAGGCGCATCCGCTCGGCCGCGTGCTCCGCGGAGCGCCGCACGTCGGCCGCGTGATCCGGCTGCGCGGAGATCGAGGGGACCGCGATCCACGCCTTCAGCTCGTCGAGATAGCGGTCGCGGTTCGCGCGTACGTGGCCGATGAGGGCGTCGGCGTGGGGAGCGATCATCGCCCGCTCCCTTCGCCGTGCCCGCGGGGCTATCCGGGAGGGAGCCTTACCCGCGGCCCCACGTCGCGGTGCGCTGCGGCTCGGCGGACGGCGCCGCGGCCGGCATGACCGGCGGCTGCGGGACCGGCTCGTCGCGGAGCTCCGACTCGCGCGGCTCGTCGATGTCGATGCGCAGCCGCACCCGCCAGATGCCGAGCGTGATCCCGAAGTGCGCCGCCATGATCGTCATCGCTCACGCCTCCCGCGTCGACCAGATCCGCACGGCCGCCACCAGCGCGACCGCGGAGATGATCCATTCGAGCGCGATGCGCGTACCCAGGCTCGCAACGATCGCATGCGGTCTGTCCGAGTGGGCCGCCATGTCGAACGACACGCCGTTGACGTACGCGATCGGGTTCAGATAGTTCAGTGCGATGAGCACCGCGTGGATCGGCGCCGGGACCGGAGCCTCCCACACGCTTTGCATCACGAGAAAGGCCAGCCAGCTGAAGGCCGCAACGCGCACTCCGTGCCCTCCGACCAGCGACGCGGCGGTGAGCGTCAGAGCGTACCACATCACCGCGCTGCCGAAGCCGAGCACGAACCCTGCCCACGTATGCGGGCCGGCGAACACGTAGCCGATCACGCCGAGCAGCGCGACGCAGACCAAGACCACCGCGACGAGGATGACGTAGGCGATCAGGATCGTCGCGAGGTCGACGGCGACGTAGCTCCAGGCGATACGGTCGCGTGCGACCGGGCGCGTCCAGGTGATCGGCAGCGTCCCCAGTTCGGACACGAGGCCGGTCGAGACGATCGTCGCGACGACGTACGCGCCGACCGCGCAGCCGAGCAGGATCTCGCCGAGCGGGATCGGGCCGGCGTCGTTGATCGTGCTGTGCCCGCCCACCACGCTGGCCGCCATGATCCCGGTCATGCCGACCAAGATGATCGTGTACCAGAGGAGGACGCGCCGGCTGCGCATGATCTCGACGTAGTGCATCAGCGGTCCCCTTCTTCGTCGACGGCTTCGAGAAAGATGTCTTCCAGCGAGCGGTCCAGCACCCGCACGCCGACCGCGCCCAGCGCGCCGCACCGCGCGGCGACCGCGTCGGCGCGCCCGTTGGCGTGGACGCGCACGTTCGTCCCGATCTGCTCGATCTTCATCGAGGTGAGCTCGCCGAGATCGGGGACCGTGCCGACGAACGTCGCTTCGACGACGCGCGAGCTTTCGCGCAGCGCGTCGAGGTCGCCGGAGATCACGACCTTGCCGTCGCGGATGATCGCGACGCGGTCGGCGGCGCGGTCGATCTGTCCGATTTGGTGCGAGGAGAGCAGGATCGCCGCGCCGTTCGTCGCCGCGTCGATCAGCAGATCGAGGACGACGCGCTGCATCACCGGATCGAGCCCGCTCGCGGGCTCGTCGAGCAGCAGGATCGGCGGCCGCGACGACAGCGCGAAGATCAGCGCGAGCGCGGTCTGCTGGCCTTTCGACAGCTTGCCGGCCTTTTTACGGCCGTCGAGCCGGAACGTCGCCAACAGTTCCTTCGCATACGCGTCGTCGTACGCCGGCTGCGTGCGGCGCGCGATCTCCAAATGCTGCGCGACGGTCAGCCACGTGTACAAGGCGGGGCGCTCGGGCACGTAGCCGAGGCGTTCGAACGTCTTCGGCGCGAGCGGCGCGCCGTCGAAGCGGATCGTGCCCTGGTCGGGCCGCGCGAAGCCGAGCAGACATTTGAACGTCGTCGTCTTGCCGGCGCCGTTGCGGCCGAGCAGCCCGCAGACCGAGCCCGACGGAACCTCGAGCGAGAGATCGTCGACCGCGAGCACGTCGCGATAGCGTTTGGTCAGACCGCTGATCGCGATCACTGCCGTTCCTCCGGGTACGCGCGGGCGACCGCGGCGTCGGCGATCGTGCGTACTTCGTCATGGGTGATTCCGAGCGAGCGCGCCTCGCGGATCGCGCCCTCGATCTGACGGCCGGCGACCTCGAGCGCGACGCGCCGGGCGTCGCCGAGCGCGCCGTTCTGGCTCACGAAGGAGCCGCGGCCGGGGGCCGTCGCGATGACGCCCTCCCGTTCCAGGTCGCGGTAGACCCGCGCGACGGTGTTCGGGTTGAGCTTCAGGTCGAGCGCGAGTCCCTTCACGGTCGGGAGCCGCTCGCCGGGCGAGAGCGCCCCGATCGCGATAGCTCGCTTGATTTGCTCGGTGAGCTGCTGATAGAGCGGGGCTCCACCGTGCGGATCGACCGCGAAAAAGGCGGGCGGCACGAGGGGTTTAGAGCGTGACGCCCCAGCCGCGGAAGAGGCTGGAATCCTGGGGCCGGCGGATCAGGGTCGGGCCGGCGGGCTGCATCGGCTGCGGGCGGCGGATCGGGCGGAAGGTCTCGTTCGTCATGGTGGGGGTTCCTCGGCGGTGGACTCATACTACTTGTATGAGTTGCCCTAGTTATACTATCTCGATCAGTACGAGTCAACCCCTTCGCCGAAGATTTTTTCAGCCCGTGAACGGCACCCCGAGATCGACGTGACCCGGCGGGCCGCCGACCTTACCGCGCTGGACATCGAAGGTGTGCGGCTTGCCGTCGTAGGCGCGGAGCTGGGTCTGGTAGGTGCCGTACTCCCACCAGAACTTTCCGTCGAGCTTGTCGACCACGTCGCCGGTGCGAAGCCCCGCGGCGTAGGCCGGGCCGCCCGCGCGGACCAGCGCGCGCATGTAGCCGTCGGCCGGCTTGAAGAACACGTAGAAGTACGTCGGCTTCGGATCGGACGGATCGAACGCGAGACCGCGCTCGAAGACTTCGGCGGCGAGCGCGGGATGCTCGCGCGTCCACACGCGCACGCGGAAGAGCGCGTCGAGCGCGGCGGCGCGGATCTCGCCTTGCGCGTGCCATTGGTTCACGGGCCAGCCGGCGCAGTCGAGCAGCTCCAGTCCGACGTCGCGGCCGTCGCGGCCGAGCGGCGTCACCGTGAGGCGCATCGCGGCGGCATACGGTTTCGCGCGGCAGTCCGTCGCGGCCGGATCGGCGGTCGCGGCGACGACGCGATAACCTCGCCAGCCGCGCGCGAGCGTTTCGGCGACCTCGTGCGCGGCGCGCGCGCCGTCGGCGGTTCCGTCGTCGAGGACCGCGATCGCGCGCGCTGCGGACGGCGGGGCATAGAGTCCGTCGTCCGGCGCGGGCGTTGCGGCCGACGCCGCCCGCGGCGGGAACAGCGGCGCGCCGAAGAGGCTCGAGCCGAACGCGACCGCGGCGACGACGGCGATCGTCGCGACGGCGACTTGCCACGGCAGCAGCAGGCGCGTGATCCGCTCGACGCCGGTGCCGGTGAAGTTCGCGACCCAGACGTTCTGCGTGTTGGTCGGATCGCAGACGTTCTGCACTTGCACGACCGCCATCACTGCGGCGACCAGCGCGACGGCGGGAAGCACGTGCAGCGTCGCGAGCACGGTGTAAACGCCGATCCCGACGCCGTACGGGTTCAGCGGTCCGCGGTAGAGCGCGAGCGGCGAGAGCAGGCCGAACAGCAGCACGTACGCGAGCGGCGAGCGCGGCGCGACCGCGGCGACGAGCGGCTTCATCGCGGCCTGGACTTCCGGCGTGTTCGCGGCGACGAGCAGCATCCCGATCCCGATCATCAGAATCGTCGCGGGCGCAACGTCCTCGATCCCGCGAATCCATGCGGCGACCAGCAGCTTCACCGTCTCGCGCGGGCGCGTGACGACGACGCCGTAGAGCGCGGCGACGGCGAAGCCGACGATCGCGTCGACGCCGAACGCGCGCAGCAGCACCAGCGGAAGCACCGGGGTGATCAGCGCGAACGGGCCGACGCGCTTGCGCGGCGCCTGGTCTTCCGCGCCCTCGCGCACGACGACCTTGGTCGCGTAGCCGCGCGAAGCGCGCGCGCGAACGAGCGCGTATGCGATCAGCACCACGGCCTGGACGCCGAAGATCACGAAGGCGTACGTCTGGAACGCGGTGCGGTCGACGCCGAAGATCGTCCCGTAGAACTTCCACTGCGCGATGTTGAGGATGTAGCCGAGGCCGAACGCCAGCAGGAACAGCGTCGCCGACGTCGCGCGCGGGACGCCGACCGTCATCATCACCGGCAGCACGATCGTCCCGATCATGATGATCGCGCCGAGCCCGGTGACCGTCGTGAACAGGATCGCGACGACGGCGCACATCAGCAGTGAGAGCACCAGCGGCCGGTCGCCGCCGAACTCCGCGGCGTACGTGACGAGCGTCTCCGCGATCCCCGTCGAAAGCACGACCCGGCTGAGCAGCGCGCCGAAGAACAGCGTCGCGTACACCGGCGCGAGCTGGACCGCGCCGCGCGTGATGACCGAGGGGAGATCGTGGGCGACCTTCGGGTCGTCGCTCGCCAGCGGCACGTGCACGAGCGGAACCCCGGCGATCGCCGCAGTCGCGAGCGCCATCAGCGGCACGGCGAGCAGCGCGGGGATCTTGCGCGCGATCATGAGCCCCGCGAGCAGCAGGAAGACGGCGACGACCGCGACGCCGGCTAGCGGGCCGATGACATCACCTCGTCCCACGCCGGAACGCTCCCCTTGCGCAGATAGTCCTCGCGGGTGACGCGGTCGATCCGGTCGGCGCACCGCTGGGCGTCGTCCTCACCGATGCGGTAGTGCGCGAGCATGCGCGCAAGCCCGGGCTCGGTGCTCTCCGCGCGCCATGCGGCCGCGTAGACCGGCTCGATGTCGGCGAGACCGTTGCGCAGCTCCCAGCACAGGTACTTCGCGACGTTCAGGCTGCGGTACACCTGGGTCACGTTCGGCGTGGTCGCGTGCGCGCGGGCGTCGTCGTAATAGTCGCGCGCCTCTTTGCCGATCTGCAGCCGCCGGCCGAGCTGGTCGTAGCGCAGCGCGCCGAGCTTCATCGCCGCGACCGCGCCGGCGTGCAGCGGCGGACGCGCGGTCATGAGGTGCCGCAGCGCGGTTTCGGCGCGCGTACGCAGCCCGGCGAGATCCATCGTCCGCGCACGGGCCTGCAGGGCCGGGTCGAACGGATCGTGCCAGAACAGGTAATCGGGCGGGTCCGAAGGCGTCGTGCGGATCAGCGGGCGCATCGCCTCGAGCGTGTCGAGGTCGGTCGCGTACGCCGGATCGTCGGTGCCGAAGAACGCGCGCGCGAACGTACGGTGCCACGTCGCGTCATCGACGGGATCGCGCTGCCAGGAGGTCGCCGCGGCGTACGCGAGCGCCGGCCACGTCGCCTCGAAGAGCGTCTCGCCGTCGTCGTGCCAGACGGTCATGAACATCCCGAGCATCCCCTTCGCCGGCTTCGCTTCGGCGGCGAAGCGCGCGACGTTCGCGTACGACGTCCCGAGATCGGGATAGAGCTCGTTGAAGTTCGCCGCGCTCGGCGAGATCATCTGGTCGAGCCCGGCATCGGCGATCGTGTCGATGTACGGCTTGTACGTCTTCTCCACGCCGTAGTGGAAGGTCACGACGACCGTCTGTTTCGGAAGCAGCGCGAGGATCGAGCGGTCCTGCTGGATCGCGTCGTCCCAGATCATCGGGCGCGCGTCGCTGCCGGTCAGGAATGACGCGACGCGCTTCACGTGATCGGCGAACGCCTGCGGCGTGCGGGGCGTACGGCCTCGGCCGAGGTCGATCGGCTCGTCGGCGCCGAGATGGACGAACGGGACGGGCTTCGTCGCTACCAGGACGCTTTTCACCAACGGCTCGAGGTACGCGTACGTGGACGGATCGCTCTCGGCGAGCAGATACCCGTGCGGGAGCTCCGCGAGCGGCGCGAGCTGCTCCCACTTCAGCGTTTCGTGCATATGCGCGAACGTCTGCTGCTCCGGGATCAGCGTCACGTGAAAATGCCGCGCGTACTGCGCGAGCTCGCGGAGCTGCGCCGCGCTCCAGCCGCTCGGCCAGGCGACGAACGGATAGCGCGGATCGCCGAAGGTCTGCTCCATGTACGGCGACCAGCCGTTGATCTTCAGCGACGCGAGCGTTCGGATGCGCGCCTTCGCGTACTCCATCGTCGGGAACGGGCCGCGCGAGACGTCGTCGGAGACGACGCGCCAGCGCATCGCCGGTCCGTCGACGATCTCGACGCACGGTAAAACCCAGCGGCTACCGCGTCGGACCGGGAGCTGCGCCAAGGTCGTCAGCGCGTCGAATTCCGCCTCCGTGGCCGCTTCCTGCACCGGTATGCCGGCCACCGTCAGGGGGTCGATCACGATCGTCCTGCCGGTCCGCAACCGGTAGAGCCCCACGCCGTACGGTTGACGAGTGCTCGGTAGTGGAGCCGTCAGGAGCGCCTTGGCGAGCGGGTCGGTGAGGCTCAGGAGACGGTCGCCGGTCAGTGCGACATCGGGCGGTGATCCGATCACCGGAGCGGGGATGCCGAGCGCGCTCCAGCGCTCGCGAAGCAACTCGAATCCGCCGCGGTCGATCGTCGCCGGGAAACGCAGCGCCTGGTCGAGCGCGCGCGGCGCGGAACATGATGCCGCGCGAACGCTGAAGGGGCGCGGCACGAGCGCGGGTTCCGGCAGTCCGTTCGGCGCCCCGAGCGCGGGGCTCGCCGTCGCGGCGGCTCCGGCGAGCAGGACGAACGCGGCGACGAGGAACGTGCGCACGTCGCGCGCTACACCGGCGCGTGCGCCGTCTCCTCGCCGTGTTCCGCTCCGCCGTCCTCGTGCTCGGCGCGGGCGGCGTCGTCTCGGCGGAGGTCGCCGCCGCTCCGGCAACGACCGTTGCGGCGGTTCCCGAACGCGCCGCACTCGCCGTCGCGACCGGACTTCCGCCCGATGCGACCGCGACCATCGACCGGCTCGTGCGGAACGGTATTCGCGCGGGCGACTTCCCCGGCGCGGTCGTCGTTGTCGCGTCGTCACGCCGCATCCTCTACCGCAAGGCGTACGGCGCGCGGACGTACGAGCCGCGCACCATCGCGAACGACCTGTCGACGATCTACGAGTTCGCGTCGGTCACGAAGCCCGCTGTAACCGCGACGGCCGTCATGGCGCTGGTCGAGCGCGGCGCGCTTCGGACGACCGACCGCGTCGCGCGCTGGATCCCGGAGTTCGCCGCGAACGGCAAGCACGAAGTCACGATCGCGCAGCTGCTCACGCACACCGCCGGGATGCCGCCCTCGTTCAAGGAGTCGGACTACGGCGCCGACCGCGCGACGATCTTGCGGCACGCGTACGAGGCGCCGCTGCGCTTCGCGCCCGGCACGGGAAACGAGTACAGCAACCTCGCGTTCATCGTGCTCACCGAAGTGATCGCGCGCGCGAGCGGCGAGCCGTACGAGCGCTTCGCGCACGACGCGATCTTCGCACCGCTGGGGATGCGCGACGCGGCGTTCGACGTCACGATCGACGCGGCGCACCGCGCGCGCCTCGCCCCGCAGCTGCGCGGCGAGACGGCGGATTTGCTGCGCACGCGCTTCGGGACCGTCCCCGCCGTGAACGGTCACGCCGGACTGCTCGCCACCGCCGACGACGTGGCGAAGCTTGCGGTCGCGTATCTGCGCGCGGCGCGCGGCGAGCGCGTCCCGGGATTCGCGCTCTCGCCTCAGACGGTCCGCGCGATGACCGCGCCGCGCTACGCCGGCGAGGGCGAGCTGCGCGCGCTCGGCTGGGACGTCGACAGCTACTTCTCGCGCAACCGGGGCGAGATTCTGCCGCGCGGCGGGTTCGGTCACACCGGCTCGTCGGGGACCAGCGTCTGGATCGATCCGGCGACCGATCTCGCGATCGTCTTCGCCTCGAACGCCCACTACCCGGAGGACAAGGGCGCGAGCACCGTCCCGCTGGAGTCCGCGATCGCTTCGGTCGTCGCCGCGCGCACCCGCTACGACCCGCGCGGCGCCGATCCGGTCGCGGCGGCCCGCGTCGAGGACGCGCAGTTCTCCGCCGAAGCGGCGCGCGGCGCGCTCGGGTTCCCGGCGGCGCGCGGCCCGGCGCCGACGCCGCGCCCTTCGCGCTCGCCTTCGGCGACGCCGTCATCGTCGCCGCCGCCACCGTGAAAGCGCTCGTCGCGGCGTTGCTCGTCCTCGCCGTCGGGCCGGGCACCGACGAGGACGTCGTACAGCGCGAGCACGTCAGGTTCGCGGGCAGCGCCATCGTCGGCAGATCCTGCGAAGGGGTCATCGCGGCGAACGTCGAGCCGGGCGAAGCAGCGATCGCGTTCGAGTACCGGCTGAACGGAGGCCGCCGCGCGGGGACGCGCGACTATGTCGGAAGCGTGACGTTTTCTCTCGGGGACGTCCTGATCACCATGCCGAAGTCGATCGCGTGGTCGCACATGTCGCAAGCCGACCGTGAACGCGCCGAGACGCTGCACCGGGCGATCTACCACCACGAGGTCGGGCACGTGCGCATCGCCGAAGCCGTCCGCGACGAGCTGAACGCGCACGGCGCGATCACCGCGCCGGATGCGTTCACGTTCAAGGCAGCGGCCGACGCCGCAGGCCGGGAGGGGTTCGAACGCTTCCGCGCCGAGGAGCGCGCGTACGACGCGGCCACCGACCACGGCCGCAAGCAACACAGCGCGCCCGGTGTGCTCGCCGGCCCGGACACGGTCATCGTATGCCGTTGACCCGCTCGACCGGAATCGCGGCCGCCCTGATCGCGGCGCTCGTCCTCGCGCTCGCGCCGCGCACCGCGCCGCGCGCCGCCGCCCAGACGCCGCCGAACTGGGTGCAGCGCGGGAACGACGCCGCCGCGCAAGGCCGCATCCGCGAAGCGCTGAACGACTTCACGCGCGCCACAGAGCAGATCCCGAACGAT
>Ga0213878_10000833_pt1 | contig 11092 bp, 11 predicted proteins | sample VelepicoBEBS_R02_FD_161053 | JGI IMG/M metagenome (GOLD analysis project Ga0213878, IMG submission 161053) | Vellozia epidendroides bulk soil microbial communities from rupestrian grasslands, the National Park of Serra do Cipo, Brazil - BS_R02 | ecosystem: Environmental > Terrestrial > Soil >... | reverse complement strand
ATGATCTCGCTCTTGCCGAAGCTCTTGCGCACGTCGCGCAGCTCGAGGGCGAAGCTCATAGCGCCTCCCTGCGCTTGATTTCCTTCTCGATGTCCTCCTGGATCTCGCCCCACTCGTGCACGTACCGGCGGCGCACCAGCTCGAACAGGGCCGCACCGACGACGATCAGCAGGCCCGCGCCGAACCAGGCATCCACGCCCGCGCTGTTCAGCGTCGCGCCCATGAAGCGCAGCTCGGGACCCAGCGCCTCGTTGAGCTGGCGGTGGTAGACCATCTCGATCATGGTCGCCGCACCCACCAGCGCCGCCAGTGCCGTGCCGGCCAGCGCGAGATAGGACGTCCAGAGCTTCTTCAGCTTGCCGAAGGCCGCGACGCGCAGGTTCATCAGGATAAGGCTGGCGAAGCCGCCCGGCGCGTACATGACCATGAAGAGGAAGATCAGCCCCAGGTACAGCAGCCATGCCTTGGTCAGCTCCGACAGCAGCACGCCGCAGAAGACCATCAGCACGGCGCCGATGATGGGGCCGAAGAAGAAGGTTGCGCCGCCCAGGAACGTGAACAGCAGGTAGGCGCCCGAGCGCGTCGCATGCAGCACCTCGCCGTTGACGATCTCGGTGTTGATGGCGCCCAGCCCGCCCGCGACACCGGCGAAGAAGCCGGAGATGGCGAACGCCATGAAGCGCACCCAATGCGTGTTGTAGCCAACGAACTCGACGCGCTCGGGGTTGTCACGGACGGCGTTCAGCATGCGGCCCAGGGGCGTGCGCGTCAGCGCGAACATGGCCGCCGTGCAGATGAAGCAATAGACGGCGACCAGGTAGTAGACCTGGATCTGCGGCCCGTAGCTGATGCCCAGCACCGGCTGGCCGATGACGCGATTGCTGGACACGCCGCCCTCGCCGCCCGAGAACTCGGGCAGCATCAGCGCCAGCGCGAACACCAGCTCGCCGATGCCCAGCGTGATCATCGCGAATGGCGTACCGGCCTTCTTCGTCGACACGTAGCCCAGCAGCGCCGCGCACACCAGGCCGGCGGCGCCACCGACCAGCGGCACCAGGCTGACGGGCAGGCCCAGCGTGCCGGCACCGGCCATGTTCAGCGCATGGATGGCCAGGAAGGCGCCCATGCCGCTGTAGACGGCATGGCCGAAGCTCAGCATGCCGCCCTGGCCCAGCAGGATGTTGTAGGCCAGGCAGGCAATGACGCCTATGCCCATCTGCGTCAGCATGGTCTGCGCGAGGCCACTGGTCCAGATGCGCGGCGCGACCAGCAGCACCAGCGCGAACAGCCCCCAGACGAACCAGCGCCCGACGTTGAGCGGCTTGAAGTGGAATTCCTTGGCCTGGCTCATCGCGTCAGTCTTCCCGCGTGCCGAGCAGGCCCTTGGGCCTGAAGATCAGGATCATCACCATCAGCAGATAGGGCAGGATCTGCGCGACATCCTTCAACGCCAGGCGCAGCACCGGGTAGCCGGGCGTGTCTGGCGTGACGGTCATGCCCATGGCCGTCAGCGCCGAGGCCAGCGATGCGTCCACCGTCAGTGGCAACGTCTGCAGCAGGCCGATGACGATGGAGCCGACGAAGGCGCCCGCCAGCGAGCCTATGCCGCCCACGACGACGACGACGAAGATGATGGAGCCGACGATGACGGCCATGTTGGGCTCGGTGACGAAAGTGATGCCGCCGATGACGCCGGCCAGCGCCGCCAGAGCGCAGCCGCTGCCGAACACCAGCATCAGTACTCGCGGCACGTTGTGGCCGAGCGCCTCCACCATCTCCGGATGGGTCAGCGAGGCCTGGATGACCAGGCCCACGCGGGTGCGCGTCAGCAGCAGCCAAAGGCCCAGCAGCATCAGCAGCGCAACCAGCATCATGAAGGCGCGCGTCAGCGGAAAGGTGGAGCACAGCGCCGCCGTGCACAGCTCGGGCGCGGCCTTGCCGAGCGCGAAGGACAGCCCCTGGGCCGGCGACGAGATGATGGTGAAGGCCGAGCCCTGCAGCGCCTCGGGCGGCGTGAAGGGCACGGCCGTGCGGCCCCAGATCAGCTGCACCAGCTCCAGGATCACATACGACAGGCCGAAGGTGATGAGCAGCTCAGGCACATGGCCGAACTTGTGCACGCGGCGCAGCGCCAGCCGCTCGAACGCCGCGCCCAGCAGCCCGACGACGAGCGGCGCCAGCAGCAGCGCCGGCCAGAAGCCGACGATGCCCACCAGCGAGTAGGCAACGTAGGCGCCCACCATGTAGAAACTGGCATGCGCGAAGTTCAGCACGCCCATCATGCTGAAGATCAGCGTCAGCCCGGAGCTGAGCATGAACAGCAGCAGCCCGGACGACAGGCCGTTCAGCAGGTTGATGAAGATTTGATCCAAGGCGGAGCCGACGACGGGGTGGTCCAGGGGATCGCGCCGCCCCTTGCGGACGGCGCGGCCGGGTCGGGGGCTGGGGCGATCAGCCGGGCCGCTTCATCTGGCAGGACGTGGGCGTCGACGACACATAGGACTCGTACTCCTTCACCGGCACCAGCGTCATGCCGGTGTTCTCCGGGCTGTACGGGTACTTGGCATCCGCCTTCTGCCAGACCGAGATGTAGAGCGCCTGCTGCAGCTGGTGGTCGCTCTTGCGCATCGTCACCTCGCCATTGAAGCTCTTCACGGTCAGGCCTTCCATCGCCTTGGCCACCTTGACCGGGTCCGTCGACTTGGCGTTGGCCATGGACTGGCTGAGCATCAGCAGGATGTGGTCGGCGCTCCAGGTGTAGAGGTCGTCGTTGAACTTGGCCTTGAACTCGTTGCCCAGCTTCTGCGTCTCGCCGCCCATGTTGTAGTGGCTGTAGGCGGCCTGGTAGACACGACCGGCGCCGCCCGTGCCCAGGGCCGTGGGCGTGCCGGTGACGCCGGTGTAGTAGGTGAAGAACTTGCCGTTGTAGCCGGCCTCGTTGGCGGCCTTCACGAGCAGCGCGAGATCGGAGCCCCAGTTGCCGGTAATGACGGTGTCGGCGCCGCTGGCCTTGATCTTGGCGACATAGGGCGCGAAGTCGCGCACCTGGGCCAGCGGGTGCAGGTCCTCGCCGACGATCTGGATGTCCGGGCGCTTGCGCGCCAGCATCTCCTTGGCGTACTTGGCGACCTGGTGGCCGTGGGCGTAGTTCTGGTTCAGCAGGAAGACCTTCTTGACGTCGGGCTGGTCCTTCATGAAGGTCGTGATCGCCTCCATCTTCATGGATGTGTCGGCGTCGAAGCGGAAGTGCCAGAAGCTGCACTTGCTGTTGGTCAGGTCGGGATCCACCGCCGAGTAGTTCAGGTAGATGACTTCCTTGCCCGGGTTGCGCTCGTTGTACTTGTTGACAGCATCCACCAGCGCCAGCGCCACGCTCGAGCCGTTGCCCTGCATGATGTAGCGGATGCCCTGGTCGGTCGCAGCCTTGAGCAGGTTCAGCGACTCGGCGGGGCTGAGCTTGTTGTCGAAGGGCACGATCTCGAACTTCACGCCGGCCGGGTTGCTCTTGTTGAACTTCTCGGTCAGGAACTGGAAGGTCTTGACCTGGTTCTGCCCCACCGGCCCCATCAGGCCCGAGAGCGCATCGATGTAGGCCAGCTTGACCGTCTCGCCCTTCTGCGCCTGGGCCGCACCGGCCGTCAGTGCGAGCGCCGCGGCGGCTCCCAGCACGCGCGCGAAGCGCGAAGGGAAGCGGGCCGAAGTGAAGTCGAACATGCTTGTCTCCTGGGTTATGGCTTTGAGGTGAACGAAAGTTAATGCAGCCGGGCCCCGACGAAGTCCCGGGCTTTCCCCAGACGCTGGCCGGCTCAGGCCGTGGGGAGCTTGTGGTTCAGGAACTGGTCGCGCAGCTTGAGCTTCTGCACCTTGCCGGTAGCCGTATGCGGGATCTCGGCGACGAAGACGACGTCGTCCGGGATCTGCCACTTCGCGATGCGGCCCTCGTAGAAGGCCAGCAACTCCTCGCGCGTCAGCGCCGCGTCGGCCTTCTTCACGACCACCAGCAGCGGCCGCTCGTCCCACTTGGGATGCTTGGCCGCGATGACGGCCGCCTCATGCACGGCCGGGTGGGCCATCGCGATGTTCTCGAGGTCGATGGAGCTGATCCACTCGCCGCCGGACTTGATGACGTCCTTGCTGCGGTCGGTGATCTGCATGAAGCCGTCGGCGTCTATGGTGGCCACGTCGCCGGTGGGGAACCAGCCTGGCTCGCCGTCCACGCTGACCAGCGGCGACTCATCGTGGTTGAAGTACTTGGCGATGACCCAGTGGCCGCGCACGACGAGGTTGCCGGAGCTCTGGCCGTCCCACGGCAGCGAGCGGCCCTCGTCGTCGATGAGGGCCATGTCAACGCCGTAGATGACACGGCCCTGCTTCTCCAGCAGGCGCTGCTGCTGCTCGTGCGGCAGGCCCAGCTGGCGCGTGGTCAGCTTGGACAGCGTACCCAGCGGCGACATCTCCGTCATGCCCCAGGCGTGGATGACCTCGATGCCGAAGTCCTCCTGCAGCGACTTCATCATGGCCGGCGGGCAGGCCGAGCCGCCGATGACGGTGCGCTTGAAGGTCGAGAACTTCAGCTGGTTGGCCTTCACATGGTTCAGCAGGCCCAGCCAGACGGTGGGCACGCCGGCGCTGAAGGACACCTTCTCGCCCTCGAACAGCTCGTACAGGCTCTTGCCGTCCAGGTGCGGCCCGGGCAGCACCAGCTTGAAGCCCACCAGCGCCGCGCTGTACGGCAGGCCCCATGCGTTGACGTGGAACATCGGCACGACGGGCAGCACGACGTCGCGGCTGCCGCAGTCCATCGCGTCCGGCAGCGCCGCGGCGTAGGCATGCAGCACCGTCGAGCGATGGCTGTAAACGGCGCCCTTGGGGTTGCCCGTGGTGCCGGAGGTGTAGCAGATGCTGGAGGCCGTGTTCTCGTCGAAACGCGGCCAGCTGTAGTGGCCGTCCTCTGCGTCCAGCAGATCGTCGAAGCACAGCAGGTTGGGAATGCCCGTGGCGGCCGGCATGTGGGCGCGCGAGGTCATCAGCACAAAGTGCTGCACGCTCTTCAGCAGCGGCGCGATCTTCTCGACCAGCGGCAGGAAGGTCGCATCGAAGCACAGCACGCGGTCCGCCGCGTCGTTGGCGATCCAGACGATCTGCTCGGGAAACAGGCGCGGGTTGATGGTGTGGCACACCAGCCCGGACCCCGAGCTGCCATAGTAGATCTCGAGGTGGCGGTGGCCGTTCCAGGCCAGCGTGCCGACACGGTCGCCAGGCTGGCAGCCCAGCCGCGCGAAGGCCTGCGCGGCCTGGCGCGAACGGCGCGCCACCTCGCGCCAGTTGCTGCGATGCAGGTCGCCCTCGACCCGCTTGCTGACGATCTCGGTCTCGCCCGAATGCCGCTCGGCGTGCTTCAGCAGCGACGAGATCAGCAGCGGTTCCGACATCATTCGGCCCATCAATGCCATGTTGTCTCCTGGCGGTCTTATCGATCCAGTCTAGCCCCCGCCCAGAGCCCCCACCGTCACAACCGCGACCCTCGCCCCCCGGGGAAACACCCAGGCCAGCGGGGCCAAGCACCGCTCACTAAACTGACGAAATGGACTCGCTTACCGGCCTCGCCTGGACCAACCGCTTCGCCGACCTGGGGCCAGACTTCTTTACCGAACTGCCAGCCGAAGGGTTGCCCGACCCGCACTGGGTGGCACAAAGCCCCGACTGCGCGCAACTGCTGGGTTTGCCCGCCGACTGGACTCTGCAACCCACCGCTCTGCCTGCCATGTCCGGCAACGCTCCCTGGCCCGGCATGCGGCCCCTGGCCAGCGTCTACAGCGGCCACCAGTTCGGCGTCTGGGCCGGGCAGCTCGGCGACGGCCGCGCGCTGTGGCTGGGCGAGGTCGACACCCCCACCGGACCGCAGGAGCTGCAGCTCAAGGGCGCCGGCCTGACGCCCTACTCGCGCCGCGGCGATGGCCGCGCGGTGCTGCGCTCGTCCATCCGCGAATTCCTGTGCTCCGAAGCCATGGCCGCCTTGGGCGTGCCGACGACACGAGCCTTGTGCATCACCGGCTCGCGCCTGCCGGTCATCCGCGAGACGGTGGAGACCGCCGCCGTCGTCACCCGCGTGGCGCCCAGCTTCATCCGCTTCGGCCATTTCGAGCATTTCGCCCACCACGACCGACCCGACGCGCTGCGCCGACTGGTCAACTGGTTCATCGCCCACCATGCGCCCGAATGTGCCGACGAGCCCGAGCCGGTCGTCGCGCTGCTGCGCAAGGTGTCCCTGCAGACTGCCGACCTCATCGCCCACTGGCAGGCCATAGGCTTCTGCCATGGCGTCATGAACACCGACAACATGTCCATGCTGGGCCTGACGCTGGACTACGGCCCCTTCGGCTTCATGGACGGCTTCGACCCCAGCCATGTCTGCAACCATAGCGACGACCGCGGCCGCTACGCCTACGCGCGCCAGCCGGCCGTCGCTTTCTGGAATCTGCACGCACTGGCCCAGGCCCTGCTGCCGCTGATGCCCATCGCGACCGAGAAAGACGCCGAGGCCTCCGGCGAGCGGCTGCTGGAGGCCGTCGAGGCCTACCGCGAGCGCTTCGCAGGCCAGATGCTGGCCCGCCTGCGAGCGAAGCTGGGCCTTGTGGGCGAGGACGCAGACGACCAGGCTCTGGCCGACGACTTCCTGAAGCTGATGGCCGCCTCGCGCGCCGACTTCACGCAAAGCTTCCGCCGCCTGTCGCGCGCGCAGTCCTCGCCCGAGCCGCTGCGCGACCTCTTCGTCGATCGCGAGGCGCTGGACGCCTGGCTGCTGCGCTGGCGCGCCCGCGCCGCACCGGACGCCCAGGCGCGCATGCTGGCCGCCAATCCCGCCGTCGTGCTGCGCAACCACCTCGCCGAGGGCGCCATACGCGCCGCCCAGCGGGGCGACTTCACGGAGATCGCGCGGTTGCTGAAAGTTCTGGGCCGCCCGTTCGACGAACCCGAGCAGGCCGGCGACGCCGCCCTGCCGCCCGACTGGGCGTCCTCCCTCGAAGTCTCCTGCTCATCATGACCGACAAGCCCTACCCCATCCAGAAGACCGATGCCGAGTGGCGCGAACAGCTCGACGCGATGCAGTACCAGGTCGCCCGCCACGCGGCCACCGAACGCGCCTTCACCGGCAAGTACTGGGACCATTTCCAGCCCGGCCACTACAACTGCATAGGCTGCGGCACGCCGCTGTTCGAGGCCGATACCAAGTTCGACGCCGGCTGCGGCTGGCCCAGCTACTGGGCGCCCGTCAACAGCGAGGTCGTCGAGCGCGTGGTGGACCGCAGCCACGGCATGGTGCGCGTGGAGGTACGCTGCAACCGCTGCGGCAGCCACCTGGGCCATGTCTTTCCCGACGGCCCCGAGCCGACGGGCGAGCGTTTCTGCATCAACTCGGCCGCCATTGACTTCGTCAAGGACAATCCGGGCGCATGAAGTTACTGCTAGATTTTCTGCCGCTGATCCTGTTCTTCGTCGCCTTCAAGGGCGCTGAAGGCCACCCCGATGCTGCGGCGGCGTTTGCGACGGAACATTTCGGCTTCCTGGTCCAGGGCGGAATCGTCGGCCCGCAGGAGGCGCCGGTGCTGCTGGCCACCGTCGTCGTCATGGTCGCCACGCTGGCCCAGGCGGCCATCCTCAAGGCCCGCGGCAAGAAGATCGACCTGATGCTGTGGATCAGCCTGGCCCTGGTGGTCGTGCTGGGCGGCGCCACGGTCTGGTTCCACAATGAAACCTTCATCAAGTGGAAGCCCACCGGCCTGCACTGGGCGATGGCGCTGACGCTGTGGATCTCCCAGGCCTGGTTCGGCAAGAACCTGATCCAGGCCATGCTGGGCGCCGAACTGCGGCTACCCGACGCCGTCTGGCTGCGTCTGAACCGCGCCTGGGTGCTGTTCTTCGCCGCCATGGGCGTGGCCAACCTCTATGTGGCCTACCACTTCACGACCTCGGCCTGGGCCAACTTCAAGGTGTTCGGCGTCACTGGCCTGATCGTGCTGTTCACGCTGGCCCAGGGCCTCTACCTCGGCAAGCACCTGCCGCCGGAAGAGGACGGCAAGCCATGATCGCCGCACAGATCGAGGCTCGCCTGCGGGCCGAGCTGGCGCCCACCGAACTGAGCGTCCGCGATGACAGCGCTCAGCACGTCGGCCACGCCGGCGCCCGCGAGGGCGGGCATTTTCATGTGGCTGTCGTGTCCGATCGCTTTGCGGGCCTGCAACGGCTGGCCCGCCACCGCCTCGTTTATCATTGCCTGTCCGACCTGATGCAGCATGGCATCCATGCGCTGGCCATCGACGCCCGCGCCCCGGGTGAACGCTGAGCCTGGTCGAGCGTGATCGAACCACGCGCCCAGACCGGGCGCGATTTTTTTAGCCTGATTCACACCCCAGCCCATGAAGAAGTTTGCGCTTGCCGCCATCGTCGCGGCCACCATCTCGGCCCTCGTGCCGGCTGCCGCAACCGCGCAGAACATCGCCACCGTCAACGGCAAGCCTGTGCCCAAGGCGCGCGTCGAGACGCTGATCCAGCAGGTCACCAAGAGCGGCCAGCAGCAGCGCTCGCCCGAGCTGGAAGCCCAGATCAAGGACGAGGTCGTGCGTCGCGAGATCTTCATGCAGGAAGCCGAGAAGCGCGGCATCCCGCAGGGCGCCGACTACAAGGTGCAGATGGAACTGGCCCGCCAGATGCTGCTGATCCGCGGCCTGATGGAGGACGTCAAGGCCAAGAACCCGGTCACCGACGCCGAGGCCCAGGCCGAGTACGACAAGTTCAAGGCCGCCAACAGCGGCAGCGAGTACCGCGCCCGCCACATCCTGGTTGAGAAGGAAGAGGACGCCAAGGCGCTGATCGCCCAGATCAAGGCCGGCGCCAACTTCGAGGAACTGGCCAAGAAGAACTCCAAGGACACCGGCTCCGCCCAGAACGGCGGCGACCTGGACTTCGCCAACCCGAACAACTTCGTGCCCGAGTTCAGCAAGGCCATGGTCGCGCTGGAAAAGGGCCAGATGACGGACGAGCCGGTGAAGAGCCAGTTCGGCTACCACATCATCAAGCTCGAAGACATCCGCCCGGCCACCTTCCCGGCCTTTGACGACGTGAAGGCGCAGATCAAGCAGCGCATCGAGCAGCAGAAGATGATCGACTTCCAGGAAAGCCTGATCAAGAAGGCGAAGACGGACTACAGCTTCTCCAAGTAAGCCCTCGCGCCGAAACCGCTAAGCCCGCTGATCGCAAGGTCAGCGGGCTTTTCTCTTTCAGGCGGCCAGTCGGCCGGCCTCGATGCGCAGCTGGCGCTCGCAGCGCGCCGCGATCTCGCGGTCGTGGGTGACGAGAACCAGCGTCGTTCCAGCCTCGCGATTGAGCTCGAACATCAGCGCCATCACCGAGGCGCCGGTCGCGAAGTCCAGGCTGCCGGTCGGCTCGTCGGCCAGCAGAAGGGCCGGGCGCTGCACAAATGCGCGCGCCAGCGCCACGCGCTGCTGCTCGCCGCCAGACAGCACGCGCGGGTAATGGCCCAGGCGCTCGCCCAAGCCGACGCGGGCCAGCATGGCCGCGGCCTGCTCGCGTGCATCGCGCTCGCCGCGCAGCTCCAGCGGCAGCATGACGTTCTCCAGCGCCGTCAGGTTGGGCAGCAGCTGGAAGCTCTGGAACACGAAACCCAGCTCGCGCGCGCGCACCGCGGCGCGCTGGTCCTCATCCAGCGTGAACAGATCCTGGCCGCGCAGCTTCACGGTGCCGCCGCTGGGCGTGTCCAGGCCCGCCAGGATGGCGAGCAGCGTGCTCTTGCCCGAGCCCGATGCGCCGACGATGGCGACCGACTCCCGGGCGGTCAGCGTGAAGCTGATGTCATGCAGAATCGTCAACTCCCCGGTCGCGTCGCTCACGCGCTTGGTGATCTGGTCAACTTGAACAAGGGCTTCGGGCATGTCGGGACTGCGGCGGCGTTGGGTGTTGGCGCACTTTAGCCTGGGGGTGATGGCCGGCTGGACGTCAGGGGCCGCGGCGGCCGAGGCGCCCGTCATCCTCGTCGTCGGCGACAGCCTGTCGGCCGAGTACGGACTCAAGACCGGCACGGGCTGGGTCGCGCTGCTGCAGGCCCGGCTGGCCGAGCAGAGGAAGCCGCATCGCGTCGTCAACGCCAGCATCAGCGGCGACACGACCTCTGGCGGCCGCAGCCGGCTGCCGATGGCACTGCGCACGCACAAGCCCGCCGTCGTCATCCTGGAACTGGGCGGCAACGACGCGCTGCGCGGCCTGCCGCTGTCCAGCACGCGCGACAACCTGCTGGCGATGACGCGCGCCGCACAGTCGGCCGGCGCCAAGGTCATCGTCGTCGGCATGCAGGTGCCGCCCAATTACGGCAGCGGCTATGTACGCGACTTCGAGGGCTTGTTCGCCGACGTGGCCAAGCAGACCCATGCCGGCCTGGTGCCCTTTCTGCTGAAGGGCGTGGCCGATCGCGCCGATGCAATGGACTGGTTCCAGCCGGACCGCATCCACCCGCTGGCCAAGGCGCACCCGCACATGCTGGACAACGTCTGGCCGGCGCTGCGGCCGCTGCTCGGCTAGCTAGGGGCCTCAGCGCTCGGCCTGCCGCTCGGCGGGCCGTCCTTCGTTTTGCGGCCGATCGCGGCGCACCGGTACACCGTCCTGACGACCGCGCTGAGGACCCTCCTCGCGAGCTTGGGGACGGGGCTGGGCTTGCGGCTGCGGCTGGGGCATTGGCATGCGTGGCGTTTCCATCTGGCGCTGCGGCTCGGGCTGGGGCACGCGGCGCTGCTGTTCCTCGCGGCGCTGCTGTTCCTCGCGCCGCTGCTGAAACTCCTCGCGGCGTTGCTGCTCATCGCGGCGTTGCTGCAGGTCTCTCTGCTGCATTTCCTCGCGGCGCTGCTGCTGTTGTGCCTCGCGTTGTTGTTGCTGCTGCTGTGCCTCGCGTTGCTGTTGCTGCTGCTGTGCCTCGCGTTGCTGTTGCTGCTGCTGTGCCTCGCGTTGCTGTTGCTGCTGCTGTGCCTCGCGTTGCTGTTGCTGCTGCTGTGCCTCGCGTTGCTGTTGCTGCTGCTGTGCCTCG
>Ga0213878_10000832_pt1 | contig 11101 bp, 10 predicted proteins | sample VelepicoBEBS_R02_FD_161053 | JGI IMG/M metagenome (GOLD analysis project Ga0213878, IMG submission 161053) | Vellozia epidendroides bulk soil microbial communities from rupestrian grasslands, the National Park of Serra do Cipo, Brazil - BS_R02 | ecosystem: Environmental > Terrestrial > Soil >... | reverse complement strand
ATTTTAGCGAACTACCTTTACGAACTCGCCGCCCAGTTTCACGGATTTTACGAATCCTGCCCGGTGCTCTCTGCGGAGCCGGCAAAACGCGAAACCCGACTACTTTTATGCGACGTTTTTGCACGACTTCTGCAAACGGGCCTCGATCTATTGGGAATTCAGGTGCCGGACAAAATGTAGCCGTCGCTTAAGTTCCTGGCGTGCATCGAAGCGCTCGTTATCTGCGTGAAAATGGGAATGCTGGCAAACGCAAGATATTTCGCGTTTACTATTCCTGGTATGCCAGATCGCGGGAGACATATAAGCACTAGCTTCGACACAGCACTGAACATTTTGAAGAATGACGTGTTGATGATGTCGAGTCTGGCTGAGCGCCTGATGGAAAATGCGATGGAAGGTCTCCTAAAGAGAGATAGCAACCTCTGCAATCTGACGATCGCCGACGACGAAGAAGTAGACATACTGGAGAAACAAATCGACAAAGAGGGGGTTGAGATCATGATTCGGTTTCATCCCGTGGCCTCCGACATGCGTCTGGTGATCTCGACGATGAAGCTCGGTGCCAACCTGGAAAGAGTCGCTGACCAATCTGTTGCGATTGCGCGACGAGCCAAGAAGATCAATTTGCGACCGGCTGTCCCGGAGGTTTCTTTGCTGGAGCCCCTTTACCGAGAGGCGCTAGGGATCTTCCGCGATAGTCTTCGTGCGTTCGTGGATGGAAACTCGCAACTTGCTCTGCAACTGAAGCCGCGAGATCGGTACCTGGACGGTTTAAACACCAGTTTGACCGATAAATTGGCGGGGCGGATGGGGGCCGATCCGGAACAGGTGCCGACTTACTTGAACATTATTTTCATCGCGCGCGCCTTGGAACGCATTGGCGATCACGCCACAAACATTGCCGAAGACGCTTTCTGGCAGGAACATGCGGAGGATATTCGTCACACCTTCGGTGCGGTCAAAGAGGATTCTTGACCTGGGCAGCTCGCGCGTAGCCTCGTCCTGCAGGTAACCGCACCCAAAAACAAGTTTTCGCTCGACTTCTGAGGCTCTCGATCTAGAGGTGACAAAGCTCATCCAATGTTCGCATCGAAGTCTTCGAAAAAAACTGCGGTCGTGACTGGCGGCGCCGGATTTCTGGGTTCGCATCTTTGCGATCGGTTGCTGACGGAAGGATTTCGGGTCATAGCAATCGATAATTTCATTACCGGAACCCCAGATAACGTTGCCCATTTAGCCGGAAATCCAGATTTCCGGTTTATCCGGCATAACGTTTCCGAATTTATCTTTGTGCCGGGCGCGGTCGACTTTGTGTTCCATTTTGCCTCTCCTGCGAGTCCAATCGATTACCTGGAGCACCCAATTCCGACGTTGAAGGTTGGCGCTCTCGGAACACATAATTCACTCGGCCTGGCGAAAGACAAAGCTGCCAAATTTCTATTGGCTTCGACGTCGGAGTGCTATGGCGACCCTCTGGTGCACCCGCAAAACGAAGATTACTGGGGGAATGTGAATCCGATCGGCCCGCGGGGCGTTTACGATGAGGCCAAGCGATTTGCTGAGGCAATGACCATGGCTTACCACCGGTTTCACGCGATGGACACCAAGATCGTCCGGATCTTCAATACGTATGGCCCGAGGATGCGGCTCCGTGATGGTCGGGTTGTCCCATCGTTCATCAGCCAGGCATTGAACAACGAACCGCTCACGGTCTTCGGTGACGGGAGTCAAACACGGAGTTTCTGTTTCGTTTCGGACCTGATCGAAGGGATTTTCCGCCTCGCAATGAGCGACCATCATGGACCGATCAACATCGGTAATCCGGTGGAGATGACGATTAAACAATTTGCCGAAAAGATTCTCGAAATCACCGGCGCTACGGCGGGTATCACGTACAAAGAACTCCCGATAGACGACCCGAAGGTTCGTCAACCGGATATAACACGTGCGAGTACCCTGTTGGGCTGGGAGCCTAGGGTTGATTTTGATAAAGGAATTCGTATAACCATCGACTATTTCCGAACAAAACTGGGAGCGTAACGGAAGGCGTTTCTCGTTTCTGGGTTCTTGTTTCTGGTTTCTCGTATTTACATTCCGCGTTCCTGCTTTAGAGGACCGGATGGAAGAGGGGAACGAGAAACGATAAGCGAGAAACCAGAAACGGGGCATCGTGTCTGGCATCGGGATCACAGGTGGAGTTGCGACTGGCAAGTCAACGGTCGCCCGTAGCCTTTTAGAGTCGCTGCAGCTGAGCGTCCCGGTCGATCTTTTCAGTTCAGATTTCGAAGCCAGAAGATTGACGGATAGCGATTTCGTTGTACAAGAGGAGATTAAAGCAGCCTTTGGAGTTCAAGTATTCGACCCCGAAGGCAATCTCGCCCGAGACCGGTTGCGAGAGTTGGTATTCCAAGATGCTGCGGCGCGAAAGACCCTGGAATCCATTCTCCACCCCCGGATCCGAGAGGCGTGGATTAGCCGGACCAGAGGAGATAGACTGCTCCTCGCGGAGATACCTTTACTGTATGAGACCGGGGCCGAACAGTACTTTGATCAAATAATCGTCACTGCTTGCAGTCGCGCCTCGCAAGTCAAACGAATCGTAGTTGAACGGCGTTTATTAAAAGAACTGGCAGAACAGATCATTGCGGCCCAGATGGATCTCGAGGAGAAAATTCGGCGGGCAGATTGGGTCGTGTGGACCGATTGTTCGCCACAGATCACTGGTCAACAAGTTAACCTGATATCTCAAGAGGTCATCGAACGATATGGAGGAGCCAGGCGCTGAACCGACGGTCTTACCGGGTTCGGAATATTTTAGCGAAAACGGAACTGTTCTTGAGCTAGACAGGCTCCATCGACTTACCCATACCGTCCTCCTTGAACTCACCCGGCAATTCAATCTTCGCGTCTCGCACGAACGAACTCGGCATCAGCTGATATTCGATCTCCTGAAGGCCTACTCGAGCCGGGGTCTCCAATTGATTGGGGAAGGAATGCTCGAAATTGCAAATGAGAGTTACGGATTTCTTCGTTGGGAACGTTTCAATTTTACGCCTTGCCCTGAAGACGTCTATGTGCCGGCAGCGATTCTTAAGAAATATGGTATTCGCCCCGGGATCAAAGTGCGGGGCTACATTCGGGGGCCGAAGGAAAAAGAAAAGTTCATGGCATTGGAGCGGGTCATAAGCATCGAAGGTATCCCTTTGGAGTCCTGGAGCGAGCCGAAGCTTTTCGACCAGTTAACGGCCCTTTTTCCTGACAAACGAATTCTGCTTGAGAATTCCAAGACGCGGAGCGTGAGCGCTCGGGCGGTTGATTTGATTGCTCCGTTAGGCCGCGGGCAGCGTGGGCTGATCGTCGCAGCGCCCCGAACTGGAAAGACTATTCTGTTAAAGGATATTGCGCTCGCGATTCGGGCGAATTCGCCTGACGTTCACCTGATTCTCCTATTGGTGGACGAACGTCCGGAAGAGGTAACGGACCTAGAGCAATGTCTGGATTGCGAAATTTTCAGTTCCACGTTTGACGAGAGCCCGACCCGCCACGTCCAGGTGGCGGAACTGGTGAGTGAACGGGCAAAACGTCTAGTCGAACTCCGGAAGGATGTTGTGATTCTGCTGGACAGCATTACCCGACTGGCTCGCGGTTACAACGCGCTTCAACCTGGCAAGGGACGGATAATGTCGGGCGGCGTCGAGGCTAAGGCCTTGCTGAAGCCTAAACGCTTCTTTGGGGCCGCCAGAAATTGTGAGGAAGGTGGCAGCCTGACGATCTTAGCGACCGCCTTGATTGAGACCGAGAGTCGCATGGACGAGGTCATATTTGAGGAATTCAAAGGAACCGGTAACATGGAGTTGCACCTGGATCGGTCCTTGGTCGAGAAGCGCATCTATCCGGCGATTCATATACTGAAATCAGGAACGCGACGCGATGACCTGCTTTATCATCCCGACGAATTCGAGCGGGTCACGCTTCTTCGGAAAAAGCTGGCGCAATTGCCGGCTATCGAGGCGATGGAAGTGCTTTTGAATACATTGAAGGCCACCAAGACCAACGCGGAATTACTACTTACGGCGCTTCGTTAGTGCACCGTCTCGCATACAATGATGATGTCGTTGCGTTCCAAATGGACCGCCTTGAAAAACAGCCAACTGACCTGCGCGACTCTGGGAGTCGGAACTCAAGACCATGACAAACCTGGACGTGCTGATCATTACCAAGAACGAAGAGCTGGATGATTGGTGTGGTACGCTTGAGAAGTTTGACCCGATTGCCGTTGATACTGAAGGGGACAGCCTTCACTGCTACTTCGAAAAGCTTTGCCTGATACAGATCGGGCTGCCTGGCCAGAATGTACTAATCGATCCACTCGGAACGATCGATTTTTCGCGCCTTAACTCCATTCTTGCCGCAAAGACGATTATTTTGCACGGCTGTGACTACGATCTGCGCATGCTACGGCGTGGAACAAAGTTTGTACCGGGTGAGGTGTTTGATACCTATCTTGCGGCAAGGTTGATCGGTTTAAAAGAAGTGGGCCTCGCATCTCTGGTAAAGGAATTTTTCAGCATTGAGCTCCCGAAATCTTCGCAAAAAGCGAACTGGGCTCGCCGGCCACTCACGCAGACGATGATTCAGTACGCCATTAACGACACCCTGTATCTGTGTGAGCTGGCGGAACGTCTATCGAACGAGTTGCATACCAGGGGCCGCTGGGAATGGTTCCAGGAAAGCTGCCAAAGAGCCGTCTTGGCCGCCGGAGAGGACCGGGAGAAAGATCCGGAGCGAGTCTGGAAAATTCCGGGGAGCACCGCACTTCGGGGGAGGGCTCTGGCGGTTTTGCGCGCTCTGTGGCGATGGCGCGACGCCGAGGCACAGAAGGCGGATCGCCCCAGCTTCCAAATTCTTCGGAATGAGGAGCTCATTGAGCTCGCGAAACTGGCCGGGGAGGGCTCCGTGCGTATACCGCCGGGAGTCCAGGGTTCAAGGCGCAAGCGTTTGCACACTGTCCTGCAGCAGGCACTTCAGTTGCCCGAATCGGAATGGCCCCAGCGCGTTCGTCCGGTACGAATGCGTGCCACCAGCGAGCAAGAGCAACGCTTGGAACAGCTGAAAAATCGGCGGGACCGCCTGGCGGAAGGTCTTCAGCTTGATCCAGGTGTAGTTGCCCCGCGGCAAGCGCTGGAGCGTATCTCACGAGAGCCGGAAGCGGTAGCCTCCGTACTGATGAATTGGCAGCGACAGCTCTTAGACCTTTGAATGCTGAGCGCGCAAGCTTGTTTTTTATTTGGCAATTTCAGGCTTCTTGAGTTAGTCGTTAGGTCCTTTCAACTCAATGAAACCGCTGAACAGCTTCTGGTTTGCCGCTTCTGACCTCGGTTTCGCTGGGTATTTCTTGTTTTACTGGCGGTTCAACTAGGCATCTGATCTTCCACTCGCGTTTCGAGTGTCTTCCTGGTCAGATTCGGAACTTTTCTCTGCTATGCAGACTCCTTCCCTTCAAACACTAGTTACAAGACCGGATTTAGGTTTGGTCAAAGGCCGGGATGCGCTCGATTCAGCGAAAAGGAGTTGCGACCAGCCGACTCTGCATTTAACACCCAATTCATTAGCAATGATCATTGTCACCCGTCCCGATACGACCCAGGAACAGATCGATCACATCGTGGATCGAATCCGTTCCTGGGGCCTGAAAGCTGAAGTTAGCCGTGGCGAAATGCGTGTCGTCATTGGCGTAATCGGTCCAGAAGATAAAATCCGGGAAAAGCCGTTGGGCGCCTTTCCAGGCGTTGAGTCGGTGACACCCGTGCTAAAGCCATACAAGCTTGTGGCTCGCGAATTTCGAGGGAGATATTCTCACGTGCGCGTGGGAGATGTAACCGTGGGAGCGAAAGAGGTTGTGGTCATGGCCGGACCCTGCTCGGTGGAAAGTGAAGGTCAGATCACTGCAATCGCAAAAGAAGTCCGGAAAGCCGGGGCAAAGATTTTACGTGGGGGAGCCTTTAAGCCAAGGACTTCGCCGTACAGTTTCCAGGGCCTCGGGAAACTGGGATTGCAATTTCTTGCGGAAGCTCGTCAGGTCACCGGGATGCCCATCATTACCGAGGTCATGGACACCAAAGACCTTGAGTTGGTCTGTGCATATGCTGACTGCCTGCAGGTGGGAGCTCGCAATATGCAGAATTTCTCGCTACTCCGGGAAGTCGGACGCACTGACCTGCCGGTCATGCTCAAACGCGGGATGTCGGCGACAATCAAAGACCTCTTGATGAGCGCGGAATACATCTTAAACGAAGGGAACTTCAATGTGTTACTTTGCGAACGAGGAATACGCACCTTCGAGAACATGACGCGCAATACGCTCGATCTGAATGCTGTTCCGGTGCTTAAGTCGGAAACCCATTTACCCGTTGTGGTGGATCCGACGCATGGGATCGGTGTTCGCGAATTTGTGCCGGCCATGGCCCTCGCAGCAGTCGCAGCCGGGGCAGACTCTATTATGGTCGAAGTGCACAACGCTCCCGAGCAAGCCAAGAGCGATGGTGAGCAGGCGCTGCTCCCCGCCGATTTTGAAGATCTTGTGGCACGGGTTCGAAGTGTGGCCGTCGCCGTAGGGCGTGAACTCTGAGGGCCTGGTGAAACAATTGTCGATCGTTGGTTGCCTTGTTTTTCTGCTGGCGCAAATGGGCGTCGGCGACCAGCGGACCTATGACTCTGCTCTGGAACGCGCTACGACGGCCTATAACCAAGGCAAGTTTGCAGAAGCCGAAAAGCAGGTTGATGCCGCCGAGAAGGCAGAGCCGAACAAGCCCGAGATACCGAACCTGCGCGGGGCGATATTCACGAAACAAAAACGATTCGGCGAAGCGAGCCAACAGTTTAATCAGGCTCTCGCGTTGGACCCGAAGTTCTATCCCGCTAAATTCAATCTTGCGGAAGTGAGCCTGCTGCAAGGAAAATATCCCGATGCTGCCCGAGCGTACCAAGAATTGAAACAGGTTGATCCGGGCTCAGAGCTGCTGGATTTCAAACTGGCGCTCTGCGCGTTACTTTCCGGGGAGGACGCTAGGGCGGCGGCGATCGTTGATGTCATGAAGTTTCCCGGCAAGACACCGGCCTATTATTATGCTCGCGCCGCCATCGCAATGAAGCGGGACCAAAAAGAGGCTGCGCAGAAATATTTAGAAACCGTCAAGAAATATTACTCGGACGAACAATGTGCGTATTTCGCTCAAGCGCTGAAGGAGGTAGATTTTACCGGCGTGAAGGCGCCGCAGCCAAATGTTTCGCAATCTCAGTGAGAAAGATGAAAACTAAGGAGCGCCTCCACTTACTCATTCAAAAGCTGCATGAAGTTTATCCCAGCGCGCATTGTGAACTCGAGTTCGAGACACCGTTTCAGCTGTTAGTTGCGACGATTCTTTCCGCTCAATGCACAGACAAACGAGTGAACATAGTGACGCGTGATCTTTTTCAAAAATATCGGAGTGCCTATGATTTCGTGGAGGTCAGCCAGGACGAGCTGGAGCAGGCCATAAAGTCAACCGGATTCTATCGGAACAAGGCGAAGAATCTTCGGGCGATGTCAAAGGATCTCGTGGAAAAGCATGGCGGCGAAGTGCCGAATACAATGGCTGAATTGACGCGGTTGGCCGGAGTTGGGCGGAAAACGGCAAACGTGGTGCTCGGGAATGCATTTTCGGTCGACGAAGGCATAGTCGTTGATACTCACGTCGCCCGTTTGGCAAAACGGTTCAAGCTTACGACAAAGAATGAGCCGGAGAAGATAGAGGAGGATCTCATGCGGCTGGTTCCCCGGACGCAATGGACAAACTTCAGTCACTGGTTGATTTGGCACGGCCGCCGCAGATGCTATGCACGGAATCCGGATTGCCCGAAGTGTGAAATCGGCTCGCTATGCCCGAGCTACGGGAAGTTGGCGAAACGATCGCAGCCCAATACCGAGCCTGCCTCCCGGAAAAAAGCGATTGCTTAGAATTGGTACAGAGAGGAAGGTTTTGCTTCTTCTCTGCACCAATTCTCTATGAGTTCAAAGGTCCTCGATGGCAAAATCGGTGTTGTGTTCGGCGTGGCGAACAAGCGCAGTATAGCGTGGGCGATCGCCCAAGCCTGGTCAGCCGCAGGCGCCAAGCTAATCTTCAACTATCAGGGTGAGCGCTTGAAAGAGAACGTCGAAGATCTAGTGGCGACATTTGGAGCCGACATTCCCCTCTACGGCTGTGATGTGACCAGCGACGCGGAGATCTCTCAGTTTTTCCAGAATGTTCGGCACCATACCGACCGGGTTGATCTCATGTTGCACTCGGTCGCATTTGCGCCGAGGGAAGCGCTGGAAGGAGACTTTCTGAGCACTTCGCGCGAAGCCTTTCTTCTGGCCCACAATGTGAGCGCGTATTCTCTTCTTGGACTTGCCAGGGAGGCCGCTTCGTTCATGACGAACGGCGGGAGTATAGTTTCGATGACCTACTATGGCGCTGAAAAGGTGGTTCCCCATTACAATGTCATGGGAGTAGCCAAAGCCAGTCTCGAGGCTACTACTCGCTACCTCGCGTACGATCTCGGTCCTAAAAAGATTCGCGTAAACTGTATTAGCGCAGGTCCGGTGCAAACGCTTTCTGCTCGGGGAATTTCCGGCTTTACCTCGATGCTCAAACACTATCAGGAACGCGCGCCTCTCAAACGAAGCTGTGATCCCGTTGAGCTCGGACACACCGGTGTGTTCCTCGCGAGTGAAGGCGCATCCGCAATCACGGGCCAAGTGATCTACGTCGATGGCGGATATCAGATTATGGGGATGTAGGCTTGGCGAGATAAGGATGCACTTCTTCCTTCGCGAAGCCTTCGGCGGACAAGCCCGCATGTCCCCGTCGCAGTTACATCCTAATGGACCTTTATCTCGAGTTAGTTTCGCTTCTTGGCTCCGACATCGTCTTTCGCGACCGAGCCAAGCTTGAAGAAAACAGTCACGATAAGTGGTTTGCCAGTCACTTACCTGACGTGGTTGTCGAACCAACCCATACCGACCAGGTATCGAGCCTCCTGCAGTTCGCTAGCCGATGGCAGATCCCGGTCACGGCCCGCGGGGCCGGGTATGGTTATGTAGGCGGCTGCGTGCCGGCAAAGGGCGGGATAGCCCTCTCTTTGACGAGGATGAATCGGATCAAAGAAATCGCGGCCGCGGACGGCGTGGCTGTAGTCGAGCCTGGAGTCATCACAGGCGACTTGCAACGTGAGGTGAGAAAATGTCGGCTTTTTTATCCGCCAGATCCAGCGAGCCTAAAAAACAGCTCAATCGGAGGGAATATCGCGACGAATGCGGGCGGCCCGCGTTGCCTGAAATATGGCGTGACCAGGCATTACGTTCTGGGCCTCGAAGTCGTTTTGGCCGGTGGCACCGTCGTGCGAGTCGGCGGACGAACTCATAAGAACAAGACCGGGTTCGATCTCGTCGGGCTTTTTGTAGGGTCCGAAGGGATGTTGGGAATTGTGACCGAAGCCACGCTCCGCCTGTTGCCCCTTCCACCTGCGCGGGGTTCGATTTCCACAAGCTTTCTCTCTACGGAGGACGCCGCGACGGCTGTCCAAGAAATCCTGTTGAAAGGCTATTTGCCTTCGGCGTTGGAGATTGCGGATCGGTTCACTCTGGAGGCTGCCCGCCGGCATCTGGGTCATCACATCGTGCCGGAGGGAGAGGCGCATCTCCTGATCGATCTTGACGGGCACGAGATGCCCGTGCGTTCCGAGATCGAGGCCCTATCGGGTCTGCTGACGTCCCTGGGTGCATTGACTTTGGAGTCAGCGTTCGGTGAGGAGTCTTGTGAGCGGCTTTGGGAGCTCAGGCGAGGTTTCTCTGAATCCCTGAAAGCGACCGGACTCACTAAGCTAAATGAAGACGTCACTGTTCCACGAGGGAAATTGGTCGAGTTGATCCGATTTGCGGAAGGACTTAAGGACAAATACGGGTTTCCAGTAGCTTGTTTCGGGCACGCTGGTGACGGCAATATCCACGTAAATATCATGGTGCCGGATGCGAGCAACCCGGAAGTCAGCGAGAGGGCAGAACGCGCGCTAGACGATCTATTTCGGTATGTGATCGCTTCCGGAGGGGCGATCACGGGTGAGCACGGGATCGGATTAGCCAAAAAGCGTTGGTGGTCCCAAGCGGTATCAAGAGAATCGATCGAGTTGCATCAGACCATAAAGCGGGCGCTGGATCCGGGCGGAATCTTAAATCCAGGTAAATTTCTGTAAAATCTTTCGGGCTTTGCGTGTGGAGTCTTAGATGCAAGAGTCAGTGCCTTGTCGTAAGAATCCACTTGTAAACCCCCAAAGCCTAAAAACCTATTATGCCAAGATTCGGAATACATGCGTTCACTCTCGACGGCGACTGGAATAACCAGATCGCTCCTAAGGTTATTGCTCAAGCCGCTGAGCTCGGATTCGACTTTCTAGAGATCCCGATCTTAAAGCCTGATGAGTTTGACTCTGCGATCGTTGCCCGGGCGCTGCGCGAAAACGAAATCGAAGGAGTGGCCTCGCTCTGCCTTCCGAAAGACGCTCATTTGCCGTTCAATCCCTCCGGTGCACTCACGTTCCTCAAGAAGGCGGTCGATCGCGTCACGGAAATCGGAGGAAAACAGCTACTCGGTTGCATCTACTGCAATTTAGGCACGTTAACAAAAGCTCCGCCTACGGACGAGGAATACCAAAAGGTCGCCGACGTACTAGGGGAGCTACATCAATATGCGACGCCGCGAGCGGTGCAACTAGGCGTCGAACCGGTCAATCGATACGAAACTTACCTTTACAACACTGGTGAACAAGCCGCGAAACTGTTTAAGGCAATGGGGGTCGACGACATGATAATCCATTTCGACACCTACCATATGAACATCGAAGAGGAGAGTTTCAGCTCAGCTCTGAAAAAGGCCGGTAAACTGGCAGGATACATTCACATGTCCGAAAGTCACCGTGGTCTTCCAGGCGAGGGGACGGTAGATTGGGATGACGTTTTCAGCGGTCTGAAGGAGGCCAACTACACCGGACCTCTCGTGCTCGAAGCTTTCGCAGCGATCAATCC
>Ga0213878_10000831_pt1 | contig 11103 bp, 11 predicted proteins | sample VelepicoBEBS_R02_FD_161053 | JGI IMG/M metagenome (GOLD analysis project Ga0213878, IMG submission 161053) | Vellozia epidendroides bulk soil microbial communities from rupestrian grasslands, the National Park of Serra do Cipo, Brazil - BS_R02 | ecosystem: Environmental > Terrestrial > Soil >... | reverse complement strand
ATTCGCAATACAAGCGTAAGAGGTTTCCTCATGACGGTGAGATCGATGCTCACGATCGCCGCCCTGGCGGGTTTAGGGATCTTGGCCTCCCCGGGCGCGGGCGTTTCCGAGACGAGGGTCCTCTCGCTTGGAGGCGACGCGCTCGGGTCCTTGCAAGAACAGCCGGCCACGTCGATTCCCACGGACTGGAAGATAGAAGTTCAGGCGCCGCTTGGGGCAGATGCGAGCGCCCCGGATGGCGGCGACCCGAACCAAAGGCCCGACTCTGCGGCCGACTTCGCCGCGTCCGCCGTCGCGACCAATCCGGGGGCCGCGGACCTGGAAGCCGCCCGCGTCGCAGCGCCGCCCCAGTCGGGGCTCAAGCGCATGTTGAGCGCGGTTATCGATCTCGGCTCGGCCGCGAATTCCAAACGGTGACCGTCCGACGATCCTGATCGTCGCGCCCCTCACCCGTTCGGCAGGTTTCGCGCCAGCGCCTCGAGGACGGCCATCCTGACGGCGACGCCCATTTCGACCTGTTCACGGATGAGCGACTGCGCGCCGTCGGCAATCAGCGTGTCGATCTCAACGCCGCGGTTCATCGGCCCCGGATGCATCACCAAAGCGCCGGGCCTCGCCCAGGCGAGCTTTTCGTGGTCGAGGCCGAAATAGCGGAAATATTCCCTTGTCGACGGCACGAAGGCGCCGCTCATCCGCTCGCGCTGCAGGCGCAGCATCATGACGATGTCGGCGTCCTTTAGCCCCGAGCGCATGTCGCGGGAGACCTCGACGCCCATCTGCTCGACCCCTGCCGGCATCAACGTCGAGGGCCCCACGACCCGCACATAAGCCCCGAGTTTCCCAAGCAGCAGGATGTTCGAGCGCGCGACGCGAGAATGCAGAATGTCGCCGCAGATGGCGACGGTCAGGCCCTCGATGCGGCCGAGATTGCGCCGGATGGTCAGCGCGTCGAGCAAGGCCTGGGTCGGGTGCTCGTGCGCCCCGTCGCCGGCATTGATCACCGAACAGTCGACCTTTCGCGCGAGCAGCCCGACCGCGCCCGCGTGATGATGGCGAACGACCAGAATGTCCGGCCGCATGGCGTTGAGCGTCATCGCGGTGTCGATCAGCGTCTCGCCCTTTTTGACGCTCGACGCCCCGACCGCCATGTTCATCACGTCGGCCCCAAGCCGCTTGCCGGCGAGCTCGAACGAGGACTGGGTGCGGGTCGAGGCCTCGAAGAAGAGGTTGATCTGCGTGCGCCCCCGCAACGTCGCGCGCTTCTTTTCGACCTGGCGCGAAATCCCCACCGCCTCGTCGGAAAGATCGAGCAGCGTCAGGATCTCCTCGCGCGACAGATACTCGAGGCCGAGCAGGTGGCGCTGCGCGAAGACGGGCGGAGAGAGATCGGTCATCAGCGCCGGCTCCGGGCGATTCTCGGGGGAAAAATGATTGAGCTCAAACGCTAGAGCCTTGCAAGCGTAGCGGGATCGGGCGCGCCGCGGAAATATTTGCTGAGGCAGCGTTCGAAGACCTCTTCTTTCGGCGCAACCCGCATGAAAAGCGTCAAGGACGACCGGAATTTCATTTCGTCGACGGAGCCGAATATTTGCCGCGCGGTCCTTCCCTCGAGGCCCAGGGTCAGCATCGCGCATTCCCTCAGTCTGGGCCCAAGGACCGGATGCGCCAGATAGGCCGACGCTTCCTCAAGCGAGGAGATCGCGAATCGAATCGACGTCGGACTCTGGCCGAGCCCCGCGATCTGTGGAAAAATGTACCACATCCAATGGCTCTCTTTTCGCCCGGCGCGGAGCTCCCGGCAGACCTCATGATAGACCCGCGTTTGCGCCTCAACGAAGCGTTGCAAATTGAAGAGATCGGTCATGATCGCGCTCGCGCCGGGCGTGGCGCCGGCTCGCGCCACAGGTTGAGACTACCCGTCATCGGCGAAGCACAACAACGAGATATCGGCAAGGACGCTTGCCCCTGTTGTGGAAGCGACAGGCCTCCGGCTGACCGAGAACGAGGCTGTCGCCGGCGTTGAGACGATGGATTGTCGCCCCCTCGATGAATTCGAGCACGCCCTGGATGACCCACACCGCTTGGCGAATGAATAGATAAGCGTCGCGCGGGAACGCGACGCTTGCGCCCGGGGGCAGGACGATCTCGGTCATCTCCAACGGCAGCTGCGGCGTCGAAACGACGGAACGCCTGAGATAACCGCTCTCGGGGTCGCGCCATGCCTCCTGGTCGTTGCGACGAGAGAGACGTTGGGGCCGCTCCTCGGCGCGCGACAACAGCATCGTCAGAGTGAGGCCAAACGCGCCGGAGAGCCGGCCGAGCAAGGCTGCGGTCGGGCTGGACTCGCCGCGTTCGATCTTGCTGATCATCGCTCTGGAAACGCCCGATCGCTCGGCGAGATCAGCGATCGACCAATCGCGCGTTTCGCGTTCGGCGCGAATCCGCCCGGCGATCCGCTGAGCCATATCGTCCACTATAATTGACAATCGTCCATTTTGGTAAAGAATGCCATCTCTAACCGAAATAGCAAGACGCCCTCAATGGAAATCCGCGACGCGACCGAAATCGACCTTGCCGAGATTCTGGCGATCTACAACGAGGTCATCGCCAACTCGACCGCAGTCTACGCGGAACAGCCCGCGACCCTCGAAGACCGGCGGGCCTGGCTTGCCGCGCGCCGGCAGAGCGGCCTTCCCGTGATCGTGGCCGCAGACGACCGGGGCGTCCTTGGCTTTGCTTCCTTCGGTGACTGGCGCGGCGCTTGGGCCGGCTATCGGCACACGATCGAGCATACGGTGCATGTTCGAGCCGACGCGCGAGGCGGTGGCGTTGGAACCGCGCTCATGGCGGCCTTGTTCGAACGCGGCGAGGCGATCGGCAAGCACGTCATGATCGGCGCGATCGACGCGGCGAACGCCTCCTCGCTGCGCTTTCACCGTCGTCTGGGCTTCGCTGAAGTTGCGCATTTCCGCGAGGTTGGGCGCAAGTTCAATCGTTGGCTCGATCTTGTATTTCGTCCAGCGCTTTCTCGACCGCCCCGGCGCGGCGCCGCGCTAAGGCCGACGGCGTTCGCGCGGATAGCTCCAGCGCTCGACGCCTTGTTTCATGGCCCGCGAAGCGGAGCCGAACGATCCAAAACGACCGGATCGCCCGGCTGCCTTCACTCCCCTTTCGGATAGTCCGCGCCGCGGGCGACGGCCTCGACGGCCTCGTATTGCTTGCGCACGGCGTCAAGCTCCGCGCCCATCGCGTCGTAGGCGAAAGCGCCAAGGGGGAGCCTCAGCGGCGGGTTCGGCTGCTCCACTGTCGCGATAATCGCCTCGGCCGCGCGCACGGGATCGCCGGGTTGCGAGCCGCTGTAGCCCTGGACCTGCCGCCGGCGTGCGATGGCGGACTCGGCATAGGCGTCGATCGGGCGTTTGGGGGTCTTGAGCGACCGCCCTGCCCAGTCGGTGCGGAAGGGGCCGGGTTCGACGATGAGGACCTTGACGCCGAACGGCGCGACCTCCTTGGAGAGCGATTCCGAAAGACCTTCGACCGCGAATTTCGTCGCGGCGTAATAGCCCGAGCCCGGAAAGCCGATGAAGCCGCCCATCGAGGAGACGTTGACGATCGCGCCCGACTTTTGCGTGCGCATGATCGGCAGGACGGCGCGGATCATGGCCGCGAGGCCGAATACATTGGTCTCGAACACCGCACGGATGTCGGCGTCGTCGCCCTCCTCGATCGCCGCGAGATAGCCGTAGCCGGCATTGTTGACGAGCACGTCGATGCGCCCGAATTTTCGCCGCGCCGCCTCAACCGCGGCTTCGATCTGCCGCTGCTTCTCGACGTCGAGCGCGAGCGCGAGGGCGGTTGCGGCGTGGCCCTCGATGAGGTCGGCGACTTTGGACGGATCGCGCGCGGTCACGACGGCGCGATAGTCGCGCGCGAGCAGAATCTTCGCGAGTTCCCGTCCAAAGCCGGTCGAGCAGCCGGTAATGAACCATACGGGCTTCGTCTCTTCGGCAGCTCGGTCTGCAGACATGGCGAACCTCGCGTCAGAACCAGAAAACGGAGCATGTTTTTTCGCACGGCCGCGCTTCTTCGCGCAACGCCCCATGGGCGCTCGCCGGCCACTCTCTTGGCGAGGTTGGCCTCTATGAAGTTCGTTGACCGACAAAAAGGGAGAAGTCGCCATGCGCCTGGTCAATCGCCGTTCCGCGCTGGCCGCCGCGCTCGTCGCTTTTTTCCTCTCGCTGCGTGGCCCTGTCGCCTTTGTCCCGGAGACGCCCGCGCCACCCTCCATCGAGTACGGCGAACTCTATCGCGCGGTCGAGATGGCCAGTCTTTTCCCGGACCAAAAGACTTTCGCGGACGCCATTCCAGACGAACCCCCGGCCCAGGTGATGGCGGATTACGAAAGGCAAAAACAACTGCCGGGATTCGACCTCAGGGCCTTTGTCGATCGCCATTTTGCGCAGCCGCCGCATCATTTCGAGCCCTACAAGCGACCCCCGGATCAAAATGTCAGCGACTACATCCGCGACATGTGGGGTGTACTTGAGCGCAAGCCCGAGGAAATCGAGCCCAACTCGTCGCTCCTGCCCCTGAGCCTGCCTTACATCGTCCCGGGCGGGAGGTTCCGCGAAATCTATTATTGGGACACCTACTTCACCATGCTCGGGCTGGAGCAGGACGGAAAGCACGCGCTCGCGCTCAACATGGTCCAGAACATCGCATCGCTGATCGACCGGTACGGCCACATGCCCAATGGCAACCGCAGCTACTATTTGAGCCGTTCCCAGCCGCCGTTCTTTTCGGCCATGATCGAGCTCATGTCCGCCCGCGAGGGGGATAAGGTCTTTGTCAGCTATCTTCCGGAGCTCAAGGCCGAATATGACTACTGGATGGAGGGCGCGGACGGCCTTGCGGCCGGCTCGGCTCACCGCCGTGTGCTCCGCCTGGTAGACGGGACGCTGCTCAATCGCTATTGGGACGATCGGGCCGCCCCCCGCGATGAATCGTATCGTGAGGACGTCGAAACTGCGCAGCATGCGAGCCGGCCGGCCGAGGAGGTCTATCGGGATCTACGCGCTGGCGCAGAGAGCGGCTGGGATTTCAGTTCCCGCTGGCTCGCAGACGGCGCGGATCTCTGGACGATTCGCACGACCGCCATCGCCCCGGTCGATCTCAATACATTGATGATGCGTCTCGAACAGACGCTGGCCAAGGCCTATCGGCTGAAAGGCGATCCGGGCGACGCCGAACGCTTCATGGCGCTCGCGAATAACCGGGGCGCCGCGATCCGGCGTCTGATGTGGAACGCGCAGGCGGGATTCTTCGCCGACTATCTTTGGCAGGAGGGGCGCCAAAGCGACGTCTTGTCGGCGGCGACGGTGTTTCCGCTGTATTTCGGTCTCGCGGCGCCGGATGAGGCCCATGCCGTGGCGGCTACGCTGCGACAGAGACTCCTCGAGCCGGGCGGCCTCGCCACAACCACGACCGCAACCGGACAGCAATGGGACCGTCCAAACGGCTGGGCGCCGCTTCAGTATCTGGCAATCGAAGGCCTACGCGCCTACGGAGAGCGCGACGTTGCCCGGGAGATCGCGGATCGGTGGATTCGCAGCAATGTCCAAGGCTTTGCGGCTATGAGGGCGCTGGTCGAGAAGTACAATGTGGAGCAGCGGTGCTGTGCCGGCGGCGCTGGCGGCGAATATTCGTTGCAGGCCGGTTTCGGCTGGACCAACGGAGTGCTTGCGAAGCTGACGGCCGAGTACCCGGAACTGACCGTGCGCGCTGCGCATCCGGACCCGTAGGAGGTTCTTCCCGCAATCCACAGCCGCGAGCAGATTTGACACGCGGACCTGCCGTCTCCATATCCCGCGCCCGAATCGTTGCGCGGCTCGGGAGCCGCCTGGGGATTGATGTCGAATGAAAGTCGTGATCGTCGAGTCGCCCGCGAAGGCGAAGACAATCAACAAGTATCTCGGGAAGGACTACGGAGTCTACGCCTCCTTCGGCCACGTGCGGGACCTGGCGGCCAAGGACGGCTCCGTCGATCCGGACGACGATTTCGCCATGCGCTGGGAGGTCGACGCCAAGGCGGCCAAACGGCTCAGCGACATCGGCGTCGCGGTCAAGGGCGCCGAGCGGGTCATTCTGGCGACCGACCCGGATCGGGAGGGCGAGGCGATCTCCTGGCACATCCACGAGATCCTCTCGAACAAGAGGCTGCTGAGAGACAAGCGCGTCGACCGCGTGGTGTTCAACGCCGTCACCAGGGACGCGATCCAGGAGGCGATGCGGCATCCGCGCGAGATCGACGGGGCGCTGGTCGACGCTTACCGCGCGCGGCGCGCGCTTGATTATCTCGTCGGCTTCACGCTCTCTCCGGTGTTGTGGCGCAAGCTCCCCGGCGCGCGCTCGGCGGGACGCGTCCAATCCGTCGCTTTGCGCATCGTTTGCGACCGCGAGCTCGAGATCGAGCGGTTCGTCGCCCGCGAGTACTGGTCGATCGTCGCGCACTTGAAAACGCAAGCGAATGCGCCCTTCTCGGCGCGGCTCGTCGGCGCCGACGGCAAGAAAATCAGCCGTCTCGACATCGGCTCCGGCGCCGAGGCCGAGGCTTTCAAGACTGCGCTCGAGACCGCCAGATTTTCCGTCCGGTCCGTCGAATCGAAGCCCGTCAGGCGCCACCCCTACCCGCCCTTCACCACCTCGACCCTGCAGCAGGAGGCCTCGCGCAAGCTCGGCCTCGCGCCGGCGCGCACGATGCAAGTCGCTCAGCGCCTCTATGAGGGCGTCGACATCGGCGACGGCGCAGTCGGCCTCATCACCTATATGCGCACCGACGGCGTCGACCTCGCGCCTGAGGCGGTCGCCGCCGCCCGCCGCGTCATCGGCAAGGATTTCGGCGATGCCTACGTGCCGAGCGCGCCGCGCAAATACACGGCCAAGGCCAAGAACGCGCAAGAAGCGCACGAGGCGATCCGGCCGACCGACATGACCCGTCGGCCGCGCGACGTCGCCCGCCGTCTCGAGCCCGAGCAGGCCAAGCTCTACGAACTCATCTGGACGCGAGCCATCGCCTGCCAGATGGAAAGCGCCGAGCTCGAAAGAACGACGGTCGACATTCTGGCCGAGGCCGGAGCCCGCAAGCTCGACTTCCGCGCGAGCGGTCAGGTCGTGCGCTTTCCGGGTTTCCTCGCGCTCTATCAGGAAGGCCGCGACGACGAGGAGGACGAGGAGTCGGGCCGTCTGCCCGCCATGCGCGATGGCGAGAAGCTGACCAAGGAGCGCATCGAAGCGACCCAGCATTTCACCGAACCGCCGCCCCGCTATACCGAGGCGACGCTGGTCAAGCGCATGGAGGAGCTCGGCATCGGCCGGCCCTCGACCTACGCCTCGACCATCGCGGTGCTGCGTGACCGAGACTATGTGCGGATCGAGAAGAAGCGGTTGATCCCGGAGGACAAGGGCAGGCTGGTGACGGCCTTCCTCGAATCCTTTTTCACGAAATATGTCGAATACGACTTCACCGCCGATCTCGAGGAGAAGCTGGACCGGGTCTCGAACAGCGAGATCGACTGGAAGGCGCTGCTCCGCGACTTCTGGAACGACTTTTCCGGCGCGGTCGGCGACATCAAGGACCTGCGGACCGGGCAGGTGCTCGACAGCCTCAATGATCTGCTGGGGCCGCATATCTTCCCCGAGCGCGGCGACGGCGTCGATCCGCGTCTCTGCCCGGTCTGCGGCAAGGGACAATTGTCGCTGAAGCTCGGCAAGTTCGGCGCGTTCATCGGCTGCTCGAATTATCCCGAGTGCAAGTTCACCCGCGTGTTGTCGCCGAGCGGCGCCGAGAACGGCGATGGCGAGCGGCCGGGTGTCAGGCTGTTGGGCGAAGATCCGGATTCGGGCGACGAGATCACCCTCCGCAACGGCCGCTTCGGCGACTATGTGCAGCAGGGCGAAGGCGAAAAGCCCAAACGCTCGTCCCTGCCGCGCGGCCTCAAGGCCGAAGACATGACGCTGGAAAAGGCGCTGGCGCTCCTGTCGCTGCCGCGCGAGGTCGCGCGCCATCCGACGAGCGGCGAGCCGATCATGGCCGGGATCGGCCGCTACGGCGCCTATGTGCAACACGGCAAGACCTACGCCAATCTCGGGCGCGACGATGATGTTCTCGAGATCGGCGGCAACCGGGCGATCGACCTGATTGTCGCCAAGGAGAGCGGCGCAGGCGCCTCGCGCTTCGGCGGAGGCGGCGCTGGCCGAGTGCTCGGCGACCATCCCGAGGGCGGCGCGGTTCGCGTGAAGCAGGGCCGCTTCGGCGCTTACGTCAACCATGGCAAGATCAACGCGACGCTCCCGAGGGGAACCGATCCGGCGACCCTTGCCCTTGACGACGCGCTGGCGCTCCTCAAGGCCAAGGCGGCGGGCGGCGGCGTGATCGGGCGCCTCGTCGGCCAGCATCCGGATGGCGGCCCGGTGACCGTGCGCGAGGGCCGATTCGGGCCTTACGTCAACTGGGGCAAGGTAAACGCGACGATCCCGAAGGGAACCGCGCCGGACTCGATTTCGCTCAGCCAGGCCCTCGACCTGCTCGCCGAGAGGGAAGGCAGGCCAGCCGCAGCTCCGCGCAAGGGGGCGAGGGGCGAGCCCAGAAGCGACCCCAAGCGCAAGAAGGCGGAAGTTAAACCGGCGCCGAAAGCGGGAAAGGGAAGAGGTCCTGCGAAGAGCGCAAAGTCAGCAACAGCCATAAAACCCGCGGCAAAAGCGAAGCCTAAAATGGCCGCGAAAAAGAGGTAGCCGTTTCCGAGATCCTAAACCGCTGTCGAAAGGCCCGCAATCGCGAGCGGCCTTTGCTTCGACCCTTACGCTCTGAACAGGTCCTGCGCGATTCCCGCCGCGGCGAACACATAGTCGCGGCTTGCCTCCAGTTCCGAGCGTAGCTTGCCGATGTCATGGCCGAGGATGGTGCCGCGCCACTTCTTGATCTCACCCGCGCAGAGGACGGTCGAGACATTCGAACGGTCCATGAGCGTCACCACCGTTCCGGCGGCATGGTTCAGCGGCGCGACATTGAGCGCCGTCGCGTCCAGAAGGATGATGTCGGCGTCTTTGCCGCGCGTCAGCGATCCAGTCTTGCCGTCGATCTTGAGCCCCCTGGCGCCGCCGATCGTGGCGAGCTTGAGCGCGTCGGTCACCGACATCAGCTTCGGATAGTCTTTGCCTTGAAGCGCAAGCTCGTTGGCGAGCATGCGCTGCAACGTCATCACGCTGCGCATCTGGGTGAACATGTCCGCCGTCATCGTGCATTCGACGTCGGAGGACAGCGATGCGGTCATGCCAAGATCGAGGATTTTCTGAATCGGCGGCATCCCGTGGCGCATGTGCATCTCGATCGGCGCCGCGATGGAGACATGCGCGCCCGCGTCCGCCGCCGCCCTCCATGCCACGTCGCTCATGCCCGTCATATGGATGAAGAAACAGTCCGAGCCGAATTCGCCCGCCGTCGCGAGCGCGTCGAAGGTCGGCTGCATGCCGAAGGTTCCGACGACATGCAGCGCGATCGGAAGGCCGAGCTCGCGTCCGACCTTCCATGCTTTCTCGTAACCCGGCAGGTAGATCTCGCTGCCCATGAACATGCTGAGGAGCTGATCGCTCGACGAGAAATGCGTGTCCCTGATGCGCTTCGCGTCGTCCGGATATTTCGCCTTGTCGCCCCAGCCCTCGAAATAACCGAGCACCGCCCGGCGCCCGGCCGCGCGCAAGCCCTCGATCGCGGCGTCCGAATGTTCGGGCGAATGATGGATCTGGCTCACGTCCATAACGCCGGTCACGCCGGCGTCGATCTGCGCGACGCCGCCGAACACCTCGTTGATGAAGACGTCCTGAGGCCGATAGACCATCGAGAATTTTTGCAGGATCAATTCATAGTAGTTGTGCACGCTCTCCGGACGGCCGTCGTTGATGAGGATGCCGTCGGCGAGGACGCTGCGCAGGCAGGTCTCGAACTGGTGATGATGACCGTCGATGAAGCCCGGCATGACGATATGTCCCGCCGCATCGATAACGGCCGCGTCGGGCGCCGAGATGGAAGGTGCGATCTCGGCGATCGTTCAGCCCTCGATAAGAACATCGCCCGTCGCGTGATCGCCGACCCGCTCGTCCATCGAGAGGATCGTCCCGCCCTTGATCAGCGTCCGCCGGCCCTTGGCGCCGACGCCCTTCGGCATCGCGCGGCTCGCCGCATCGCGCTGCGCCTCGCGCTTCATCGAAGCTCCCGGCTGCGGCGCGGGCTTTACTGCGAAGATCGGACTTAGTCCCCCTCCTGCCGAGGCGAGGTCGCGGATGGCGCACATTGATTTCCTCCACGCCGCTTGACGACGGCCGCCTGCGGCGGCGGGCTTCTTTCGGCGCGGCGTCGGGAGGTTTGCCGAAACGGGGTCGACCGTCAAATGGCGAGCCGGTCGCGGCCGCTCTCGCTCGCCGCGCGGCCTTAAGGCTCGCTATCCCGGCCGGTGACACACGGCTTCGATATTGTTGCCGTCGGGATCGAAGACGAAGGCGCCATAGTAGTGCGCGTGATAGTGCGGCCTTACCCCCGGCGCGCCGTTGTCCCGTCCGCCAGCGGCGATCGCGACGCGGTGGAACGCGTCGACCTCGGCGCGGGTGCGGGCCGTGAACGCGACGTGCGTTCCGCCTCTCGGCCTCGCGCCCGTGCCGATCCAGAAGAACGCCTTGCCGTCGGCCCCGAAGCCGGCGTGGGCGTCGCCGCCCGTCTCTTCCGCGGTGACTTCCATGATCGCGCCGAGCCCGAGCGGCTTCAGCGCGGCCTGATAGAACGCCTTTGCGCGCTCGAAGTCGGCGACCGATAGACCGATGTGGTCGAGCATGACACCTCCTCGGGGGCTGATCCATAACACATGCGTCGCGGGCCTCATGCGCAGGCCGCATGACGCCAATACCTCATATGCGATTTTCGTGGCAGCGCTTTTCCTGTCTTCGAGCGCTCCGCCCACCTGTCATCTCCCTGATGAGCCCGAATTATCTCGCTGTTGATTGTCCTGTTATTTTGCGCAGGCCGCGCGCGTGGTTTTTCGGTAGCGGTTGGACATA
>Ga0213878_10000830_pt1 | contig 11121 bp, 7 predicted proteins | sample VelepicoBEBS_R02_FD_161053 | JGI IMG/M metagenome (GOLD analysis project Ga0213878, IMG submission 161053) | Vellozia epidendroides bulk soil microbial communities from rupestrian grasslands, the National Park of Serra do Cipo, Brazil - BS_R02 | ecosystem: Environmental > Terrestrial > Soil >... | reverse complement strand
GGCACAGCTGGAGGGTCTGAAAGTTGCGAGCGTCGAGCCTCCCGCGCGAGTAATTGTGAATGCGCGCACCGGTTCGATCGCGATCAACCGCACAGTGGCGCTCGATGCGGCGGCAGTGGCACACGGGAACCTGTCGGTGACGATCACGTCGACCCCGATGGTGTCGCAGCCCAACCCGTTCGGGCAGGGCCAGACCACTGTCGTTGAGAAAACCGACATCCAGCTCAAGCAGGAGGGCGGCGCGCTGATGAAACTGCCCGCCGCGGCCAATCTGGCGGACCTGGTGAAGGCGTTGAATTCGCTGGGCGCCAACCCGGCCGACCTCGTGGCGATCCTGCAGGCGCTGAAAGCCGCCGGCGCGCTGCACGCCGATCTCGAAGTCATTTGAAGCCGCCTGCGCGAACGGCGGCCGCCAGTGTCCTGAGTCGCAGATTCGTCGAACCATGCCAAGCTTCGACCCGACCAACCCGATCGGCGCAGCGTCCGGCCTGGCGGCCAGCGGGCTCGCGGCGGACAGCCGCACGCTCGAGCAGCTCAAGCGCGCAGCCCACGACGATCCGCGCCAGGCAGCGAAGAAAGCGGCCACCCAGTTTGAAGCGCTGTTTCTGCAAATGGTGCTGAAGAGCATGCGCGAAGCGACACCTCATTCGGGCCTGCTCGACTCGCAGGAACAGGACATGTACCGCGGCATGCTGGACGACCAAGTCGCTCAGAGCATTGCGGGTCGCGGCACCGGCCTTTCGGAGCTGATCGCGAAGCAATTGACGCGCAACCTGCCTGCTGGAGCGCACGCTGCGCAGGCGGCGCAAGCCTCCGCGCCCGCCGCCGCTGCGGGGATGGTCTCGATAAATGCCACTGTCGCGCGCCAGCCGGTCGGAGCACTCGCGCCCGGCGTTACTTCGAATCCGGCGTCGTCTCCGGGCGACGGCGTCCCGACCGCCGCGATGCGGCGCGACTTTCTGCGGCAGCACTGGAACGACGCCGTGCGGGCCCAGCAGGCCACCGGCGTGCCGGCCAGCTTCATCCTCGGCCAGGCGGCGCTCGAGTCCGGCTGGGGCCAGCGCGAGATTCGCGGTGCGGATGGCTCGCCCAGCTACAACTTGTTCGGCATCAAAGCCGGTTCGGGCTGGCGCGGCCGGACTGTCCAAGTCGCGACGACCGAGTACGACCGTACCGGTCCGCAAAAGACGGTACAGAGCTTTCGCGCCTACGACAGCTATGCGGCCGCTTTTCAGGACTGGGCGCTTGCGATCGGCCGCAACCCCCGCTATGCCGACGCGATCGCCTCGTCGGACACCGCCGGCGGGTTCGCCTTTGGCATGCAACAGGCGGGCTATTCGACCGACCCGGCATACGGCCAGAAGCTCGTCCAGACCATCAGAACTGCCACATCCATGGGAGGCACGGGATGACCTCGCCGTTCAACTTTCCCCCCCGCTTGCCGATTTCTTCAGCAAGGCCAGGGTGAGTCAATATGTCCACTGGATTGTTCTCGATCGGGACCAGCGCGCTGTCGGCCGCCTACACGGCGCTCGAGACGACGGGCAACAACATCGCGAACGCGAACACGCCCGGCTATTCGCGCGAAATCGTCGATCTGCAGGCGCAGGTCGGAACCAGCCTAAGCGGAAGCTACATCGGCCAGGGCGTGACGGTCGCGGGAATCACGCGCGCCTACGATCAGCTGCTGACCCAGCAGGTCGACCTCGCGCAAGCCGGATCGAGCCAGGCAGACACCCGCGCAACGCTGCTTGGCCAAGTCAACAACCTGTTCTCTGCCACGACGGGCAGCCTCGGTGATGTCGTCAACCAATTCTTCTCGCAACTGCAGACGCTGACTCAGCAGCCCTCGAGCCTTGCCGTACGCCAGTCGGTGCTCTCGTCCGGGCAACAGCTGGCGGCCGGTTTTGGCGACGCCTACAGCCAGCTGCAACAGATGCAGCAAAGCGCCAATGCACAGATCGGCCAGCAAATCGCTGGCGTCAATTCGACCATCGCCCAGATTGCGCAGCTGAACGATCAGATCGCCACGGCCACCGCCGCAGGCGGGTCGCCCAACCAGCTGCTGGATGCGCGCGACCAGGCGATCCAGACGCTCAACCAGTCGATCGGCGTCACCACGTTGCAGCAGAGCGATGGCTCGATCAACGTGTTCCTGTCCGACGGTCAGCCGCTGGTCGTCGGCGACCAGGTCACGCAAATGGCGATGGGGCAGGATCCGACCAATCCACAGAACATCATCGTAGGCGGTAAGGCCGGCAACACGATCGTTCCGCTATCGGTCAGCAGCGCGATCGGCGGCCAGATTGGCGCGCTGATGCAGTTCAGCATGCAAGACATCCCTACGGTCGAGAATCAGATCGGACGCTTGGCGACCGTGATCGGATCCCAGGTCAATCAGCAGAGCAATCTGGGCCAGGATCTGAACGGCGCGGCCGGCGTGAACTTCTTCTCGTCGATGTCGCCGACCGTGATCCCTTCGACAACGAACGCCACATCCGGGGGCTCCCCGTCCGAAACGGTCACGGCGACGTTCAGCGATACGACCCAGTTGCAGGCGTCCGACTATCGCCTCCAAGTCGTCGGCGGCAATTACGTGCTCACGCGGCTTTCCGACGGACACCAGACCACACTGTCCTCGCTGCCCTCAACGCCGGCTACCGTCGACGGCATTACGATCAGCGTCAGCGGTACTGCCGTCAACGGCGACAGCTTCACGATCGAGCCCGTGCGCAACGGTGCCAACAACTTGTCCGTTGCGATCGGACAGCCCCAACAGATCGCCGCCGCCAGTCCGGTGCGGGCATCGCTGCCGTCGAGCAATACTGGATCGCTGACCGTGTCTTCGCTGTCGGTCGTGGGGCCGTCGCGCAACGCCAACTTGACCGACGCGGTCACGATCAAATTCACGAGTCCGACCGCGTATACGATCACGGACTCCACCAACAACACGAGCACTACCGGCACGTACACCTCCGGCCAGCCGATCGCGTTCAACGGTTGGAGCCTGACGCTGCTGGGTGCGCCGCAGACGAACGATTCCGTCAGCGTTGGCGCCAACGTGGGCGGCACCGGCGACAACACCAACGCGCTCGCACTGGCGCAGCTACAGGGCGCGAACTTGATCGACGGCGCCTCGCTCGGTTCCGGTTACGCAGCAGCCGTCTCGCAGGTCGGGACGATGACGGCCGATGCGCAGGCCGAGCAGCAGAACCAGAGCACGATCCTGAAGAACGCGACCAATTCGCAAAGTTCACTGGCGGGAGTGAACCTGGACGAGGAGGCTTCGAAGCTGATCCAGTACCAGAAGCAGTACGAGGCGGCGGCGCAGACGCTGTCGATCGCCTCGTCGCTGTTCAGCCAGATCATCTCGATCATGTCGTCCGCGCCGACGGGTTGAGGCGGCGAAGCGCTGCGGACGGATCCAGGATGGCATAGCGATGCTGAGAATCTCCACCTACACGATGTTCCAGGACGGCGAAGCGGCGATCGGCTACGCCCAGAGTCAGCTGATGCAGACCGAGCTGCAGCTGTCGAGCGGCAAACAGATCAATTCGCCTGCCGACAACCCAATCGGGGCTGCCAACGTGGCGTCGCTGCAAGGCACCGTATCGCAGTTGACCCAGTTTCAGAGCAACCAGAACCAGGCCCAGCTGCAATTGAACCAGGCCGACTCGACGATGACGAGCCTGGTCAACCTGGTGCAGAACGCGCAGCAGAACCTAATCCAGGCCGGCGACGGCGCCTACTCCGATTCGCAGCGCGCCGCTCTCGCACAGCAGCTGCAAGGCGACCTGAGCCAGATGGCGGGGCTGGCCAACACCAGCGACGGACAGGGGGGCTATCTGTTTGCCGGTTCGCAGCAGTCGGCCCCGCCGTTCTCGCAGGTTGGCAACAACGTGACGTACAACGGTGACTCGACGCTGCAATCGGTCCAGGTCTCGCAGAACCGCCTGCTGCAGATCAAGTTCTCTGGTGACGACGTGTTCCAGAAAATCCGCCCCGGCAACGGCTCCTTTGTGACGGCGGCGAGCAGCACCAATACCGGCTCGGGAGTGATCGATCCGGGTTCGGTCACCAATCCATCCGCGCTGACGGGCGACAACTACACGATCAGCTTCACCGTCGGCGGCTCCGGCACGACGTACAACGTGCAGGATACGACCAAGAATGTGTCGGTCGCCAGCGGCAACTACACCTCTCCTACGACGATCTCATTCGACGGCGCGCAAGTAACGCTGAGCGGCGCGCCCGCCAACAACGACAGCTTTACCGTGGCGCCTGCCTCGTACCAGTCGATCTTCACGACGATGGCCAATGCGATCGCCGCGCTGCAGCAGCCGACCAGCACGCCGGCCGCATCCGCCCAACTGCAGACCTCGCTGGGCTCGGCTTTGGCGTCGATGGGGCAGGGGCTCGATCATTTGACCCTGGTGCAGGCGCAGGTCGGAACGCAGTTGCAGCAGCTCAATTCGTACACGAGCCTGAACAGCTCCCGCTCGCTTCAGGCCAATTCGGCTCTGTCTGCGATTCAGGATTTGGATTACGCAAAAGCCGCCTCGCAGATGGCGCAACAGCAGACCGTGTTCCAGGCCGCCTTGCAGAGCTATTCGGCCGTGTCCAAGCTGTCGCTGTTCAACTATCTGTAGGCAGAGGCTTCCGGTATTCTTTGTGCCGGCTGGTTGCCGCAATCGCGGCGTGACGGAGCAGCTGGGTGGCCGATTCGACTCTGTTTGATCGCAGCCGCTTGCGGGCGCGCACGCCGGCCGGGCCGCCCGACCTCGCCTCCGGCGCGCGCATGCTGGCGATCGAATCGGCGCCGCGCGGCGCGCCACAGGCGCCCGTGACGCCCCCGTGGCGCCAGTCGCAGGGTGCGCAAGTGTCGGAACCGTCGCTGCCGCCCGCGACCCTGTTCGACGAGCTGCCCGACGCGGTCCTGCGTTTCGACCGCTGCCTCGTCGTCGTATACGCGAACGCCCAGGTCGAGCGCGCCACCGCGATCTCGCGTGCCGCCTTCATCGGGCGACCCCTGAACCACGTCGACAACTTCGCCCAATACGCGCCGCTGTGGGAGTCGAAGCTGGCGGCGACGTTCGATTCTCTGGACGCGCGCAGCTTCAAGTTCACGTACGCACACCCGGCCGGGCAGAAGACCTTTGAGGTGCGTCTGCTGATCGAGCGCGACCACCAAGGCGAAGCCGCTTTCGTGACGGCGATCGTGCGCGACGTGACGGTGCCGCGCGGCGCGCTGCAGGCAACTCGCGCAGCCGACGCGATGCTGTCGACGCTGATGGCCAGCGCGCGCGTCGGCATGGCGGTGCTCGACGCCAACCTGCGCTATGTGCGCTGTAACGCGCATCTGGCGCAGCTGCTTGGGGTCGAAACCGGACAGCTGCTGGGCCGGCGTTTGGACCAGGCGTTCGACCACTCCTCGCAGCCCGCCGTGATGCGCTCCCTGGAGCGGCTGCGCGACGGCGAAGTGCGCGTTCCGCAGCAGATCGAATACGAGTTCGGCGCCGGCGACCACCCGTGGGTGCGCGAGCGCCGTACACCCTTGTTTTCGCCGAGCGGTTCGTTCAGCGGCGTGTTCCTGACGGTCGAGCGGCTCGATCGCGAGCGGTTTGCCGAGACCTCGCTGGCGGCGCTGCGGCAAGCGCTCGACTCGGCCGGCGAAATGGTGCTGGAGATCGGCCGCGACGGATCGATCGTGGACGCGAACGAGACCGCGCTTGCGTGGCTCGGCTACAGCCGCGAACAGCTGACCGGACTGCGCCTGAATGCGATCGACGCCAGCCTGACCGACGAGCGCTTCGCCGAGATGATCGAGGCCCTGCTCGGCCGCGGCGCTTTCCACGGCGAGGCGCGCTACCGCACCCGCCTGGGCTCGGAATTCGAAGTCGACCTAGTTTTGCAGCGAGTCGAGCACAGCGAGCGCGAATTCATCTTCCTGCTGGTGCGCGACATCTCGGACCGCAAACGCATCGAGCTGGAGCTGGCGGAGAACGCCGAGCGCCTGGCGACGATCTTCAACGAGAGTCCGGTGGGGATCCTGCAGCTGGACTCGGCGTTCCGGATCCGTCGCGCCAATCGCGCTGCGTGCGCGCTGCTCGGCTATCGCGAAAACGACCTGCTCGGGCGCGATCCGGTCCGGATGATGCACCCCGACGACGTCCAGGCCAGCCTGAAACAGCGTGAACGCCTGATGCAGTACCTGCCGGCCGGCGCCGCCCTCGTGTCGGAGCCGGATCGGCGGATGCTCGATCAAGAGGGTCGTACGGTCTGGGTCAAGCTCGGTTGGCGTGCGCTCGGCGCGGCCGACGCCTCGCGTGGCTACCTGCTGGTGATGGAGAACTTCACCGACCAGAAGCTGTTCGAGGGGCAGCTGCGTGCGGCGCTGCGCGAACAGCAGTCGCTGCTGGAGACGATGAGCACCGGCGTGGTCAAGACACGCGACGGCCGGATCGTGCTGGCCAACCGCGAATTCGCTCGCATGTTCGGCTTCACCGACTCCGACGCCATCGGAATGTCGCTTTGGCAACTATGCCTGCGAAACGACGGGCAGGCACCCGAGGACGTTCCTGGTCTGCCGGCGGTGCGCCCCGGTTTGACCACGAGTGCAGAGGTCGTTCTGTACGGGCGTGACGGCCAGCCGCGCTGGTGCCTGGTCCAGGCGCGCCCGCTCGACGACGGCGACGGCGACGGCGAGGCGCCGGCCGAGGCGATCTTCACGTTCCAGGACTTCACCGAGCTGCGCCAGCAACGCGAGGCGACGGCGCGCGCGGCGGCCGAACTGCAGGCGCTGCTGGCCGAGAGCCGGGCGATCTTCGACACCGCGCTGGTCGGGTTGCTGTTCGTGCGCGACGGGCGACTGGCGCGCGCCAACCCGGCGATGGAAGATTTGCTCGGCTGCGACGCCGGCACGCTGGTCGACCAGATTCAGTTGTTCGCGCATCCATCCGACAAGCTGCTGCTGACGAGCCTGGAGGAGCGCTTCGAGACGATCCGCAACTCGGGAGCGTGCGAATTCGAGATGCTGCTGTACCGCCGCCGTGGCGATCCGATCTGGGTAGCAGTGCAGGGACGCGCGGTCAATCCGGAGCGCCCCGAGCTGGGACACATCTTCGCGTTCGCCGACATCGACGAGCGCAAGCGTTCCGAACGCGAGCTGCGTTTGGCTCTGAACGAGCTGCAGCTAATTTTCGATAACGCGCTCGTAGCGATCCTGTACGTGGCCAATGACCTGGTCGTCAAAGCCAATGCCGCCGCCGAGCGCATGTTCGGTTTCGCTGCAGCGGACTTGCGCGAGCTGCAGTTCGCACTGCTGTTCGCAGATCCGGCAAGCTGGCAGACGGTTCAGTCGCGCTGGGACAACGGCGCGAGCGGATCGGCCACGTTCGAGCACCTGATGCGGCGTGCCGACGGGTCGGCATTCTGGTGTGCCGGCAACGTGCGGCCGCTCGAGCCCGAAGCGCCTGAGCGCGGCGTCATCGTCACGATGATGGACGTGGACGCGCGGCACCGCTCCGAGGACGAGGTGCGCTCGATGCGCAACTACCTAGACCTCGTGATCGAGAACTTGCCGGTGCTGGTTTCGGTGCGCGACGTCAAGAGCGGCCGCTTCGTCAGCTTGAACCGCGCCGGCGAGTCGATGACCGGGCTGGCGCGCGATCAGGTCGTCGGACGCACGTGGCACGAAGTCTACGGCCGGCAGTTCGCCGACCTGTACCGTGAGATGGACCGCAAGGCGATCGTTGACGGCCACCAGATCTACCGGCCACGCGATGTCATGCTGAGAGCCGACGGCCGCACGCTGATCGTCAACCAGCGAGTCGTGCCGGTGTTCGACGGCAGCACCCCAGGCGACGAGAACGCCGCCAGCTATGTGATGTCGATCGTCGACGATCTGACCGATGAGGTGCGCGCCGAGACGGCGCTGCGCGAAACCGAGTCGCGCTTCCGCCAGCTCGCCGAGAACATCGACCAGCTGGTGTTCATCGCCAACGCCAATCTCACCGAGGTGTTGTACGTCAACTCGCGCTACACACAACTGGTGGGGGCGCCGCCGTCGGAGCTGCTGGACGATCCCGGCAACGCTTTGCGCCACGTGCATTTCGACGACGCTGCGCGGCTGGCGCGCGAACTGCCGCGCGCGATCGCCGGCCTGCGTCACTTGAAGCGCGCGGAGCTGTCGGTGCGGGTGGACCATCCGAGCGGCGGCGTGCGCGTGATCAGCGTGCGGCTGAACCCAGCCCGGATGCTCGACGGGCAGCTGCGGGTTTTCGGAGTGGCCGAGGACGTCACGGCCCGGATGGAGGCCGAGCGGCAGCGCCTGGAGGATGCGGTCGGTCAGCGCGACGTGCTGGTGCGCGAAGTCCACCACCGCATCAAAAACAACTTGCAGGGCGTCGCCGGCCTGCTGCAACACATGGCGAGCGGCAAGCCGGAGGTCTCGGTCCAGCTGAACGAGATCGCCGGCCAGATCCAGGCGATTGCACAGGTGCACGGCCTGCAGATCGGTTCCGGCGGTACGCTGCCGGTGCTCGGCGTAGTGCAGGGCATCTTCAACAATCTCACCGCGATGTTCGGGGTCGAGATACGGCTTGCGCCGTCGGCAGCAGCGCTGTGGCGCTGGGGCCTGCCCGAAGGCGAGGCGGTCCCGCTGGCCCTGGTGATCAACGAGTTGGGCACCAACGCGATCAAGTACCGCGAGGTGCGCCAGCTGCCGCTGGAAGTTCGGATCGAGACGCGTTCCGATGGATTGGCAGTGCGGATCGAGAACGCGGGCCGCCTGCCCGCCGGATTCGATCTGGCGCGGATATCCTCCGGGGTGTCGGGCCTGGGCTTGATCAAGGCGCTGCTGCCGCGCCGCGGAGCGCAATTGGCGCTGGAGCAGGAGGATGACCGCGTCGTCGCAACTCTCGCGCTGTCGGCGCCGGCAGTACGCGAAGACCGGGCGGGTTGACGAGGGGAGACCACGCGATGTTAGTGGCATGTAACACCCGATTCGGTAGTGCCTTGCGCGCCTGGGCGGCCGACTGCTTTGTCGCTCGCCTCGCGAATACTCGCCTGATATTCGTCTCGGCTCGCTTCGCGCATTCGGCTCGCCCAGGCGTGCCTTTCCCTCCCGAATCGGGTGTCACATGTCACTAGGCGCGGCCAATGACCGGACCATCGGGGCGCGTCCCACCAGGATCCTGGTGGTCGACGACGATCGCCTCGTGCTTGCGACCGTAGTGGCGGGCTTACGGCAAGCGGGCTTCGAGGTACTGGAGGCCGACAACGGTGATGACGCAATTTTGCTTGCGCGTAACCACCGTCCTCGCCTGGCGATCCTCGACATGCGGATGCAGGGCAAGTCCGGCATGGACGTCGCGCGCTATCTGGCGTCGAACACATCGACCGGATTCATCTTTTTGTCGGCCTTCGGCGATCAATCGATTGTCGACGAGTCGGCGCGGCTGGGTGCGCTCGGATACCTGGTAAAGCCGATCGACATCCGCCAGATCGTTCCGGCGGTGAACGCTGCGTTGGCAAAGCTCGATGCCGGGCAGACACCGTCCGCGCCAGCGGCGCCGCGCGCGGCACTCGCCGCAGCCGCATCGGCTGCACGGGATGAAGCGATCGCGGTCGGGATCCTGATGGAGCGCTTGCGCCTCGATCAGGCGCGCGCGGTGGTCGCGCTGCGCGAGCAGGCGCGCGCCGAAGGTCGCAGCGTCGAGTCGCTCGCCAGCAGCATGGTCGAGGCCGCCAACCGACTTAACTCGATCGCGCGCTCGTAGCGAATGGTCGCAAGTTGTTTGCGGGCGTCGGCGACAATCATCGCGGCTTGTGTTTGTGTCGGCGCCGTAGCAATTGCGCAAGCACAAGGTGTGTATAAGACCGTCGGTCCGGATGGGCGAGTGACGCTCGTTACCGGCGCTCAGACGCGTTCGACCGAGCTGCATAACAGCCCCGTTTGGCGTAGTGCGCTTGCAAGTAGCTCACTTTGGGATCGGCAAAGAGCCTTTCGATCAGTCCCGCCAGTTCGCGTCCTTCGACCAAGTCAGCGTCCACCATCAGATGGTCCCGATCGAAGCCGCGTAGCGAGATGGTCCGGATGCGCAATGCCTCAGGAATCTCTCCAATCCTGTCGTATGCAAGCTGCGCACCCTCGCGCACAAAGATCGCGTGGCTCGCTCGGTAGGGAGTGTCTGCCGGTTGATGCGTGTAATTGAGGAGCAGCAATTTCTCACCGGGTTCGGCGTCCCGCAATTCGATTCGGTCCGGAAAACCCGGTTTGGAATCGGCGACGTAACGCCTCACGCCGATGACAGCAAGTGCCTGATCGTCCAAACCGGACAGATGGCGAAATGGTGCAGGATCCAACCCGATGATTCGAAAAGACATCGCAACTTCCTTCCGACGCCGTGAAGTGCGAAGCATGGCATCCTTTGGCGGCCGAAAAACTCCATTTCTTGCTCTCAAATTTGAAATGTTTAGCCGAGAGTCGGCAACCGCAGTATCGAGCGGGTGCTCCTGAAGCACGCCGAACCTACCAACTCGATCGCTGAACGCCCGCCACCGCATCAAAATGGGCGTCGCGGCTCAGGATCGGAAGCCGGTGCTGCAGAGCAAGCGCGGCGATCCAGGCATCGTTGCCTGGAATCGGATGCCCCGAGCGCTTCAGCCCGACGCGCAGCGCCGCGTAGCTGATGGTCGTCTGCTCGGTGATCGCCAGAACGTCGAAATGTCGCAACTGTGCGTCAAGCCAGGACTCGTAAGCCTTCCGGTGCCTGGACTCCGCGATGCCATAGCGAAACTCGCCGAGCACAATGACCGGAATGGCCACTCGCGGCTGTGTTTGCAGTATTGCGCCCACCGCAGCATCGCCGTCCACGAAGGCGGACAACGCGTTGGTGTCCAGGATCACACCCGATCCTCGGGCTCGATCACTTCGAAGGTTTCGTCGATCCGCGCCTGGATCCGTTCCGTCTCCTTGCGCAGCCTGCGCAGTCCCCCGAAACCTCCCATCCACGGAGGCCGCCCATCAGCAGCAGCGGTCGCGCCGCCGGCGAGCTTTTCCTGCAGTGCCTCCGCGACGAATTCCTTGAGGCTCTGGCTGCGTTCGGCCGCTTTCGATTT
>Ga0213878_10000829_pt1 | contig 11129 bp, 4 predicted proteins | sample VelepicoBEBS_R02_FD_161053 | JGI IMG/M metagenome (GOLD analysis project Ga0213878, IMG submission 161053) | Vellozia epidendroides bulk soil microbial communities from rupestrian grasslands, the National Park of Serra do Cipo, Brazil - BS_R02 | ecosystem: Environmental > Terrestrial > Soil >... | reverse complement strand
TCCTGCACCCCAGGCAACATCGCTTGCCATTGCCGGCCCGGCCCCTGCCGTTGAGTTGGCCCCCGCCAGCAAAGTGCCACAAGCAGAAGCTGGCAATATGGCCCCTGCCCAGAACAAGCCGACCCAGAAGGCGGCGACAGCACCCCAGCAGCTCCGTGCCACTCGTGGTACCAGCCTGTGGAAGCTGGCACGCAAGATCAAGCCAGCACAGGGCAGTCTCAACCAGACCATGACCGCGCTTTTTTTGGCCAACAAACATGCATTCGTTGGCGGAGATCCCGGCAAGCTGAAGCTGGGCGCCATACTGCAGCTGCCGGCGAGTACCAGAATCAAGGCCGTATCCAAAGGGCAGATCGATAAAATCCTGCATACCGAGCGACTGGCTGCCAGTACCAAAAAACCGGCACCATCCAGTAGCACACCCGCGGACAATAGCAAACCGGCCCAAGCACACAAGGCCGCGCCTGACCACAAACCAGCCGTTCCTAAGAACAGTGCCGTTCATGATCTGCGCATTCAAGAGCTGGAGAAGAAGTTACACTCCATCGATCATGCACTGACCAAAATGGATGGTTTGAATAAACGCATTGAGCGCTTGCAAGAACAAATCAAAAATAATTAAGCAAACAACATTTTTATTGCGGCAAGCATATTACCAAAGCGTAGCAGGTGAATAAGAACTACTCTATTCGCCACACCTTGCCAGGTAAACATGCTGACTCGCCTTGATCAAGCAAGGTTTTTCGGTTTCTTGGTTTTAATGTTTTTTGTATTATCTACGGCGTTGGCTTACTGTGGCACTTTGGATAGTAAACTGTAAGTAAGCAATTTTAGCATTTCCGACAATGGTATTCTGATAAGCCAGGGTGGAGTGCAATTAGACAGGAGAGTTAAAATGGATAATCGGATGCAAGTGCCGACTGAAGTCAGGGATCGGATTTTTTCTATTGCAAATCTGTTGTACGAGCAATCAGGGAGAAGCGAAATGCCGGCGCTTGATAAAGTCCGGGAGCTCGCTGGCATCGACATGGTTACCGCCAGCCAGGTGTTGAAAGAATGGCGCAAAGTGCTGCCGGCTTCTGCAGCCCAGCTGAGCGGCAATACGCCTGATGAACTGTCGAAGATTTACAATGAAATGCTGACCAGCGTTTGGGAATGCGCCAAGAAGATTGCCAACCAGAACCTGTACGCGGCCCAAAAAGCGTGGGAACAGGAACGCGACGAACTGGAACGCCTGCGTCTGGAACTGTCCCTGGCCTACGACCGGCAAACCCAGGAGCTGATCGCAACCCAGAAGCAGCTGTCGCATCAACTCGGCATCAATACCGTCAATGAAGCCAAGCTGAACCAGGTACTGCCCAAACTGCACGAGTTTGGCACCAAGGCAGTCAGCGCACAGGAAAAAGTGAGCGTACTGGAAGAAACGGTACAACAACTGGAACATCGCCTGCGCAATGATCCGCAAGAATCGTCTTTCAATCCGCAGCAGTCCGCTGATGCGACCATCACGGTGGAAGCAGTAAAACTGTCTGACGCCGCCAGCGATGAGCTCGTCAGCAAAATCATGAAACTGTCCTGAGCAAAAGAGGCATCCTGCCAGCCCTTGCCGGATGCCCCGCTTGGCGACCGCATTGTGTAATACCAGATAAGAGAACGGCATTGCAGTGCCGGCAGTCTGTGCCGGAAAACTGCAATCCCGTTCTCATGTCGGCATCCCTCCCGCTGCCCCTGCGTGTCCCCTTCTTGTTGTCCGTATTTCGCTCCCACGACCTGCATCGATAAATAGCCCGTTGCTCGGAACGACAGCGGCACACCCATAAAAAAAACGGGGTATGGTTACCCCGTTTTTTTCATAAAGAGACGGCTGCCTCCCGGTCGCCCTGCCCTGCCGCCTATGGGCGGAGCGGGCAGCTGGTCCGGTGCTGCAAGCCAGGCTTAGCCTGCCGCAGAAGCATCAAGCTTCTTGCTCTTCTTGGTCTTTTTCTGTGGCGCGGCCTTGACCGGCTCAGCCGGCACAGGTGCGACCACCGGCGTTGCAACAGGCTCGGCAGTGGCTGCTACATATTGCTTGGGTTGAATCGTTTGCACATCAATCAGCGTCGGTGCCGTATAGCTGGTATTGCAGGCATTCTGCTCTTCTTCGCTCAGGCTGCTATCGGTCTGGAATTCTTCCACCGGCTTGAGTCGGAGTGTTTCCAGCAGGCGGCCCGAATTGCCCAGTACCGTTGCTTCCGCCACTTTGTAATCAGATTGCGCATTGATATAAGCGCGCTGTGCATCAAACAATTCGTTTTCGCTATCCAGCACATCCAGCAGGGTACGCTGGCCGATATCAAACTGCTTGCGATAAGCATCACGCGCTTTTTCAGTCGAAAGCTCATGCTGGCGCAACGAAGCCATCTGCTGTTTGATCTTGATGATGTTGTTATTGGCAATGCTCAGGGTCTGACGCATATCGCGGCAGACCTTGTCGCGCAAGTCCTTGGTGGTATTCAGTTTTTCACTGGAAGAACCCAGGCGGGCACGATCGGCACCACCACGGAACAGGTTCATATTGAAAATGACGGCAACGGAAGACATATTGGTACGACCGGTATAACCATCGTAGTTATCGGTCGGTGCCTTGCTGGCCTGCAAATCCAGCGTGGGCGAGAACGCACCGCGGCGGGCATTTACCTCGGCTGCGGCTGAGCGGATGCTGGCCAGGGAACCCAGATAGGCCGGGTTATGCAGAACTGCATTTTTGATCAGCTCATTATTGCGCGGCAGGGCTTCAGTCAACGCAGGCAGTTCATTCAACTGTGCCGACGGTTCGCTACCGGTCAGGCGGGCATAGCGTGCGGACACATCATGCAGATTGGAGGTGTCGGTCAGCAGATTGCTTTCCGCCAGCGCCAGACGGCCAGCAGCCTGCTCCAGGTCCACCCGGCGGCCTACACCGGCTTGGACTTTCTGCTCGATCTGCTGGTAGATGCCTTTGTGAATGGCATAGTTTTCCTGGGCGGTGTTGACCAGCTGGCGGTAGCGCAGTACATCCTGATAAGCCTGTACGGTTTGCAATGCCATGCTTTCCGACGTGTCCAGCAATTCGAAGTAGCGTACTTGCTGGTCGTAACCCAGCTGCTTGACCGTGTTATAGGTCTGCAGACCCTGGAACAGGTTCTGGTTGAGGCTCAGCTTCCAGCCGCTCGTCGTGTATTTCTGGTTCGCCACGCCGGCATTGCTGGGGTAGTCGTAGGTCTGGCGATTGGACTCGTAAGTCAGGTCAACCGTCGGCATGTAGCCAGCACGGCCTTCGTTGACATCCTGACCTGCACCACGGAACTGGTGCAATTTGGCGAGGACTTCCGGATTATTTAGAATGGCCTGCCGCACCGCATTATCCACATCAATGGCAGAGGCAAATTGTGGCAGCAATGCAGAAATACCGCCCAAAGCAAATGCCACTGACAATCTGATGGATTTCTGAAGGATTCTCATTAATACTACCCCATGAATATCTTGTTTATTTGTAATTAACTGCTAAAACACAATACATTAAATTATACACACGGAATTTTCAGCACGCTGCAACTTTTCTACCATATTTATATGATGTTTCAGGAATTTACCGAAACCAAATCATTGCCCCGCGCATGCACTGCTCCGCTACTCAATCGGCTGCATGCATGGCCGCGCATGCTGTTACTCCCGCTGATACTCTGGTTTTTATGCCTGGGGGTGACCGGCAGCAGTTTGCCCAGCGAGCAAACGGTAGCACGCTATGGCCCGCAGGCCCAGCGCCTGTATCGTGATTGGCAAACCATGCTGAATACGGCGGGCAGTAGCGACACTCAGCGTCTGAAAGACGTGAATGATTTTTTCAATCGGCGCATCAACTATGCCGAAAACAGCCAGGTCTGGCGGCAAGAAGATTATTGGGCCACCCCTTTAGAAACTTTCGGCAAAGGCATGGCCGATTGCAAGGGATTTGTAATCGGAAAATACGTTTCACTGCGCTTATTAGGCGTATCCCCGGACAAAATCCGCCTGACCTACGTCAAAGCCCGCATTGGTGGCCCGAACAGCAATATCACCCAGGCCCACATGGTGCTGGCATACTACCCCTCGCCAACTGTCGAACCACTGCTGCTGGATAATCTGATCAGCAGTATCCAGCCGGCCTCGCAGCGACCCGACCTCATCCCGGTGTTCAGCTTTAATATGGAAAGTATCTGGGTGGCGGGAACACAAAATAATAACGTCAGCCGGCTGACACGCTGGAAACAGCTGCTGGATAAACTGAAAACCGAAGGCTTTTCTTTTTGAGCATGCCCGTGATTACAAGAAAATTTTCTCTGGTGCAGCGTTTGTGGCTGCTATTGCTGCTGCTGATGACGCTGTCCATTGGTGGCGCACTGATCGCCAATCTGCTGAATGCCCGCAGTTATCTGGAACAACAGCTCAGCGCCCAGAGCGCGGATACCGCCAATTCGCTGGCACTGATGGTGACCCAGTACAAGGCTGATCCGGTCATGGCGCAGACCTTGCTCAGTGCCGCCTTCGAACAGGGACACTTTGCCGAAGTCAGCTGGGAAGAAGCACCGGCGGGTAACGCCATTCATTTGCGCAATGACAGCGGGGCTGAAGATACCCCGGCCTGGTTTCACCGCCTGCTGCCGCTGAAGCCACAAGCCGGCCAGGCCCAGGTCAGCAACGGCTGGCTGCAGGCCGGTCGCATTGTGGTGGTGGCGCATCTGGGCTATGCCTACAGTTCTTTATGGCTGGGCGCCTTGCAAACTGTATTCTGGCTGGTGGCCATTGGCCTGGCGGCCGGCTTGCTGGGCTTTTTTGATATTCACCGCCTGCGCAAGCAACTGCATGCCGTAGTCGAACAGGCCCATGCCATCAGTGAACAGCGCTTCATGCGCATTCCCATCCCCGGCATACCCGAGCTGGCCGAGGTGGTACGCGCCATGAACAATATGGTGGAGCGGCTGCAAAACTATCTGGCAGGTCTGCGCGATGAAGTGGACCGCCTGCGGCGGGAAGTCCTGACCGACAGCAATACCGGCCTGCCCAATCGCGAAGCCTTCGAACAACGCTTTGCCAGCCTGCTTGACCCTGCAGCGGACCCGGCCAGCGGCCATCTCCTGCTGATTCGTGTGGCAGGCCTGGCCGAGCTGAACCAGCGTCTTGGCGGCCAGCGCACCGATGCCCTGCTCAAACGTGTGGCCAATGATCTGTCCAGCCGCTGCCAAAGCCATCGCGGCTGGATGGCCACCCGACTGCGCGGTGCCGATTTCGCCCTGTTCTGCCCCGAGCTGGGTGCCGAGCAGGCCTGCAAACTGGCAGAGGAGCTCTGCCTGTTGTGGCCGGTGTACTGGACCATGGACTTGTCCGATCAGGCCGGCCTTGGCCATATCGGCATCACCTCCTTCCAGAGCGGTAATCAGCTGGGTGAGGTATTGACCCGCGCCAGCCGCAGCCTGACGCTGGCCGAATCCCAACCGCTCAATAGCTGGAAGTTGGATGATGGCAGCAGCAACCTGCCCCAGACCAGCGACTTTGACTGGAAGCAACTGCTGGAAGCCGCTTGCCAGGATCACTCCCTGCAGCTGCGCTGGTACCCGGTGTGCGATCCGGACAAGACCGTACTCTGGCATGAAGGCATGCTGTTCCGCCCGCCAAGCGGCGATACCCCGGCCATGAGCGCCTTGCGTCTGGTGTCCCAGGCGGCGCGGCTGGATCTGATCCACCGGCTGGATATCAATACCCTGGCACTGGCCTTGCAACAGGGACCGAACGGTATCCTGGCGGTCAATATGTCCCCGGCCTCGCTGCAGCATCCGGAATTCCTGCCCGCCATCCTGCAATTACTGCAGCAGCATCCGCAGCGCCAGATCAATTTCGAATTCCATGAAACCGGTCTGGACGAGCACTGGGAAGACTTTGTCGCCTTCAGCCATGCCATTCGCCCGGCCGGTCATCAACTGGCGGTGGAAATCCAGGGCCACAACATGACCCTGGTGGCACGTACCCATGAGGCCAGCATCAGCTACCTGGTGCTGGACAACACGCTGACCCAGGGTATTCACGCCGATGAAGGCCGCTCTGCCCTGTTACGCGGCCTGCAACGCATGGCCGCCCTGATGGGGGTCAAACTGGAGGCCAAGGGCATCAGCAATAGCGACGATGCCACAGCCCTGATCGAGATGGGCGTGCACTGCCTGACCGGTCCCGCCATCAGCTGATCCGGCTCCTGCCCTCACCCGCCCTGCCAGCCACTGCTGCCAGGGCTGTTTTTTTACCCGTGTCCAGCCGCCTGTTTCACCGATACGCAGCATGAAAAAAGCCGACAGCGGCTAGGCTGTCGGCTGGCTTGGCATGGATTGCTTTAGTCGGTAACCAGCTTGCCGCCATTCAGCAGGTTTTGCAGGATCTGCGTATCGGTCAGCACGGTAGTGCCCGAATGCCCCAGATCCACACCGTTCAGCGTTATCTGGGCGGTATCTACCGTACTGGAGGTATCCGCCTGGATATTGGTGCTGGTGAACTGACCGGTCTCGCTGACATGGATCACCGTGCTGGTCACCCCGTTAGTGGTGCTGGTGGTGAAGTGCAGGTAATTGGTCAGATTACCCACGGCAGTGCCGGTATGGCTTTCGCCGACCAGCAAGTCACGCAGATCCAGTACATTCGGAGCACCACTGCTGCTGGTATTACCGAAACCGACAATGGTTTCGTTATTGTGCGTACCCGGTGTCGGGCTGTTGAAACCCAGCTCGAACTTGAAGGTATCCACCCCGGTCAGGGCCGTCAGCGTTTCACCGCCAGAATGGCCGGCTGCAATGATGGTTTCGTTCACCGTATCCGACGATACCCCGTGCGAATCCGTCACCGTGATCGACAGCGTTTCCGTGGTGGTGGTTGAGGCCGTCAGCGGCAGGCTGATCACACCATGGCTGTAGCTGTAGACATGGTTGGATGCATCCACCAGCTGCCCACTACCATTCAAGGTCAGCACTTCCTGCGTGGTGCCGTTCAGCGCCACGGTCACATGGCCACCCGCACTCAAAACCCCTTGATTGAGGGTATCCAGCGTTACGCTCGCCGTACCGGCCAGTTCGGTCTGGTAGTAGCCACCCGTCACCGACGCCGTACCGATGGTGCTGGTGGTCGTCACTTCGGTCGCCAGGCTGACGCCTGCCGAAGTCAGATCGCTGACACTGGTGACCAACGCAAAGTTGGTCGTATTCAAGGTCAAGGCGGTACCACCATCCACACTGACATTGGCACTCAGACCACCAGGACCAGCCTCATTGTCCAGCAGATAGGTCAGGGTATACCAGCCATTGGCACTGGCCGTGAATGTCCCGGTGTAGCTACCGCTATTGCTACCCCAGGTTGCCGTTGCCACCTGGGTTCCACCCACAACCAGCAGCATCGAATCATCGGCCTTGCCACTGAAGGTGTAGGTATGGCCGGCTTCCAGATACATCAGTCCGCTGACTTCGTAGACCTGCCCTGTTGCCGTAGTCGTACCACCCTTGGTCGTGGTATTGCCAGACTCATTCGGCGTGGTAATGGCTACCGAACTGATAGTGCTGGAAGTCGCGGTTGCCACCACCGCACTGGACAGGGACAGGATGGATGTCAGATTCGTCGCCGCCGTACCGCTGCCGTTGTTATACGGGAAGATGATGGAAGACGAGTTGTTCCAGTACAACTGGTTCAGCCCGGTGTCAGCCGTTGCAGGAGACATGCTGAAGCTGATGGACGGATCATCCACCACGGTTGCCGCTGCGGTATTACTGCTGGAAACATTGCCGTACTGATCCGTTTCCGTAGCTGTCACCTTGATCGCCACATTGTTGGCAGTCACCGTGGTCGGAATGGTAATGACGCCACTGCTATAGCCATAGGTCGTGCCGCTGGCATCGGCCACGGTCGTGCTGTTGACATAGTGCAGCACCAGATTCTGGCTGCTACTGCCTTCGCTCACCGTCACATTTACCGTTCCACCTGCCTGCAATGCACTCTGCCCTGCACTGCCAAGGGTAATGGTGGAGTTCACCACCACGGCCCCTGCCAGTTCGCTGGCCGTGATGATGCCATTGTGGTCTGCATCGGTGCTGATCGCGACCACCGGCGTTGCCGGCAGTGTGCCTTCTACCGTGCCGCTGGCGCTGGCCTGGGTCGACACATTGCCGTAGGAGTCGGTTTCCGTCGCCGCGACCTTGACCACGGTACCATCTGCCGGCTTGGCAATATCCAGTGTCACCACGCCGCCGCTGATGCTGGCAATGGTCACACCCGTCGGCAGGCTGCTGCCCGTCACCAGGCCACTGCTGTTCACGGTGAAGCTACCCAGGGTGGCCGACCCTTCCGTCACCGTGATGGTGGCGGTACCGCCGGCCGTCAGCGTGCTGGCGGTCACGGTGGACACCACCTGGCTGCTGCTGTTCAGGTCGCTGGCCAGAATGTTGCCACTGCTGTGCTCGGTGATTGCTACCGTCGGGGCCACCGGCAGGGTGCCTTCTACCGTGCCATTGGCGCTGGCGCTGCTCGAAACATTACCGTATTGGTCGGACTCCGTTGCAGCCACCGTGACGACGGTGCCATCTGCAGGCTTGGTGATATCCAGTGTCACCACGCCACTGCTGCTGATGCTGGCGATGGTCACACCGCCGGGCAGGCTGCTGCCCGTCACCAGACCGCTGCTGTTCACAGTGAAGCTGCCCAGCGTGGTCGTGCCCTCGCTCACCGTGATGGTGGCGGTACCGCCGCTGGCCAGTTGCGCTGCGGTCACCGTAGACACAACCTGACCAGCACTATTCAGATCGGAATACAGGATGTTCCCACTGCTGTGCTCGGTAATGGCGACCGTCGGGGCAGACGGCACGGTATTTTCAACCGTACCGCTGGCACTGCCACTGGATGAGGTATTGCCATAACTATCTGTTTCAGTGGCAGATACCGTAATCTTGGTGCCATTGCTCGGAGCCGTCAGGTCCAGCGTCACCACGCCGCTACTGCTGACACTGGCAATGGTCACACCACTGGGCAGCGTGCTGCCTGCAGCCAGACCACTGCTGTTCACCGTGAAGCTGCCCAGCGTGGTACTGCCTTCGGTGACCGTGATGGTCGCGCTGCCACCATGAGCAAGGGTGCCCGCGGTCACCGTGGACACAACCTGGCCCGCGCTGTTCAGATCGGTATGCAGGATTGCGCCATTGCTGTGTTCGGTGATGGCCACGGTCGGCGCAACGGGCGGAACATAGCTATTGCTACCCACGCCAGACTGGTTACCGTAGGTATCGCTCACTACGGCATTCACTGTCAGGGTCTGTCCTGCACTCGGCTCAGTAACCGGCAGGTAGATCACGCCACTTTGATAGGTATAAACAGTGCCGCTGGAGTCCACCAGATTGGTACCACTCATGTGCAGCGTGACATTGGTGCCGGTATTGCTGGTAATGGTGACCGCGCCGCCATTGCTCAGATCGGTCTGATCCTTGCTATCCAGCGTGACAGTGGCAGTCAGGGTATTACTGGTGGTCAGACTGATTGTCTGCACACCCGTCGTCGCCGTATTACCCAATTGCTGCGTGGACAGGGCCGCCTGGAACACCGCATTGCCACCCTGATCCCAATACACGATCTGGATGGTATGCAGGTTGCCAGCCGTCGCGCTCAGGGTCACCGTGGCCGGTGCCGAACTCTGCGACTGAATACCCGTCATCGAAGACACGACCTGACCATCAATGATGATCTGATAACCATCGTCAGCATTCACGTTCAGATAATACGTACCAGCTGCCGCACTGAAAGCACCACTCATCTGGATGATGGACTGGGTCGTGGTGGTGTAATTGCTGTTCAGCTGCAGATCAACCGCATTGCTGCCAAGGAAAGTAGCCAGATTACCCTTGGTTCCCAAATTATTGGAGAACTCCGTCGTACCATGCCACACCCCATTCACATCACCATAGTTCAGGTTGGTGGCAATAAAGGTGGCCGCAGCAGTCAAGGTCTTCAGGTCGGCCTGAACCACACTCAAGGAAGTTGAACCGCTGGGCGGGCTGGAAATCTGGCTGTCGTTGATGTTGTAGTACTGGCTGGTCAGACCGTTCGACAAGAAATTCACGGTCGGCGTATCCGGTACCGTCGATGCCTCTACCGTGCCGCTGGCGCTGGCCTGGGTCGACACATTGCCGTAAGCGTCGGTTTCCGTAGCCGCTACCTTGATCACGGTGCCGTCTGCCGGCTTGGCAATATCCAGTGTCACGACGCCGCCACTGATACCGGCAATGCTGACGCCAGTCGGCAGGCTGCCACTGGTGACCTGGCCGCTGCTGTTTACAGTGAAACTGCCCAGCGTGGTCGAGCCCTCGCTCACCGTGATGGTGGCGGTACCACCGGCCGTCAGCGTGCTGGCGGTGACAGTCGACACCACTTGGCCGGCACTGTTCAGGTCACTCACCAGAATATTGCCGCTGCTGTGCTCGGTAATCGCCACGGTCGGTGCAAGCGGCAGCGTACCTTCCACCGTACCGCTGGCGCTGGCCTGGGTCGACACATTGCCGTAGGAGTCGGTTTCCGTCGCCGCTACCTTGATCACGGTGCCATCGGTCGGCTTGGTGATATCCAGGGTCACCAGGCCACCGCTGATGCTGGCGATGGTCACGCCGGTCGGCAGGCTGCCGCTGGTGATCTGGCCGCTGCCATTCACGGTGAAGCTACCCAGCGTGGTCGTGCCTTCGCTCACCGTGATGGTGGCGGTGCCGCCGGCCGTCAGCGTGCTGGCGGTGACGGTCGACACCACTTGGCCACTGCTGTTCAGGTCGCTGTGGAGGATGGTGCTGCCATGTTCGGTGATCGCCACGGTCGGGGTCGCCGGCAACGTGCCTTCCACCGTGCCGCTGGCGCTGGCCTGGGTCGACACATTGCCGTACTGGTCGGCTTCCGTCGCCGCTACCGTGACTACGGTGCCATCGGTCGGCTTGGTGATATCCAGGGTCACCACACCACCGCTGACGCTGGCGATGGTCACGCCGGTCGGCAGCGTGCTGCCGGTCACCAGACCACTGCTGTTCACGGTGAAGCTGCCCAGGGTGGTCGAACCTTCCGTCACCGTGATGGTGGCA
>Ga0213878_10000828_pt1 | contig 11135 bp, 9 predicted proteins | sample VelepicoBEBS_R02_FD_161053 | JGI IMG/M metagenome (GOLD analysis project Ga0213878, IMG submission 161053) | Vellozia epidendroides bulk soil microbial communities from rupestrian grasslands, the National Park of Serra do Cipo, Brazil - BS_R02 | ecosystem: Environmental > Terrestrial > Soil >... | reverse complement strand
ATCGATTATGCTCTGGGGCAGCGTGGGTTGCAAGACTGCGAAGAGGGCGAGTCGGCGCACCGGCGAAGGGGCGAAACGGCGAAGGAGCGAAGGGGAGCGTTGCCCCCAAGGGACGAAAGAACTCAGGCTGGGGTTTTGACCCAGGCAACAATAAGAAGTTACGCCCGCCCCGAAAGGGCCGAAGACCCTCGTTCCGCACGAATTCATCGACGCAAAACGTGTCAACCTCCTACCGCCCTTTCAGGGCGGGGCGGTTTTTTGGATTCGATACCTGGGGTTAAAGCCGGTTAAAGCCCCAGGCTGAGTCCTTTCGTCCCTTCGAGACAAACGCTTCTCGCCGTTTCGCGCATTCGCCGGTGCGCCGGTGCGCCCCTACCGCCGCACCAACGCTGCATTCACTTGCTGATTGAACCCGACGCTGGTGATTAACACTTCATTCCCAGAAATCTCCGTGACCGCCCGCGTCACGGTCTGCAACCGGTCTCCGGCATGCAAAGTTGGCGGAAGTTTCTGTTGTTCCAGGGCGAACTTCGCCAAAACCAGCTGCAGCAATGCACTCGCGCCCAATGAATCTCCAATCGCCGGTTTGTGAGCATAAACCGGCACCGAGCCAAAGCCAGACGCGAACACGGCTTCTTCGACTCGATCCGCAAAAGTCCCATTTGCGCTGGAAAGAATACCGGCCGGCATACGCCCGTCGCACACCTGAGCGGCGAGCTCTGCCAGCGCCGCCGGAGCCTCTTTCTGTGAAAAAAAGGGTAAACCGGCAGAGGTTCCGACGAGACGGAACGATCCGGAACGGCTTAACACCACTGCCGCGGCGCTTTCGGCTAAGATCGTACCCTGCCTGGGACCAAACACTGGGAACGAAGATTGATTGCTGGCCATGCGCCACGTAGCAAACCCGTCTGCCAAGACCCAATCCGCTTCCTCTACCCCAACCACAACACAAAACGGGAGAGCCGGATCAATGGCCAGAAGTTGGGATGCGAAGTTGAGCGCCGATAGCCCAACCGAAGAATCTCCAACCAAGGTATAGTCTCGGCCATCGATCTTCAGCAGTGCTGCGAGATGGCTGGCAGGAGCATTGAACACCGTCTCCGGGAAAAGGAGCGGACTAGCGACATTCGCCCCTTCCGTTAGCACTTCGTGATAGAAACGGCGCGTATAATCTACTCCGCCACAGGCAATTGCGAAAACAATCGCTCCTCGGCGTGCTTCTTCTGAGGGGATCCCCGCATCCGATAACGCGGCTAGCCCAGCACTAACCCCGAGCAGCGAGATTTCACCCGAACGCCGCAACCGAGGCTGGCGTCCGGCGGCATTAGTAAACTTTACCGGTACCGCACTATAATAATAGGAGCGTTCGCCGAATCCTTTCGGCAACAGCTGACGAACTGCTTCTGTTCCTCGGACTAGTTCATCCCAGGTCTCGTTCGCGGTAGCGCCAATCGGCGTAACCGCTCCGACTCCTTGAACGGAAAATCCAAACTTAGGGTCCAGAGTAGTCACAGATCACATAGCGCGGCAGACCCGCAACCAAAAGGCACAGAAAAATCTCACGCAAAGACGCAAAGGCGCAAAGGTTTAAGACAAAGACGAACAATGGAACCTGTTCCACCGACATTAGGGTCTCCAGCAAACGGCTTAACCACTCTCTTTTCTTTGCGGCTTTGCGCCTTTGCGTGAGATTTTTGTCTTCTTTGTCTGGGATAGCCTGAACGAAGAAATTCACGCTGCCTGCAACACGAGGGTCGCGTTGGCGCCACCGAAGCCAAAAGAGTTTGAGACCACTCGCCGGATCTTGGCTGGCTCTTCCTCATTGCCGACTACTCGAAACGTCCAATCCGGTTCCGGTTGGCGGAAGTTAATATTCGGGGGGATAAACTGATGGAGTATCGCCAACAAACTGAAAACGGCCTCAATCGCTCCGGCGCCGCCTAGAGCATGGCCCATCATCGATTTCGTCGAACTGATGGCAACACCGGGTGTCACTTCCGAAATTGCTTTTCCCTCGGTGGCATCGTTGAAAACCGTGGCGGTTCCATGCGCGTTGACATAATCAACCGATGCCGGCTCGAGCTGGGCGTCCATTAATGCCCTTTCCATCGCCAGTTTCGGGCCGATGCCGGAAGGATCGGGTTGCGTCAGATGATAGTTATCGGTGGAAACACCATAGCCGACGATCTCGCCCAACACGGTCGCCCGGCGCGCGGCGGCAGCTTTTTCAGATTCGAGCGTTAGTAGCGCCGCTCCTTCGCCCAACACCAATCCATTCCGGTCCCGATCAAACGGCCGGATCTTGTCCGGAGTGGCCGCCTGCAGCGAATCGAACCCAGTAAACACAAGTTCGGATAGTGGGTCATAACCTCCGCACATAACCGAGTCGTAAAGGCCGGACCGGACTAATTGGAAGGCATGACCAATCGCATTGGTGCCGGAGGCACAAGCGTTGGAAATTATCTGCGCAGGAATCCGCCAACCGAACTTTGCCTGAACATCCAAAACCGGCTTTTGGGCCATATAGTTCGCCACCGCCTGAGCCGCGCCGGCCCGGCCGGTTGGCTGGAACAACGAACGGTAGAACCTTTCTCCGTTAGACATCCCGCCACTGGAGGTGGCAATCACCATGATTTCTGGAGAAAATTCTCCCGCGGTCCGGACCGCCTCACGCGTTGCCAGCAGCATCATCAAAGAGCTGCGATCCAGCCGCCTGTCCTTTCGGGTCATCGGTTCTTTTAACCATTCATCGGTTACCTGACCTGCAGTGCGGCATCGCGTCTTAGAAACATCGAATGCCGTAACCGGAGAAACACAGTCCTTCCCGTTCCGCAGACTCTTCAGATTCTCGGCATTGTCGCCACCCAAAGGCGACACAATGCCGTACCCGGTGATAAAAACTCGCTGCATTTTGGCGTTGTCAGACATCGGTCGAACCAATTCAAAGTTCTACACCAGAGTGACAACGTCGACAACAAAGGATAGGGCCTCCCGCGCGCTCTCGAGCACAACGGATGGGATCCGTCTTCGCAAAGCGGACTCGACTGAGCTCGCCGAATGTCCTATGGCCCGACAAGCTCTATGGGACTCATGGGACTCATGCCATAGCGCCAATCGGCCCGGTTTCGGCGACCGCCCAGTACTGGGCGCCTTCGCCCCTTTCCGGCCGCTCGCGGCGTTGATCGGGTTGACGCTCTATCTAAATTTTGACTTCTGCGTCCACCTGCCGCTCTGATGGACAGCAGTTCTTGCCGGTTACGCGAATGCCGATTTTTACTGTTGTGTTTGTGCTCACTAGCCGAGCCCAGAAGCCAGCTGAGGCGATGCACACCGGGCGCCTGCCATATTTCTTTAATTTTAATAAATTTGCGTTGACGCCCACATAGTTAATTTCATATACGCCAAAGTTAATCGCGTGGATCACAGACCCGAAGGACGGGTCTGCTTTGGCGCGGGGTAGAGGTAAAGATGTCAAGTTCAGAAATTTGGTCTATCGCTTCAGCGCCCGCAGAGCAGGAGGCACTTCTGGTCTGAAGAAGTATGACTACCCATCAGCTTATGTATGGAGTCTGCGCAGCTTACGGCCTTGGTCTAAAGGCTATTCCCGCCCTAGTCCTTCCGGATCCTATCCCTAGTTCTCACTAGGATATCCGAGGACGCGGACCGGATCAGTTAATATCGACGGTTAACTCGGATCGAAGTTAGCTCGACCCCACGGGCAAGCGTAGCTTTTCCGTCTCGGAAAAGATCGCGCCGAAGGAACAACCTTGTCTCTGGTCGTCCGGACTAAATGCCGGCAACAGAGACCGAGAGGAAGTGTCGTCTTTAGATCAGGCAATTAACTACTAACTCCAGCGTTAGATCTAACCGCTCGGCATCCCCGCCGTTGGTTGGACTAACTACTTTAAGCCAACATTCAATTAAACCAATTTCGTCTAACTAAATCAGTCCTAGTTGCAGGAACTATCTTGCTTGGGTTATCCAATTTTGTTAGACGACTAATCGTCCGGCGACCTGACGCAGCTGGAAACGTTGTTCTAAGTTTCCCGCTCCTTAGTTCTCAGTAACCGGATTTTTTCCTAACTATATGCAAGGTCTACTTAAAACTTCGGGCCGTAGTTATTCAGCCCGTTATATAGAAGGCGCCAGATACCGGCGCCGATTTGGCAGCATGGTGCTGGGCGGACTTGTTTCTGCCTCGCTCCTTTTTACATCTAGCGCGATGTTTGGCGCGATGACAACCATCGAGCTGTGTCCATTAGTTGCGAAATCCACCCTGGTTTCTCAGACGGACACCAGCAAGACCATCAGCGTGGTATTGGCATTACCATCTTCAGACGCAGCAGGTTTGAAGGCCTTTGTCGACCGCGTTTCCACACCGGGCGATCCGCTCTTCCGCCAGTTCATTACTCCGCAGGAGTTTGCGGACAGGTTCGGCGGTAGTGCATCCGATTATCAATTCCTGAAGGATTGGGCGGCTTCTAACAACCTGACCGTTTCGCAGGAATCAGTCGGTCGCACGACTCTGACTGTACGCGGCAGCGTGGCAGTGCTGAACCGGCTCTTCAAGACACAAGTCAATAACTATATCACCAGCGACGGGGTAACCTTTTATTCGGCTGGTATAGCACCGACAGTCCCAGCTGAGATCGGTTCGAAGCTGGTGGCGGTTATCGGGCTGACCTCGGGTAAACCGAATGCGGCCTTGACTAAAGTCGGCAAGACGCTCGGCGAACATCCGGCACCAAACTCTGCTCTTAAGCCGGCAGGCAGAACAGAGGCCTTAGGAACCGGCCCCGGTGGAACGTATGGTCCACAAGACCTACAAACCGCTTACTCGATCCCAAACTGGGGCAGCTTGGAGAAGGGTCAAACCCTAGCCATCTTCGAGCAAGGCTATTACAACCCGGCCGACGTCAGTTTCTACGAAACCTATTTCAAGACCGGCTCGTCCGTGAAACAGGTTCCGATTTCGGTTAACCATTCGCCGGTAGTGATAGAGCCGCCGATCGAGGTAGAGGCCTGTCTCGATGTTGACATGCTCATCGCGATGAACCCGAAGGTAGCTAAAGTTTTGGTATACATCGACGATTACCAGTGGGACCCGTTCGATGTTGCTATTACCGATGCCTTCACTCGGATCGCGAGTGACGCTCAAGCGAGCGTAGTGAGCGCTTCCTATGGAGAAGATGAAGGCTTCTTCATTGCGAATGGTACGGAAGTGGCCTTGGACACGGCTCTACAACAGTGCGCGGCCCAAGGTATTACTGTGCTGGCCAGCTCGGGCGACAACGGCGCTTTCGGTAATGGTTACAACTTCCCTTACAACGTCTCTAACCCGGCTACCGATCCGTATATTACGGGCGTTGGCGGTACCAGTTTGCTAACCACTGTCGGCGAACAATACGAGCTTGAGCAGGCCTGGAACGAATTCCCGTACTACGGAGCAACCGGCGGCGGTATCAGCACCTACTGGGCGCAACCAGCCTAGCAAAACATTCCCTACACCGGCTACACCGCCGGAAACGGGGGATCTGCTACTATGCGGAACGTACCGGATGTGGCAGCCGATGCGGCTGTGACCACCGGAGTTGCGGTCTACGTCAGCAGTCAAGGTGGCTGGCTACAAGTCGGTGGCACCAGCGTTGCCAGCCCGATCTGGGCAGGTTACCTGAGTAACATCAATGCCGCGCTGCACTGGACCGGTCTGGGTAACCTCGGGTTCTTTAATCCGGTCTTATACTCAGTTGGAAAAACAATTGGCGCTACTCCGTCCGACTACATGTATGACATTGTGAACGGTAGTAACGGCTACATTCCATTCGGTGGCCCCGGTTACTATAACGGGTTTGGCTATAGCAACACCACCGGCAATGGTTCGATATGGGGTAGCGGATTTGGCTTACAGCTTCTGCTCTCCGGGCAACAGCCGGGAACCGCTCCTGGGCCACTGGTCGTCGGGCTTAAGTCGCCTGCGACATCGACCAGCGCAACCGTTAAATGGACCGCCTCCAGCGGCGCGGTGGGCTATGCGATCGGCCTATATCATGCCGGCGCTTTGTTCAACATTGTGCAGGGCTTCGTTAAAAAACCGCCGACAACCAGCCTTACGTTCACAAACCTGATCCCCAATACGACCTATAACGTCTTTATCTGGGGCTTCAATGCCAGCGGTGGGTCGGCAAACCCGGGAACCGCGAGCTTCACGACCGCCCAGTAAACCGGTCATGGATCAACAGCAGTTCTGAGTCGTTTTAATAAACCGACTAAGAAACATAAGTCCGGCAACCTCGAGTTTCTTCGGGGTTGCCGGCTTTTTTTCGCCTTCGCGGAAAGGACCTGATTCGTCCAATCGCTTCGCGAAGCGTGCCACCTCTCGCCGTATCGCCGTATCGCCCTTCGCCCATTCGCCTTTGACTGCGTTGACGCCATTGCTTACGCTGGGTAATGGCATCCAGCCCAAGCGAATCGCCTCGGTATCCGGTCCAGCGTTTTTGCTGGATGATGGCGAATGCTGCTCGCTGGAAATGCCCGACTTGCGGACGCCGGCCGATTTTTGTTCCGTGGTATAAGGTTAGAACTCTTCAGGATTGGTTCATGCCTTTAGACGGCTGTCCAGATTGCGGCTATCCATACGAACGCGAACCCGGTTATTTCCTTCTCTCAATCTTCGCGATCAATTACGGCGGCGGCGCATTGATCGGAGTAACTCTCTATTTAATTTTCGATTTCTGGGTCAGGTTTCCCATCTGGCTGACCTTAGTGCTGGCGATTACACCCATACCGATTTTCAATCTTTGGTTTGCCCGCCACTCCAAAGCCTTATTTATCGCCTTCGATCTATTTCTAGATCCGCATCACCGCGATGATGGTGATGGGGACGAGCGGGCCAAAACACCAAGCCCCAAACGGCCTCGACTGGATCCGGTTAATCGTTGATCGCCCCACTAGTCGAAAGAGCTCAACTGCTCGTCTGCCGCGATCTATCAAGGCCGCGCCGCAAGCTATTCTAAGCGCCTTAACCTCGAAAACCCATCATGGGGTACTTGTTACCGCGGTGGCCAACGTGGGTGGCACTAACGAGGAGGGGACAACGCATGGTTCCGACCGTACGGCCTCGCAAGCGAGGCAGCGCTCCAGTTGCGGCAAAAAAGATTCAATGCGATAGGCTGCGCATGCAGTCGCTTTTGGCTATTTTACAGCTCGCCGCGGTTGAAGTGAACGCTTGGAAGATCATTGGTTGGAGCGGCAATTTGATCTTCGGGCTTCGATTTGTTTGGCAATGGATCGCTTCAGAGAGAGCCAAAAAAAGCATAATCCCGCCAGGGTTTTGGGAAATCAGTTTGTTGGGTAGCATTATTTACACGAGTTATTTTATCTTTTATCGTCATGATTCGGTAGGGATCATTTCCAACCTTTTGCCGCTACCGCTGTATGCACGGAACGTATTCTTGCACTGGCGCCACGCACGCAATCAGAAGGCAGAAGAATCGGCCAAGGAAACCGATTCTGTGGTGGATTAAGGAATGCGAATGGAAGCCAACCGCGAATCGACACGAATGACAGAAGCTCAAGCGCGAATGGCACAGATTAGATTGGTTTTATCAGTATTTTTGTACAGCGATCGGGGTGTGCTCGCCCGAGCGCCACACATTACAAATTTGCGTGGCAGCAGGCTTGCGTTCGCTTAAATTCTTTATTCGCGTTAATCCGCGTCCATTCGCGGTTTAGGAAGTTTTTCTATGATTTATCTCGATAACAACGCAACCACGGCAATCGATCCGCAGGTGCTGGATGCGATGCTGCCGTACTTGAAGGAACAATACGGCAATCCATCCAGTGCTTATTCGTTTGGGAAAAAAGTGGCCCGCGCGGTCGAACAGGCTAGGGAACAAGTCGCTGCATTGTTACATTGCGACCCCGCTGAGATTGTTTTCACCAGCTGCGGCACCGAGTCGGATAATACGGCGGTCCAGTCCACGCTTTGGATCGATCGAGACCGGAAACACATTATCACCAGTAAGGTCGAGCACAGCGCTATCCTTAGACAAGCGGAGGCATTGGCTCGGCGCGGATACGAGATCACTTGGATCGAAGTGGATGAACGAGGCCTGCCGGATCTCACCGCCTTGGAAGGGGCGATTCGACCTGACACCGCCATTGTTTCTTTGATGTGGGCGAACAACGAGACCGGCGTGCTTTTCCCGATTGAAGAAATCGCGGCTATTTGCCAGCGCAAACAGACAATTTTCCATACCGACGCCGTGCAGGCGGTCGGGAAAGTGCCGATCGATCTGCGAGCCGGCAATATTCAATTTCTAGCGTTATCGGGACACAAACTGCATGCCCCGAAAGGAGTCGGGGCGTTGTATGTGAACCGGCGCACCCGATTCAATCCCTTTTTGATCGGAGGCAGCCAAGAGGAAAAACGTCGCGGCGGCACCGAGAATACCGCTTCTATTGTCGCTTTGGGTAAAGCGGCTGAACTTGCCTTGGAACATCTCACCGAAGAGGACACGCGAGTGAGGGATTTGCGGGACCGATTTGAGCAAGAGGTTCTGAAGCGGGTCTCCGGCGTCCGTATCAATGGGGATACAGAGCACCGGTTGCCTAACACCGCGAGTCTAGCGATCGAAGGAGCTAACTCAGAGGGCTTACTGATGCTGCTCGATCAGAAAGGGGTTTGCTGTTCGGCGGGATCAGCTTGTACCGCGGGATCATTGGAGCCGTCTCATGTCCTCAAGGCGATGGGTTTCTCGACAGAGCGCGCTCAGGCTAGCCTTCGGTTTTCGTTTGGACGGTTCAATACCGCAGAGGAAGTATCCTCCGCAGTCGGCATCCTAGCGACGGCGGTGGATAGGCTTCGGTCGGCGAATCGGGGCGTGCTGGCAGCGTAGCAGCCGGTAGGGACAAGCTGCGGCTCGTCCGGTGGGTGCGGTAAGACAGGGCACCAACGGTGCCGACCCCTTCGGCCTCGCAAGCGAGGCAGCGCTCCACGGGTGCGGCCCCGGCTGCGTTCACCGGCTGTTTTTTATCTTACTCGTGTCCATTCGCGGTCCATCCTTACACGACGAACAGATCCATAAATTCGTCCACCGGCGTGTCCAGTAGCCGCGGTGAATCCGCGAAAAGAGAAAGGATGCGGCCTGAGTTTTTTTCAGAGATTTTGCTTCGCAGACTTTTCTCAAACTTCTCAAACAAAAGTGGTTCACCCTCTTTTCTCCGGCGAGGATGACCGATCGGATACTCCACCACGACTTTTTCGGTCGCAGAACCGTCTCGGAAGAAAACCTGAACCGAGTTCCCGATCGAGCGTTTGTCCGGGTCCAGATAGTCTTTGCTGAAGTCAGGGTTCTCGATGACTTCCATCTTTTGGCGCAGAACATCGATCCGCGGATCGGCTGCAGCAGCGTCTTCGTAGTCTTCTGCTGTCAGCTGTCCCCGAATCAGCGGAACCGCGACCATATATTGGATGCAGTGATCGCGATCGGCCGGGTTGTTTAAGGGACCCGTCTTATCAATAATGCGTTTACCGGATTCTTGGGTTTCAATGACCACTTTGGAAATCTCATCTAGACGGTCCTTGGCCTGAACGAACAGTGGTAAAGCCGCTTCTACAGCAGTTTGAGCGTGGAATTCTGCCGGGAAGGAGATCTTGAATAGAACGTGACGGATGACATAAGAACCAAGAGGCTGGGCTAGTTGGATCGGGTTACCGCCGAATAGAACATCTTGAAATCCCCAGCGAGGCGCGGTTAAAGCGCTCGGGTATCCCATCTCGCCGCGAAGCGCTTGCAGGCCATGGAAAACGGCGCGCGAGGTGGCATCGCCTGCCGCCCAGCTTTTCCGAGAACCGGTGTTAGGTGCGTGGCGATAGGTGCGAAGCGCGCCGCCGTCAATGAAAGCGTTCGAGATAGCATTTACGATTTCGCCCCGAGAACCGCCGAGCATCCTCGTAATTACCGCAGTGGACGCAACCCGGACCAAGAGTACATGGTCGAGACCGACTCGGTTGAAACTGTGCGAAAGCGCCAGCACACCCTGAATCTCGTAGGCCTGGACTGCCGCTTTTAGCACGTCGCGGATTGTTAATCGATGAGGCTTGGCCGTTCCTGACCTGCTTAGATAATCAGAGACGGCCAGGATTCCGCCGAAGTTATCGGACGGATGCCCCCATTCCACGGCCAGCCAAGTGTCATTGAAATCGAGCCACCGGATCATAGCCCCGAGATTGAACGCCGCCCGAACCGGATCGAGCTCGTAAGCGGTCCCCGGCACGCGCGCGCCGCGGGACAAAACCGCTCCGGGAACAACCGGCCCCAACAATTTGGTGCACGCCGGATAGGAAAGAGCCTGTAACGCGCACCCGAGACTGTCCATGAGACAGAGTCGAGCCACCGATTCGGCTTCGGGGTCGACCGGCGACTCGCTCAAAACATAATCCGCGATTTCTTGGAGCAGAGTATCCTCAGGGGGGCGATTCGAAGACGGATTCATCGCAGGAAATATCCGCAGATTAAACAGGTCCGAAAGTGTTCATGGTTAGACTTGGGCGGAATTCGCCGGTCTCGATGAGCGATTCAGAGGTAAATATCCGCAGATTACACAGATTACGCAGATTTCGGCTTTGCGGACTTATGACGCCACGCGGCTAAATCCAACCGATACTCAAAAACCGAGTGGCTTAGCTCTTTGGCACCGTACAACCGAAAACCCGAATCTGCGTAATCTGTGTAATCTGCGGATTTTAACTCTGTGGCTTCTATCTCTTCTCGATCGGAACGAAGGGCCGAGGCTCGGGGCCGACGTAGTCGGCATTAGGGCGAATCAGTTTGTTATTCGCGCGCTGCTCCTGAATATGCGCGGACCATCCCGCGGTTCGGGCCATTACAAAGAGCGGGGTGAAATGAGCGGTTGGGATATCGAGAAAATGATAGACAGTCGCACTGAAAAAATCCGCGTTGGCAAAAAGGTTCTTCTCTTCTTTCATCACGGCCTCGATCTCCTCCGAAACTTCGAAAAGGTAGCCGTCCGGCGCTGATTTCGACAAGCGTTGGGACCAGCTTTTGTTGATCGCATTGCGGGGATCGCTGTACCTGTAGACGGCATGGCCGAAGCCCATGATTTTCTGTTTA
>Ga0213878_10000827_pt1 | contig 11137 bp, 15 predicted proteins | sample VelepicoBEBS_R02_FD_161053 | JGI IMG/M metagenome (GOLD analysis project Ga0213878, IMG submission 161053) | Vellozia epidendroides bulk soil microbial communities from rupestrian grasslands, the National Park of Serra do Cipo, Brazil - BS_R02 | ecosystem: Environmental > Terrestrial > Soil >... | reverse complement strand
GCTGGCGGCTTGATCAACATGAGCTATGGCTTGGACAACACGATTCACAATACCCAGTGGGTTACCGCCCATTTTCATCTGATCTATGGCGGCGCGATCGTAATCATGTATTTTGCCATTGCGTACGAGTTATGGCCAAAGCTGACCGGGCGGCATCTCTACTCGGTGCGACTCGCTCGCTGGCAGCTTTGGCTCTGGTTCATCGGCCTGATGGTGACTACCATTCCATGGCATATCGTCGGCTTGATGGGGCAGCCAAGGCGAATGGCCTTTTTCGATTACCACAATCCGGCGATCGCTCCCCAGGCACCCTTTGTGGCTGTCTCGGTCCTGGGCGCATTCATTATTGTTCTCTCGTCGGTCCTCTTGATTGTTAACCTTTTCGCCACGCACTTTCAGCCGAAAGAAGAGTTGGAGAGCCGCGTGCGATTTGCACTGGCAGTCAATCCACCATTCCGTGTGCCAAGGGTCCTGAATGGTTTCGCCGTGTGGAACGCGCTGCTTTTGGTACTCATGATAGTGAATTACGGAATACCTCTGACTCAGGTTATATCATTAAAGCAAAGTCATCGGACGGCACCTTTCGCGGTAGGTGAAACCAGTTTCAAAGAGCAATAGATCATGGCACGCAGGCACGGTCCCTTTGCAACCTTTAGCCCATGGGTATTAGGAGGTATCTGTCTGATCGTCACTTTTTGGATAGTTTCCCTCCTGATCGGATTTCTTTGGTACCCGGCGGTAGGGAGTGGAGGAAAACCGGGTGGCTTTCTCCAGCTAATCTGTGGCGGGCTGGGCATCGTTGACAATCGTGCTTACGCTGCACAAGCCGCGCCATCACCAGTCGTCTCGAGTGACTTGGCCTGGACCGATGCCACCTGGAAGAAGATTCGGACCGGGGACCCGACACGCGGCGCGACTGTCGCCGCCAGCTGTACGACGTGCCACGGCCTACAAGGGATCAGTACAGCTGACTACGTTCCTAACCTGGCGGGATTACCTCAGGAAGTTATCTACAAACAGTTGGTGGATTATCGGACAGGCAAACGCAACTATGTAGTTATGAACGCCGTCGCGACCGGCCTTACGGATCAGGACATGGCGGACGTAGCAGCCTATTACTCGAGTTGTGCGCGAAGCAACCTGGTCCCTGGCCAAAGCAGCGGCCCCTCAGGTGACAGCATCGCTCGCCTGGTCACGGATGGTGACCCGATGCGCAACGTGGTGGCGTGCGCAGCTTGTCACGGACCGGAAGGACGGAAGATCGGGGCGCCGCCTCTGGTCGGCCAGCCTGTGGAGTATCTTTCAAACCAGCTCGTCGCCTTCTCTCAAGGTACTCGCAGTAACGACATAAATCGTCAGATGAGATTGATTGCCAGTCGACTGACGCCACAAGAGGTCGCGGGATTAACAGAGTATTTTGGCAGTAAGGAACCCAAAATTGCAGGTAGATAGCGACGAGTATGAAAACCTTAGTGTCCAGAGAGAAAAGAGTTTCGGAGGGTCCTCACCCTCACTGGCGACACGTTGCCTTGACAGTGATGGCCCTGAGTGCTGCAGTCCTTGCTTCCATCCTTTGGCACAACGGAAAAACACACGCGTTCGACTTTTTCGGCCACTCGATCACCCCTGCAAAAAGCGCATATGATTTTCGTTTGATCAATCAAGAGGGTGGGGAGACGCGGCTAAGAGATTGGCGAGGACACGTGGTGCTTCTCTGTTTCGGGTTCACTCATTGCCCGAATATCTGTCCGACCACCCTGACGAATTTGGTCGACGTTTTGCGGGCGTTGCCAGCGTCAGAGCGGCAGCGAGTGCGAACTGCCTTCATCAGTGTCGATCCGCAGAGGGATACGCCCGAGAAACTGAAAAATTACCTTTCCTATTTTGATCCCTCTCTTGTTGGCTTGAGCGGGTCGAAAGACGAAATCGATCGCGCTACGGGCGCTTTTGGAGCGTCCTATGCCTTTATTCATAACCCGGGTGACGCTCCGGAAAACTACAATGTTATGCACTCGGCCAATGTATACTTGATCAATCCAAAAGGAGAATGGGAACTGATCTACGATTTCCAGCAACTGCAGGAGCCGGCAAAGGTTGCGGCGGATATCGAGAACATTTTACACAGGTGAAGGTTAACGAATGACCATTAAAAAATGAAGATCCTCATCTACGCGCTGTTAAGCGGCCCTCTCGTCCTCCCTGCTTTATGTGATCCTGCGATCGCAGACCGATCCACGATTACGACCGAGGGAGCCAAGCAACTGATTGCAAAAGCCGAAGCGAAAGCCCGCTCGCTCGGTCGCGCCGTAAACATCGCGGTGGTTGACAATGGCGGTAATCTACTGGCCTTTGAACGAATGGATGGCGCCTTTCTGGCGGGCGTCGATCTCTGCCAGGGCAAAGCGCGGAGCGCCCTTCGATTTGGTGAACCAACCGCCAAGATTGAAGCGACTATCCACGATGGGCGCTACGCGTTGATGACCGCGGGCGCGGTCGAGATGCAGGGTGGCATCCCGCTTTTGCACGGGGACAGTATCATCGGGGCAATCGGGGTCAGCGGTGCTGATTCGTCGACCGACGTGCCCATTGCGGAGGCCGCGGTGAAGGATTTCGAGTAGCTAAAAGTAGCATAGGCTTCCAGCCTGTCGTTCCTCGCGGGGCTAGCCTCAATACTGTTCACTTAAGGACTTGCAATCGCTTTTTTGTTTTGGCAGCCTGAGGTTGTGGCCAGAACGAAGGCGGGGCTTGGACCAGGAATTCGACTGACGGATTTCATCAGTCTGGGAGTGCTTGGTCGCTTTATTCCTGTGGAGCTGGTTAGATCGGTTCTTGCGCGACTGGGCCGCCAGAGCATTCGGCAGCGGGATCTGCCGGCTGAGGCGCTGGTGTACTATATTGTCGCGCTGGGTTTTTACGCCGGGGTAAGCTGCGACGAGGTCTTGCGCTGTCTGAGCGAAGGCATCGAGTGGGTCATGGGGCAAGGAGCGCGAATACGGCTGGCGGGAAAGTCGGCCATCTCCCAGGGCAGGCGCAGATTAGGCTCTTCGGTGATGGAAGAACTCTTCCAGCTTGTAGCGCGGCCCTTGGCAATAGCTGATAGCCAAGAACCGACGCTGGGCGCCTGGTACCGGCAGTGGCAAGTGGTCAGTTTGGATGGAACCACTCTGGAGGTAGCCGATACGGAAGCTAATCGGCTCTATTTTGGTCGACCCGGTGCCTCACGCGGCCGAAGTGCTTTCCCGCAATTGCGCGCCGTCGGTTTAGTGGAAAGCGGCACTCACAGCATCTTTGGAGCTCAGGCTGGACCCTATGACCAGGGAGAGCTCACCTTGGCCAGGACTTTGACGAGGCTATTGAAGGGCGGGATGCTTTGCCTAGCCGATAGGAACTTTCTAGGTTACGAGTTTTGGCAACAAGCGCGCAGCACGGGAGCCGATTTACTGTGGCGAGCCAAGAAAAGTAGCCGTTTCGACGTATTGGAATCTTTTGAAGACGGCTCCTACCGAAGCTATCTATTCTCTCATCCGGAGTTGCGTCGCCGTCACAAAGCGGGTCAAGAAGTCCGCGTGATCGACTACGAGCTTAAGGGCGTTGAGTCAGAGGAACCCTTCTATCGAGTGGTCACCTCGATTTTGGACCCTCGACAAGCGCCGGCCGAGGAATTGGCAACCGTCTACAGCCAGCGCTGGGAGTTGGAAAATGCTCTGGATGAACTCAAAACCCATCTCCGCGGTCCCCGAGTGGCGTTGCGCAGCAAAACGCCCCAACTTGTATTCCAAGAGTTCTACGGTCTATTGCTAGCTCATTTTTGTGTGCGCAGTCTGATGCACGAAGCGGCCCACAAAGCCCGCGAGGATCCCGACCGGCTCTCCTTCACCCACTGCGTCCAGGTCATTCGACGTAAGCTGCCCATTAGTGGTTCTTTTTCCCCCTCCGGCTCGGCCGATCTGCCTTCAGCCTCTTCTGACTGAAGCGCTCCAAAAGCGCGTCGTCAGCAGCCGTGGCCGCCATCAACCCCGCGGCGTCAAACGCAAGATGTCCAGCTATCCCTTGCGCCCTCGGGGAACTTCCAAGGTCGCCTCGCAAATGAGAAATATCACTGTTGAAGTCCTTAAGTGAACAGTATTGAGGCTAGGCGCGTGATTTTTGCAGGCTAGTCGTCGTTATTTTGGTCCGATTGAAGAGCGCTTCTTTTTTCTGGTGTTTTAGCGGCAGACCAGGCGCTTCGGGCGAAATGGACGACAAAAGGGGTCGCGAATGCGCCCCACCAGAGTTTATCTCCAAGAACTGGAGTCCACAATGTGATCGCTAACGAAATGGCGAGGATCAAGAGGGGGAAAATTGGCCCGATTATTTCGATCACGACTGGATGCGTCAAGGCGCTACGTTCGAAGAGCTTGTTACGGTGGGAATAAACCCACATCAGCAGTCCGCAGAGCGCGATCAACGTCAGATCCGCTCCCATGATGATTACTGTTTCCTTGGTTTCGATTCGGATCCAGAGGCTGGTCGAGATCGGTAATAGGACGATCCAAAAGAGCTGAAGAAGCACGAGGTAAATCAAGGCCGGAGTCGCCTGAGCGAGCGACCGGAGCAGGCGAACATGCCCAACCCAAAACATTGCCGTTATCGCAAAGCTAAGTACGAGTCCATAAGACTCACCAAACATCCGGGTAAGTTCTCCTGGAAGTTTCGCCCGATCTACGCCTTGCTCAGGAACTCGGACGTTAAAAGCAAGCAGCGTCATAGCAACCGCGAAGACACAGTCACTTAGCGAGGCGAGCCTCTGCAATTCGGCGGACTTGGTCATCCGGAAAAACGATGCAGTATCTTCAAATGTATCGCCAACGATACATTTGACTTGTGTTAACACCAAGGCCGCGAAGTGATACCTTTCTGATCGATGAAGATCCACCTGGTCGACGGCACCTACGAGCTGTTTCGCCATTTCTTCGCGGTGCCGGCCGCAATGGATGCGAACGGGCAGGACGTCGGCGCCGTGCGCGGCGTGCTCGGAACGGTTCTGTCGATGATCGAACGCGGCGCGACCCACATCGGGGTCGCAACCGACCATGTCGTGGAGTCTTTTCGCAACGACCTGTATGTCGGCTACAAAACGAGCGAAGGCGTACCGCCGCCGTTGCTGGCGCAATTTCCGATCCTCGAGACCGCGCTTCTTTCGTTGGGCGTGGTCGTCTGGCCGATGGTCGAGTTCGAGGCGGATGACGCCCTCGCCTCGGCCGCCGCCAAGGCCGCGGGTGAACCCGCGGTCGACCAAGTCGTGATCTGCACACCCGACAAGGATCTCGGGCAGTGCATTGTGGGCACGCGCGTCGTGCAGCTGGATCGCCGCCGCGGCGTCGTCCGCGATGAGGCCGGCGTCGTCGAGAAATTCGGCGTCGTGCCGAAGTCGATTGCGGACTACCTGGCCTTGGTCGGCGACAGCGCCGACGGCTATCCGGGCGTGTCTGGATGGGGCCCGAAAGCCGCGGCGCTCACGTTGTCGCGGTATGCTCACCTGGAGGCCATCCCTAAGGACTGGCAGGCGTGGCATCCGTCAATCCGGAAAGCGCGCACACTGGCTGCGACGCTGTTCGACGCCTGGAACGACGTCCTGCTGTATCGCACACTGGCGACACTGCGGTTGGATGTGCCGACCTTCGAGACGGTCGACGCGCTCCGCTGGAGAGGCCCGTGTAGTGACTTCGAGGACTGCTGCCGCCGTCTTCAGTCCCCGGACCTCTTCGCCCGCACGATATCACGTTTGGGTAACGTTCCCTCATCGACCATCGAATGAACGGCTCGATCAATAAGCTTGGCAAACCACACCAGAGCGGAGAGATTCTCGCTGCTTCACCTATGGCCCGTATCATTCATTCGCCCACTCGAATTCAAGCTGAAGGTCAACCACCCAAGATCATTGAAGAGTTTTTTGGTCGCGTGAACTCCGGCACTTCCGCGTTAAGTATCGCTCGAATGGTCAGCCCTTCTGGTTGGTCGAGCCGGCACAGACTCCTTCGTTTGATGAGTTTACGGTTGTCCTCCGCGGACAACTCCAAGTCGAGAGACGTGACGCTGTGCATCAAGTATCGGCGGGCCAGGCAATCTGGGTCGGTTCTGGCGAGTGGATTCGTTACAGCACTCCTGGTCCAGAAGGTGCCGAATATATAGCGGTATGCCTGCCTGCTTTCTCACCCGAGACCGTGCATCGCGACGAGCATTAAGTGATCTGAAGCGGAGGTCGAGAAAGGCACGGTCGGGACAGACCATGACGAAGATGCGCTTGTAGCTCCGGCAGATAGCAAGCGGCCTCAGCCTTGAGAGCGCTCTGCCCGCAGTGAAAAGCCGAGTGGGAACCATGGTTTCTCCGGCCAGCGATACATGCCGTCGGCGTCTTTAACTAGTTGCTCAAACATTCGCCACGGCACCGAGTCATGCTCGTGCAACCACTTCAGGGTAAGCCCAACATCCAATAAACTCGTGACAATTTCGCCAAGAGGATGGAGCCATTCGTAGGTCGTCGCGTTCTCCAAGCGCGCCGAATCGTCCGCATAGTCACGCGGATCGTCGAAGCGAAGCGGTTGACCCACAAAATAGGGAGTGCAGTAACCAGGCATACCGTCCGGCATTCGCTTTTCGTCATCGAACACGTGTGCGCACGGATGCCCTTCCGCCAAATAGAGTTCACCGCCGGGATTGAGAAAATGCGCGACAATCGCTGCCCAGCGACGGACGTCAGGCAGCCAGTTAATCGCACCCCAATTTACGAATACCAGGTCAAAGGATTCAGACACCGCTCGAGGTGCGTCGTACAGATCCGCCTCGATGAACCGCGCTCGGTCGGTGACATCCAGCTCTGCTGCCAGAGCCCGAGCTGCGGTGATTGCCGGCGCAGAGAAATCGACCCCGACGACGGTGGCACCGCGCTGCGCCAGAGTCAGTGTATCACGACCAAAATGGCATTGGAGATGGAGAACTCGGAGCCCATTCACGGAGCCGATCTCTGCCTCCTCGATTGGAGTTAATTTGCCACGACCGCTGCGGAGCGAACCCAAATCGTAAGATTTGGCAGCCAGGTGAATTTTGACCCGCTCATCCCAATTCGCTCGATTGTATGCTCGCCAGTTTGTTTCGTTCATTGCGCTAACGCCAAATTCTAACAATACCGCTCCTGTGACTATACTTGATTTTGCTTCGCCCTCGGCGTTCGAATGGAACGACCCGGCGGATTGTTGATCATCAGTCGCCGAATTCGCGCCAGTAGAAAGAAGCCGCGGAGAACTGCGGGCGATCAGAGCGGAGTGTGTGCGCCTTGCGAGGTTGGCCGGCGATGAGAATCTGATTACCGAAGGCCGAGTAAACCGCCCGAATTCGGCCGGCTCTCTTAATGCGGGTTGGCCGGTTTCCGGGCCGATCAGTGTTCACCGGTTTCGGGATTCTTCAGGGTCAAGCCGTAAGGTATTTCAGGGACGAGAATTTCGAGGTGTTCTTTAATATCTCTGATCAAACTCCGGAGTTCTTCAAACGGTGTACTGGGAGGAAGGATTTGTGGACTGTTCAGAGGTTCAATCAGTTTGGCGCGTTCCCGGCGTTCCCAAACAAACGTCTCGCGGTTCAGTCTAAGGGCTTTGACGTGATATTTTCCGGCCTCAGTTTTGCCGAATAATTCGTGCGTGATCGGATCTTCAAAAATGTGCAACCCATAATCCCATTCCTCGCATGGGTTAAGGAACCCGGGCCCCGGTTTTGCGTTCCGCCGCGGTGGGCCAGTAATCCCGTTTCGCATTGTTACAAAGCCGAGTACTCCACATGAGGTTTCGATATTGATGGCGCCGGGTTTTGCCAAGCGTCGGATTAAAGTGATCGACTTCCATGCATTCAAGTCCGGCGTGAAGTGTGTGCCGGAGAGAATAGGCGCACCGGTCTTCAAAATCTCTTCTCAGCGGATGCATGGCCCGTTTCCGATAATTGCGCCCATTCAGTTTGCCCTTGGGTGGTGCACCCCGAGAAATTCGTGATGGGCTCTGGTCGGGAACCGTTTTCAACGCCTTAGTCCGGCTGAAGCATGTAAGAGCGAATTATATAGATCCGCATAAAGGCGGCGCATGCGGAATTCTTCAATTATCTCTTTCGAAGTACGGGGATCTTCAAAGCGGTTTCGGGCCAATTCGAGCTCACTAAATTCCTTTTGTTCTGCATCCGAAAGGACCGCAGAAGCAAACTTGACCAGAAGTTTTCGGTACCGATTTTTTTCCGTCTTGGTCCAACGCTCAATCCCCGCCGCGCGAATGGGCAATTGTGCCGAACTGCTCCGGGCCGAATCCGAGATTTCGATTTTTTCAACGCCGCTTGTTACCGTTTCGGCATTCATATTTGAAATGTCTGATCGCACCCAGGCGAATTCGGTCTGACCGGTGCTCCCGGCCAGTTGAGATAATACCATCGCAGAGGCGGTAATGGGACCGAGCTCAATCTTTTTCATAAAGGGTCAAAATCCATTTTACGTGCAGGTTGGTACTTGAACGCAAGAAAACGAGCGGCTCTGCGCTGACTCGTTTTTTGGGGTCTTTCGATGCTTCGAGTGCTTCCCGGAGCGCAAAACCATGCATGGAAATTTCCCCAACGTCACCTGAGCGGGCCACATTAATAATATCGGCGGCCTCGACAGCCCCTTGAACGAACCGTGGCACAGTAGGAATTTTAAAATCACTTCCGAGAACTTCCAGGCCAACTTCGTCCACATACTTCAAAAAAGTTTCCTTACCCGCATCAACCAAAAGCTTGGGAAGAAGAACGGTGAGGCAATCAAGGCACTCTCCCCACCTGACGAAAGCGAACCTTGCCACCAGAAACCCGGGTTCACTCTCGCGATCGAAATCAAAGGTGTTGAAATACATTCGGCGCCTTACGCCGGTCCAGAGTAGCGTCGGAGTTACGCTATGGGGTTTCGTTGCCTGTTCGGGGTTATTCAAGGTGCCCCATGGGTTTCATTGTGCCGCGAATTGTTTCCGAAACCGATTGCCCACCGGGGCAAATGCCGGTGTCTTCTTCGTTGCCGGCCAGGCCCGCGGCGATCATTTGGCGTACGTAAGCCTTGGGCGATTTAAACCCCATCAATTTGGCCTGGCGTTTAATGGCCTGGGTAGTGTGCGCATCGGCCGACCAGGTCAGCTTCATTTTCACCTGGGATTCAGTGATCGGGTCGGGCAAGGGGAGAACGGGAGCGGGTTTCATTGGACCGGCAATTCTCAACTTAGTGCGCTTTGAGGTGCAACCCAAAAGTGTCCGGCGTTATCCGCATTTGTCCGGTCGAAACCCCAAGTAAAACCTCAAAAACTGGATAACAACTAGTTAACGGCATTTTATAGCCGTCTATTTTAGGCAGGTCCAATCGCCATCCAATCGGCTCTAGGACTTGTTTTGCACCCGGCAGGGCTCGAACCTGCAACCCTATGATCCGAAGTCATATACTCTATCCAATTGAGCTACGGGTGCGCTTTTTAGGCCTGTGGACCGTGTGAAGAATGCCACGGTCGCAGGGAATCGCAAGTGGGTGTTGGCGTATCGGTGTGCAGGTTTCGCACAAAGCTTACAGAGCACATAAATGTTACAGGGGATCTAACGGTTGTGCCGAACTAGGCGATGCCCGACGCATCTTACTATTTATCCTCCGTTAACCTTCGTGTCCTTTGTATGGGTCTTGTCTCGCTCCGTTTTCACGCCGATACGCCGATACGCCGACACGTTCCCCCTTCCCAGGCTTCCCTTTTGTCGTTCGCATGATATAGTCCGCCTCCGATTTCAATTCACTTCTTATGCCTTACCAGAAGTTGTTCGTTGTCGTTGGGATTATCGGGGTTACAACCTGCCTTCAAGCCCAACAGCCACCCGCTCTTGTTTCATCCGCTCCGCAACCGGCGACCACGCCGTTCATTGCGGATCCAACTCAGGCGGAAGTTCCGCGCTCCAGGGCCAAGCCCACCGCGACGCCGGACCTGAGTTTTCCAGCCAATCCGATCGCTCCACCGGTCCAGCAACCAGCGGAAGCTGCACCGGCCAATGAACCCGGGGTGGCTCGCGCCGAACCCGTGTCCGAGCGGGAGGTGATCACCCGGTTACAGATCTTTTTAGATCAACGATCGTTCGGGCCCGGAAAAATCGACGGGAAATGGGGCGAATTCGTCGCGAAAGCCCTCCAGCGCTACCAGCGAGCGAACGGCCAGGATGCCACCGGACAGATCGATGCGGCTTTGCAACAACAGCTGCAGAAAATATTTCCGATCTATACGACTTACCAGTTGACCGAAGAAGATTTCAGCCGGGTCGGAAACATTCCGTATAAACCGGCTGAGGAAGCCAAAGTGAAGGCCATGCTTTACCGCTCAATGACCGAATTCATCGCAGAGCGTTATCATTCAGGCGAAAATTTTATAACCAAGCTGAACAAGGATAAAAATCTGGATGCACTGAAACCGGGTGACATTGTGCGTGTACCGAATGTCCCGCCGTTCCAGATCGAATCTTTGAAAGAAGTCGGAAGCCTTCCAGTTAAACCGGAATTCGCGAAGCGGCTAATCAAAGTCGATACGCGTTACCGGATGCTCGACATTGTTGAGGGAGATAAATTGATCGGATCGTATCCGATCACGCCCGGATCGCAGAAATTGCCAGCCCCGATTGGTACCTGGAAGATTGTCGGGATTGCCACGATGCCCTGGTTTCGCTGGGACGAGGCAATGTTGAATCATGGCGAGCGGAGCGAAAATTTTTATAACATACCTCCGGGCCCGAGAAACCCGGTGGGGATAGCCTGGATCGGACTCAGCAAGCGCGGAATCGGCATTCACGGAACGAACAGCCCTGATACGATTGGCCGATCGGGCAGTCACGGTTGTATTCGCCTGGCGAATTGGGATGCGGCTCGGGTGATCAATCAGGTGACGGAAGGAATGACGGTGCAGATCTTCTAAGTCGAACTTAGAAGATTTGAGTTTGGAGTTCGGAGTTTGGGGTTCGGAGTTTGGGGTTCGGAGTTTAACTTCCTCAGCCACGATCAGCTATCCATGCTCTCATCACCACCGACCCAAAAAAACAAAACTGGATGTCGGCAGATAGGGGATCAGCAACCCCGAACTCC
>Ga0213878_10000826_pt1 | contig 11140 bp, 14 predicted proteins | sample VelepicoBEBS_R02_FD_161053 | JGI IMG/M metagenome (GOLD analysis project Ga0213878, IMG submission 161053) | Vellozia epidendroides bulk soil microbial communities from rupestrian grasslands, the National Park of Serra do Cipo, Brazil - BS_R02 | ecosystem: Environmental > Terrestrial > Soil >... | reverse complement strand
TCCTGCGCGGGGTGGAGGACGGGCAGGGTTCGTGGTGAGTAGAGCCAATGGTTACCCATTGGCGAGTGGATCCGTACGCGCACACCTCATGTGGTAACAGTATCACAGCACTGGTGAACGGCAACCGGGCGGTCGAGGTCTTGTTGAAGACCCAGTAGCAGTCCTGGTCGTACTGGGGCGGGATGACGAACGGCAGCGTGCGGATGTCGTCGGCGGTGAAGGTCCCGCTCGACGACGACGTGATGTATTGCAGGTACTGGCTCTGGCCGGTGCGGGAGGGCTGGGGATCCTGCTGGAACCCGGTCGGCTGCCCCTTGCCCGTCCCGTTGATGATCATATTCTCTTTGGTCAATTCGACCGTGAGCCGCAATTGGTCCTCGAGCCACGCCTGGATGGGGAAGGCACTATCTTCAACCATGTCATTCGTCAATGTACAATTCAACATTGCCGTGTAGATCGGGATCTCGACGTTGCCGAACAGGCCGGCGTCGTTCACGTACGCCTGCGAGTCCGAGGCCGGGACCTCCCCCGTCCAGGTGACCCTGAAATTGGTGACATAAAGGTCGTCGGCGTTGTATTGGACGCGGGGCATCACCAACCGGTCGCGGCCCGTGGTGAGGTTGGTCACCAGCCCGGCGAGGCTCGTCGGCGCCGGCTTGCGGGCGATGATGCGGGCCAGCCAGTCCGCGGGCACCAGCACCCCGCCCTGGTCGTCGAGGCCCTCCTGGAGGGTCTTGGTCTCGATCATCCCCTTGGAGCGGATGTATTTGGTCAGGTCCCGCTTGTACTCGGGCGTGGAGATGACATCCCAGAGCTTCCGGCCGAAGGTCCCGGGGCCGACGTCCTCGAGGAGCTGGCCGGTGGAGGCGTCGAGGACCGCCTTGCCGGCCTCCCGGAACCCCAGGACCTCGAAGCCGGAGCGGCCGCCGTGCACGGCACCCTTGAGGGCCAGGGCGGTCGCCGAGGGGGCGTCGCGCTCGTCGTGCAGCGCGCCGAGGTCGATCTTGGCCTGGATCCCGCGGGCGCGGTCGATCGCCTCGTTGGCCCTCTCGACGTCCTTGGTGGACGGGTCGGGCTTCGAGAGCAGCTCGTCGGCGATCCGGACCTGCTCGTCGTACTCCCGCCGGAGGGAGCGTACGGATTCGTTCATGGACGGGAAACTCCGCGTGAAAGGATGTTAATCGGTCCGGGGGTCGGCCGTCTCGTCGACGTACTCGACCACGATTCGCGCCGGGGTGCCGTCGGCGTCGCCGGGGGCCGCGGCCTGGTCGATCTGGTGGTTGACCCGGGTCATCCCGACGACCGCGGCCACGGCGCCGAGCCGCTCGCGGTGGTCGGCCAGCGGATCCGTCAGGACGGCCTCGACCGCCCCGAGGCAGAGGGCCTTCAGCTCGTCCGAGACGGGCCAGCCGGACTCGACGGCCCCGCCGCACCATCGTCGTCTCGTGGGCCCGTCGGGGCGGCGTGTAGACGGCCAGGCCGCGGCCGTTCCACCGATCCTCGACCTGCTCGGGCACGAGCTTCGTGAACCCCGACGCCCCGCGTCCTCGACGATACATGCTCATGGTTCACCCCTGACTGGAGGAGGGATCGGGGGGGAGGGCCCGGGCACCGAGTCGTCCACAGACGGGCAGGGCCCCGTATGCGTGGGTCGCCGGGCCGGGCCGCCGCCGCCGAGGGCCTCGTGGTCGCGGGTCATGACCCGTGCCTCCGCAGGTGGAGGAAGAGTCGGACGCAGCGCCGCAGGTCCCGCCACCACCACGACCGCCGCGGGCCGGACCACGGGGGCCGCTCGGGCGGGTCGGCCCGCCAGGTCCGGACCCGCACGCGACGGTTGGGGTATACCCCTCTTGGCATGCCTTCGGCGCGGGCCGGACCCTGCAGCTCCCGGGGTCCTACGGAATTCGTTTGACCGGGTACCCATTCTGTCATGGTCGGATCCCCGCGAGGCGGCCCCCCGCGCCCGGGATCGTGTCCGGATCGACCCCGAGCCACGAGTTGAGGGCGGCGTGGGGCCGGAACCACTCGTGCCCCACGGCGTGGCCGGCGAAGCGGCGGTGGAGGGCACGCTCCTCGGCCCGCCCGCCGGGCCACGCGGCGACGAGGGCGAGGGGTCGGCCGAGCGCGGCCTCGAGCGCGGCCCGGCGGCGCCCCGGCGACGACGACGTGCCGATCTTGAGCAACCGGCGCTCACCATCCCAAAGTACGTAGACCACGTCGTCTACCCCATCGGCCTGGGGGACGCGGCCAGCGCCCGACGCGGAACACATCCCCGCCCCCGTGCTTTACCAGGATGATACGCGGTGTCCGATTTCATAGCAAACGGCCCGAATCTGTAACGCATAGTGGCACCCGGCGCAGCGGCGGCGGGTCCCCGATCGTTCGCTTTCGTTCGCGTCAGGGACGTCAGGGACGTCAGGGCATTTTCCCATTCTGCTCCTACATTTTTTTGCGTCGTCGTGCGCGCACGCTACCGACCGGTAGGTAGCCGCGTTTTTGTGCTCCCTTACCGCGTACAATACGATTTGCCCTGACGTCCCTGACGTGGACCACGGCTACCGTCACTAAACCACTGCGGCGCAATGAAAAAATCGCGTCAGGGGATCGTGAGATCTGCCCTGACGCGACCCTGACGTGACCCTGACCACCCCTGACGCAATTCCCGAGAGCGAGCCTCAGAAGATCGCCTTGAGCCGGATTCCTGCGTAGGCTTGGATTCGCTCGCCGTCGGGACCGCGCCGGCTTGCCCTGACGCCGGCACACGCGGCCATGAGGTTCTTCCCGAACAAAGCCGAACTGCCGGACGCGAGCCGATGCCCCCCGGCGAACTCGCACCAGGCCCGGAAGAGGAGGTCCTTCTCCTCCCAGAGGTCCGGCCCGAGGTCGCACCGCTCGCCGACGAAGGCCCGGATGGGCGACGCCAGGTCCTTCGCGTTCTCGATCAGGTCGGCGGCCGACTCGGGCTGCCGGAAGTGACCCCGCGCCCGGAGCCTGTAGAGCCCCGCGATGGCGAGGTTCAGGATGCCCGGCAATTCGGTCGCGATGATCTTGTCGGCCAGGTCCGGGTCGCGTTCCTCGGGCGGGATCTCGCGCGTGGCGCGGAGGATGTTGTAGCGGGCGACGATGGCGCCGGACTGGTCGCGGAAGTTGGGCAGCTCGTTCGAGATGATGACGAAGCGGACCTTGAGCTGCACCGAGCCGAGCATGTCCCGGTTCTTCCGGTTCACCTCGACGGGGTCGTCCCCCGAGATCCGGAGGAGGCGATCCATCATGATGGCCGAGCTCTCCGTGTCGCCGGTGCGGGCGTCGCCCATGAAGGCGACGGTCTTGCCGAGCAGGGGGGCCAGGCCGAAGTCGCCGCCGAGCGCGGCGGGGCTGGTGGCCTCGATGTTCCGCCTGCCGATCAGCGCGGTGACGACCTTGCGCAGCGTGCCGCGCCCGCTCCGCGGCGGCCCGATCCAGAGGAAGATCCGCTGCATCGAGTTGTCCGGCAGCAGCAGGTAGCCGACCTGCTCCTCGAGGGTCTCGATCGACTCCAGGTCGTCCTTCGACCCTTCGACCGTCGGGTCGGCGCCCCATTGGCGGTGGAGCAGCCCCTGCCACAAAGCGGGCGGCGGGGCCTCCGGGTCGTAGCCGAACGGCAAGCAGAACGGCGAGAACAACCGCGGCTCGTGTGGCCGAAGGATCGGCTCGGGCCCGGACAGGTCGAGCAGCCCGTTCCGCACGGGCAGGACCTTGAGCGGGTCCGGGTCTCCATCTCTCGGCTCGCGCCAGAACGGCGGCTCGTCGCGCCGGCCGGCGGCGTGGATCGAGCCCAGCGCCTGTTCGACGTCGGCGATGAGGCCGCGCGTCACGCGGATGGCCTTGGGAGGTCGCTTCGAGTCGCGCTCGTCTTCGGGGACCCGCGCCCAAGCGGCGAAGGCTTCGGCCGCGACCTCGTCGAGCTCGGCCTTCACCCCACGTACCAACGTCTCTGCCTTGAAGTCGGGCGACTCCTCCCAGTGGGTGTTCGCATAAAGGAAGTAGTCGCCGCGATATCTGATCGGTGCAACAGGCAGGCTCGCGGCCACGACCCGCGCGAGTCGGTGCGGGTCGCTCGCCGACTCGAGCCCCTTGACCTCACCGGTCGCGTCGACATCGACCCTGCCCCGATCTCCGCCCCGCCCCTCGCCGTTGGTCGGCCTCGTCCATCCGGCGTCGAGCGCGGCCTTGAAGATCGTCGCGACGGTCAACCCGGTCCCGGCCGTGAAGGTCCCCCACTTCTCGCGGCAGATGCCCTCCCGGTACTTGGCCGATCGCCTCGAGAACTCCTCCCAGAGGTCGAGCCCCCGGGCCCGGTCCCAGTCGTGCAGCGCCATGCCGACGCCGAGCCACCCCGTGTCGGCCCGCGTGCCCCCGTAGGCGTCGGCCATCGCGGCGGGCAGCGCGGCCAGCGCACTCCGCAGCTCCGCCTCGTCGGGGTCGGGGCGGGCCCGGCCGTTCCGCCCCGCCCGGCGCGGCTGCGGTGCCTCCTCGGGCCGCTCCCGTTCGTACCGGGCCAGCAGCTCCCTGGTGTCGTCCCCCGCGACCCCGAGGAGGCGCCGGACCGCGGCCTCCCCCTCGAGCCACTCGCCCGGCGCACTCCCGGCGACCCGCGTCCAGTGGTCCCGTTTATGATGCCTACCCGGGAGCCGGATCCAGTTGCCGTAGGGGCGGTCCAGGGTCACCTCCCCCTGCTTGGGGAAGGTCTCGATCGGCGGGAACCCGGCGGCCTCGAGGGCGGCCCGGACCTGTCGGCCGAGCCACCAGGCCACCGCGGCGGGGGCGGACTTCTTGAGGAACGCCCGGACGTGGTAGCCGCCCCGGCCGTTCGAGTCGAGGACCAGGGCGTGGAGCCCGTAGCCGGCCAGCAGTTTGGTCGCCTCGACGGCGCAGCGCCAGTTGCGGTCGGGGTCCGCCTGTGCGTCGCCGTCGTGGGCGTCGATGTCGGCCGTGAAGCAGAGGCAGCGGTTGTCCGTGGAGATCAGGTGGAGGCCGACGACGAGATGCCCCTCGAAGTGGCGGATGAGGAGGTCGCGGGTCAGCGCCGCGTGGGCGGTTGCCTGTCGGAATTCGTCGCCGTCGCGGTAATAGGTGCCATACACGTCGCGCCGGACCACGATGCGCGCGGACGCCCAGTCGGCCAGCGCCCCCGCATGGCGCCTCCAGGCTTCGGACGAGGCTTTCATGAGCGCACCCCCGCGTCGATGCGATCGACGACGTGGGTGCACTCGGGGAGCGGGGCGAGGAATCTCCGGCCGTATCCCTTGGTATGGATGCGGGGGTCGAGGATGACGACGATGCCGGAGTCGGAGCGGGAGCGGATGAGGCGCCCGAAGCCCTGGAGCAACTTCAAGACGGCGATGGGGACGTCGTAATCCATGAAGGGGTGCTTGCCCTGTTTCCTGACCTCCTCTTTCCTGGCCTCGTGGATCGGGTCGCCGTGGGTGCAGGGGAACGGCAGCTTGGTGATGATCACGTTCCGGAGCGCATCGCCCGGGATATCGACGCCTTCCCAGAACGAATCGGTGCCGAGGAGGACGCAACCGCCCTTGCGAAAACGCGTGATCATCTTGTTCCGCGGCAAATTTTCGCGCTGGACGAGGAGGGTCCAGCCCCGCGCCGCGATCCCGTCGCGCAGCTCCTTGGCCGCGGACCGGAGCATCCGATGGGACGTGAAGAGGACGAAGGCGCTGCCGGCCGTCAGGTCCAGGTAGCGCGGGATCTCGCGGAGGACGAGCCGCTCGTATTCGCCCTTGTGCCTGGGGTCGCCGGGCTCGGGGATCCCCCTCACCGTGCGGATCGTGACCCGGCCGCGGTAGTCGAACGGGCTGCCCAGCCTCAGCGTCTCGCACGCCGACAGCCCGATCCGCGACCGGACATAATCGAAGCTCGGGGGCCGATCCATCGCGAGGGTCGCCGACGTCAAGACGCACGTCGGACCGCCCGAGGCCTCGAACAGCCGGTGCCGCAGCTCGACCCCCACGTTCAGGGGCGCCGTCCGGACCGCGATCGTCCGCTCCGTCCGCTCCGCGAAGTAGATCGTGTTGCCCTCGGTCTGGCGCAGCCAGGCCTCGATGTCATGCGCGACCGCGGCCAGCGCGGCGCCGGCGCTCTCGAGCGCCGCGGCGACCCCGGCCTTCTCGGCGTCGTAGTCTTCGTCCCCGGGGCCTCCCGGCTGCTCCAGCCGCTGCGCGTCCTCCAGGAGGGAGCGCGAGAAGCTCTTGCACTCCTCGACGAGACGATCGCTCCAGCCCGGCGGCGTCAGGAACCCCTTCTTCCTGAGCGAATTGTCCCCGTCGCGGTCGTCCCGGACGCTCCCCTCGAGGTCCCCCTGGACGATCCCGAAGAACTCGTTCGAGGCGGTCCACACCCGATCGACTCGCTTGCAAAGATTCTGGAACCACTTCGTCGTGAAGTAGGGCAGTGCCCGACCCGCCACACCCACGCCGCGCCGCTCATTCCAGATCTTCCGCAGCGCGTGGAGGACCCGATAATTGCTCGCGGTCAGCCCGAAATGTTCGGTCGCGACCCCTTCGATCGCGTGGGCCTCGTCGAACACGACGACGTCATGGTCCGGCAGCAAGCCCCCCACCGTCAGCAGGGTCAGATAGAGGGCATGGTTGAGCACCAAGACATCGGCCTTCTTCATCCGCGCCCGGGCCTTGACGCGGAAACATTCATCGTAAAATGGACATTTCTTTTTCAGGCAGTCGTGTCGATCGCTCTGGACCTCCTCCCAGACGAGGCCCGAGGGGTCGAAATCGAGGTCGGACTTGCTCCCGTCCGCGGTCCCGGCGGCCCACGCCGCGATCCGCTCGAGCTCGTCCCGCTGCTCGTCCTTCTCGAACAGTTTCTTGGCGCCGGCGAGTGCGACCCGGAGCCGGCGCTTGCTGACATAGTTCCCACGCCCCTTGACCAGCGCCGCCGCGAACGGGGGCAGGACTTCCTGGAGGAACGGGAGGTCCTTCTCGATCAACTGCTCCTGCAGCGCGATCGTGTGCGTGGAGATGATGACCTTCGGTGGATTTTCGTCGCCGCGCCTCCGCGACTCGATCGCGTGCAAGATCGCGGGAATCAGATAGGCGTATGACTTCCCTACGCCCGTCCCGGCCTCGACGACCAGGTGCGCCCGGGCCTCGATGGCCTCGGCGACCGCCCCGGCCATCCTGAGCTGCTGGGGCCGGGCCTCGAAATCCGGCCGGGCCGCGGCGATCGCGCCCGAGGGGCCGAGGATCGCTTCGCAGTCGAGGCGGAGGGTTGGCGCGTCGGCCGGGGGCATCGGGCCCCGGACCCGGCTATTGCTTAAAGCGTCGTCACGTTGTAAAGTCAAAGGAGCACCCCACAGTGTAAGCGAGGGAGCAAAGACATCGATGCAACCCCCGTTGCGAGCGGGGGTTGCGTCGTTTCACGGGTGTCACTTCGCGGTCATCAACACAGACTCTTGCGTCAGAGCCTTGGCGGGGGCGGCTCGAAGCCAAGCTGCTCGGCCAGCCGGGCGGCGGCGACGGCCAGGAGCTCCTGCCTCGACACATTTGCCGATGTGGCAAATCTGTCCAGCCACTCGCCCCACGCGTTGAGGTACTTGATGCCCATCACGGTCATCGGCGGCCTGGGCTGCCGCTCGACCCGCGCCTCGCGGATCGCGCCCGGCCCGATCGCGATCGTCTGCGTGCCCGCCTTCCCCATCGCGGCCCTCCTGTCCCCTGTCGGGATGTCCACCCATAGAATAACCACGTTTCGTCTCACGACGAATGTCAACGGCCCGATTTTGAGGTCACGGAATCCCCGTCGCCGGCCAGCTCGGCGACGAAGTCGAGCGGGTCGTCGGGGTGGACGCAGAGCAGGAACCCCGGCCGGCCCCGGTCGGCCAGGGCCAGCACGGGGAGCTTCTTCTCCTTGCGGGCCGCGCGGCGCACCTCATCGAACACGGTCCGCGTGGCGTGCCGCGCGCGGTACTTGCACTCGACGAAGAGCCGCGGATGGGTGCTGTCGCTCGCGGTCCGATCCGCCCGGCCGGAGGACCCCGACAGCGGCTGGCGGAGCGCCCCGAAGAGGGCGGCGACCCGGCCCTCGCGGCGTTGCCAGGTGCGGCGGTGGGTCACGACGCACCCCCGCCGCTCGTCCGCTCGCCCAGCCACGCCAGCAAGGCACGATTACATGATTGGCATAAATCTATAGGCTTTCGCGTCCGCTCCCGGCCGGAGCGGACCTCGAGCAGCGAGGTCTCGACCAGGGCGACCTCGTCGCCACATTTGTCACATATGGCACGCATGCCGATGGTCATGGGCCCTCTCCTCGCCCCGCGGCGGGGGCGTCGTCGAGCCGGAAGGCCGCACGCATCGCCGCGATGAACGCCTCCTCCGTGAGCCGTGCGACCGTCCCCACATCGTCGCCGGTCAGCTCGATCTCGCCGTCGGCCAGCTCCCGTGCGTGGTCGTGCACCTGCTTGGCCAACGCCTCGATTCGCCTCATCGGGTCTCTCATCTCGCCCCTCCCTCGCCCGGATGGGATCCACAGGTTCTCGAACGCGGCACGGGCCGCCGCGCGGGCCCGGTCCCGGCCCTCCCCCGGCCGGGAACGATCGATGAGGCGCGGCATCATTCGGCCTCCCCTGCCCCGCCGGGACCGCGACGACGGAATGACTTACCCGAGGCCAGGCGGGCCGCCAGGGCCGCCTCGTGCTCCCTCAGGGCCGCTTGAACGATCCCATCCAGGAAGACGGCCAGGCTCTCCCCGCGACTGGCCGCCACGACGTGTGCACGCCTCACCGTCTCGGCCCCGAGACGGACGGACGTCGTGTCCACACCGAGCCCCTTGGGCCGCCCACCACCGTGCTTCTTCTTCGCCACAACACACCCCGCCGCTTGCACCACAATCATCCTCCTCCCATGGACTCAACGCCTGTACTAGCGACCTACCACCCACGCCGCTACCTATCATAACGTTCACTAGCCACAAAGCAACCCGCGAAGTTTTTACCACAATGCTTGACGATGTGGTCTGTGTGGTATAAACTACTCATGTCGGGCGGGCGACTGGGACCCGCCCGGCGTGGCACCTCGAGGAGACTTCAGCGATGCAGGCGGATTCGATGGCGGAAGGGAATTCGATGGCGGAAGGGTTGGACAACGGGGCGATCGTCCGGCCGTGGCCGGTCGCGGGCCCGCTGGCCGGGACGATGGCGAGCGACGCGGTGACGGCGTGGGTCTACGCGCGGAACACCGACGGCCAACTGATGGAGCTGGAGGCGTACGAGGGCGTCGATGCGGCCCTGTGGGGCGTCCTGGACTCGTGGAACGAGGATGAGGGCCTGTTCCTGGTCATGCTCACCGACAGCGAGACGGGCGACCCCTTGGGCAGCATGATCCGCAGCAAGGCCGACCCGGAAGTGGCCTGCGTGAGCCTGGCGGACGGGACGTACGCCCGGTATCGGGCCCGCTACGTCCTGGACGACGACGGGCGGTACCTGCGGACCGAGGTGACGGTCCTCTAAACGGCACGGCCCCGACCGAGTCGCTACCTCGGCCGGGGCCCACACACGGGAGACATACCATGCATTCCGAAGCATACCACAGGGCACGAGAGATTGCGATCGAAGAGGCCGAGCTGGGCCTGGCCCCCGAGGGCGAGGGCTGGCCGGCCTGGACGGATGAGGTCCGCTACGCGGTCACCGAGGCCGACGAGCGGGAGGCCCGGGACTTCTTCAAGGACACGGCGGTCGAGGCCTTCGAGGAGTTCGTCTGCGGCCTGCCCGATACCGACTTCGTCGAGGTGTCCCGGGCGATCCGGACCCTGCGCCACGCGGTGCTCCGCTACAACGCGGAGAAGGACGAGTGGGAGGAGCCCATCGGCATGACCGACCTCCTCGAGCTCTTCTAGGATCTCGGCTAAGTTAGGCACGCGGGGGTGCGACGGTGCACCCCCGCCTCACATTCACGGAGTCCGCAACGATGGCGTGGAAACCCCCTGTAGTTGACCCGCTGGCGTGGTCGGTGAATCTGCCCGAAGACGCGACGGCAGGCGAGTGTACCCACCTCGGGTATCGGCACGAGTTCCAACTCGAGGGCGAGACGCTCCGGTTCCGATGGCCGAGGCCGGACGACCCGGATCCGCCCTGGCATACCTGCCGGGTCGTCCGCGTGACCAAAGGATTCTGCGACGAGTCAGGCACCCACCCCTGAAGGGGGTGGGCTTGTCGCGGGACCCAGGTTTGGTCCGCGACCATGGGGACCCTGACAGGTCCCCCGCCGGTATCTTTCGACCCGGCTCGGCCCATCGCTCTCGCGGGGCCAACTGATCGAAGCGCCTCACGGCGATGTCCGAGGCACCTGTCATAACTGGTGCTCCAAGTCTTGGAGTGTCTTAGGTGCATCACATTAATGTACAAGATCGACGGACATTGTGCAATCCGAGGTCTCACGCGATTCCTCCCACCGCTCAAGCGTGTGGGCTCCCTCGCTAACTTCGAGTGGTGCGGTGGGAAACGCACCGGAAAGAAGATGGATCACTATCTCTGCCAGGGCCCGGATACCCCCGAGTTCGCGGAATACCAACGCATCCAGCAATGGAATTTCCAGGCGCAATCCGACTGACCCCTATACCCCGGCTCCGGCCCCGCGGGGCCGGGTGCCTCAAGCAGACGATCCGGAGGAGGATCGGCTATCTCCGGGACCTCATCAACCAATCGTCCGACTACCATGCAGAAATCAACAAGTATTTCACATCGCGGGCGGATAAGTTCGGGGCCGATTCCGATGTCGCGACCACGGAGCAGCTCGAGGCGCGGATCCGCTACCTCGACGAACGGATCGCCCTCGCCAATCACTCCTGATCCGCCGGTCGCCGACGACGCGGCCCCGGACCTGAAGGACGAGCTGGCCTACAACGACACGATCGTCTGCCAGCTCCGACTCGCCATCAGTCAAGGTGGCCATGGGATCGGCGAAGTCCCGGCCCTGATCAAGGAGATCCTCCGTTCCGGTGCATGGAAGCACCGTTCGTGTTTAGCGGGGTAGGTGGTTGACTTCGCCCACCCCAGCGGTTATCCGAAGGTCATGTCCACCTGGAGGGGCGGATCATGACAGCGGACGCGCAGGCCCTGGCAGACGCCCTCGCGCTG
>Ga0213878_10000825_pt1 | contig 11144 bp, 12 predicted proteins | sample VelepicoBEBS_R02_FD_161053 | JGI IMG/M metagenome (GOLD analysis project Ga0213878, IMG submission 161053) | Vellozia epidendroides bulk soil microbial communities from rupestrian grasslands, the National Park of Serra do Cipo, Brazil - BS_R02 | ecosystem: Environmental > Terrestrial > Soil >... | reverse complement strand
CTGTTGCTGCTGGACGAAGCGCCGTCGCTCGATCGCGGCGAAATCACCGACAAGGGCACTCTCAACCAGCGCGCCGTGCTTGCGCATCGCGCGGCGCGGGTGGAAGCACTGTACAGCGATACCTGCGCAGCAGCGATCACCGCTGGGCCACTGGCCACGACATAACAACAAACCAATAGACGGGAGACAACCATGCAGCAGAACCTTGCCGGTGGCGCCGTGCTGGCCACCGCGACAGTGCTCGTCCTCACGACGCGCGGCCGCGGCGGCAGCCAAAACGGTGGGTCGACATCCGCGCCCACCACCACGCCTCCGAAAATGCGCCGTCGCTGATAGCGCCCCCATCAAGGAACCATCATGCAAACCTCAACTGCCGTACGCGCCGAAGTGGCTTCGGGCGCGGCGCTGACGCTTGGCCTCTGCTTTGTCGTGGCGCTGCTGGAAGGGCTTGATCTGCAATCGATCGGTGTGGCCGCACCGCGCATGGCGCGCGAGTTCGGACTGTCGGTCAGTCAGATGGGACTGGCGTTCAGTGCGGGGACATTCGGCCTGCTGCCCGGCGCCATGCTCGGCGGCCGGCTGGCCGATCGCATCGGCCGCAAGCGCGTGCTGATCATGGCCACGACGCTGTTCGGCATCTTCTCCATCGGCACGGCGCAGGCATGGGATTTCTGGAGCCTGGTGGCCATCCGGGTGGCCACGGGCATTGGTCTTGGCGGAGCGATGCCGAACCTGATTGCGATCTGCTCGGAATCGGTGCCGGCCCGGCTACGCAACACGGCAGTCAGCGTCATGTATTGCGGCATTCCGTTCGGCGGCGCCATCGCGGCGGTGATCGGCATCCTGTTCCCCGGCGACGCCGGTTGGCGCCATATCTTCTATGTGGGAGGCTTTGGCCCACTGCTGGTGGTGCCATTGCTGACGATGCTGCAGGAGTCGCGCCGCTTTGACCAGCCATCCGGGGCGTCCGTCAAGCCGCCGCCGATTGCGTGGGCGCTTTTCGGCGAGCGCCGGGCTGCCGCCACATGCTGCATCTGGATCAGCTACTTCTTCACGCTGATCGTGCTCTATTTCCTGCTCAACTGGCTGCCGTCGCTGATGGTGTCGAACGGATTGAGTCGCGCGCAGGCGGGCTGGGTCCAGATCGTGTTCAACATCGGCGGCGGTGCCGGAGCCTTGTGCATCGGCATGCTGATGGATCGCGGCCGGCCGCGTGCGGTGGTATCGGGCATGTATGCAGGGATCATCATCGCGCTGGCCACGCTGGCGGCCGCGTCGGGCATGACGTGGATGGCATTCGGCGCGTTCCTGGCAGGCCTGTTCGTGATCGGTGCGCAGTCCGTGCTCTATGCGCTGGCTGCAGCGTACTACCCGATGGTCGTACGTGGCACGGGCGTCGGCGCCGCTGTCGCGGTCGGACGACTTGGCTCGATCGCCGGACCGGTGCTGGCCGGGCAACTGCTGGCGATGGGCAAGAACGCGAGCACGATCATCGGCGCCAGTATCCCGATCACCGTCATCTCCGCCGTTGCTGCGCTGATGCTGCTGCAGCGGCCATCGGCAAAAGACTGATCCACATAACCACAAAACCACAACAGCAGGAAAACGGAGGAGCCAGACAATGAAGTACAGGACTTTGCAACGCACCGCGCGCAGGCTGCTTGCAGCGGCAATGGTGGCAGCACTACCAGCCATCGGCCACGCGCAATCGGTGACGTTGTACGGTGTGGTGGATACCGGCATCGAGTACGTCAACAACATTGGCGCGGACAAGAATGGCGTCGTACGCATTCCCAACGTCACCGGCACCGTGCCGTCGCGCTGGGGCCTGCGCGGCAGCGAGGATCTGGGCGGTGGGCTGAAGAGCGTCTTCGTGCTCGAATCCGGCTTCGCGCCGGACTCCGGCGCAGCGGGACAGGGCGGTCGGCTGTTTGGCCGGCAGGCTCTGGTGGGCCTGTCCGGCAACTGGGGTCAGGTGGCACTGGGGCGTCAGTACACGATGCTGTTTTGGGCCATGTTGGACCCGGACATCCTCGGGCCGCAAGTGTATGGCACAGGTTCGCTCGACAGCTATATCCCGAATGCCCGCGCCGACAACGCGATCTCGTACAAGGGCACGTTTGGCGGACTGACAGTGGGGGCCACCTACAGTTTCGGCCGCGATACCGTCAACGCGGGGCCGAGCCCGGTCGGCACCAACTGCGCGGGCGAGAACCCCGCCGACAAGACCGCCTGCCGCGGGTGGTCCGCGATGATCCAGTACGCAACCAGATCCTGGGGTGCAGCGGTGGCATACGATTCGCTGCGCGGTGGTCCCGGCGCGTTCGCGGGATTGACCAGCAGCGGGCTGAAGGACGATCGCCTGTCGGTCAACGGCTATGTACTGCTTGAGCGCACCAAGATTGGCGTGGGGGTGCTGAGCCGCAACAACGAGGGCAGCCCCACGGCGCGCAGCGAGCTCTACTATGCCGGCGCCGCCTATGACATCACGCCAGCCTTTACGCTGGCCGGTCAGATCAACTACCTGAAGTTCCGGCATAGCGACAACAAGGCAATGCTGTATGCGATACGTGGCGTGTATGCCTTCTCCAAACGGACTTCCGTCTATGCCACGGCCGGCTATATCAACAACGATGGCCAGCTTGCGCTATCGGTGAGCAGCGGTGCGTCTGGCAGCAATCCGCAACCGGGCGGGTCGCAGTTTGGCGTGATGGCCGGCATCAAGCATATCTTCTGAAAGCGCGCGATTCCCGCTCTCCGCCGAAGTTGGCGGAGAGCGGGAATCCGCATCGGAAGACGTGTTTCATCACTGGCATGACGCCAGACTGCGAGGCGCCGCACATCCGGCCGATCAACCCGCCGCCAGTTCGCGCGCCGCATTGCCGCGCCGCACGATCCCAAGCGACAGCATCGTCGCGCCGGCGATCAGCGCCGGAATGCCCACCAGTACGAACAGCGCCGGCATCGTGAGGCCCATCGAGAGCATCGTGGCGCCGCCGACTGATCCAACCACTGAACCCAGTCGGCCTACACCGTTGGCCCAGCTCACGCCGGTGGCGCGGCAGTCGGTGGGGTAGTAGCTGGCCGACAGCGCGTTGGCGCCGACCTGCGAGCCCGATACGCAGAAGCCCGCCAGGAACACCGCGATGCTGGCCGCGACGGGGGCATCCGCCAGACTGCCGATTGCGGCGACGAACACACCAGCTGCCGTATAGCTTGCGGCCAGCGCGTAGTGCGGATTGACGCGATCCATGACCCAGCCCAGCACGATCGCGCCGACAGTGCCGCCAACCTGGAACATCGTGGTCACCAGCGCGGCCGTGCGCAACGACATCCCCGTGCCGCGCAGCAGCGTCGGCAGCCAGCTCGACAGCAGGTAGATCACCAGCAGGCTCATGAAGAACGTCAGCCACAGCAGCAGCGTGCCGCGCAGCAGTTCGGGCTTGAACAGATGGCCGACCGGCGAACCGTGACTGCCTTGCTTTTCCGTGACGGCAAAGGACGTGTACTGGAGGTCGGCGTCAGGGGCGATGCGTTGCAGCGTCTCCCTGACGCGCGCCGCATCCTTGCCCTTCATCACCAGGAAGCGCACCGACTCGGGCAGCAGCCATACCAGCAGCGCGGACAGCACCAGCGGCATCACGCCACCGACGATCAGCACCGAGCGCCAGCCGAAGGCATCGATCAGGCCTGCGGAAGCCAGGCCACCCAACGCGGAGCCCAGCGTGAAGCCGCAGAACATGGTGGTCACCAGGAACGAGCGGCGCTTGTCAGGGCAGAACTCCGATGTCAGCGTGATCGTGTTGGGCATCGCTCCACCGAGGCCAAGACCGGTTACGAAGCGCAGCACGATCAGTTCCCACAATCCTGGAGACCATGCCGAGGCCAGGCTGGCCAAGCCGAAAAAAAGCACCGATAACACCAGCACGCTCTTGCGGCCGAAGCGATCCGCCATCGGGCCGAACAGGAAGGCGCCGGCCATCAGGCCGCCGAGTCCGGCGCCAAACAGCGGCGCCAGATGCGCAGGGGTCAGATGCCATTCGGCGCGGATGGCCGGGGCGATAAAGCCGATGGCCGCAGTGTCGAAGCCGTCGATCGCGACGATCAGGAAGCACAGCACGACGATGGTCACCTGAAACGGGGACAGCGGCTGGCGGTCGATGAACGTGGTCACGTTCAGCGTGTTGTTGGCGGGCATGAGTGTCTCCTCCGGCAAAGCGGGGCTGAAGCGGCTCTTGTGGCCGCTTGTGTTTTGAAAACGGGTGGCGTCGCGCAGACGCCCGGGTGTCACTTCAAAGCCAGGGGGTGGGGCTCAGCGCGCGATCGGCACGCCAGCCGTGCAGCCACTGCAGCGCGTCGTAGAACTGCTCCTGCGTGCGGCCGACCCACAGCGTGTTGCGAACGAAGCGGTCCACGCCTTTGGCGTGATAGACGCGGCCCATGTCGCGCGCGCCGTACAGCACACGCGCGGTGCGCGGAATGCGCGCCTGTTCGTAAAGCTTGAACGCTGCCTCGAAGTCGCCTTCCGTGGCCTCCACGGCGGCGCCCAGCGCCACCGCGTCTTCCAGCGCCTGGCAGGCACCTTGCGCGAGGTACTGCGTCATCGGATGCGCGGCGTCGCCGAGCAGCGTTGCGCGGCCGAAGCTCCAGTGCTCCACGGGATCGCGATCGGCCGTGGCCCAGCGCTTCCACGAATCGGGGCGGTCGAGCATCTGATGCGGCAGCGGGTGGATGCCGTCGAAGTACGACAGCACTTCTTCCTTGCTGCCATCGCGCACACCCCACACCTCCTGTTCGCGGCTGTGGAACGTCACTACAAGGTTGTACTGCTGGCCGCCGCGAAGCGGATAGTGCACGAGGTGGCAATGCGGGCCGGCCCACACCACGGGTGCGTTGACCTGCAGGTCCTTCGGCATGTTCTCCACGTCCACCACGGCGCGATAGACCACGTGGCCGGTCACGCGCGGCTCGTCGCCGATCAGTGCCTCACGGATCGCGGACTTGACGCCGTCGCAGCCGATCACGGCATCGGCGCGGTGGCGTTCGCCGTGCTGGTCGATCACGGTCACGCCCTGGTCATCCTGCTCGAGCTTTTCCACGCGCGTGGCGGTTCGGAACTCGATCAATGGGTGATCCTGCACGGCTTCGAGGATCGACAGGTGGATGTCCGCGCGATGGATCACCGCGTACGGATTGCCGAAGCGTTCGCGATAGGCCTGGCCGACATCGACGCGGGCGATATTGCTGCAGTCGATCGCATCGCGAAGCTGGATGTAGTCGGTAAATACCGCACGGGAGCGCGCGGCTTCGCCCACGCCCAGCGCGTCGAGCGCGGCGAAGGCATTGGCCGCGAGCTGGATGCCGGCGCCGATCTCGCCAATCTTCTCGGCCTGTTCCAGCAGCTCGATGCGGATGCCCTTGCGCGCCAGTGCCAGTGCCGCTGCCAGGCCGCCAATGCCGCCGCCGATAATGAGGACCTTGCGGTCGCTAGGTGTGGTGTTCATGTCTGTCTCCTGGCCTTGCGATGCTCCGCGTCAGGCTGTGTAGTCGGGTTGGCGCGCCGGTGCGGCGGCGGCAAAGGCCGGATGTGCGATGGCGTGTTCGTAGACGGCCATGGCTCGCGTGAAGGGCGACAGGTCGCAGCCGGTGCGCAGCGCGTTGGCAATCTGCGGGACCAGCGTCACGTCGGCCAGCGTCGGGGTATTGCCAAAGCACCACGGGCCGCGTCCGTAGCGCGTCAGTAGCCGTTCCACTCCCGCCATGCCGTCGTCCACCCAATGGCGGTACCAGGCATCCTTCTGCGCGGGCGTGACCTTGAGTTCGTCCTGCAAGTAACGCAGCACGCGCAGGTTGTTCACGGGGTGGATATCGCACGCGATCAGGCTGACCAACTCGAGCACGCGGGCGCGCTGCTCCGCGGCCTGCGGGATCAGGCGTGGTTCGGGATGGCGCGCGTCCAGATAGTCCATGATCGCCAGCGACTGGCTCAGCTGGAAGTCACCGTCCACCAGCGCGGGCACGCTGGCCGACGGATTGATGCCTTCCACGTACTCCGCTTCGCGGTGCTGACCGGTGCGGATATTGACCGGCAGGTAGTCGTACGGCAGGCCCTTCAGGGCCAGCGCGATCCGCACTCGGTACGACGTGGAACTGTTGAAGAAACTATAGAGCTGCATGATGGTCCCGCAAGATCAGATGACGCGCACCTTCAGTTCGCCCAGGCCCTCGACGGCGGTGACCATGAGATCGCCGGCCTTGACGGCGCCCACGCCTTCGGGCGTGCCCGTGTAGATCACATCGCCCGCTTCCAGACGGAAGAATTGCGAAAGGTAGGCCACCGTCTCGGCCACGGACCAGATCAGGTGGGAGACATTGCTGCTCTGGCGCGTCTCGCCGTTGACGGTCAGCGTGATGGCGGCCTGCGGCGGGTGGCCGAACTCGCTGGCGCGATGGATCGGAGCGATCGGGGCTGATGCATCGAAGGCCTTGCCGATTTCCCAGGGGCGGCCCATTTCGCGCATCTTCATCTGCAGGTCGCGGCGGGTCATGTCCAGGCCCACCGCATAGCCATATACGTGCTCGAGCGCGCGGTCGACCGGAATGTCGGCGCCGGGCTTGCCGATCACCGCAACGAGTTCGGCCTCGTAGTGGTAGTTCTGCGTCTGCGTCGGGTATGGCAGTTCGAGCGTCTGGCCATCGCGCACGGGAATCACGGCGTCGGCGGGCTTGCAGAAGAAGAACGGCGGCTCGCGATCGGGATCGAAGCCCATCTCGCGGGCGTGTGCGGCGTAGTTGCGGCCGACGCAGTAGACGCGGCGCACGGCGAACACATCATCGGTGCCGGCAACGGGGATGGCGACGGTGGCGGGGGGCGTGAAAACGTACGACATATCGTGTGGATCCATTCAGCAAGGTTGAGCGGGGCCACGGCATGCCTGTCAGGCATGCCGGCGGGGTTCGGATTCAGGAAAGTTCAGGTGCGCGATTCGCGCAGCAGGTTCAGGGCGGACAGCACCGGGCGGTCCGAGTAGCTGAACAGCACGGCGTCCTCGATCGCGCCGAGCTGCACGGGTGCCCACGACGGTGCCACGAAGACGTCGCGCGGCTCGAACTGGAACTGTGCGTCGCCGATGCGTACCGTGCCGCTGCCTTCCACCACGCTGTAGACAGTGGCGTCCGTGCTGCGGTAGGTCTTGCCCTGGAAACCTGCGGGCAGGTACTGCATGAACGTGGCCATGGTCGGCATCGGCCAGCCGCCGGTGGCCGGATTCACGTAGCGCAGCTTCACGCCGTCCCAGGCGTCGAGTTCGCCATTGCGATAGAGCTTGTCCAGCGCTTCGCGCGAGCGGTCGTACGGGTAGCTGAAAATCGGCGAGGTGGGGTCCGTGACGCGGTGCCGCACGGGGACCATGTTGTGGCCGAAGCGTGCAAGGCTGTCGCCTTCGGGGCGCGTCACGGGCTGCTGCGATTCCGGGTAGTTCTCGGCGAAGCCGGCATCGAACTGCTGCACCAGCGGAATATCAAGCCCGTCGAGCCACACCACCGGTTCGCCACCATCCTCGACCGACGGATTGCCGTGGTCATGCCACGTCCACGACGGCGTGATGATGAAATCGCCGGGATGCATCGTGGTGCGCTCGCCGTTGACGGCGGTCCAGGCACCTTTGCCTTCGACGATAAAGCGCAGCGCGGATTGCGTATGGCGATGGCTTGGCGCGACTTCACCGGGCAGGATCAGTTGCAGGCCCGCGTACAGCGTGGACGTGATGCTCGACTTGCCGGGCAGCCCGGGGTTTTCCAGCACCAGCACGCGGCGCACGGCCTCTTCCGCGCTGATCACGTCACCGGCCTGCATCACCAGCGGGCGGACCTGCTCGTATTTCCAGATGGCCGGAACGATCTGCGGGCGCGGTTCGCGCGGCACCAGCGCGTGGAGCGATTCCCACAGCGGGGTCATATGGCTGTGGCCGATGCGCTCGTAGTAGGCCGCGCGGGCCGGATCGATGGTGTTGTGCTCCGACATGCTGTCTCCAGGTCTTTCTGCGGTGCGATGCATCGCTTTGTTGCTTGGAGTTATACGCCGCAGCCTATAAGATTTGAAATGAAGTTTTGCTTGGTTTCATATCAAAAAACATATAGGTCACAGACGGGTAGACAGAGATGGACTGGACCCAGCGGCTCCGGCTGCGCAATCTGCAGATGCTGCTGAGCCTGGCCGAGACCGGCAACATGAGCCAGTCGGCGGCGATGCTCAATACGACACAGCCGGGCCTTTCCAAGTGGCTCAAGGATCTCGAAGACGAAATCGGCCTGCCATTGTTCGAGCGCCAGGCGCGCGGGCTGCGGCCCACACCGTATGGCGAATCGCTGATCGAACATGCGCGCCGGATCGAGGCCCAGCTTGATTCGGCGCGTGACGACCTGCAGGCGATGCGTGATGGCGGCAGTGGCCTCGTGGTGGTGGGTACCTCGGGGGCTTCTGCGGCCGACACCGTGCCGCTGGCCGTGCTGGGGCTGCTGCAACGGCTGCCGCGCGCCCAGGTGCGGCTGGTGGAGACCACGATGGACCGGCTGATGAGCCAGCTGGCGCGCAGCGAGCTCGATATCGTGGTGGGCCGTTCGGCGCCCGAACTGCAGGATGCGCAGGTGCGTACTGAGTCGCTCTACATGGAGCCTATCCATTTTGTCGCGCGACCGCGCCATCCGTTGATGCTGTGCGAGCGTGTGGACTGGCCTGACCTGCAGGCGCACCGCTGGGTGGTCTGGCCGCGCGGCACGCCAATCCGCAATGCGCTGGAAGCGGCGCTGGCCAGCGCGGGCCATCCGCTGCCGGCGGATAGCGTGGAGAGCAATTCCACGGTGCTCAACCTCACGCTGCTCAACAACAGCGACATGATCGGCCTGGCGTCGCACCGGACCGCACGACGGCTGGAGGAGTTGGGAGCGCTGCGCATCGTGCCGCTACGGCTGGCCGGTTTCGGATCGGTGTCGATGTACTGGCGCGACGACGGACTCAAGCGCTCGGCCGTGGTGACGATGCTGGAATGCCTGCGCCGCGCAGCGGACCGGGAGGTGCCTGACCCGCTGGCTGCATAATTGTGAATTTTCGAGGGACGACAAGATTGCAACCAGCATCGACATCCCGACTTCGCCTTCGCCTGTGGCAAGAGGAAGACCGCCTGCCATTCCGCGCGCTCAACGCCGACCCGCGCGTGATGGCGTACTTCCCTTCGACGCTTACCGACGCCCAGAGCGATGCGTTTTTGGAACGCATCGGTCAGCATCATGCCCAGCATGGTTTTGGCCTGTGGGCCGTAGAACTGCGCGAGACGTCCACGTTTATCGGCACGGTCGGGCTCGCGATTCCGACGTGGAACCCGCCTTTTGCACCGTGCGTGGAGATCGGCTGGCGCCTGGCCCATGATTGTTGGGGCCACGGCTATGCCACTGAAGCGGCCCGGGCCGCGATGGATTTCGGATTCCGGGTGCTGCAGCTCGACGAGATCGTGTCGTTCACGGCGGCCATCAACCTGCCATCGGAGCGCGTGATGCAGCGGCTCGGCATGCATCACGCGGCGGGCGAGGATTTCGATCATCCGGCGCTGCCTGCGGGACACCGGCTCGCCAGGCATGTGCTCTACCGCATGTCCCGTGCTGACTGGGAGGCGGCGGCCGATACGGCATCACGCTGAAGCTTGCTGCGCCCGCGCGCTGATCGTCCAGCAGGCGGCGGTGAACTGCGCGTCATCGCCGTGCACAAAGGGCTGGAATGCGACGCGTAGCGCGTCGAGGACCTTCGCGCGGGTCGCCTCGTCCGCCCCCTGCAACGCGATGCCAACCGGACCGAGCCGTGTGAAATAGGTGGCCAGCGATGCTTGCGGCATCGTGCACGTCACGTTGACCGGCTGGATATCGACGTCGGTCCATCCGGCGGCTTCAAGTATCGATTGCACGCGCTGCTGGTCCGCGAACGCGAACTGTCCCGGCGCATCAGGCAGGCGAGGGGGCAAGGGCAGCAGCGGCGCGGCCGTGCGTTCCGCCGTTGTCATGAACGGATTCTCGGCCGGGCTGCGCCACGCAATGCAAAAGAGCGCGCCATTGTCCCGCATGGCATGTCGCAGGTTGGCAAAGGCACGGACAGGGTCGTCAAAGAACATCACCCCGAAGCGCGACACGATCATGTCGATGCTGGCTGGCTCGAAGACATGCGTCTGGGCGTCGGCGCACGCGAAGGTGATCGGCAGACCTTCCCGCTCGGCCCGCTCCCGCGCCACGGCGAGCATCGGCGCGGAGATGTCGATGCCGAACGCACTGCCGCCGGCGCCAAGTGCGCGCGTGACAGCCAGCGTGGTGCTGCCCGTGCCGCATCCGACATCGAGCACGCGCCGCACGGATGCGCGGCGCACTGCGTCGGCAATCAGGGTCTCGAATGGCTTGAATAACTGGTCGAGCGCGGCCTGGGCGTCCACCCAGGCGCGTCCGCCGGGTCCGTTCCAGAGCGCTGCCTGGTCTGCGTTGGTCGCTTGCTGTTCAGTCATGGTCGCTGTCCGTTGTTTGCCGATTGTTTGCCGATCGCTGCGTGGCGTTGGAAGCTACACTGTGCCACTTCAAGCTGACTTGAGGTCAAGTGGTGACAATCCTGGACATTGGCGAGGTGGCGCAACGCTCCGGTGTGCCGGCTTCGACGCTGCGGTACTACGAAGAGCGCGGCCTGATTGCGTCGACAGGCCGACGCGGGATGCGCAGGCTGTTCGATGACGGCGTGCTGGAAAGGCTGGCGTTGATCGCGCTGGGGCAGGCTGCCGGATTCTCGCTCGACGAGATCGCGCGAATGTTTGCCCCGGAAGGGCAGCTCGAGATCGACCGCAAGATGCTGAGCGCCAAGGCCGACGAGCTCGACCGGATGATCCACAAGCTGAGCATGATGCGCGATGGCCTGCGGCACGCGGCGGCCTGTCCTGCGCCAACACATATGGAGTGCCAGAAGTTTCGGCGGATTCTGCGCCTGGCCGGGTTGAAGTCCCCGAACAACGCAGCCGATGGCCCCCGCACCCTTTCACACAAACGGGCAGGAGCCAAACGGCGCTAGATCTTCACGAAGACTTCGCCGCCCTCGATCCGCACCGGGAACGTCTGGATATCCT
>Ga0213878_10000824_pt1 | contig 11146 bp, 8 predicted proteins | sample VelepicoBEBS_R02_FD_161053 | JGI IMG/M metagenome (GOLD analysis project Ga0213878, IMG submission 161053) | Vellozia epidendroides bulk soil microbial communities from rupestrian grasslands, the National Park of Serra do Cipo, Brazil - BS_R02 | ecosystem: Environmental > Terrestrial > Soil >... | reverse complement strand
CGACCGGGCAGATTCCGACGCGCGCTGCTGGTCGAACCACGTTTGCCCAATCAGGACGAACGCGACCGGCGCCAAGACAGCCAGAAACTGCAGAATGATCCTGGCTCGTAAGGACTCGACGCGAGTCATCTGACCGACTTTCTCCTGCACGGTGCCGCGCCGCGCACCGCAATCGCCCGCCAGCGACGGCGAGCAGTGAGCGTCAAGCCGCGCGCCGGCTGCACGCAGCATTCCCCAGTGTCTTTACGACTTGCCAGCGGTTAATCTTGAGGCGAAGCGGCCGTTGGGAGATGCCCAAGCAGCCAGAAAAAGCGCGGCCTTTTCAGATACTTACGAGCTCAGGGTGGCCCTAAGGGTGGGGTGGCGACCGGCAAATGCCGGTGCAAGGTGCTCTTATCCGCCGCCGTTGGTGGTGGCGAACTTTTGCCCCGGTCGCATCCAGAACGCCAGGGCGATCCCGACCCCCATCAGCACCATGCTGCCGGTGAACGGCAGCTCCCAGTTGCCGTAGCGGTCGATCAGAAAGCCCGAAAACACCGGGCTGATGATTGCGGCTGCGGCTGAACCCGTGTTCATCATTCCGCTGGCGGTACCCGAATGCGCGGGTGCGATATCCATCGGGATCGCCCACATCGGGCCAATTGTCATCTCAGCAAAGAAAAAGCCCGCCGACAGGCATGCCAGCGAAACGTACAGGCTGTGCACGAATAGCAGCGGAACCAGCGCCAGCAGCGTCAGGAACATGCACACGACGACCATCCCGCTGCGCGCTGCGTTCAGCCGGCCGGTGCGTCGATACAGCGCATCGGTGACGATGCCGCCAAGCGTATCGCCGACAACGCCGGCCAGAAACACGCTCGATGCAAAGAAAGCCGACTTCTTCAGATCTAGGTCGTAGCTGTGCAAGAAGTATTGCGGGATCCAGCTCAGGAACAGCCACAGCGTCCAGCCGTAGCAGAAATACACGATCGTCACCGGAACCATGCGTCGTGCGAGTGGCCCCCACGGAACCTGCGGCCTCGTCGCCGGAGGCGGAGCCACCGCATCAAGCTCGGCCTGCGTGATGCGGGGATGATCGCGCGGATACTCGGTGAACACCGATGCCCATAAGATTACCCAGCCAAAGCTGATCGCGGCGCACACGAAGAACGAGGCGCGCCAGCCGTACACCGCCATTACGGCCGCGACAATCATCGGTGCCACCGTGTTGCCCGCGCGGGAGCCTGCATGCGTGAGGCCTTGCGCAAAGCCCCTCCGGTCCTTCGCAAACCAGCGCGACATCGCGCAAGTCGAAGCCGGGAACGTCGCGCCTTCCCCCAAGCCCAGCAGCACCCGTGCAACCAGAAGCGAGGTGAGCCCGGCTGCAAGCCCGGTCAGCGCCGTTGCGCCGGCCCAGATGATGCTGCAGGCGATCAGCGTTCGGCGCGCCCCGAACCGGTCGCTCACCCAACCGCCGATGATCTGCAGCACCAGGTATGGCCAGGCAAAGCCGGAGAACACGAGCCCGATTTCGGTCTTGTTCAGGCCGAAATCCTTTGAAAACCCGGCTGCGGCGGTACTGACGTTGACGCGATCCAGGTAGGTGATGAAGTACATCAGGCACAGCAGTGCCAGTACGACATTGCTGGCGCGGAACAGGTTCGCCACCGGTTTCATCCCATGCCTCCTGAACACAGCCCTCCTGCCACATAATATCCACCCAACGCGGTTCGCACCTTGCCGATCGAAGCAAATTTGCGCGAACAGCGACGATCGCGCGTTCGAAATGGGAATGCCGGCTGGAACCGGGACCACTGGAAGCACGAGCGGCGCCGTCGGGCCGCTCGCGCGTCGCTTGCGCGCCGAAACCCGCGGCGAAGTGCTCTTCGATCGAGCCTCGCGTGGGCGCTATGCGACCGATGCATCGATTTACCAGATCATGCCGGTCGGCGTGTTCGTCCCACGCACCGAGGGCGACGTCGCCTTGGCGATCGACATCGCGCGCGACGCAAAGGTTCCGGTGCTCGCTCGCGGTGGCGGCACCAGCCAGTGCGGCCAGACGGTCGGCGCGTGTCTTGTGGTCGACACCTCCAAGCATCTGCGCCGCGTGCTGGCGATCGATGCAGAAGCGGGCACCGCTGTTGTGCAACCGGGAGTCGTTCTCGACGATCTGAACGCGCAACTGAAACCGCATCGGCTGTGGTTTCCGGTCGACGTGTCGACGGGTGCGCAGGCGACGCTAGGCGGTATGGCCGGCAACAATTCCTGCGGCTCGCGCTCGATCGCATACGGCAACATGGTGCACAACGTCCTTGCGGCCGGAGCTTGGCTGTCGGACGGCGAGCAGGTCGATTTCGGCCCGCTCGATGGCCTCGGTCCGCGCGCTGCCCGCATCGCCGCTTTCGTGCGCGACCTGGCGATCCGGCATCGCACCGAGATTCGCGAGCGCTGGCCACGGGCGATGCGGCGGGTGGGTGGATACAACCTGGACATCTTCGATTGCCGCAGCGAGCGCTCGTATACGCAGGATGCGAGCGTCAACCTGGCGCATTTGCTGATTGGTTCGGAGGGCACCCTCGCATTTACCCGCTCGTTGACCTTGAAGCTGGCTCCGCTGCCGCGTGCCAAGGTGCTCGGAGTCGTTAGCTTTCCAACGTTCCGCGCCGCGATGAACAGTGCCCGGCGTATCGCCGCGCTCGCGCCCACCGCGGTCGAGCTGGTCGATCGCACGATGATCGACCTGAGCCTTGCCAACCCGGCATTCCGCCCGCTGATCGAGTCCTCGCTGGTCGGCGCGCCGGCGGCGATCCTGCTGGTCGAGTTTGCCGGCGACGATAAGGGCGCGATGCTGGGAAGGCTCGACGAGCTCGTCGCTCTGATGGGTGATCTCGACCTGCCCGGAAGCGTCATGCGCGTCCCGGACGATGCGCGGCAGGCCGAGCTGTGGGAAGTGCGCAAAGCCGGGCTGAATATCATGATGAGCCTGAAAGGCGACGGCAAGCCGGTCAGCTTCATCGAGGATTGCGCCGTTCCCCTGGAACACCTGGCCGATTACACCGATGCGCTGACGGAGGTTTTCGCGCGGAACGGCACCCATGGGACGTGGTACGCGCACGCCTCGGTCGGTACGCTGCACGTGCGCCCGATCCTGGACATGCGCCACGCAGGCCCCACCGGCGGCGCCGCAAGGATGCGAGCGATCGCGGAAGAGGCCGCCGAGCTCGTGCGCAAATACAAGGGGGCCTTTAGCGGCGAACATGGCGACGGCCTGTGCCGCGGCGAGTGGATCCGGTGGCAGTTCGGTCCGTCGATCTGCGAAGCCTTTGGTGCGATCAAGTGCGAACTCGATCCGATCGGTCTGTTCAATCCCGGCAGGATTGTCGATCCGCCGAAAATGGACGACGAGTCCCTGTTTCGCTTTGCGCCACCCACGGCGCCGCGGCCGTATCGGACGATTGCGCTGAAAACCGCGCTCGACTGGTCGGAGTGGAACGTGCAGAACGACGCCGCCACCGGAGTGGTCACACCCCCGGGCAGCGGCGGCGACACCACCGGCGGGCTGGCCAAGGCGGCCGAGATGTGCAACAACAATGGCCACTGCCGCAAGTTCGACGCGGGAACGATGTGCCCCAGTTTTCGCGTCACGCGCGACGAACAGCACGTCACGCGCGGCCGCGCCAACACTCTGCGTCTGGCCCTATCCGGCCAACTCGGGGCGGACGCTTTCACCGGGGAAGCCTTGCACGAGGCCATGGACCTGTGCGTGGGCTGCAAGGGATGCCGGCGGGAGTGTCCCACCGGCGTCGACATGGCGAAAATGAAGACCGAGTTTCTCGCGCATTACAAGAAGCGCCACGGCCACCGCCTTCGCGAGCTGCTGGTCGCGCATTTACCGCGATACGCTCGCATCGCCAGCCGTGTGGCATGGCTGCCCGATCTGCGTGACACGCTCCCGGGGGCGGCTCGTCTCAGCGAGAAAGTGCTGGGCTTTTCGGCGGCACGGCGCTTCCCACGTTGGCGCGTCGACACGTTCTGGAGACGGGCTGATTCGGCCCAATTTGCAAGCCGCGAGGCGACGCTTGCGGCAGCCCGCAGCCATGGCCGCGCCGCGGTGCTGTTCGTCGACACTTTCAACGGAACGTTCGAGGCCGAGAATGCTTTCGCGGCCGCTACTGTGCTGAAGGCAGCCGGCTATACGCTGTACACGCCGCAGATGCGCGGTCCGCACTTGTGCTGTGGGCGCACCTATCTTTCGGTCGGCATGATCGATCACGCCCGGCGCAGAGCAGCGGCGCTGATCGAGCACCTGCTGCCGTTCGCACAGGAGGGCGTGCCGATTGTCGGTTTGGAGCCGTCTTGCCTCTTGACGTTGCGCGACGAGACGCTGGCGATGAGGCTCGGGCAGCCGGCGCGTACAGTGGCCGCGCACGCGCAGCTGTTCGAGGAATTCGTCGCGCGCCAAATCGACGCTGGCCGCTGGAGGCTAGCTTTGCGACCCGCGCAACAGCCGTTACTGGTACACGGCCACTGTCACCAAAAATCGTTCGGTGCTTTCGACGCCGTACTGGAGGCGCTGCGGCTCATCCCCGGCGCGCAGGTCGAGCCGATTGCGAGCTCCTGCTGCGGAATGGCTGGCGCCTTCGGCTATGAGGCGGAGCACTACGAGGTATCGATGCGGATGGCGGAGGTCGCCCTGTTTCCGGCGCTGCGCCTGCAGCAGGACGCGCTCATCGTTGCGGATGGTACGAGCTGCCGCCAACAGATCGCACATGGGGTAGGGCGAGACGCGCTGCATGTAGCGCGTGTGCTGGAGCAGCACTTGGCGCCGGGCAACATCGAGCGCTGACTGCTCGGTTACGGGTTCACAGCCCGCACAATCCAGATCGCAGCAGCCAGGGGCACCGAGTCGCCACGTTGGTGCCGCGCCAGTTCGGCACGGATCGACTCCATCGCAGCCGCCTGCAGCTGCGCCGGCTGGCCGTCCAGCGCGCGACTGGCGGGGCCGATGGTGGTGGCGGTTCCGACCGCCGCCTCCAACCCGCCCCCAGCGGCGAGGTCCAGCTGCAGATCGATCGGCTCCAGCTCCACTGAGGTGAATCCAGCGCGCTCGAGGATCGAGCAAACTCGCCCCTCGTCGGCGAACGAAAAAGGCCCCGGGTCCTCAGGGCCGACCTCCGGCAACCGTGGAACGTGCTTGTACGCTTGCTGCAACGGAACCATCGACCAGGGATTCTGGCGCGCAGCGCGCCAGCAGGCGAACGCGACGCGCGCGCCCGCACGCAGGCCTCGCCGCATGTTCGAAAAGGCACGCGCCGGATCGCCGAAAAACATCACGCCGAAGCGAGAGAACAGCAGATCGGCGCCCATCCGCTCAAAGTCGTGCACGGTAGCGTCGGCGAGAGCGAATTCGACCGGCAGGCTGTCCGGTGCCAAGCGTCGCGCCTGCTCCAGCATCGGCGCTGATACGTCGATTCCCAGCACTCGCCCGCCGGGCGCAACTCGGCGGCCAAGCTCGAACGTAACCGTCCCACAGCCGCAGCCGATGTCGAGTACGGACTCGCCTGCGCGCGTGGCTGACCGTTCGAGCAGCATATCGCCGATCGGCGCCAGCAGCGCGTCGTGTACCGCGTACCGACTCAGCCAGCGCTGGCCGCCCGGTCCGTTCCAGTACGCGATCTCCCAAGCGTTGCGATCGTCGGTTGCAAAAGCCATGAGCGTGCCCCGTGCGCTTCGGCGCGCGTGATGGTACAACTGTTTCCATGCAGGATGACAATCCCGATCGGACCGTCGCCGATCGTCTGAGGCGAGACGGCTATGCGTTCGTCGACGCGAACGAGCTGTTCCCTTTGCTTCAAATCGACGTCGCCGCGATGGCGCCACTGCGCCAGGCCTGGTCCCGCCTTGCGCGAGACGCGTATCTACGCGACGGAGGGCGGTACCGATGGCGGCGGCACGGTTGCTTCGTTCAGGATTTTTCGCCGCCTGCGCTGTCGATCGCACCTCATCGAGCCCACTGGCAACCGACTTCGTACAACGCGCTGCACGGGGGAATGGAGCGGTGGTTTGAGCCGATCGAAGCGAACGTGGTCGAATCTGCTGCCTGGAACCGTCTGTTGACAGCGATCGGCGCGGCGTTCGCGCAGGTCCGCAAGGTCGAGCGCTGGTACATCGAGGCGCACCAGTTCCGCATCGATACCGAAGGCGGCATCGGCCGGCCGACGCCGGAAGGTGCGCATCGGGACGGCGTGGACTACGTCGCCGTGATCTTGGTAGAACGTCGTTCGGTCCGCGGCGGCGAAACCCGGGTGTTCGAGGCGGGCTCTTCCGTCGGTGTGCGCTTCACGATGACCGAGCCGTGGTCGATGCTGCTGATGGACGATACTCGCGTGGTGCACGAGACGACTCCGATTCAGCCGGACGGCCTGCCGGGCCATCGCGACACGCTCGTATTGACATACCGCGTCGGAGGATTTCAGTCGCCGCAGCGTAACAGCGGTAACGCCGGTGACGCCGACTCGCGAAGTTCCTGAGTGTGGAGAACTTGGGGAGGAGCAACGATGGGGCAGGTTTCGACGCTTCAGGTGGAGCTTGGGACCCGTGGCGTGGCTCGGGTAACGATGTCCCGGCCGGCGGTGTTCAACGCGTTCGACGAGACAATGATCGCGGAGCTCGATGCGGTTTTCGCCGATCTCGCGGCAGACCCAGGGACGCGACTGATTGTTTTGGCAGGCGCCGGGAAGCATTTCAGCGCCGGAGCCGACCTGCAGTGGATGCGACGCGCGAGCGAATCTTCGCAACAATGGAACTTGGAAGACGCGCGCCGGTTTGCAATGATGCTGGCGCGGATCGCCGACTGTCCGAAGCCGACGATCGCGCGCGTTCACGGCGCCGCACTCGGCGGAGGAGTAGGGTTGGCCTGTGCGTGCGACCTGGTGATCGCCACGCACGCGGCGAACTTTACAATCAGCGAGGCTCGTTTCGGGATCCTTCCAGCGGTGATCGGGCCGTATCTCATCAACGCAGTGGGCCGGCGCCAGGCGCTTCGGCTGGCACTGACCACAGAGCGGATCGATGCGACCGAGGCCCTTGCAATCGGCCTCGTTCATCGGGTTGTCGCCGAGCAGGAGCTCGACCGTGCGATTGAATCGGCCATTTTGCAGCTGCTGGCGGGTGGCCCGAACGCGCAGCGCGAAATCAAGCAACTGTATGCGCAGCTGCAACCGGGAGCCGTCGACGCGAACGTTCGCGAGCTTACGGCGCAGACCATCAGTCGCGTGCGCGGAACGGACGAGGCACGCGAGGGGTTTGCCGCATTCCTCGCCAAGCGACCGGCGAGCTGGATTGCGGCTGGCTCGGACCGCTGAAACCTGGAGATCAGTCCTTCCCGCGAAACGGATTCGGCGGCACCAACCGGTACGTCGCCGGCGTGCGGCTCAGCTTGATCGGCGAGCCGACACCGATGTAGGAGTCTGCGATCCGCACAACCATCTGGCGGTGCTCGGTATGAGGATGGTGCAGTGCCTGCGGCACCGTCAGCACCGGGGCACACGGTACGCCACCCTCATGTAATCGCTTGGCGAGCTCCTCACGATCAAATTTGCCCAGGCGCTCCTCGAGCACCTGTTTCAATGCATCCCGATGAGTCGAACGCTCGGCATTGTTCGCAAAGCGCGGATCGACCGCCAAAAAGGGCGCTCCGATTCGATCGCACAGGGCGGCAAATTGGCGATCGTTGCCAACGGCGAGAAAGATCGGCCCGTTTGTCGTTTCGAAGGCATCGTACGGATAGATGTTCGGATGCGCGTTGCCGGTCCGCCCGGGAGAGCGGCCGTTCAGGAAAAAATTCGCCGCGTGCGGGTGCAGCAGCGACAGCGCGCTGTCGTACAGCGATGCCTCGACAAACTGGCCCAGGCCGCTGCGTGCGCGCTCGTGCAGCGCCATCAGGATGCCGAGGGCGGCATTCATTCCGCACACCATGTCCACCACCGGCACCCCGACGCGGAGCGGATCCCCGGCCGGTTCGCCATTGACGCTCATGATTCCGCTCAAGGCCTGAATGGCGGCGTCGTAGCCCGGCAGCCCGCCGAGCGGGCCGTCGGCGCCGAAGCCGCTGATGCGGCAATGGATCAGCCGGGGCAGGCGAGTACGCAGCACATCGAAGCCGATTCCCCATTTCTCCATCGTGCCGGTCTTGAAGTTCTCGACCAGAACGTCGGCATCTTGCAAGTGTCCCAGCAGTGCCTCACGACCGGCCGGCTGCGACAGATCGAGTACCAGACCGGTCTTGTTGCGATTGACACCGAGGAAGTACGACGCTACGCCGTCGGCGAACGGCGGTCCCCAAGTCCGCGTCTCGTCGCCCGAAGGTGGCTCGATTTTCAGAACCCGGGCTCCGTGATCTCCAAGGATTTGCGTGCAAAATGGCCCGCCCAGCACACGCGAGAGGTCAACCACCTTGACCCCTTCGAGTGCGCCCGCAATGCTGTTCACGTTGGAAAGAAACTACCGTGCATGCGCGCCGTCGCGCAACGCGCGCAAATATACGCTGTCACAGCCTCACAGTTGCGTGACGAACTTGGTGACGAGATAGCCGTCAAAGGTCTCTGCGCCTCCCTCGCTACCGTAGCCGCTTTCTTTCACTCCTCCAAAAGGCGTCTCCGCCAGCGCCATCGCGAGGTGATTGATCGCGACCATCCCGGCCTCCAGCCCATTCGAGACGGCCGTCGCATTGCGTGCGGACGTGGTGAAGGCGTAGGCAGCAAGCCCAAAAGGCAGGCTGTTGGCTCGCTTCAGAACTTCCTCGAAGGTGCGAAAGCGCACCATCCCTGCTAGCGGGCCGAACGGCTCCTCTGTCATGAGCCGGCTGTCGTCGGGCAGATCCGCCAGCACGGTCGGTGGGAAGAAGTTGCCCGGCCCATCGATCGGCCCGCCGCCGGCCAAAACTTTCGCGCCGCGGCGGTCGGCGTCCTCGACGAAGCCGGCCACAGCGGGAACGCGGCGCTGATGGGCGAGCGGCCCCATCTTGGTCTCGGGCGCCAGCCCCGATCCGACCTTGATCTCCTTGACCTTGTCCAGGAAGCGCGCCACGAAGCGATCGTAGGCGCGCTCGTGCACGTAAAAACGGGTCGGCGAGATGCACACCTGGCCGGCGTTGCGGAACTTGTACGGCGCGAGCATATCGGCTGCGCGTTCGACATCGGCGTCCTCGAACACGATCGCGGGCGCATGTCCACCGAGCTCCATCGTGCACCGCTTCATCAGGGATCCCGCGAGCGCCGCAAGCTGCTTTCCGACCGCCACCGAACCGGTGAACGAGATCTTGCGCACAATCGGGGAGTGGATCAGGTACTGGGACACTTCGGCCGGAATACCCCACACCACATTCAGACATCCCGGCGGGAGCCCCGCGTCGTGGAACAGCCGCGCGATCGCCACGACTGCACTGGGCGCGTCCTCCGGACCCTTCAACACGATCGTGCAGCCCGAGCCGACGGCCGCGGCGATCTTTCGAATTGCCTGGTTGAACGGAAAATTCCAAGGCGAGAAAGCGGCGCAAACGCCAATCGGCTCGCGCAGCACCAACTGCCGGACGCCGTCCGAGCGCGGCGGTATCACGCGCCCGTAGATCCGCCGCGCCTCTTCTGCGTGCCACTCGGCGTGCTCGGCACAGAACAGCACTTCTCCGACCGCCTCGGCGAGCGGCTTGCCTTCGTCGAGTGTGATGTTCTGGCCGATCTGCTTCGCGCGTTCGCGCGCGAGCTCGCCGACCCGCCGCAACACCTTGCTCCGTTCCAGCGGCGAGGAGCGACGCCAGGATTCGAACGCTCGCTGCGCGCTTGCCAGCGCAAGATCCAGGTCTTCGCGCGTCGCGTGCGGCAGCTTGCCGATGACCTCGCCGGTCGCCGGATTCAGCACGTCCTGTTCGACACGGCCACCGCCCTTGAGGAAGTGCCCATCGATGTAAAGGCTCAGATCTTCGTACATGCGTTACCTTTCAAGGGGTTTTATGACTCCATGAAGCGCGCCATCGCGGACCGTAGCTCATCGGGAACCCGTACCGGGCGCAGATCCCTTAGGGAAGCGTGCACGACTGTCAGCGTCGACCGCAGCGACTCGCGGCCACGGGCAGTGCCGCGCACGTGCAGAACGATCGAGCTGCCGCCGATGCGCTTGACGCTCAAGCCCAGCGAAATGACGTCTCCGATGGAATTCGGCGTGAGGAACTCGCATTCAACCTTGACCATCGGCAGACCCATCCCGTGCTGTTTCACAAACTGGGCGTAGCTCTGGCCGATCCCTTCGGTGAACCAGTCTTCGACAAGCTCGTGCATCAGCACGAAGTAGTGCGGATAGAAGACGATTCCGGCCGGATCGCAGTGCTGGAAGCGGATGATCTTGTCCTTGACGAACATATCAGGCCTTGTCCAGAAAGCGCGCGATCGCCTCGATCGCGACGGCAGGTTGATCACGATGGGGCGAATGCCCGCAGTCGGCAAGCTGCAGGAAATCGAGGCTGGCGGCATTGCGCGCGTTCCGCTCGAGCGCCCCGATCTGCGCCGGCGTGCTGTATTCGTCGCCCTCCCCGAGGATCGCCAAAATCGGACACCGGATTCCCGCCAAATCGCTCGCGATCGACCAGGCGCGGAAGTCGGGGTGCAGCCAGATGTCGCGCCACCCAAAGAACACGCTGTCGACATCATCGTGGTAGCGGTCGAGCAACTCGCGCATCTTTGTGGTCTCGTACACATGCTTGACCCCGCGGATGCTGACGAGATTGGATTCCTCCACGAACACGAGCGGAGCCATCACTACCAGGCCGGCAACGTCCCACCGGCCGGCACCGGCATGGATCAGCGCCATCGAAGCACCCGTTGAATGGCCGATCAGAACGGGGCGCTCGACTGCCAGCGCGGCCCGCAGAGCCGGAAGGATCTCCAGCGCTTCTTCGTGCATGAAACGCGGCGTATACGGCGCCTGACGCGGCGACGAGCGCCCGTAGCCGTAACGCGAATACACGACGGTGCGGCAGCCGGTCGCGGCCGCGACCTGCGCCGGGAAATCCCGCCACATCGCGACCGAGCCAAGGCCTTCGTGCAGGAAGAGCAGCGTCGGCCGGTGCGCTCGATGCGCGGCGATGTCGATGTACTCCAGTCGATGTCCGCATGCG
>Ga0213878_10000823_pt1 | contig 11148 bp, 7 predicted proteins | sample VelepicoBEBS_R02_FD_161053 | JGI IMG/M metagenome (GOLD analysis project Ga0213878, IMG submission 161053) | Vellozia epidendroides bulk soil microbial communities from rupestrian grasslands, the National Park of Serra do Cipo, Brazil - BS_R02 | ecosystem: Environmental > Terrestrial > Soil >... | reverse complement strand
GAAGGAATCGACGGAGGTGAAGGGTGCACATGGTGCTGGTCACCAAGAGCGGCTCGCGCCGGGGTCGCGGCGCGCCCGAACCAAGCAGTGAACCAGAAGGTACTGCCCGCACCCGGCTCGCTGTTTACGCCTACTTCGCCGCCCATCATTCGCGCAAGGTGGCGCGTCAACGCAAGTCCCAAACCGGTACCGCCGTGGTGGCGCGTGGTCGAGCCATCCAGCTGCTCGAACGGCTGGAACAGGCGAGCCTGCCGCTCCGGCGGGATTCCTTCACCGGTATCCTGTACTGCGAAGCGCGCGCAGATGCGGTCGGATTGCTCGGCCACGACATCAGCGTGTAGCCCCACCCGACCGGCGCGCGTGAACTTCACGCCGTTGCCGAGCAGATTGATCAACGCCTGAGACAGCCGCTTCGGGTCTCCACGTAGCCGGTGCGGCAGGTGATCGGCATCGACGACGAGCTCCAAACCCTTCTCGCGCGCCGGCTCGGAGATGATTTCGAACGTGCGCGACAACAGGTCGTCGCGCGAAAACTCGACCTCTTCCAGCGCCATTTTGCCGGCTTCGATCTTCGACAGATCCAGGACATCATTGATCAGGTGCAGCAGGTGTCGGGCGGCGCTGTCGATCATGCCGAGGCGCTCGCGCTGCAACCGATCGCCGCTGTCGCGCTCCAGCAAGTGGGTCAACCCCATGATGGCGTTCATCGGGGTGCGGATCTCGTGGCTCATATTGGCCAGAAACACGCTCTTGGCGCGAGTGGCCTCCTCGGCCTGCTCGACCCGGCGCGCCAGCTCCTGGTTCATTTCCGCCAGGCGCACCCGTGTGCGTTCCAGCTCGGTGATGTCGGAGCCGACGACGCTGTATCCCTGCACGACGCCCCCAATTTCGTCCGGCGCAAGTACCAGCAAGACCTGGCCCCCGCTGCCGTCGGCTTTGACCAGGCTGGTCTGGAACACCTGCCGTTCACCGCAGAGCGCAGCGAGAACGTACGGCTCACTGCGCTGAAATAGCTCCTCGCCCAGCAGATCCTGCAATCGAATCCCGAGCATTTCCTCCGGCCGCCTGCCGAACCATTCCAGGTAGGCCCGATTGGCGAAGCGGCAACGCAGGTCCCGACCCCAATAGCTCACCAGAGCGGGAACCGAATCGGTAACGTAGCGCGTGAAACGCTCGCGTTCGCCCAACGCAGCGTTGAGCTTCTCGAGTTGCGCTCCACGTTCCGCCAGTGCCGAGTTGGCGGCTGCCAGCTGCGCCGTACGCTCGGCCACACGCTGTTCGAGCTCCAATTTCGCATCGCAGAGCGCGGCGTGGGCCGCTGCCTGCTCCTGCTGGTACCGCACGATCCTCGACATCATGCTGCACATCTCGCGCGCAAGCAGCCCAATGTCGTCTTCGACCGCGCCGGCTCGTTCCAGTTTGCTGTCGATTCCACCCGGCATCGTCACCGCCGCCGGCGCCGCCGTGAAGTCGCTCGCCGCACCCTGCAGCTGGAGCAGGCGCGCGGCGCGCTCGTTTGTCCAGCGCCCGAGGACGATCCAAGTGGCGAAGGCAAAGAACGCCACTGCAGCGGCGGTGATCGCAGCCAGTCTGGAACCTGACAGCGGCGCGCGGAACAGGCGGGTGATCTCCAGACTCGGAGCACTGGGCAGATCGTCCCACGGCATCGTCATCGTTGCGGAGTATCGCGGCTCCCGCACGCGCGGTGCCGACTGCGGTTCGGAGCCCGAAGACACCGCCAAGCGCTCGCCACGGTAGAGCACGATCAACTCGGTGTTCGGGTAGGCCAGGCGCCGCAACAGCGCCTCGTCGATCGGCACGTACAGCAGCAGTCGCGCGTTACCACTGAGCGAGCGCAGATCGGCGGAAACCGCGCGATACACGACGTGATCGGCCTCGCTGTAGGCCCACCCCAAATTACCGCCCGAGTCCCAGTACGTGGGCCCGATCCGTTCCTGCGGGTTCGTTCCGTAGCGCAGCAGAGTGCGCCCGCTGTGGGCACCGATCACCGCATGCGTGAAGTCGCCCTGGTCGAGCAGCGTGGTCAACAGCACGCGCAGGCGGGCGTCGCCCTCCTCCGAGCGGGCACTAGCTGCCGTGGCCTGCCATAGGTCGATCTGCTGTGCGAAGGCGAAGGCGGTCTCGCGCCAGCCCTGGTCCAGGTCGCCAATGCGCTTGACCAGATGTTCGCGCGCATCCGATAACTGGTATTCGCGCTCCTGCTCGATGCCGGCCTGCAGGACCAGGATCGCGCCTATGGCCGGGACGATCACGAGCAGCAGCAGCACGGCGAGCAGCCGCAGTTTCAGCCGCCACACTGCGGTGTGGCGCCGAGGCTCGAAGTTGCCGAAAGCGCTCACCGATGCCGGCCTAGCCCAAGACCCCCCGGCCAATCGCACGCGGAGCTTGCGGAAAAACGGCCCGGGGGTAGCATATTTTCATTAACGCGCCCAGCACCATTGAGCGCCAGAGTATCCGCGAATCGGGAGGGAGGAGAAATACCTTCGTAGCGTACGGGGAATCTGAATGGAAGTTCTGATCGTCGACGACAACGAGATCAATCGTGAGGTCCTGTCTACTCTCGTAGAGAGCCTGCCGGGCAACCATGCCCGTGCCTTCGCCGACGCCCGGGAGAGTCTGGCGTACTGCAGCAATGCCGAGCCGGACCTGTACGTGGTGGATTACATGATGCCGGGAATGGACGGCATCGAGTTTGTGCAGCGCGTGCGCGCCCTTCCCGGCCGCAGCGAGGTGCCGATCGTGATGGTCACCGGAGCAGACGACCGTTCGATCCGGCGACGAGCCCTGGAAGCGGGGGCGACCGACTTTGTGTGCAAGCCGGTCGAGGCAACCGAATTCCTGGTGCGAATCCGCAACATGCTGAAGCTGCGCCAGGCCTATCGGCAGCTCGCCAACCGCGCGGAGTCTCTGGCCGACCAGGTCGCGAAGAGGACCGAAGAGATCAAGGCCAACGAACGCGACACCCTGCTCGCGCTGGCGCGCGCAGCCGAATACCGCGACCCGGAAACCGGCGCCCACATCGTGCGAATGGCCAGCTATGCGCGGCTGATCGGCGATCGGCTGGGGATGACGACGCAGGAGCAGGACCTGCTGGAGCAGGCGGCACCACTGCACGACCTCGGCAAGATCGGAACGCCCGACAGCATCTTGCTCAAACCGGGGCCGCTGACGAGCGAAGAGCGCTCGGTGATGCAGCAGCACACCACGATCGGATGGCAGATCCTGAGCACGCATGCCTCGCCGGTGCTGCAGGCCGGCGCGGTCATCGCGCATTCGCACCACGAGAAGTTCGACGGCTCCGGCTATCCGCTTGGACGCTCGGGGGAGGATATTCCCCTGCACGGACGCATCGTCGCCGTCGCCGACGTCCTGGACGCGCTCACATCGGTTCGGCCATACAAGCCGGCTTGGCCGATCGAGCGTGCGCGTGGCTACCTCGTCGAAGGTCGCGGCGGGCATTTCGATCCGCAATGCGTCGACGCGATCCTGGAGCGATGGAGCGACGCGGTCGACGTCATGCATCGCTACGCCGACTGACGCGACCGTTCCTTCAGGTTTTGTCGAATCGGCGCCAATTTTCGGCGCTGGATTGCGAACCGCGGAATATCGAGCGGCGCACGGTCTCATTTCGACAGAACGGAACGTGTGCTGCCGGGCTAAAAATTCCCGAGGGCAGGACGATGTTTGGATTGTTGCAGTCGATCGCCCTATCCGCGGGCGGCAAGGAGCGCTTCAGATGCACCCGCAGGTTTCGGGTTCGGGCCAGGCCGCGCGCAAGGACGAAACGTGGGCGGTAATGGCCAATCGGGTGCTCCGGCAGCTGTTCGATGGCGAGCCGAGCGCGATCAACGAATCGACGGCGCTGTCCGATTTCGAGGGCTGCACCCTGCGCGACGGCCCCCCATCCTTAAGCGCGATGGCGTGGCGCATCCGGGTCAAGGACCTGGTGTTCTCCTGCTTCGGCGTCGATTGCGATATCGACGAGCCGCTGTCCAGCCTGGTCGCCCGGATCGAACTGGCCGAGCGCGGCGTTCGCTGCACGCTATAAGGTCGCCGACGACGAACGTTCTGCCGAAAAGACCTGCTCGCCGCGCAGCGCGCCGGAGCCGATCAGTTTCGCCAATTCCTCGTCTGCGTGGGCCTGATCGACGAAAGGTTGCGGGAGCTGCTTGCTCGGGCTGATTCCCAATTCCCTGAGCATCTCGGCCTGGCGAATCACGTTGTCCTTGCCGACTGAAAGGCGTTTCTGGGCGGAAACGTACGCATCCTGGGCGTCGCCGATTCGTTCGCCCACCCTCTTAAGGTCTTCGACGAAGCCAACCAGCCGGTCGTACAGTTCCGCGCCGCGCTTGGCGATTTCCAACGCGTTGCGACCCTGGGCCTCCTGGCGCCAGATATGCGCAACCGTTCGCAATACGAAGAACAAGGTCGAAGGGCTGACCAGCGCGACGTTGCTGTGCCAGGCTTCCGCGAACAGATCCCGATCGCTGGTGACCGCAAGCACGAAGGCCGGTTCGATCGGTACGAACATCAGCGCGAAATCGACCGATTTCAAACCGTACAGCGCCGGGTAGTCCTTCTCCGACAGCGTTCGAATGTGCGTTCGAACCGACTGCAGGTGCTGCCGCAGCGCCACTTCGCGCTCGCCCTCTGTCTCCGATGCGACGTAACGCTCGTATGCGGTCAGCGAAACCTTGGAGTCGATGATCAGACGCTTCTCGTCGGGAAGGTTGATGACGACGTCCGCTTGTTGCTTCCTTCCGTCTGAAGTGACCTGCGATTCCTGCGCGACGTATTCCTCGCCTTTGCGAAGGCCGGAAGTCTCCAACAGCCGCTCCAGAACCAGCTCGCCCCAATTGCCGTGCGACTTCGATGAGCCCTTCAACGCCGTCGTCAGGTTCTTTGCGTCTTCGCTCAGAATCTGGTTTAGGGCCTGCAGCTGGCGAACCTGCTCCAGCAGGGTCGAGCGGTCCTTGCCCTCTTGGTCGTGCACCTGCTCCACTCTCGCCTGAAACTCGCCGATTTTCGTCCGCAGCGGATCGAGCAGCTGGTTCAGGTTCGACTGATTCTGCTCGGTGAAGCGTTTCGATTTTTCCTCGAGGATGTCGCCGGCCAGAGCTTTGAACTGGTTGGTCAACGCGTCGCGGGCCTCGGACATCATCCGCAGCTTTTCCTCGAAGCCGCGCCGCTCGGCGTCCAACTGTTGCCGCACAACCGCCAGGTCCGCCTTCAGCTGTGAGTTGCCCGTCTCCACCGACGTGCGATTCTGCTGCGAGGTCTCCAGCTTGGAAGTCGCCGCGGAGAGGTTGTCGCGAGCCGCTTGAAGGTCGGCGGTCAGTTGCGCGATCGTGCCACCGCTCGCCTCACGCAGGCCCGCGAGAGCCTGGTTGGCGGCGTCAAGCTCCGCTCGCAGTTTCGCAAAGTCGGCTTCCAAAATCGGAATCCGCGCGGCGCGTTCCGCAAGCTGCGCGTTCTGTTTGCCTGCCGTCGCAAGCTCCGTTTGGAACTGATCGGCTCGCGAACGTGCATCGTTTCTTTCGGACTGCATCTGCAGTCGCGCCGCTTCTGCCTGCTCGGCGCGCGTTCCCGCTGCGGCGGCGCGGACATTGGCTGCTGCTTGCGCCTGCGCCACCGCGACATCGATCTGGGACCGCCTTCTGCCGCGCCCCACGATCCAAGCAAGCGAGCCGCCGAGAACGAGTCCGATAAGGAAGGCGCCGAGAAGGGTGTACTGGTCGAGTTGCATCATGCGCACCACCCGCAAAGTTGCTCTTGTCCTGTCGCGCAGCTGGCAGCGCTTCGATGCTCAGTTCGTTAGCCAGCCCGAACGCGCATAAGAAAATATTGTGCCCGCCAGCGTTCTGCAAGAATGCTCGGTATTGGGTGTTCTTTTCGCGCGAATCTTTTGCGAGCGAAAAATGGGTCTCGAGACCCACTACGACATCCATCACCAGCAGCCGTTCGTCGCTGCGCCTCGGTTGTCGGCCTGATCCAGCGTGAGGGCGCCGCATGGATCGCCCGCCTGCGATCCTACTGGCGTGGCAACGAGCTGGTAGCCGGTGGCGTTGGTGTTGGTGGCGCCGCCCGCGCCGAAACTGATCGTGTAATAGCCGTTGGCCGAAGCTCGGAAGACGCCGTTGCTGCCGACCGCTACGTTCGCATAGGTGTTGGACTGTGTGAACCAGCGCTCCATTGCCTGCGCCGAGGCCGTCAGCGCCGTCTTTGCGTCCGTTCTGTGCGATTTCTGAACGGAGCTCACATACGACGGTATCGCCACCGAGGCCAGGATCGCGACCACGATCATCACGATCAGCAGCTCGATCAGCGTCATTCCCTGTTGCCGTCTTCCCATCGAATCGCCCGCGTGTTCCGTTGACGGTCGCTGCGCGCCGCAGCGGCTCATTTCAAATACAAGACCCGTACCGCCGGATGGGCCGGATCCTTTCGATCCAATAGGAAGCCGACGTTCTGATGGCTGTGCAGCGCGGATGGGGATAGGCGCGTGCCGCTGGAACTGAATACGAGCACGCTGGCCGGATCGAAACGCAGCACAACCGCGTTGATCACAATGCGACCGGTGTCAGCGTCGATCGCGTCGATCACGCCAGTGGCCATCGCGTTGCTGTCGTCGCGCATGCTGGACGCGTTCGCATCGATCGGCCGCATCGAGTTTCGGGACCCTGAGTCGCCGACAACCTGGACCGCCCACGCCGTCGAGCACAGCAGCATCGATGTCAGCACCAGCGTCTTTGCGCCTGCCAGGCGGTTCATTGCAGTTGCTCCCATGAAACGCGGCGATTGACCGCACTGCCCGCCGTTTCGGTCGGCGCTGCGATCTGTCCGGACGAGGTGTTGATGTACTTTTTCTCGGTCGGCTGCTGCCCCGAGACCACGGGCATTCGCATGAAGCCTGGATCAGCGGGTATCGACCCGAGTTTCTCCCCGCTGGAGTTCGCGGAGTTTCCACCAAAGTTCAGCAAATCGGCGTTGGTCAGGGTCGAGTCGTTGTTCGTGTCGAACGTGACCCGATCCAACCGGTTCCCGGTCGCGACATCCAGGTCCATCACCCAGCCGCTGCCGCCGGAGCTGCACGTCGCGGTATTGGGCTCCAGCGTTACGAAGACCACCCGCCCGGAACGGACCGCTGGATCGGCAATGACCCGTTCGCCGACGTCCGGCAGGCTCATGTACCACCCGTTCATGCCGGCATAGGTCGCAGTCGATACCGCGTTGTCTCCGCTTTCAGCCGCGTCGAGGGTTGCCCGACCGACCGCATGCGTGGTAATCCGGTACGTGTTGCCGTCTGATCCCACCGCCGTTCCCAGCACCGATTGCTTGACCAGCGATGACAAACCAGTGACCGGCGCGCCGTTGTCGCGTATGCCATAGAAGGTCTGCGCACCGGTCGTCGTTGTATCCGTCACATCGATGTAGCGGCCGGTCCCGAACACGACCAGATAGCCGCCGCCCGGGAACAGCGTCACGTCGGGCCGGCTCGTGATCGGCTGATGGTTCGGGTCGGTGAACAGCGGCGCGCCGTAGGCAACTTTCCACGCCGTTGGGCTCGACGACGAAATATCGAACTTCCACAGATTGCCCAGCAAGTCGCCGGCATAGACCGTATCGGCGATTCCGTCGCCATTCGTATCGATCGCAATCGCCCCGGACAAGCCGTTCGGGCTTGTGACGGTTCCCGAATGCGTTGCGATCTTGGCCGTGACGGCTCCCGTCTGCGCATCGAGAACGAACAAGAATGCGTCGCCGGTCGTGCTCGCGTGCGCATCGGACTGCGTATTGTCGTAGCCGCTGCTGATGATCACGGACCAGCGCCCGTTGTTGGTCTTCACGATCAGCGGAGCACCGAAGGTGTCGCCCAGATCGGCGTCGTTGGCGTCGCTGAATTCCCAGTTGACGATGGCCGCGGCGTTGCGTTCCGAGAAGCTGCTCGGGTCGGTCACGTCGAGCGCGTAGATGGCCTGACCGCCGGCCCGCAGGCCGCCCACGAGCAGCGTATGCCAGCGGCCGCCGTAGAAAGCGTCGCCGACGGTTGGTGAGCCGTCCACAAAGAAGCGGTGCGAATAGCTCGGGGCGGTGAGCTGGCTCAGGTTGGCAAACACCGATGCCGGAACGTAGGCGAGCACCTCGTGCCCGTCCGCTGCCGCAAACGCGTGCAGCATGCCGTCGTTGCCGCCAACATAGAGCATCGGCGTGCGTCCCGCGTAGGCCGTAGCGAACGAGCTGTACGGAACCGATTCCATCGTATCGGGGTAACCGTACGCGGGCGCCGCCACGTAATACGGCGCCGAGTCGATCAGGTCGCCGAGCACCGATGTCGGTCGCGTGCGAAAGGCCGGCGTGCAGGTCGGACAGCCTGCCTGCTCGTTGCTTCGCTGGCCACGCAAGTATTGCAAGCGCAGAGAGCCGTAGCCGTCCACGCTTCCGGTAGAGCTCGTGTTCAACGCCGTCACTTGCGACGGATCCAGCTCGGTGGCGGTCGGTCTGGATGCGTTGACCGGCCAACGGAACGCGATTCCCTGTGCGCCGGCCGTGCCCGAAGGCTTGAACGTCAGAATCTGACGCCCGCTCGACCAGTCCTGACCGTTCAGAACCTGGCCGGAATCCCACTGTTGCGTGCCCAGCTGCCCGGTCGAACTGATCGGCAGCGCGAGCAGCTGACCGCTCCATCCGGCGCTGCCGAAGCGCGCCTGGTACAGATCTTCGCCGTTGGACCACGAGCCGGCGTTCAACGCGACCGCTGAATCGGACGCCACCTTGCTGACGATGTCGCTGCTGATCGTGGCAAACGCCGTAGCCAGGCTGTTGCTGTCGGTTGCGAGGTACGCAGCCCCGGTTCCCCCTAGCAGCGCAAACTGGTTGAGTACCGCGATGGACCCGGGGTTCTGAACGGTGTCACCCAATCCAACCACGTAGGTCTGGACGTCATAGGTTGTGCCGTTGAACACAGTGCTGCGCAAAGCGCTGATCTGTGGGAACACGTCCTGCGCCGCCTGGGAGAATGTCCACGTCCCGCTGGCCGCGTTGTACGTGTTGACCATCTGCGCCGGCGGATACATGCTGCCGTCGAGTTCCGCGGTCGGATTGCCGTCGGTAGCGAGCAGCACGAAATTCTTCTGGCACGACAGCGTGATCGGGCTGGTGTTGCCGCTGGTCCCCGCGAAGTACTGGCCGGCGGTCTTGACGCTGCCGCGCAGCGGCGTGTACACGGACGCGTTTTTCAGCTCGCCGCTGTTCCAGGTGCCGGTCTCGGGAGCCAGCAGCGTCATCAATCGGTTGTAGTGCGCGGTCGAATCCGGCTGCACCGTTTCCCAGATGCGGGCGGCACCGCTTGGATTGTTCAGGTACCCCCAGGCGCGCGGGACCCAAAACTGGCGTGGATACGGAGGGGTAGACGGAAGGAAGCCGGCATCGGTCGGCGTGAAGCCCCAAGTGCCGCAAATGCCGCAGCCGCTCGTGCTGAAATCGGCGCTGGTCCAGCTGGTGGCGTTGGACGTGGCATTGCGGCTCGAGTACACGTTATAACTGGTGGTCCCGTTGATGCCGATTCCCCACAAGTTGGTGAAGTTTCCGCCGTAATACAGCACGTCGTTGATGTCCGGATCGTCGCCGGACGCGGCATAGGTGATATACGAGTACCCATTGACCGGCTGCGGGTTGGCGATGCAGCGCTCGCCCGCATTGGAGGCCGAGATGCCGTTGACGCAATCGTTGGTGAAAACCATCGCGGTCGGGCTGGGCGGCGTGGACGAATCGCCAAAGTAGTACGCAAACGTGTTGTACAGCGTGCCGGCCGGGCGGCTGGCGCCGTCGCCGTCGTGCTGGAAACTGGCCAAACCCCAGTTGAAAGAAGTCCGATAGCTGGAAATCGTGCTGGTGATCACGCTGCGCGCGATATTGCCGCGCGTCGTTGGATCGCTGCCGGCGATCAATTTGCCGGCCATCGTTCCATCCATCGACTCGGAGTTGTCGTACAGCACGAGCACGTTGGGCGCCACGTTGCCCGACAGGAACAACGGGTACTGCGCCAAATTCAGGTAGCCCGGCAGCCCAGCGGCTTCGGCGGCCGGAACCAGCGCCGCTGCGGTCAGGCCGAAAAGCATCAGCCGCTGCTTCAGCATCGCTCAGTGCTTCAAGTAAACGGACTGAGCAACAACATGCGTGTCGGGGCGACCCCCGGTGGCGTACACGGTGGTGCGGTAGTACGTGCCAGAGCCGATGTTCGGCGCCAGCCCGATCCCCAAGGAATCACCCTGGCCGGGTTTCTGGGTGCTCAATTTTTCGATCACGTAGAGCGGTGGGGCCGCCAGGTCGGGCGACAGCGCCGCCGCACCCGTGTATGCGCCGTAGGTGCGGGTCGATCCGCCGTTCCAATTGATCAGCTTCCACAATGGCGTGGAGGTCGGAGTCGGCCAGGTCGACGCGGGTGTGCACAGTCCCAGGCTGCACCCGGACGTGAAATTCGCGCTGGAACTGATGTTCCGGGAAATGTCGCTTTCGGCGTCGCGCAGCCCGGCTTCGACCGCCTGAAAGGCAAGATTCATGTCGCGCGTGTTGCCCGCGATTTTTTCCTGCATCACGGTGCCACCGATCGCCGCCAGGCCGAGCAGAGTGATTCCGACCAGCATCACCAGCGTAATGATCAGCGACAGTCCGCGCTGAGCCTGTCGCGCCCTCGCAGCATCTGCGCAGCTGTTGTGTTTCATCGTTACGGATTCCTGTTGCGAACCGAAATGGTGGAATTCATCACGGTGCGGATACGCAGGTCCGACGGCACCGTCGCCACCCCGTTGAACGTGTACGGCTGCGCCGAGGTCGCCAGATTGTTCTGGACCGTCTGCATCAACAGCTCGACCCGGATTGCGACCACGTTGGCCCACGTGCCAACGGCATCGGCGGTGACGTAGCGGTTCGGAACGCCGTCGCCGTCGGTATCCTCGCCGAACAACAATCCGATGTTCTGCACGCCTTCGACCATCTCGTGCGGATTGGCCGTGCCGCCATAGTTCGGCACGCTGTACAGCCAGAGCGAATCGGTCCCCGGCTGCAGCACGCTCGGCGCAACGTAGTAGGTGTGTGTCACGAACCGGTACACGGACGCATCGGTGCCGA
>Ga0213878_10000822_pt1 | contig 11148 bp, 9 predicted proteins | sample VelepicoBEBS_R02_FD_161053 | JGI IMG/M metagenome (GOLD analysis project Ga0213878, IMG submission 161053) | Vellozia epidendroides bulk soil microbial communities from rupestrian grasslands, the National Park of Serra do Cipo, Brazil - BS_R02 | ecosystem: Environmental > Terrestrial > Soil >... | reverse complement strand
TCCACCATAAATGCCTCTCCGGCGATGCGCTGCGCCACGCGTTGCGCCATCGCCCTGGCCTCATCCAGTGGCGTGTGCTCAAGCAGAATGATGAACTCATCCCCCCCGGTTCGGATGACCCAGTCTGTTTGCGGGCGCGCCACAGCCATCATCAGTCGGGTGATCGTCTGTAGCGCCCGGTCCCCCACCTCATGTCCCCAGGTATCGTTGATCGCCTTGAATTTGTTGCAGTCCACCAGAATCACCGACGCGCGATCGTCCATATATTTACGCACGGGATCGAGGATTTTGCGCGTAAAGCAGCCGGTAAGCGGATCGGTATACATCCGGGTATCACCGTAGTTCAGCCGACGACGAATCCCCCCGCTCAGAAGCAGAAAGACAACCGGCGCCAGCAGAATTACCCGCCAGGCTAGCGGGTCGTTGATGGCGAACAGATAGACAGGCAGCGCGTAGCGCAGATAATATTTTTCCGATAGCTGACGCACCTTCTCTCCCTGCCGCCAGTAGCATTCACCGGTCAGACACAGCGTTTCGCCCGTTCGTTTGTTCCCCAGTTCGACCATCAACGCCGCAGGCAGGCTTCCAGGAAACCCGGCCCGTAGCGCCGCTAAAAGCTCAGGCCGCGAATGGTCATAAACCAGATAACCGACAATATTGTCGGAGACCTGCACGCCGGAAAGATCATAAATATAGCTGACGATGCTGAACGCTTTTTCACCCGTTATCTGGTCGATGTAAAAGTCGGTCGAGCTTCTGGATTTGATGCTGAGATTCTTTTGCAGCAGCCGGTCATAAAACGGCTGTGGCGGCTTAAAGTAGGCCTCAGGGTTACTGGCCATTTGCGACGTCGAAAAATCAAATAACCGCGAATCGGCGGGCGAAAACCAGTAAAACCAGTTTGCGTCGGAGGCGACGATATAGCGGTGAGAGGCCGAATAGCCTGAGTTCAGCGCGTTGATTCTGTGGCGGATGAATTCGGCAGCCGCGTATATGCAACGCACATTTTCACTACGCTCGCGGGAGATTATCGTTCCCTGCTGGAAGGAAATAGCCTGACGACCGCCATTGATGGCCCAGGTCCCACTGCCCTGCGGCGTAAAATCCGTCAGACTACCGCACAGGTGGCTGCTTTTGATTTGCTGGAAACGAACCCCCGTCGCGTCGGCGATAAGCTCGTTGTCGTTGAAGACGGTCGTCAACTGCGTCACCAGAGCGTTGACTCCCTCGCTAACTTCCGTCAGTCGCTTCTGATGAGCAAACATCACGTACAGGGCCACGCAAAGCAATGTAATTACCGCTGAGATCAGAAGCGCCTGGCGCTTGCGCAATGCATCCTGAACGTTTTTCACTACCACACCACTGAGGAAAATAGGCTTTTCTTTCAGTTACAATGTAGCGAAACTGCACCGGCGCCGCCATGTAAAACGACGCCTGCTTTGTTTATTTTTGCTCGCTCCCGCCAAGCAAAATAAAGCCGAACGGAATCGAGCACAGCAGCGTAAAGACAATGCTGTAAACCAGCACCATTGCCCCCTGCAGCACGAACATGGATGTGGTCCATGCCGAATAAGGCAGATCGTACTCCTGCACGACGCCGCCAAAAGTTGCCCGCCCCACGATCATCACCGCAATAGCGAAAATGAAGATTACGACCATGATAAAACGCTTGCCGTTTTTCGTTTTTAGCCTTTCCCGGATCATCCCAATCTCCCTAAAATAAATGGTGCTAAAGCGCTATTTGTAACATTAACACAGCAAAAATTAAACACCCTTGTTATTTAATGCCGCTGGTGATTACAATCGCAGCAGAGGTTGCCAGGCTTTTCGCTTTCCCACAGAAACCGTATCCTGTGCAGACTAAAAATCCATAATGGAAGTGAGAAAGTATGAGAATTGGCATCGCATTCCCTGTTCTGGTGTTTATTGTCGCCGTTGCGTTTCTGGCCTGGTTTGTCATTGGCGGGTACGCCACACCAGGCTCTTAAAGCGCCCCAGGAGCATAGATAACTATGTGACTGGGGTGAGCGAACGCAGCCAACGCACATGCAACTTGAAGTATGACGAGTATAACGCGGTGACAGCATGTCGCGTTTCATCTGCCACTGCTGCTCAATCCCCTGCCCGGCAAAATAGAGCGTTCCCCGCCCCACCCGTGCATTGAGTGAATCCAGCACGCTCATCAGTTTTTCACTGCCGGGACGGGGCGCGTTATCGTCGAAGAGATTAAGCTGCGCGACGCCGCTGTTGCTGTAACGCTCTGCAGCTGCCGCATAGTTAGCCAGCTCATATCGGCATTTATGTGGAATAGAAATACAAGCCGGAGATGGTGATGCATCCAATTAGTAGAACATGTATTTTTCGATAAACGCGCCGATGACTTTTTCGTGGATCTCAACTGAGCGCGAGAAGCAGATCGTTTTACGAGCCAGCCGTTTAATGCGGGTGCGGAGCGTCAGGTTATTACGCTCAATACGTTGGGTGAAAATTTTTCCGGTCAGATGCTTATCCTTCGGCACCTCCCGGCCATAGCTGCCCCAGTCGTCGTTGGTGATCATGCCGATGTTGAATGGCATGAGCAGTACCAGTAGCTCCCGGCAGGTTTCATCAGTTCGGGGACCAAAAGGAGAGCGTGGGCATGTCCCGTCCCCGTCACCACCGCGCGATCATTTGCGCCTGTGGTTTTTTCGCTCCAGGGCTCGACCTGATGGCATCCACTTCCTCTGCCGACACCTCCTCCTCTTTTGACGCCCTCGGCCTGAGTACCACCACTTTCGTCTCCGGCTCCAGTCCATCGACGCTACCGGTTTTGAGCTGTTCAATCAACGATGCCAGCTCACGTTCTCCCTCGGGGTCGCTCCCGTCGGTCTGTCCGGGCCGGGTCACCCGGATCTTCACGTAAGGCTGTTTCGATCCTTTCGCTACTTCAAAATCGAATTTCTTTTTCTTCATCATTGAATTGGCTTCAGGCGGATAGCCTTTTTCAAGATGCAGCACATAGCTTTGTTCAACGTTAAACGGCGTCCCTTCAGGAAACAGCACTTCTTTCTCGCTCGGAGCATTACTGATCCCTTCAATCAGCGATCCGCTGACCTCCCCCGGTTTCACCATAATCAGCGCCCCTTTCACCATATAACTCTTGGCGACCGCCGGATCGTAAGAGGTACTCATAAACCCCGGGAACCGGGCATCGTTGCCCTGTTCAAGTAATGCCTCGGCCACGGCAACATGACTGCCGTGCCAGAGCGTGCCGGAATACCGTTCAAACATCGGCGATTCAAGCGCCCTATGGAGCAGTTCAACCGTCTGGCGATACTCACTTTTCGCTTGCGAGCGCTGGCCGGGAGTGAGGTATTGATTTCTCTTCAGCAGAGCCTGTAGGTGACTCTCCATCTCCCCCGCATTTTTCGGCGGCGCGAACCCACCGTAACCCGGGTTGATCACAACGGCCCCGTTGCCGGTGTAGAAGCGGGTGACGGCCAGCAGCATCCCTTTAAGTAAAATATCCTGATTCTGTTTGCTGTCGCCAATGGCATCAAGCAGGTAACTGGAGCGCGCCTGTGGCGTCTTTTCAATTGCCACGCGATCCAGCAAATTCACAAACGGATCTTCTCCGTGATAAAACGGATCCAGCTTAAGTTGGCCAGCCAGCATATTCGTCCCCGGCTGTGTCAGAAACAGATCCCAGATATCGTTATGGTTGTCGTGATTGAACACATGACCCAGGGAGTCTTTTTGCGTGGACTCAGCCAGGAGCGAGGCCGCAGCATTGAGCATAGACGCGCGTTTAGCCTCAGGCAGAGCGTCAAGCCAAGCCGTAACCGCCGCGTCTTTTTCCCCATCCAGAAAAGGCGTGCCGGGGGCGCTACGGGCAGGACGCGGCGGTAGCTCTCGCTCCCGCGCATTATAGAGTGTGAGATCTTCTCTATTTTGCGGTGCATACAGGATCCGTTCTGACGCCAGCCCGGAGATATCTTCTACTTCCCCACCGCCGGCAACTGCCTCACCTATTTTCAGCAAGTAGTCATCTGAAGCATATTGCGCCGGATATCCCCTGCCTGCGGTAATGAACTGGTCAAACTCATCCCGACTGATGCGAACGGCGTCCTGCGCCGGCAAATGGATCTCTTGCCCCTCGAGAATAAGGGTTTTGGCTTCCAACGCAGGCAGGTCAATATCCTCAGTCATCAAATCTTCATAGGCGCGCAGCCAGTCACCATTCTGCCTTGCTCCCCAGACCATTTTTGCGTCACTGGGTACGGCCGTAAGCCCCTGCTCATCAAACTCCATGGCATAGGCATCCAGTGCCCCCATAATTTCGGTAAAGCTGTGATCGCGTGCCTGGATCATCCAGCCCAACAACAGCAGCCTGAATGCCTGGGCTTCAGCAACAGGCAGATTAAACAAACGGGCAATTTCATACATATAGGACGTGGTACTGGACGGACCGGCAAACATCGGCAGTTTTTTATCCATGTTCTGCTGACGCCAGTTCACCACCAAAGGTTTTTCTGCCCCTATTGAGGTCATCGACTTATCGTTGATAACAAAACCGCCGTACCCCGATTCATGTTGGTCGCGTTCCCTGAGGGAGAATGAATGGCGTCGATACGGCGGCGGCTTTATCGCCTGCAGCATGCCCTTAAACTTGAAGCCCGTCCCTTTATGCGGATCGCTGCTTGGCCGGTCGCCAATTAAATCCGGTGACGTTTTGTTGCCCAATGCTTCCGCGGCGTTCCAGTCGACGTATTTTAGCCACGGCCAGCCGTGAGGCTGAGTGGTGATCGGCTTCGACATGGCCGGCGGCGCCCCCGCCGTTGAGCCGGTAAAAATATCCAGACGCGAGTTGGCTTCTTTGCTGTCCAGCAACGACTCATTAGCTTCCCCCCCGAGCTTGCGCAGTGTCTGCGGGTTGCGAAAAGGGCGGATATAGCTGTATGCCAGGCTGGTCAACACGCGGGCATTAACCTTGCTTTCATTCAGCAACGCGTTCATTTGCTTTGCCCATTCCGCATTATCGTTGCTCCACCCTTCCAGGAAACCGATCCCGGAATCCGGATTGTTTTTTACTACGGAAAAAGCAGGATCGTAAGCCTGAGCAATCGCCGTCTTTTCCAGCGTTCGGCGCAAAAAAGAGCGTGCGATATATTCCACCGCAGGGAGTTCAAGCAGGTCGTTACCCAGATGATTAAACTCAAATGCTTGGTTTGCCTCAGCTATTTTTTCCACCGCCTGGGCAACCACGCTCTCTTTTAGAGATTTCTCTGCTGTGGGGAAAAGACTGTCAACCTTATCCCGAATGATATTCTCAATATTACCTTCATACTCTGCCGCACGTATAATGGCTTTATTAAACTCTTCGATCGCTTGCTGTAGTTGTGGATTTTCTGTAGGCATCAGATTATTTCCTTTGGGGTTAAGTTATATTTTGGGTGGTGCCTCTAATTGGTTGAATCTGGTGTATAATGCGGGCTTTTGAGGTTTTCCCATGGCCAGCGTTTATGTTCATTGCCCCCGTTGTCAGTCCGCTCAGGTTTACCGCCATGGTCAGAACCCTAAAGGCCATGACAGATTTCGCTGATGTGGCGCTTATCTGTGAACTCGACGAGCAATGGAGTTTCGTTGGCAGTAAAGCCCGGCAGCACTGGCTCTGGTACGCGTACAACACCAATCTATTGTCACCCCCTTTTTTGCAACACTGATTTTGACTTATGACAGGCTTGCTTAAATCTATTCGGCGTCTGGTGAACAGTAATTACTCGCGCCACGATGAGTTCCGCGCCTGCTGAACCTTAAAAACAGGTCGGCTTCAGAGAGCCATTTGATGTTCCAGGTTCATCGACAGGCCGATAGGCCGTTCATGTCATCAATAATCAGTCTTCGCAAAACCAGATAGTAACTTGTTAATTAATTGATTTAATGTCCATTTTCGTTAGGTTTTCATTTGCTGAACTCCGTCTGATGTGCCGTAACTGCCCAGGCTATACGTGCCAGTTTGTTTGCCAGAGCGCATGCCACAACGTTCGAATGATGGCTGGTAAGCTGCTTTTTAACCCACTCAGCCAGACGTCCCGGATTATGTTCCAGCCGTCGCATAAAAGCCCGGGCGCACTGAACAAGCAAACTTCTTAATATCTTGTTCCCTCGCTTGCTGATACCCATTAGTGTAGGTTTCCCACCCGTACTGTATTGTCTGGGGACAAGCCCCGTAGATGCAGCAAAATCACGGCTACTGGCGTAATTTTTACCATCCCCCAAACGGGTAACCAACAGACTGGCCGTCACAGTACCTGTGGTGGTCTCAGTCCGGAACAGTTTGAAAACCAGAACCTCGCTTAGGAGCGTGTCCACATTACGTGGGTAGGATCATCTGAGATTTTTTGGCCACTGACTAAAAGTTGGACTGGTTTCTCCAATGTGCCCATGAGTTACAAAATACAGTCTGGTGTTTTCGCCCAAGGGATGAATATCATCCTTCTTCCCTTTAATATATTTAACATTATCTGCCGTTCCCCTTGGGTCCCAATCTAGTTGAATTGCTTTGCTATCACCGGAAAATTTACTAAACAATCGATCAGCTAGCAATTGTGTATCTTGGTCGTTAGGTGCATCCGCGTCCTGAAGACGTACGATGTAATTGAAATCAAATTATTTCTTCTTAGTATCATACATAAAATCCACCTTGATGTAGTTTAACCGGCACTGTTGCAAATAGTCTGTGGTGATAAACTTATCGCCACCTTTTGCTGAGGGAGCAGTTTAAGCAGTCAGCAAATAGAAGTGTTCTGCGACTGGCAATCCATCACTTTGTGGGTGTTGGTATTGCCCTTTGCATATCATGTGGATCAGTTCGATGCCTGCCAGAAGCGAATGTGCCGATGAAACGGTTTAAATCCCAGCATCTGTCGTACCCGACGCTTTATATTACTGAGTTCTTGTTCCACTTTTAAATATCAGTGGGATAGCGCTAATTTCCCCATTATCTCACCGGGGTCTGAATTGATGGCATAGGCAACATGGCCCTGGCCCAAAATCGCAAAAAATAGCATGTTACCTGACAACACCTTAATACGAAAGAACCGCATTGTGAATCTCATGTCAATAATGTGTTCTCTGCGGGAGATTATATTTCTTATACCCTCCTGAAGGCATAAGATCCTATATCCTCACGACCTAACAAGCTTTCACAGGTGTTATGTTCCGCCAGCGCAAAACCCTGTTCAGCAAACCAGCTGACAAGTCCATCGTGTGTCCAGTACCAGATATGTTCTGTTTTTTTGAAATGCTTTGACCGCAGAACATGGTCCCCACTGGCAAAAGCAGGGACAGAAACAAAAACCCAACGTCCAGCGCGTGCAACGGCAATATCAGGGCGGGCAATGTGCGCCAGACTCTCCCAGAAGGATAATGCCGTATGGCGTCCAGCGTACAGGTCAGCCCATAACCCGCGGCGCTCCAGCCATTCAATACCTGCCGGGTTCACATCATAACCGCAGGTATTCTGCCTGCTATCGACGAATTGACCGGCCCCGATCCCTACATCAAGCACGGGACCGGTATAGTGCCGTGCCACTAACTGGATGCGAGCGGCCGTCAGTTCTCGTCCCAAATCCGTATCAGCCATTGCCTGATACTTTGCAAAATACGCCGCATCATACGGGCGGTTATCAGACATAACGGGAAAATGCCCCATACCAATTTCAGGTAGCCATATGAACCCGCGATGCATTTTTTCAGTGAACAACTTCAATTAACCACCTCGTAAATTTTTCTTCGCCCATCCCGATTATCTCCCGGCGTCCGTCCGGGCTGACCGCGCAGGCGATTATTACCGCCACGCTGACCACCCGACCGTTTTTGCGCAACTTTACGCAGGTCGCATCCCGCCACAGGCGAATCATTCCCCTTCCAGCGGTCGCTGAAGGTAGGCCTGCACGCTCTCATCGATGCCACGGCAGAACCTGTCTGCGGGAGATACCGGTCTATCGACTGGACCAGAGCGTCAACCTTGCGGGTGAAGACACCGTTATGCGTAAGATCCGATTTACTGAACATCTGTTCATTGGGCTGACTCTGGTTGAGGGGCTGTATCCCCTAGTATGCTACACGCCAATTTATAAACTTCCTGACTTCCAGCCTCTGAACAGAAGCTATATAATTCTTTAATGCGCTTCTCAAGATCATCATCCTCAATATCACCGTCTGCATATTTTTCTTCTAATGAACCAAGTTCTGCAATAGCCTGATGGTCGACATCCGTTAATTTTCCGGCCTGTGAGGCCGCCAGTTCCTCTATATTTTTTAACATAGCAATGGCTTTCACTGGAGATTCAGGTAGATCTAACCTTTCTTCCGTCCTGGCGCCTGTCTCATCCAGATGGCGTATAGCTGCAGCATGAACGCTTTCCATTACCTTGTGTTTTTCTTGAAATGAAAATTCAGAAAAATCAATTCCCCCCAGCATGGCAGAAATTATTTTTATTTCCTTTAGTCTAACCCCTTTTTCCCTGGAGCAGGCTCTTGAAAGTATATCCATCTTGTCAATCACATAGTAGTCTTTACCGCGGGCGTGAGTATTTTTGACTCTCCCAATTTCTGGATTTAAAAATTCAACCGTCATCCCAGCCATAGGTACTTCCAGCGCACTCTCTCGTGATGCTCCTAAGTTAATTGCCCTCTCGCCGAACATTCTACATACTTCCCGATAACCATCCACGGATTTAACAGCAACATCAACATCTGCTGGTTCTATATCTGCCCCACGGAAAGCCGCCGCAGCACTACCAATAATAACATACTCTATACCAGCGCTAGTTAACGCCTCACGAATGGATCTCAACGCGTCTAAAAGCTTCGAATCTTGAGTCGATTGAGACATATCACCAGCCGCTCCCGCAGGGAGTTGGGGCATTAATTGCAGTGGTTCACGCTCATCATTCTTTGGTCTGGAGTTATTTGATTCGTCTTTGGTTTGCTTTTTATTCTTAAACGCTAACATAGGTGAACTCTCCGTAGTACGTTTTACAGTTATGTTCCAGAAAGCTGGTAAGATTGCTATTTACATGGCGCTGGGTGAAGTTTCATGTATATCCTGTCCCTCATCAACTTGTAGACTCAAATTCAGTTAACAGGATATGGAACCATACACACCAATAAAACTATCAAAATAGTGAAATAGCTTCGAGTTTTGGTCAGATACTCGTAATGAAAAACGCAGAAGGTTTATGGATTTTTCTTCTTGTAATATGCAAATGGATCTGCATAAGCATTTTGAGTGGGGGCATCTCTTAAATGCAATTTTGAGAGAACAGCATCTTTAAATCTACTCCGGCAGAAAAGACCTTCTATAGTTTTGTACTTCAAACCTACCTGGTTTAATCTCTTTAAAATGTGTTTCAAATCCGTACGTTCCGTTACTGATATCACATCAGCGTCTGAGTCATCAGCAATCTGACGTATATCTTCTGGGGTATCCAGCTTATAACTGGATAAATTGTAATTTTGTACCTTACCAGGACCATTTAGTGTTTCTCGAGGCAGGAATAGATTCATGGCAATATTCTCCGTCCCTGGGTCTTCCAATGCCTGACCATTACTCGTAAAATAAATAATCTTTTGCCCCCCAGCCAGATTAAAATAATCTATTTGTCAATGCTTGACTACCATGAGATGTAATTATAACACGTTCCAGTTGATTACCCGGACTCCTATATAAATCAAAGGTGTCAAAAGATTGGTCCGCCAACACTTTACGACCTTTGTTCTTAGATGAAGCATTTTTATAAGCACACATATTGCACCAACCATTACTGTAGTGGATAGTTAGACATGTAAAGCCAACTGTTGTAGAAAGATGTTCTTTTAATTGATGGAGTTGTCTAAAACATCCTCCCTGAATTTTAAGATATTATACTGCGTAGAGATTTAAGAGTTCGTTGGTACTTTTTCTTAAATGGTGGGAATAGACAGCTGCACGTGATCCTATTTACCCGCTGGGTTCAGCGTTATCGTCGAATCCTGTTAGGTTATCGATCTTTGCAACAGCGCAGGGAGAATCCCGTCCATCGACTTATCCCATGGTCGGGGGAAACCATGGAAACAAAGAACATCGGTGTCAACCGGTATTTCCCCATTTCCCTGTGAGAACCTGGCATGCCAGCCAGGCATGCCAGGGACTGCCACATGCACTTTGTAGGATTTCACCGGGTTACCAAAGCGGGCGATATTTCTGCCACATATCGCCTCAATCACATCCTGATCCCCCCTGTATTTACGCATCCACTTTTGCGGATCGGCTATCCATGCTGACCAGATGCGCATTTTCTCATGATGGGGAATGAACATCATCCCACTTGCGGGTTTGGTCGGGTAATAGAAATCAGAAAGCATGCGGAAACACCCATCCGTGAGGTATGGCTGCGGGCTGTGTATCAGCAAGGTGTCTAAATCGAAGTACAGGATGTCATCCTGTATCAGTTCTGGATCAAACAACGCCATTTTAGCGAACCAGCCCGGCCAGTCATGAGCAAGCTGAAGTGTCTCTATCCCTTCCACAGCAACATCTGTCAGGCAAACAGCATGATAAGTACCAAACTGGCGGTGTAGACGCTGAACGTGTTCAGGCCGGTATTCACCTCCCGTTCTCAGTACTGTCATAATCACGGTCATCGGAATCCCTCCGTATACTTGATACGCATTTTGTCAGGATCCTTAGAAATACCGATGGTGATAACCTTGTTATTATGCCGTTCATGAGGAAGCCGGTGATACTCCAGAGGCATGCGCCCAATACTGACCTTCCCCGCAAAAGAAGCAATCACAACATCAAATGCCGCTTCATCAGTACCACCAACCGCATCAGCCTGTTTTATCCAGGCATCACAGAGTGCCTTCGTTTTATCGTTAGATTTCCATCCCATTACCGATACATGCCAGGCCCGCCCGCGAACCGTTGAATGCGGGCGCAGGAACAAATCATCGCTATAATCCATCAGCATGCATGGCAGCTTATGGATATCACTGTCTGCATCCATCCAGACGATTGAAGGGTAAAGATTCAGCATCATTCGAATGTAACGAGCCTTGATGCGTGTATTTTCCAGCCAGTCAGCGCCCGACGCCATCTGGCGGATATCATGTTTCAACCCC
>Ga0213878_10000821_pt1 | contig 11164 bp, 5 predicted proteins | sample VelepicoBEBS_R02_FD_161053 | JGI IMG/M metagenome (GOLD analysis project Ga0213878, IMG submission 161053) | Vellozia epidendroides bulk soil microbial communities from rupestrian grasslands, the National Park of Serra do Cipo, Brazil - BS_R02 | ecosystem: Environmental > Terrestrial > Soil >... | reverse complement strand
GCGATCATCGCCGGCGGGAAGAAGCGCGAGACGCCGTCGGTGATCTGCGGCACGCCGATCAGATCCTCCGGCGCCAGCTGGCTGCCCAGTAGCGAGACGCACGGCATCCCCAAGTCCTCGGCGAAGCGCGCGACGAGCGCGGACTTACCGATCCCGGGCGGACCCCACACGAAAACGGGCCGAACCACCGCAACGTGCAGGAGGAAGACCGAAAGCTCGGAGGGCGTCAGCGACTGGACGGCGTTCACGGTGCGGGCGCCGTGACGGACGCGCCGGGTCGTGCGCCGTTCGACTGGTCCATCGCGGCGTCGACGGCGCCGTAGAGATCTTTCATCAGGAACGGCTTCGTCAAGAACGCGTTCCAGCCGTCGAGCGACGCCGGCATGCGGAGTGCGATGCGGACCAGCGGGCAGCCGTTCGCGCGGCGCAGGAACTGGTCCGCCGGCATGCCGAGACGGTCGGCATCGACCAGCGCCACGTCGTAGCGGCCGTCGCCGAGCGCGCGCAGCAGATCTTCGCCGTTCGTCGCCACGGTGACGGCGAAGCCGTCGTCGCGCAGCGCCTGCGCGACGTACGAGCGCGCGTCGCCGTCGACGTCGAGGAGCGCGATGCGGATCGGCGCGGCGGTGCGGTGCGCCGGCTTCGCGGGGACAAAGGTGCGGAACGTCGAGCCTTGGCCTTCGACCGACTCGACGTCGATGGCGCCGCCGTGCAGGTCGACGATCGTCTTCGCCAGATAGAGGCCGAAACCGGTCCCGCCGATCCCCAGCGCGCGCGCGTTGCTGGCGCGCGCGAAGCGGCCGAACAGCTTCCCGCGCTCGCCGTCGGGGATCCCGATCCCGCGGTCGCGGACCGAGAGCTCGACGCCGCCCTGCCGCGCGCGCAGCGAAACCTCGACCGGGTCGCCGCCCGGCGAGTATTTGATCGCGTTCCCGACGAGGTTCTCGACGACTTGCCGCAGCCTGGCCTCGTCACCGGTGACGACCAGCGTGCTGCCGAGCACGCGCAAGTCGATCGGCCGCGTCACGCTGAACACGCGCACGACGTCACGCACGAGCGCGACCAGATCGACCTCGCCGAGCGAGAGCGCGAGCTCGTTGTGCTCGAGCCGGGAGAGCGCGAGCGTGTCGGTCGCGAGCGAGGCGAGCCGCATCGCGCTCGAGGAGATCATCCCGAGATACTGGCGCGACTCGGGATCGAACCGGTCGTCGTCGGCCAGCACGTCGGCGAAGCCGACGATCGTCGTGAGCGGCCCCTTGAAGTCGTGCGCGAGCATCGCGATCAGATCGTTCTTCACCTGGTTCAGCTCGACGACCGCGTCGCGCCGCGAAGCGAGCTCTTGGTACAGCTCGACGTTGCGCGCCGCGACCGCGAAGTACTGACCCAGCAGCCCGAGCGCGAAGACGTCGGCGGTTCCGAACGGCGCCGCGCGCTGCACGTCGAGGACGTATGCGGTCCCGCCGCCCGAGCCCGGAACGCGCACGGCGGCGCGGTGCTCGCGCTCGTCGAGGACGCAGACGTCGCTGCGCGACGCGACCGCGATCAGATCGTCGCCGAGCCGCGCGTCCTCGTGCAACGCGAGGTCGTTGGTCGCGGCGAAGCCGCCGCGCGGGCGCGGCGCATAGAGCGTCGCGCGCCCGTCGACCAGCTCGTGCACGCCGGAGAGCAGCGCGTCGACGAGCACGCTGGGCTCCAGCGAGGAGAACAGCGTCCGAGCGATCGAGGTGATCGCGGTGAGCCGCTCGTTCTGCATCGTGAGCTGCATCCCGCGCAGCACCTGCTCGGTGACGTCGCGCTGCACCATCACGTAGTGCGTCATCACGCCGTTCTCGTCGAGCAGCGGGCGCATCGACGCCTCGGTGTGGTAGTGCGAGCCGTCGAGCCTGTACGAGATGTACTCGATGCGCGCCGCGCGACCGGCGGCGGCTTCGGCGCGCATGTACGCGAGCCGCGAGCGGTCGGTCTTCGGCCCGAGGAACTCGTCGGAGCGGTGACCGATCACCTGGTCCGGCCGCTCGGCGCCTTTCATCCGGATGAACGCGTCGTTCGCGTAGACGATCGTCGGCGAGTCCTCCGGCGTCGGGCCGGGCTTCGAGAGGATGATCGGGTCCTGCGCCGCCTCGATCGCCGCGGAAAGGAGGTTGATGCGCTCTTGCGCGCGCTCGCTCTCGGTGAGGTCGGTCGCGACGACGAGCGCGATCTCACGCTGGCGGGTCGGGACCATCTCGATGCGCAGCTCGATCGGGTAGACGGTCCCGTCCTTGCGGCGCGCCGTCGTGCGCACGTTGATGCGCCGGCCGGGGTTCGCGCGCAGCTCGCCGAGGCGTTCGGCGAGGCGTCCTTGGCGCGCGAGCGAGGGCAGCAGCGCGTCGAGCGGAAGCTGACGCAGCTCGTCCATCGTGTAGCCCAGATTGCGGCGCGCGGCGTCGCTCGCGAAGAGGATGCGCTGCGCGGCGAGATCGGCGTGGTACAGCTCGGTCTGCGAGCTGTCGAAGAGGCGCAGCAGCGTGCGGCGCGCCTCCATCTGCTCGACGACCGCGTTCGCGATCAGTGCCAGCGAGGTGCGCTGCTCGGGGGTGAGCACGCGCGGGCGGCGGTCGATCACGCAGATCGTCCCGACCGCTTCGCCTTCGCCCGAGCGCAGCGGATAGCCGGCGTAGAACCGGATCCCCGGGTCGCCGGTCACCAGCGGGTTGTCGGCGAAGCGCGCGTCGTGAGCGGCGTCGTTCACCTCGAAGATCCCCTCGCCGAGGATCGTGTGCGCGCAGAACGCGATCTCACGCGCGGTCTCGCGGACGTCGAGCCCGAGCGAGGACTTGAACCACTGCCGGTCGCGGTCGACCAGCGTGATCAGCGAGATCGGCGCGTCGCAGAGCTGCGCGGCGAGCCGCGTGAACGCGTCGAAGAGATCCTCGAACGGCGTGTCGAGGAGCTCGTACTCGTAGAGTGCGGCGAGCCGCCGTTCTTCAGACGGCGGGACCGGTGCGGGCTGAGCCATCGGCGTGTCGCGCCCGTTTCGCTTCGACGAAGGCAAGGACTTCTTCGAGCGGGCGGGCGTTGAGGACTTCGCCGGCGGTGATCCAGCCGCGCCGTGCCTGCCCCACGGCGTAGGCGACGTTCTCCAAATGTGCGACACCGTGCGCATCGGAGTCGCAGGTGAACGTCACCCCGAACTCCTTCGCGCGCCGCGCCAGCGGGCTCGGCAGGTCGAGCCGCGCCGGCTGGCCGTCGATCTCGAGCGCGGTCCCGGTCCGCGCCGCCGCCGCGAAGACCGCGTCGTGGTCGAAGTCGTAGCCGGCGAACGTCTCGACGTTGCGGCCGGTCGGGTGCCCGATGATGTTCACGTACGGGTTCTCCATCGCGCGGAGCAGCCGGGCGGTCATCGCTTCACGCGATTGGTTGAACGCCGAGTGGACCGAAGCGACGTCGATGTCCATCTCGGCCAGGACCGCGTCGTCGAAGTCGAGCGTCCCGTCGGCTTTGATGTCGACCTCGGCGGAGCACAGCGTGCGGATACCATAGCGCTCGCCGAGCTCGCGCACGCGGCGCCGCTGCTCACGCAGGTCGGCAGGGTCGAGGCCGATGCTGCCGCGCCCCCATGAGTGGTCGCTGATCGAGTGGTACGCGTAGCCGCGCGCCGCGCACGCGGCGATCATCGCTTCGAGCGTGTCGCGCCCGTCGGACCACGTCGAGTGCAGGTGGAAGTCGCCGCGCAGGTCGGCGAGCTCGATCACGCGCGGCAGCGTGCCCTCGCGCGCGGCGTCGATCTCGCCGACGCCGAGCCGCATCTCCGGCGGAATGTACGCCATGCCGAGCACGGCGTACACTTCCTCTTCGGTGCGGCACACGATGGTGCGGCCGTCGGTCAGATCGACGATCCCGTTTTCGCTCACGCGCAGGTTCCTGCGGACCGCGAGCTCGCGGAACTGGATGTTGTGCTCGCGCGAGCCGGTGAAGTGCTGCAGCAAGTTGCCGTAGAGATGCGCCGGCAGCACGCGCAGGTCGATCTGCAGCCCGCCGTTCAGCCAGATGCTGGCCTTCGTCGGTCCCTCCGCGAGGACGGCTTCGGCGCGCTCCCAAGCGGTGAACGCCGCGACGACCGCCTCGGCGTTCTCCGAGGTGCAGATCACGTCGACGTCGCCGACCGTCGGCTCTTGCCTTCGCACGCTGCCTGCCGCGGTGAGATCCTGAGCGTCGGTGTATTTGCGGAGATACTCGATGACCTCGCGCGCGACCGGGAGCGCGATACCGAGCGGCGTGCGCTTGGTGCGGCCTTTGAAGGAGAGCACGCCGCGGCGGATGTTCTCGATCGACTTCACGCCGAGCCGCGGGATCGTGCTGAGCGCGCCTTCGTCGAGCGCGCGCTCCAGATCGGCGAGCGAGGCGATCCCGAGCCGCTCGAAGAGCTGCTGCGCGGTCTTCATCCCGACGCCTTGGACCTTGAGCACCTCCATCAGCGTCGAGGGGTATTTCGCGCGCAGCTCTTCGAGATACGGGTCGGTGCCGGTGCGGGCGATCGTCGCGATGCGGCCGGCGATGCTCTTGCCGACGCCGGGGAGCTCGGTCAGCCGCGCCTCGTCGAACCCGCCGCCGAGCGGCGCGGCGTTTTCGAGCGTTTCCGCGGCGCGCTCGTAGGCCATGAACTTGAAGAACGCCTCTCCGGCGAACTCCATCAGCGTTCGAATCTCGCGCAAGCGGTCCGCGATCTCGCGGTTGGTGAGGGTCGCCATGTGAGGAGGGCTTCGTTCCACGCCACCGTAGGGGCGTCCCATGCTCAGCAGCCAGCGCCCTCGCCTCGATCCGGCGATCCTGAACCTGCCGGTCGAGAAGATGCGCGACGGCTACTATTCGGACACCTACTTCAACCGCGCGCGCGAGATCCTCGAACGCGACGGCTACCACCCGCGCGTGCGGATGCAGGTGTTCCAGCGCAACCACGCGGTGCTGTGCGGAATCGACGAGGCGATCGCCATTCTGAAGCTGTGCAGCGGCCGGCGTGCGCCGGACGGCTCGTGGCAGGACGGCTGGGGCCCGCTGGACGTGAAGGCGCTGTACGACGGCGACGCGATCGAGCCGTTCGAGACGGTGATGACGATCGAGGGCGACTACGCGCTCTTCGCGCATCTCGAGACGCCCTATCTCGGCGTCCTCGCGCGCCGCACGCGGATCGCGACGAACGCGCGCGCGATCGTCGACGCGGCCGGCGGGAAGGAAGTGCTGTTCTTTCCGGCCCGCTTCGACCACCATCTGGTGCAGACCGGCGACGGCTACGCGGCCTACATCTCCGGCGCGCTCGGCGTCTCGACCGATGCAAATGCCGAGTGGTGGGGCTCGCGCGGGATGGGGACCGTTCCGCACGCGCTGATCGCGGCGTACGGCGGCGACACGGTGCTCGCGACGAAGAAGTTCGCCGAGCACATCGACGGCTCGGTCAACGTGATCTCGCTGGTCGACTTCGACAACGACTGCGCCGGGACGTCGGTCGCGGTCGCGCGCGCGCTCGGCAAGCGGCTATGGGGCGTGCGCCTCGACACGTCCGGGACGCTGGTCGACAAGAGCGTCATCCCGCAGATGGGGACCTTTCCGCCGACCGGCGTCAACGCGCAGCTCGTGCACAACGTCCGCGATGCGCTCGATGCTGAAGGCTTCCGCCACGTGCGGATCGTCGTGAGCGGCGGCTTCGACGCCGACCGCATCCGGCGGTTCGAGAACGATCAGGTCCCCGTCGACGCCTACGCGGTCGGCAGCGCGTTCTTCAAGGGCGCCGGCGCGTTCGACTTCACCGCCGACATCGTCGCGATCGACACCGGCGACGGCTGGCGCGAATGCCACAAAGTCGGCCGCCCGGAACGACCGAACCCGCGGCTTACGCTCGTGCACTGAAATCAATGTCATCCTGAGCTCGTCGAAGGATGCGCGCCGCGCAGGATCGTGCCTACGGCTCATCCTTCGACAAGCTCAGGATGACATCGCAGGTTTACACCGGAGCGTTCTGCGCCGCCAGCTTTTCGAGGATCGCGCGGTTGAAGAGGATCAGGTCGCCGGGGTTGCGCGAGGTGACCCAGTTGCCGTCCTGGACGACGGGCTGGTCCCGGTAGAGACCGCCGGCGTTGCGAATGTCGTCGGCGATCGAGGCGTACCCGGTCAGCGTGCGGCCGCGGACGACGTTCGACGAGATCAGCACCTGCGGGCCGTGGCAGATCACGAACATCGGCTTCTTCGCCTGGTCGAACTCTTTCACGAACCGCTGCACGTCTTTGTTGGTGCGGATGTGGTCCGGCGACTGGCCGCCCGGGATCAGGAGCGCGTCGAAGTCGTCGGCGGTCACGTCGGCGACCAGCTCCTCCGCCTTCACGCTCTGGCCTTCGTCGAGCCCGCGCTTGCCGCGGATCTTCGTGAGCGCGCGGTCGTCGACGCCGACGATCGTCACGATCGCCCCGTTCTCCTCGAGCGCCCGGCGGGGCTCGATCAGCTCGGATTCCTCGAACCCGTCTCCGACGAGCGCTGCGATTCGCTTTCCTTCGATCTCCATAAGGCCACGGGCGTTCTGACCGCGCCGCCGAGCCGCCTCTCGGGGATGGGCTCGCTCCGTTCGCTCGCGGCCCGGCCCGCGCGCGCCAGCCCGTGCCACGCCTGCCAGATCGACGCGACCAGCGCGGACTCCGCGCCGAACGGGATCGCGGCGCGGTTGAAGTGCAGGTGCAGCAGGCTCGCGAGCAGGTCGTCGGGAGCGACGGTCAGCCGGCCGGCATCGTTGAGCGCGGCGAGGTGGCCGATCGCGCGGCGCTCCTCGGCGTCGCACGCGGGCGCCGCGACCAGCAGCTCGCGCACGCGCCGCACGAGCGCCCAGTCGACGCGGACGGAGCGCGCGGCGCGCTCGTTCGCCGCCATCCAGCCGGCGAGGTCGAACGCCTCGAACCAGCCGCGCAGCAGCGGCGCCGCCGTCGCGATCGCGCGCTCCGCGTGGCCCGTCCCGGGCGCCGCGGCGCGCAGCGCGTCGAGCACGCGCCGGCTGTCGTGGTGGAAGAGCACCTCCCCGGCGCCGATCGCGGCCGCGCCGCCGTAGCGCTCCAGCTCCGGGCGGTACGTGTCGAACGCGTAGCGCTCGATCGCGCCGCTCGCGAGCAGCTCCTCGAGGCGCTCGGCGAGCGCGGCGACGGTCTGCCGCCCCGTTCCGCTCGCGTGGTGGAGGCGCAGCCGCAGGTGCGGACGCGGGTCGCCGTAGTGCAGGAAGAACCAGCGGTCGACCGGCGCGTGCTCGGTGGTCGCGGCGACGAGGTCCGCGACGGCGCCGCAGAGCAGTGCCGGAAGGTCGCGCCGCGGCGCGTAGAGCTTGACGAAGGTCCACTCGCTCCCGGGCCCTTTCGCGTGCAGCGGCGCCGCCTCGAGCCGGCGCGGCTCGGCGGCCGGAGCGGTGCTCCCGCGCCCGGGGACGCCGAGCGTGAACTCGTGGAGGAAGCGTTCGCCGCCCCGCTCGAGCCAGAGCTGGTCGAACGACGGGAACATCTCCTCGAAGCGCAGCTCGAGGCCGCTCGGGCGCTCGGCGTCCGGCGCGACGTGCTCGCGGAGCAGCTCCGGCGCCGCCGCCGACTCGAGGTCGAGCAGCAGCTTGAGGTCGCGCTCGACCAGGTACACCCAGCGCGGGACGCCCCACGCGGCGCGCCAGCGGTCGATGAAGGCGCGGGTCTGTGCGCCCGCGGCGGCCAGCTCCGCGCGCGGGACGCTCCACTGCGCGACCGCGAGGACGAGCCGGCCATGCCGCACCCGCGGCAGGTGCGGAAGTGCGGCGGCCGCGCCCCAGTCGAAGAGCCGCGGGTGGACGCGGTCCTGCTTCCCGATCAGCGAGAGCAGCCGGATGTGGGCCGGCGCGAAATACGCGGTCGAGAGCATGTAGGTCTCGCAGATCCGCAGCCGGCGCCCCAGCGAGCGCGCGTACGCGACGAAGCGTCCGTCCTCGACGCCGATCACGATGTCGCGAGGCTCGATCCGGAGCACTCCCGCGGGCAGCTCCTCGCGCTGCGAGGCGATCACCGGCCGCGCGACCGCCGGCCGCAGCAGGTTCGCATAGTGCCGGTCGTGCGGGAGGTACACGAGGTCGACCGCCAGCGTCCCGGGTTCTTCGTCGGCCGCGTCGGCCTCGCGGAGCCGCTCGGCGAACGCAGGCCCTAGGCCGCCGGCGAACCGGCTCACCGTCTTGACCGCACCGTCGGTGTGCAGCCCGAAGACGGGCCGCAGCGCGTACTCACCCGCGCGGACCGCCTCGGTGCTCGCCGCGGCGACCTGGAACCCGATCTCACAGCCGTTCGCCGGGGGGACCGCGCGGTCGCCCGGGTGCAGCAGCGCCAGCTCCGCGTCGGTCAACACGACCTCGGCCGACCGCTCGCGGAGCGCCCGCGCCGCCAGCCGCAGGCGCAGCTCGTCGCGCGCCGGATCGCGGTCGGTCCGCTCGAGCGCGGTGTTCTCGGGAACGCCGATCCCGAGCTCGGGGTCGACCAGCTCGAGCAGCGGAACGAGCCGTTCCTCGCCCTCGTACCGCTCGCGGAAGCGCGTGCGGTAGCGGTCGAGCGCGCGCGGCTGGGCGCTCGCCATCAGCAGTCCGGCGAGCCGCAGCGCGTCGCCGACGACGTCCTCGCCGAGCTCGCCGTCGAACCGCTCGAACCGGTCGATCTGGAGCGGTGCGCCGCCGCCCTCGTGGACCGCGTCGAGCCGCTCGGCCGCGGCGCGGACGGCGGCTGACGTCGTCTCGTCCGGCGGCGTCGCTTCCAGCGCGCGCAGCGCGTCCGCGGCACCGCGGACGGCGAGCGCGAGCGGGTGCTGCCCGGGGAGCGCGTCTGCGAGCGCGGGGAGCGGGTCGGCGAGCGCGGTCGGCCGCGAGAAGACGATCGCGCCCGCCCCGATGAGGCGCTCGAGGAGCTGCGCCGCCTTCGCGCGCTCGATCCCGAGCCCCGCCGCGACCGCGCCGGCGAGCTCGGCCAGCGGCGCGGGCCGCGCGCACAGGTCGAGGACGCGCTCCAGCGTGGCGGTCCGGCGAACCTCGACGAGGTCGTAGTGCCAGGCGATCGGATCGGTCTCGTCGAGGCCGGGGACGAGCCGCTCGGGGTGGCGGACCTGGAGCTTCCCCGCCCGCTCGTCGATCAAGTCGTTCGCGACCGCGGTCAGCGCGTCGCGGACCGACGGATCGCGCTCGAGCCGGTCGTGAAGCGCGTGCAGCCGTCCCATGTCGGCGCGCGCGGACAGCCGCGCGTACCGCGCGTCGGCCAGGCGCAGCGTCGTCCGGGCGCCGCGCGCGACCTCGCCGATCCCCGCGAAGAGACCGAACGGGGTCGGGCGCGAGGCCATCCGCAGCGCGTACGCGAGCGCTTTGTACGGCGCGCGCTTCTTCTTCGCGGGCTCGCCGCGCGTCCACGGCTCGAGCGCCGCGTCGAGCGCCGGCGAGGCGACCGCGATCGCGGCGCGCACCGCGGGCTCGTTCAGCAGCAGCGCGCGGGTCGCGGCGAGCGGGTCGCCGGCCTCGTAGAGCTCGCGCGCGACGCGCGCCGGGAGCGCGGGGACGCGGCAGGTGAGGACCGGTTCAGCGCTCATCGTCCGCCGCCCAGCGCGAAGACGTAGAGCCGCCCGCCGCGCGGGATGTGCGAGGTCAGCGCGGCCGCCGGCCCGCCGAACATCGCGAGGCCGCCGCCGTAGCCGGCGTACACCGCGACGTACTGCTTTCCGCCGACGCGGTACGTCGTCGGGACCCCGATGATCCCGGAGCTCGTGCGGTGCTGCCAGAGCACCTTGCCGCTGCGGGCGTCGAACGCGTAGAAGAGACCGCCCGAGTTTCCGCTGAACACCACGCCGCTCGCGGTGGCGAGGACGCCGCCGGTCCACGGGTAGCGGCTCGGGAACGACCAGCGTTTCCGGCCGTTCTTCACGTCGATCGCGCTGAGCTCGCCGAATCCGCTGCTCCCCGGCTCGGGGACCGTGGTCGAGATCTCGCCGTAGTAGCCGAACGCCTCGTTCAGGTTCCCGGTCGCGTGCAGCCTTGCGCACAGGTGGAGGATCGGGACGTACGCGAGCTGGGTTTGCGGGCTGTACGCGACCGGATACCAGTTCTTTCCGCCCGACGCGCTCGGGCACGTCAAGACGTCCGGGCCGCCGACTCGCGCGTACGCGGCGGAATTCACGATCGCGCGACCCGCCGCGGTATAGCCGCGGATCGTCGTCTGCTTCACGAACGGACGCGCGTAGATCATCCGCCCGTTCCGGCGGTCGAGCGCGAAGAAGTACCCGTTCCGGTCGGCGTGGACGATCGCCGGAACGGTCGCTCCGCGCACCTGGAGATCGACGAGCACGAGCTCGTTGACGCCGTCGTAGTCCCACGTATCGTGCGGCGTGTACTGGAAGAACCACTTCATCGCCCCGGTGTCGACGTTCAGCGCGAGGAGGGAGTTCGAGTACAAGTTGTCGCCCGGGCGGAACCCGGCGAACCACGGGCCGGGGTTTCCGGTCCCCCAAAACAGCGTGCGCGAGCGCGCGTCGTACGAGCCGGTCAGCCACGTCGGGCCGCCGCCGCGCTTGTACGCGCCGGGCGGCCACGTCCGGCCTCCCGGCTCGTTCGGCGCCGGAATCGTCCAGCGTTTCCAGACGCGCTTGCCGGTGACCGCGTCGAACGCGGCGAGGAAGCCGCGCGCGCCGTACTCGCCGCCGGCGACGCCGATGACGATCTTGCCTTCGACGGCGAGCGGTGCGCCGGTGATCGCGTAGTGACCGTCCTTCGGCGCGACTTCGGTGTTCCACACGACGCGGCCGGTCTGCGCGTCGAGCGCGAGCAAGTGATCGTCGATCGTCCCGAGATACACGTTCGCTCCGTAGAGCGCGACGCCGCGGTTGACGACGTCGCAGCAGATCGAGCGCAGCGCGTCGAGCGAGTACGGATAGACGTAGGTCCACAGCACGCGGCCGCTCGCCGCGTCGAGCGCGACGACGTGGTCGAGCGGCGTCGTCACGATCATCGTGCGGCCGTTGACGATCGGCGCCGCCTCGTGGCCTTGCGGCATCCCGGTCGCGTACGTGAACACGGGCTGCAGCCCGCTCACGTTGGCCGGCGTGATCTCGCCGAACGGCGCGTAGCCCTGAGAGTCGTACGAACGCCGGAACATGAGCCAGCCGTCGTCGGTCGCGG
>Ga0213878_10000818_pt1 | contig 11204 bp, 8 predicted proteins | sample VelepicoBEBS_R02_FD_161053 | JGI IMG/M metagenome (GOLD analysis project Ga0213878, IMG submission 161053) | Vellozia epidendroides bulk soil microbial communities from rupestrian grasslands, the National Park of Serra do Cipo, Brazil - BS_R02 | ecosystem: Environmental > Terrestrial > Soil >... | reverse complement strand
TTCGCCAATATCGAGTCGGTGGTGGCACATGAATACTTCCACAACTGGACTGGCAACCGCGTGACCTGCCGCGACTGGTTCCAGCTGTCGCTCAAGGAAGGCCTGACTGTTTTCCGCGACCAGGAGTTTTCGGCCGACATGATGGGCTCGGAGTCGGGCCGTGCGGTCAAGCGCATCGAGGACGTCCGCGTGCTGCGCCAGGTGCAGTTCCCCGAGGATGCGGGCCCGATGGCCCACCCGGTGCGCCCTGACAGCTATGAGGAAATCAACAACTTCTACACGGTCACGGTCTACGAGAAAGGCGCCGAGGTCGTGCGCATGTACCAGACCCTGCTCGGCCGCGACGGTTTCCGCCGTGGCATGGACCTGTACTTCCAGCGCCACGACGGCCAGGCCGTGACGTGCGACGACTTCCGCGCGGCAATGGCCCACGCGAACGGCCGCGACCTGACGCAGTTCGGCCTCTGGTACAGCCAGGCCGGCACGCCGGTCGTCACCATCAAGACCGCATGGGACGCCACGGCCGGGGCGCTGACGCTGACGCTGTCGCAGCGCTGCCCGAAGGTCGGCATCGAAACCCGCGCCGGCGCACCAGACAAGCAGCCCTTCCACATTCCGTTCGCGCTGGGCCTGATCGATGCCGAAGGCAACGACCTGCCGCTGCAACTGGACGGCGAAGGCAACGCCGGGGCCACCACGCGCGTGCTCGATTTCACGCAGGCCGAACAGACCTTCCGCTTTATCAACCTGCCGCGCGGCAAGCAGGCCCCGCTGCCCTCGCTGCTGCGCAATTTTTCGGCGCCGGTCATCGTCGACTATGAGTACAGCGATGCCGAACTGACCTTCCTGCTCGCGCATGACAGCGACGCATTCAATCGCTGGGAAGCCGGGCAGCGCCTGGCCACGCGCGCGCTGCTCCAGCTGGTTGGCGATGTACAGGCCGGCCGCGAACTGAAGCTCGACCCCGCGCTGGTGTCGGCATTCCGCACGGTGCTGACCGACGGCACGCTGAACCCGGCATTCCGGGAGCAGGCGCTGATGCTGCCGGCCGAAGCCTACCTGGCCGAGCGCATGGGCGTGGCCGATCCGACCGCGATCCACCGCGCGCGGCTGTTCCTGCGCGAAGGCCTGGCGCGCACGCTGAAGGCCGAGTGGCTGGCGGCATACGAAGCCAATGCCACGCCGGGCACCTACAGCCCGGATGCCGACTCGATGGCCAAGCGTGCCCTGCGCAATCTGGCGCTCGGCTATCTGGCCGACAGCGGCGACGCCAACATGCAGGCGCTGGCCGATCGCCACTATCAACACAGCGACAACATGACCGACCGCTTCGCCGCGTTGTCGGCCCTGGTCAACAGCTTTGCGCCGGGCCGCGAACACGCGCTGGCCGATTTCTACGAGCGCTTCGAGGACGACGCGCTGGTCATCGACAAGTGGTTCTCGCTGCAGGGCATGCAGCGCGGCGAGGTCGGCCCGCACGCCGGCAAGCGTACGATCGACACCGTGCGCGCGCTGATGGAGCACCCGGCCTTCAACCTGCGCAACCCGAACCGGGCGCGATCGCTGATCTTCAGCTTCTGCTCGGGCAACCCGGCGCAGTTCCATGCCGAGGACGGCTCCGGCTACACGTTCTGGGCCGACCAGGTACTGGCGCTCGATGCGATCAACCCGCAGGTGGCGGCGCGCCTGGCGCGCGTCATGGACCGCTGGCAGAAATACGAGATGCCGCTGCGCGAGCGCATGCGCACGGCGCTGGAGCGCGTGGCGGCATCGTCGACGCTATCGCGCGATGTGCGCGAGATCGTCGGCAAGGCCCTGGCGGCCTGACCCGGAAAGTGGCATGTCCGTAGCTGCGCGCATGTAGAATTGCGGCCATCCAAGGAGAACCCCCACCATGACACGCATCAGCCTCACCCGCTATCTGGTCGAGGAGCAGCGCAAGCACAACACGATCCAGCCGGAACTCCGCCTGCTGATCGAAGTTGTTGCGCGATCCTGCAAGGCCATTTCCAACGCCGTCAGCAAGGGCGCCCTCGCGGGTGTGCTGGGCTCGGCCGGCACCGGCAACATCCAGGGCGAAACGCAGCAGAAGCTGGACGTGATCGCCAATGAAGTGCTGCTCGACGCCAACGAATGGGGCGGTCACCTCGCTGCCATGGCGTCCGAGGAAATGGATTCGTTCTACGAGATCCCGAACCGCTACCCGAAGGGCGAATACCTGCTGCTGTTCGATCCGCTCGACGGTTCGTCGAACATCGACGTGAACGTGTCGATTGGCACGATCTTCTCGGTCCTGCACATGCCCAAGCCGGGCCAGACCGTGACCGAGCACGACTTCATGCAGCCGGGCACGCAACAGGTAGCCGCCGGCTACGCCGTGTACGGTCCGCAGACCACGCTGGTACTGACCGTCGGCAATGGCGTGCACATGTTCACGCTGGACCGCGAGGCCGGCAGCTTCGTGCTGACGCAATCGGACGTGAGGATCCCGGAAGACACCAAGGAATTCGCGATCAACATGTCCAACATGCGCCACTGGGCTCCGCCCGTGCGCAAGTACATCGACGAATGCCTGGCCGGCGATGAAGGCCCGCGCGGCAAGAACTTCAACATGCGCTGGATCGCCTCGATGGTGGCCGACGTGCACCGCATCCTGACTCGCGGCGGCATCTTCATGTATCCGTGGGACAAGCGCGAGCCCGAGAAACCGGGCAAGCTGCGCCTGATGTATGAGGCCAATCCGATGGCATTCCTGGTCGAACAGGCCGGCGGCGCGGCCACCAACGGCCATCAGCGCATCCTTGACGTGGAGCCGACCAAACTCCACCAGCGCGTCTCGGTGATCCTTGGCTCGAAGAACGAGGTCGATCGCGTCACGCGCTACCACCTGGAAGACGCCGCCAAGGCTTGATCCGGGCTTCAGCGGAAACTGGGACAGGGCGCTTCGGCGCCCTGTTTCCTTTCCAGACACGTCAGCCTTGCAACATCTGGACGCACGCCAGAGTGCATGGCCGCGAGCGGCGAATCATGAAACAACGAGCGAGTTTGCCCGCTTATTCGTCCGCGCCTTGCTCGCCACTCGTGCGATGCTTACGTCTGTCGCGCGTATCCACCACGACTGGCGGCAACGCCTGAACAACGACCTCCCAAGCGGGTTCTCGGAAAAAAACGCACAAGGGGCTTCACAAAGTTCAAAGTCGCTGATAATATTGCGGGCTCTATCCGATTCGCTTGTTTCGCAAGCAGCAGCGCAAAACGCGTAGAACGGTAGAACAGGTTTCGCAAGTTTAAGGTTTCGCCGGTGTAGCTCAGTTGGTAGAGCAGCGCATTCGTAATGCGAAGGTCGTAGGTTCGACTCCTATCTCCGGCACCACTTGAAAGTAGAAAGGGCAGCCCGTATGGGTTGCCCTTTTTGCTTTGAAAACTGCGCCTTTTGGTAACTGCGTCTTTGGTAACACCGACAGCGATGCACGCAGCAGCGATGTGCAACTTCGTAATCGCCACACCAACTGTCGCAAGTCATGACCCACGGCTGGCATTGGTACCCCCTACGCGCACAACTCGACAATGGCCGCATTGTTGTTGAGCGCATCCATCATCTTCCCACGCTCGACCAGGACATTCACGCGGTAGTCCGCCTCGGTCCGGAGTAGCCTGCCCCGATTCAGCATCCTTGCCAGCGCGATCGATTGCCAGTAGGCCACGTGGGACCGCTTCAACCCGGGCCGGTAAAGCTGATTGACGAGCGTCTCATGCCTGCCGGTCTGGTAGTAGCCGGCGCTGCCAGGTGCAGGCAGCGCGGCGTGCCAGGCGTAGGCCGCGTGATACGCCGCGTAGTAGCTGCGACTGATCACTGAACGGTAGTTGGCCTCCTCCACCGCTGCCCTGGCAATACCGAAGGCGCAATGGAGCATTTCCCTCGCGCCGACACTCATGACTGGAACACGACATCGAGTTGCGCCGAAGGCGAAAGTCCGCGCGCCAGTTGCACTGCCGTCAGCGCCTCGTTGAGTGCGAACACATCGACGTCGCCGCCCACCCGCACCACAAACAACACCGAATCTTCCGCACCATCGAAGCCGGCGTCAACACGCGAGACCTCGCAGTCCGCGAGCGACATGCCATGCCGCCGCAGCAGTTCGTCAGCCGCCTGCAGATGCGCTGTCTCGGGATTGTCAGGCAGCCCGCCGTCACTACATTGCGCCAGTACAGGCGCCACACTGCACCGCGCGGGTTGCTCGTCCAGAATCATTTCCATCATCGTTCACTCCTTGCTGGTTGGGTATCCACAGTGGATGACGGAAATTCTAGGTGCGAAGTGTCATGAAAAACCGGCTGCCATGCAAAATACGATTCGTCTCATCCTCGGCCTGGTGAGACCATCGCAACCCGCCTAAATGGACGATCGATTTTCCACAGAGTCGTCGAATGACGATTGCAAGACGAGTCAGTTGACCGCGATGCGGTCGTCCACCACGCGAACCTGCCCGCCGGTCTTGTCCTCCATGACTTTGAGGACCTTGTGACCGACCTGCAGCGTCACGCCGCCATGAATGCGACGACCCACAGCGATCACGGCCTGCTCGGACGGCTTCATCTGCTCCGCCACCTTGGCGATCTCCGCATCGAGCTCGAACAGGCCGCGATTGATCTTGTACATCGTTGCACGCGCTTTCTCGCGAATGTCGCCAGTGGCGCGCTCGGGATGCTTGGCAAAGAACGCCGCCAGCTGCTGCAGTTTGGCCTGTTCCTCGAGCACCTTGCGGCGCCGCGCCTCGAGCTCCGCCTTCTGCTCGTCGGCAAAAGGATTGAGCCCGACCTGCACCACGGTAGCGGTGCCCGCAGGCGCTCCCAGCGTTGCCGTGCTGACGCTTTGCAATGCGCGCGTGCGTCCGCCGCTGATGCTGCCCTGCCCGGTAGGCGTGCCGACCGCGACACGCTCGCCTGCGGATACGTCGCTCTGACGAATGCCGCTTTCCACGATTACCTCGACGTCCGCCTCGACGACTGCATTCTGGATGAAACGCGCATGGACCGAGCCCTTGCTGCGCACGCTGGCAATCTCGCTGGGTGCGCCACCGTGCGCGGTCTCCGCGCGGCCGATGATGCCTCCCTTGACGATCACGTCGCCGCCCGCCTGCACGTTGGCCGCCTCGATCGTGCCTTGTACCACCACATCGCCGGTCACGCGCACCGACATGCCCGTTCGAATATCCCCAGACACCCGCAGCGACCCATCGAAATTGACGTTGCCGGAATGCAGGTCGACGGCCTCGACATCGACCACAGGGCTGACGATCACGCCGTTGTGCAGCACGCGCGGCGAGCCCGCAATCACGGCGATCAGCAACAGCGGATCGTTCGGATCGGTGGCCACACCGGTCAAGTCCGGCGCAAATGGCGTGTCCACCATCGGATCGGCCGGGATGGGCTTGCCGAGCACATCCATGCCATCCTTGCCCGATCTGGCCACGGTACGCCGCATCAACGCGGTACCTGGATTGACGAGCAGCAGGCTGCCCAGATCGCGCAGGTCGACGCGTTCGTCCTCGTTCTCCACCTGGGCAGGCCTGGGCTGCTGGACAAGACTCTCGAAACGCGCCGGCTCGCCCTGCACGGGCGCCACGCCACGGGCAATCGCCCTGCCCTCGCAACTGCCCGCCTCGAGCACCACGCCGATCGCCGCCACGTCGAGCAACGCCACCACGCCCATCGACGCCGCGGCGGCCGCGATCTCTTCGGCCGTGATCGGCTGACCGCCCTCCGGGGGCACCAGCGTCAGCAGCAGCTGCAGCTTGTCCGCCGTGATCTCAAGCTCGAATTCGCCATTGAGAATGTTGCCAATGACCGCATCGATCTCGCGATCAGTCAGCTGGCACTGCGTCAGGAATCCGGTCACGGCGGCGGCATCCAGCCGCGCCCCCTGCCAGCCCTGATCGGCCAGGCAGGCCTCCAAATTGGCGCGATCGGGCGGCAAGCGCCCCGGCTCCGGTGTAAAGCAAGCCCTGACCTGATCCCCAGGCTGACTGAGTTCCAGGCGCAACCCGGCGTCGGCTGTCATGTGTCCCCGCTTCTGTGCTGCATGTCGCAACAGCCGGCCTGGGCCGTTGGCCCGGGCCTTTCCGCAAAGACCCACCGAATCCGTCGCCAACTCTGCTTGTCGTCGATCCACAATCAACGGCGGCGGCGGTGTGAACTTGAGCCCACAAAGGTAGGGGATGAGCAATTTCGGTAAACTAGCGACCTCTGAAGTCCCCCGCCCCAAGGCACCACCTCCCGATGTCCAGCACCTACGAAGTCCGTCCCGGCCAGTCCATAGAACTGCTCAAGGAACTCCACATCCTGACGCGCGACGGCAAGATGAACCAGGACAGCCGCCGCAAGCTCAAGCAGGTCTATCACCTGTTCCAGTTCATCGAACCGCTGCTGCGCGAGGTGAAGGACGAGAAAGGCGCGGTCTCGCTGGTCGACCACGGCGCGGGCAAGTCGTATCTCGGTTTTATCCTCTATGACCTGTTCTTCAAGGACCTGAAGGATAGTTCGCACATCTACGGCATCGAGACGCGCGAGGAACTGGTGACCAGCTCGAAAGCGCTGGCCGACCGGCTCGGTTTCGGCGGGATGTCGTTCCTGAACCTGTCCGTGGCCGATTCCATCACGTCACCGGCCCTGCCGCAGACGATCGACGTCGTCACGGCACTTCACGCCTGCAATACCGCCACCGACGACGCGATCCGCTTCGCGCTGGCCAAGCAGGCACGCCACATCGTGCTGGTGCCGTGCTGCCAGGCCGAGGTGGCCGGCGTACTGCGCCGCCACAAGGGCAAGCTGCTGGCTGGCAATCCGTTGACCGAGATCTGGCGCCACCCGCTGCATACACGCGAGTTCGGCAGCCAGCTCACCAACGTGCTGCGCTGCCTGCAGCTCGAAGCACATGGCTATCAGGTCAGCGTGACGGAACTGGTGGGATGGGAGCACTCGATGAAGAACGAACTGATCATCGCCCAGTACAAGGATCTGCCGCGCCGGCGGCCCGCCGAGCGGCTGCAGCAGGTGCTGGAATCGGTCGGCCTTGAAGAGCTGAACGAGCGATTCTTCACCACGCCCTGACCGGCTCGCGGCTCCCTGCTCCCCGCCTCCCCGATCAGAGGTCGCTCTTGCCGGCCATCCACTTGAGCCAGCCTTCGTGGCCAAGGCGGCGCACGGTTTCCATGTTGCGCTCGTAGATATCTTCCGCTTCGGGGAATGCCTCGGCGGCGCGCGCAATGCTGTCCTCGCGCAGCAGATGCAGGATCGGATACGGCGTGCGGTTCGTGTAGTTCTCGATATCGTCGGGCCCGGTGCCTTCGAACTGGTACTGCGGGTGGAAGCTCGCGATCTGCAGCATCCCTTCGAGCTTCAGGCTGCGCAGCAGGCGATCGGCAAAATAGAGGAAATCGTTGTAGGCCAGGAAATCGCCCAGCGCATGAGGCACGATCAGCAGCGTCGTGTCGATCTGCGCCGGGTCGGATTCTTCCAGCAGGCGCAGCTCGCGCTCGAGGTCGTCCAGCACGTCCTCGTCGCGCGTCGCGCCGCTGATCACATAGCGCACCTGATCCTTCACGTACACGCTCTTGGCGAACGGGCACAGGTTCAGGCCAATCACCGCGCGCGCCAGCCAGTGGCGCACGTCCTCGATGATGCGATCGTTTTCGGTCTGGTCGGCCATATTCGTACTCATGCGCCGTTCGTGATGTGCAGCGCCACTGCTTCAGCAACTTCAATGCCGTCGATCGCTGCCGAATAGATGCCGCCGGCATAGCCTGCGCCCTCGCCAGCCGGATAGAGGCCCTTCACGTTGACGCTCTGGCAGTCGTCGTTGTTGCGGCGAATGCGCAGCGGTGACGACGTGCGCGTCTCCACGCCGGTCAGCACTGCATCGTGCATTGCGAATCCGGCGATCTTCTTGTCGATCTCCGGCAGCGCTTCGCGAATCGCGTCGATGACGTAGTCGGGCAGCGACGTGCTCAGGTCGGTCGGCGTCACACCGGGCTTGTACGAGGGCTCAACCGAGCCGAGCGCCGTCGACGGACGGCCGGCGATGAAGTCGCCGACCAGTTGCCCCGGCGCACGATAATCACTACCGCCCAGCGCGAATGCACGCTCTTCCCACTTGCGCTGGAATGCGATGCCGGCCAGCGGGCCGCCCGGAAAATCCTGCTCGGGCGTGATGCCCACGACGATACCGGCATTGGCATTGCGCTCCGCACGGTAGTACTGGCTCATGCCGTTGGTCACCAGACGGCCCGGCTCGGATGCCGCGGCCACCACGGTGCCGCCCGGGCACATGCAGAAGCTGTACACGGCGCGGCCGTTGCTGGCATGGTGCACCACCTTGTAGTCAGCGGCGCCCAGCAGCTTGTTGCCAGCGAATTTGCCGAAACGGCTGCGGTTGATCAGACCCTGCGGATGCTCGATGCGGAAACCCAGCGAGAACGGCTTGGCCTCCATGAACACGCCGCGCTCATGCAGCATCTCGAACGTGTCGCGCGCGCTGTGGCCCACGGCCAGGATCACGTGATCGCATGGCAGGTAGTCGCCGGTGGACAGCTTCAGACCGCGCACCTGTCCGTTGTCGATGTCGATATCGTCCACGCGGGTCTCGAAACGGATCTCGGCGCCCAGCGACAGCATCTCGGCACGCATCTTCTCGACCATGCTCACCAGGCGGAACGTGCCGATGTGCGGACGCGCCTTGAACAGGATGTCTTCCGGCGCCCCGGCCCGCACGAACTCGTTGAGCACCTTGCGGCCATAGTGCTTCGGGTCCTTGATCTGGCTGTAGAGCTTGCCGTCCGAGAACGTGCCCGCGCCGCCTTCGCCGAACTGCACGTTCGACTCGGGATTCAACACGCTCTTGCGCCAGAGGCCGAACGTATCCTTGGTCCGCTCGCGCACTTCCTTGCCGCGTTCAAGGATGATCGGGCGGAATCCCATCTGCGCCAGGATCAGGCCGGCCAGCAGGCCGCACGGGCCCAGACCGATCACCACCGGCCGCGACTTCGGCCCGCCCTCGGGGGCGCGGGCCACGAAGTGGTAGGCCATGTCCGGCGTCACGCTCCAGTTCGGCTTGCGCGCCATCCGTTTCACGGCGGCGGCTTCGTCCTTGACCTCGATGTCGATGATGTAGGTCAGCTTGATATCGTCGCGCTTGCGTGCATCGTGCGCGCGGCGAAAGACGGTAAAACCGACGAGCCCGTCGCCTTTGACGCCGATCTGTGCGAGATGGCTGCGCACGGCGGCATCCAGGTCGCTTTCGGTATGGTCGAGCGGGAGTTTGACTTCACTGAGACGTAGCATGGGGTACCGATGGTTCTGCGGCCTTGGTGTCTGGTGGCCGGGCGTTACCCAGCAGGGAGCCAGAACGGCCGAAGCGCAATTTTATCAGTCGCCACCACGCCGGACGCTGCGCAGGTTCCATGATCCGAAATTGCGCCTGTCCTAGCGCGGCCAGGCAGGTCCAGCCCGCTGCATCGATCACAAGTACGCCTCCGGCACGCAATCGATACCTGGTCTGGCTGAAGCGCTCAGCCAGCCAGCGTGGAGTGGCAGTCACGGCGATACAGCCATGCTCGACATGCACAACCGAACCGGCGGGCAAGTGCACGTTGAGGCACTGTCCGGCAGCCAGCTCAATGGTTCTGATAACAGGCTCGGCAAATTCTTCGGGTGACATGACATGGCTCCTTAGTCGGGAAAACATGCCATCAAGCCTATTGATTCTGCTGTTTTGCCAACAGGCACAAGCCTTTGCGGACGGGACCGGAACAGATGCCGGATACGAGCCCTGTTACGATACAGATACGCCACATCTGTATCTGTTCCTCGCCTTGCCACCACGCGATGATGCCGCCATGACTGCCGCCGTACTGCCCACTCCGTCCGCCTCGCCGCTCTACCAACAGCTTGCCGGCCACTATCGGCAGGCTATCTCGATAGGCACGCTGACGCCCGGCGACCGCATGCCGTCAGTGCGCGCGCTGATGGGGCTGCATGGCGTAAGCCTGTCCACGGCGCTCCAGGCCTGCCGCGAGCTTGAGGCGGCGGGCCTGCTGGAAGCCCGACCGCGTTCGGGCTATTTTGTGCGCGCCCCTTCGCGTTCAATGCTGGCACCTATCGAGGAACCGGCGCCGGGGCTGCCCGATCCAGCCCAGTACGTCGGCATCCACCAGCGCATCTCAGCGATCCTCGCGCGCGGCCAGCATCACCGGATCAATTTCGGGGGCGCCTGCGGGGCGCCCGATTTGTATCCAACCGCCGCGTTGCGCAATGCCGCCACACGAGCGCTGCGGCGTTACCCAACCTTGTTCGGCAGTTCCGTGGACTTTGACGGCCACCCGGCCTTTCGCGCGGCACTGGCCCGGCACGCACTGCGCGCGAAGATCAACGTGGCGCCCGAAGACATCGTGGTCACGCACGGCTGCACGGAAGCCTTGACGCTGGCCCTGCGCGCGGTGGCCGGACCAGGCGATGTCATCGCCGTCGAATCGCCAACGTATTACGGGCTGCTCCAGATACTGGAGAGCCTCGGCATGCGCGCGCTCGAGATCCCTTGCAGCCCGCAGACGGGCATGTCGCTGGAGGCGCTGGAACTGGCCGCGCAGACCTACGACAGCATCAAGGCCGTGTGCGTAGTGCCGAATCTGCAGAACCCGCTTGGCTGCGTCATGCCCGACGCCCACAAGCAGCGCCTGGTGGCGTGGTGCACCGCGCGCGGCCTTGCGCTGATCGAGGACGATTGCTGCTCCGCCACCTATGACGATGATGTTCCTCTGACCGCGGCCAAGGCCTGGGATACATCCGGGACCGTGATTCACTGCGCGTCGCTCCACAAGATTCTGGCGCCGGGGATGCGGCTCGGCTGGATCACCGCCGGCAAGTGGCAGGCGCGCGTGGAAATGCTCAAGTTCGGCCTGTCGCGACCCAACGAGATGCTGACGCAGATCGCCGTGGCCGAGTTCATGGGCACCGGCGCGTTCGAGCGCCATCTGCGGCGCCTGCGCACCCAGTTGCGTAGCCAGCGTGAATGGATGGCGCAGAAAATCGCGGCCACGTTTCCATCGGGGACTCGCCTGACGCTGCCGCGCGGCGGCTTGCACCTCTGGGTGGAAATGCCGCAGGCCGTCTCGTCGGAAGCGGTCTTCGAACTGGCGCTGGCCGACGGC
>Ga0213878_10000815_pt1 | contig 11241 bp, 10 predicted proteins | sample VelepicoBEBS_R02_FD_161053 | JGI IMG/M metagenome (GOLD analysis project Ga0213878, IMG submission 161053) | Vellozia epidendroides bulk soil microbial communities from rupestrian grasslands, the National Park of Serra do Cipo, Brazil - BS_R02 | ecosystem: Environmental > Terrestrial > Soil >... | reverse complement strand
CGCCCGCCGGGAGCGGGCGGAGGGTGCGCGGCACAGGGATGTGACGTCGTACCCGACCCGAAAGCCAGGCGCAATAAGCCGAGGGTACCGCGAAGCGGCGGTTTTCTTTGCCGGGAGCCGGGATTGTTAAGGGCGCGGCGGTGAGCGCCCTTGACACGTTCACCGCAGAGAAATGGACAGGAAGCTGAGGAGGAAAAGTGAACGGAACGGTTCCACTCTTTTTTCAAAGGGGGGGCTTTTTTCGTTATACGCATTCCGTCAGGGAAAACGCCTGCAACCAGCGGATTTCGCTGTACAGTAGCTGCCCTTCTTCTTTGAGCAACCGCAGCGTGTGTCGTCCGTCCTGCCAGTAGGCCCCCTGATCGGCGGTCAATAGCTTCTCGCCAAGCTGCCATGCGCCGCTCAGCACAAACACCATGCCGCCGTGCGAGCCGAAGGTTGTAAACGTACGGTCAGCGACGCGCACCTTCGCTTCGCAGCGGTCACGGCGGGTCATGATGTTAAGATCCATCGACATCAGCCCTTCGGTGAGCTGCGCCCTGACCGGTTGCTCTCCGGCAAACCGGAACGGCTGGAAACGCTTTAGCGTGTGATGGAAGGCGTTACCGCCGTCGAGGGTCACTTCGCCGCCCTCCAGGAGAGTGATAACGCGGTCTATTCCCGGCGATACGGCGAACTCGCCGCTGCCGGCGATGGAGGCAATACTGGCGCGCCAGTTAAAATCACGGGTCGCAGGCGGAAAACAGCACAGCTCGCGCGTTTCGCCCGCGCCGTTTTTCCACAGACTGACCAGCATCTTGCGGATATCAAAGTAGTCCATCATCACTCCTGAAGGGTCGCCCCTGGCCGCCCGGTACCCCTGCGACCATTCTTGTTATTTTTTCGTCACCATCCTCGGTTATCGGCACGCCGACGCAGAGCCTTAGCACAACAGGCAAAAAGAGAGTCAAAGAAAAACCGCCGGCCCTGCCCACAGCGTAAACTGCGTATGGGCAAGACCGGCGGTCTTTAAGTCAGCGTGCTGATTTACTCAGCAGACGGCGCCATTTTACCTTCCGCCATCGGATGTTCTGTCAGACGCTTCTCAAAATTGGCATTAAACTGCTTTTTCTGTTCCGGGGTCAGGATGTTGTAAAGCTTGTTCTGTGTTTCCATGCGGGACAGCGCCATGGCTTTGTGCTGTGCTTCCATCTTATCGATAGCCGCTTCCGCTTTCGCCTTGTCGAAGGTGTCGCTGGCGATCAGGTCATGCATCTCGCGGCGTTCATCGGCGGACGGACGAGGCATGCTTTCACGCTGGCTTTTCATAATGTCACGGGCCTGCTGTTTCTGCGCATCCGTCAGGTTCAGGCCTTTAAACATCATGTCGTGCATCATGCCCGACTTACCTTTATGGTGCATCATTTGCGAGTTGTCTGCCGGTGCGGCGGCAGTTGTGTCCGCCGCATGCGCCAGATTAGCCGCGCCCAGAGCCAGAGTAGAAGCAACAATCAGAGCAGTCATCTTTTTCATCATACGTTCCTTACTTTCAGTTTTTATTACGGCGCATTGCCGTGTTGACGGGATTAACTTTACGAGGTTCTACGTCAATAAATCAGAGTAAGCGTAAAACAATTAAAGTACAAAAATGACTTTGTGACCAATTATGGAGAAAATAAGAATAAAGCATGAAGAGTTGCAATAATAGAAATACAACAAGCTGATCTGGAAGGATTTATGGAGGATCTTAAATCAGCGGCGGCGAATAATAAAGCGTTTACCCAGGAATAATCTGTAATGTCTCAAACCACACGGATATATTTTATTTTCGGAATGCAGCGGCAACCTGAATAGCACCGCCGCCTCCTGCTTAGCTTTCCCGCACCAGCATCAGCCCCGCCCGCAGGCCTGGCGCGACGTTCGGATTAGGGAAAAGCACATACTCCGTTTCATGCTCCACCACGTAGCGCGTCTCCCCCTCTTCCGCCAGCAGCGTACCGGCGTGAAACGGCGTGAAGTTCAAGGTGTCATTCGACATATGCAGCCGGAACTGGTCGTTGTGGCGGGTGATCTGCTGCGCCACGCGATAGCGCAGCGGAATGCGCCCTGTCGCCGCCTTGCCCTGCAAAAGCTGCACCAGCGCCTGCTGCGTGGTGGCAAACTGCGACAGGTCGTTCTGACCAAACGGCAGCGCTTTACCCAGCTCAAGCGTACAGGCGAGCGCCTGGTAATGCTCACAGCTGAAATGGGTGAACGTCCCGCCCGGGCTCTTGTGAAACACCAGCGCCTCAAGCCCCGCCGCCCCCAGCCAACCGAGGAAGGCATCCTCCCACGGCGCAGCGCGCGCAGGCATCACGCCAAAGCGCACGTGGTGCGAGCCGCGAATGGCGGTGTGCAGGTCAAGGTGCCAGCGCACGTCGTCCTGCGGCTGGTAAAACGCCGCCAGCGCATGCTCAAGCCGGGCGGCGCGCGACGTTTCCTGCGAGGGCACAAAATCATGCCAGCGTCCGCCGAACATCCGGTTCATGTCGCTGTGCAGATAGCGCTTATTCTCCGCCAGCGCCAGTGGGTTGCCGAGGATAACCAGCAGCCGCCAGCGCAACGGAATGTCGCCGTTAAACAGGCCCGTCAGCAGAGCGTCCAGCATCTCTACCGGCGCGGTTTCGTTGCCGTGTATACCCGCCGAGAGCACCAGCGCCCGGGAGGTGTTCGCCTGCGGCGTCAGCGCCAGTATCCCGGTATCCAGCCAGCGCCAGCGAAGGTGCGTCGTCTCGCCTTCTGTCTGTGCAGGCTTGACGCCCGAGAGCGTCAGCGCCAGAAAGTCCTCCATTACGGTCTCCTTATTGCTGGAACGGATAGATAGCGCCCAGGCCCAGGATCTGCGTCAGACGATCCAGCGCTTCGCGCCCTTCGCGCAGCAGCTGCGGGTCCGCCAGGTCGGCCTGCGTCAGACGGTCGCGGTAGTAGCGATCCACCCAGTCGTTAAGGGTGGCGAACAGCGTATCGTTCATCAGCACCGCCGGGTTCACCGCCTGCAGTTCCGCCTCATTCAGCACTACGCGCAGGCGCAGACAGGCCGGACCGCCGCCGTTGGACATGCTTTCTCGCAGGTCGAACACCTTCAGCTCGTTGATCGGGTTGTCCATCGCCAGCATATCGTTGAGATACGACCACACGCCCGCGTGCTCCTGCGACTCTTTCGGCAGCACCAGCAGCATGCTGCCGTCCGGTTTGCTGAGCAACTGGCTGTTGAACAGGTAAGTCGCCACCGCATCATCCACCGATACCCGGGACGTCGGCACCACCACCGGCGCAAAGCCCGGCACCCGCTCGCGCAGCTGCGCCAGCAGCGCATTCTGCTGGACAAACGCCTGCTCATGGCAGAACAGCGCCTGACGGTTGCTGACGGCGATCACGTCGTTATGGAAAACGCCCTGGTCGATCACCTCCGGGTTTTGCTGCGCAAAAATCACCTGCTGCGAATTGACCTGGTTCAGGCGTGCGACCGCATGGCTTGCCTCCAGCGTCTGGCGCGCCGGGTAGCGACGCGGCGCGTGCCCCCCGCCGTCTTCCCGACCGTAGACGAACAGCTGCAGGCCCGGCGCCCCATAATCGCCCCCCAGACGATTATGGTTTGCCGCGCCTTCGTCGCCGAACAGCGCCACCTGCGGCAGCGCGCCGTGAACGGCAAAGGCGTTTTCATCGCGGAAGATGGCCCGCAGGATAGCTTCCGTGGTGGGCGCTTCGCTGGCACGGTGGAACTTGTTATTCAGGTTCGCCACCGTCAGATGCACCCGGCCGTCCAACGCATCTGCCGACGGGCAGACGGTGGCGGCATTGGCGACCCACATCGACGACGCAGAGCTGGCGGCCGACAGCAGCTGCGGCGCCTGCGCCGCCGCACGCGCCACCACCTGCTCATCGCTGCCGCTAAAGCCAATCTGGCGCAGCAGCGCGACGTTCGGACGCTCCTGCGGCGGGATCACCGCCTGCTTAAAGCCCATGTCCGCCAGCGCCTTCATCTTCAGCAGCCCCTGCTTCGCCGCCAGCTGCGGGTTAGACACGCGGAAACGGTGTTTGGTCGAGGCTTCATTACCGAACGACAGCCCGGCGTAGTGGTGCGTCAACCCCGGTAAACCGTCAAAGTTCACTTCCCAGGCGTTCATGATGACACCTCATGGGAAAAATCCAGCCCCGGGTTCAGCGTGCCCGGCAGCGCCAGCGCGGCGGATTCAAGGCTCGCCATCGGCCAGGCGCAGTAGTCTGCGGCATACCAGGCACCCGGACGATGGTTGCCGGAGGCGCCCACACCGCCAAACGGCGCGGTGCTGGCGGCGCCGGTCAGCGGTTTGTTCCAGTTGACGATCCCGGCGCGCGCTTCCAGCAGCAGCTGGTCAAACTTGTCGCGATCAGGTGAAATCAGGCCGCAGGACAGGCCGTAGCGGGTGGCGTTAGCCAGCGCAATCGCCTCATCAAAGTCGTCATAGCGCCAGACGCACAGCAGCGGCCCAAAGACTTCTTCGTCGGCGACCGTGCTGACGCCCGTCAGTTCGACAATACCCGGTGACAATAGCGAGGTTCCAGGTTGCAACAGACGCGGCTCCAGCAGCGTCACGCCGCCGTTCGCCACATGCTGTCGCCAGGCGTTATGCACATGCTGCGCGGCTTGCGCCGAAATTAATCCGCCGATAAACGGCTGTTCCTGCGCATCCCAGCGGTTGGGAGTAATCCGGCGGCTGACCTCCACCAGACGGGCCAGAAACGCATCGCCCTTCTCGCCGCGTTTCACCAGCAGGCGGCGCGAACAGGTGCAGCGCTGCCCGGCGGTAATAAACGCCGACTGAATGGTGGTATGTACGGCGGCATCGATATCGTCCGGTTCGTCGACGATAAGCGCGTTATTGCCGCCCATTTCCAGCGCCAGCATCTTTTGCGGCTGACCGGCTAACTGGCGGTGCAACGAGAACCCGGTCGCCGAACTGCCGGTAAACAGTACGCCGTCGATATCCGCCTGCCCGCCCAACGCTTCGCCAGTTTCCCTGCCGCCTTGCAGCAGGTTGAACACACCCGGAGGCAGCCCGGCCTGCTCCCAGAGTTTCGCCATCGCCTCGCCGGTGGCGGGCGTCATTTCGCTCGGTTTAAACACCACCGTGTTTCCCGCCAGCAGCGCCGGAACGATATGCCCGTTCGGCAGATGACCGGGGAAGTTGTAGGGGCCAAATACCGCCAACACGCCGTGCGGGCGATGACGCAGCGTCGCGGCGCCGTCCGGCATTGGCGTGCTCTGCTCGCCCGTGCGGTTGTGGTACGACTTCACTGAAATCGCCACTTTGTTGATCATCGCGGTCACTTCCGTGGCGGATTCCCAGCGCGGTTTCCCGGTTTCGCGGGCGATGGTTTCCGTCAGTTGCTCTTTATGGGCTTCCAGCAGCGCCGCATAGCGTTCGGCCACCGCCTGACGGGCGGCGAAGGATTGCTTCGCCCAGGCCGGGAAGGCGGCGCGGGCGGCGCTGACCGCCTGCGCAACCTGCTCGAGATCGGCATCATTGCCGTGCCAGACGGCCTCATGCGTCACCGGGTTGCTTTTGTTGCGCGCCTGTCCGCGGCCTGTTACCCAGTCGCCGTTAATCCATAAGCTCATACTTTTTTCTCCTCCGGGCAAAGACGGACCAGCCGTACGCGGTCGCCTGCATGGCAATTCAGGGCATCAAGCTGCTGCGCGCTCAGCAGCAGTTTATCGGTGAGCGGGTCGGCCTGCACCAGCATCGCGCGGTAGTGTTGATACTGTTCGTTGGCGACCAGGCAGGTCGGCAGGTCACCCGGCGCGGGCTGGCCTTCCGCCACCTCCACCAGACGACTTTTCCGGATGGCGCGGATCCTGTCGATGTCACACTCAAGCGTCGGGCCGCCGTCGAAAATATCGACATAGTTACGGTAGCGGAACCCCTCTTTTTCCAGCACCGCGCGCGCTGGCGCGGTTTGCGGGTGCACCTGGCCGATGACCGCGCGCGCTTCTTCCGACAGAAAATCGGTGTAAATCGGGTGTTTGGGCATCAGTTCGGCGATAAACGCTTTCTGCCCGGTGCCGCACAGGTAGTCGGCGCGGGTAAACGGCATGGAGAAAAAGCGCTGACCAAGGCTTTCCCAGAACGGCGAGTAGCCGTGCTCATCAATCACGCCGCGCATTTCCGCCACCACCTTCTCATTAAAGCGGTCGCGGAAGGCGGCCATAAACATAAAGCGCGATTTCGACAGCAGATAACCGTTGCCCTCTTTGCGCCAGGCCGGGTCGAGAAACAGCGTGCACAGCTCGCTGCTGCCGGTGTGATCGTGGGTGAGGAACAGCGTCGGCAGCGCGTTGTAGACGTTCAGCTCTTTTGACGCGTGCACCATCGTGCCCACCCGGTAGTTGTACCAGGGGTCATTCAGCCCGACCGCCACTTCAATGGCGCAGATCCCCGCCACGCTGCCGCTGGCGGTATCCTCCAGCACAAACACATACCCCTGGTCGCCTTTCGGCAGCACGCCTTCCCAGGTCTGTATCGAGCGCTCAATACGCGCCGACAGCGTGGTTTCATCCGCAGGCAGCGAGGTCAGACCGCCGCCGGTTTTCCCTGCAAGTGCCATCAGGCCGGGCAAATCCTCGCGTCCGACCGGGCGGATCACCATCATGATGGCACCCCGGAGAGGAACTGTTCGCAGGCTTTCTCAAAGCGGTCAAGACCGGTCTTGACCTCTTCTTCGCTGATAATCAGCGCCGGGGCAAAGCGCACCACGTTGGCGCCCGCGATCAGCACCATCAGACCGTGTTCCGCCGCCAGCTGGCTTATCTGCTTCGCTTTACCGGCATACGCAGGTTTCAGCACGCAGCCGATCAGCAGCCCCATACCGCGCACTTCATCAAACAGCGGCAGGCGTGCGTTGATGGCGCTCAGGCGTTCGGTGAACCACTGGTGGCGCTGTTTGACGCCGTTCAGCACGTCATGGGTATTAATAATAGAGAACACCGCGCCCGCGACGGCAGACGCCAGCGGGTTGCCGCCGTAGGTGGTGCCGTGGGTGCCCACCACCATGACGCTGGCGAATTTTGCGGTGGTCAGCATGGCGCCGATCGGGAAGCCGCCGCCCAGCGCTTTCGCGGTGGAGAGCACATCCGGCGTCACGCCGTAGTGCATATAGGCATACAGCTCACCGGTACGGCCAACGCCGGTCTGCACTTCGTCAAAAATCAGCACCGCGTTGTGGCGGTCGCACAGTTCGCGCAGCGCCTTGAGGAACGCTGGCGTCGCCGGTACCACGCCGCCTTCGCCCTGCATCGGCTCGACGATGACCGCACAGGTATCGTCGTTGATCAATGCGCGCGCGGAGTCGATATCGTTGTACACCGCGTGCTGGATTTGCGGCGGCAGCGGCGCGAAATCCTGCGAGTAGGCAGGCTGGCCGCCCGCGCTGACGGTGAACAGCGTACGACCATGGAAGGCGTTCTTAAACGCCACGATACCGCTTTTATGGGCGCCGAACTTATCGTGGGCGTATTTACGCGCCAGCTTCAGCGCCGCTTCGTTCGCTTCCGCGCCGGAGTTACAAAAAAACACTTTCTCGGCGAAGGTGGCGTCAATCAGTTGCTTCGCCAGACGCAGCACCGGCTCGTTGGTGTAGCCGTTGCCGGTGTGCCAGAACTTGCCCGCCTGCTCGGTCAGGGCTTTAATCATCGCCGGGTGCGCATGGCCCAGCGCATTCACCGCGATACCGCCGGCAAAATCGATGTACTCTTTACCCTGCTGGTCCCACAGACGGGAGCCTTCGCCACGTACCGGAATAAACGCCGCCGGAGCGTAAACCGGCATCATCCAATCATCAAAATTTCCACGCGTTACTGACTGATTCATAGCAACCTCTTCCGGTAAACATAAAGTTATTGTTGTGTTAATAAAAATGAGTGTTTGTGCTGTAAATGTATATTGCAGACATCGTGCCAGCCAGCGACAAAAGTGCATAAACGCGGGGGTGAAACTTAATATCAATAACTTACGATTTAACGATATTCATATTTAATGCATATAAAGTGAATAAAAGGGGGGCGACCGGCCATTAGCAGCACTAATATCCGCAACGTTATGCATTAGTAAAACTTAATTTATGAAGTGTGATCGTCTGCGAGATTTATCGTAAATCGGCGCACCAAAAAGGAGCGGAATGCGCCAAAAAAGGGCATTTTACCGGGCGTTTGTCATGGGTAATGCCCTGCACTACGCTCAATCTGTGACCACTTCGAGGTAGCCCGATTCGGTATATCTGTGGATTAGTTGCGATGAGATTGTCGCGGTGCTTGCCAACGCTATAGCGACCGGAACGACCTACCGGCTGATGTTACAGGTGCGGCCGGTACACCCGACGGTGACGATTTTTTGCCTACGATAGTGGAGAGGTTGAGGGGATACGTTGGGAGGTATTATTTTGAGGCGAGTTGATTAGGGATGGCGGTTTTTGCCAGAACCGGACATTAATAACATCGCAGTGTGTTAATCAACAGGGAGCAGGTCACAATCGCAACTGAAGGGGACAACTACAGTACGTTTCCCTGCTCTGTGAACCATTCAAAAAATAAAAAGCACTCAGTAAGTATCATAAAAAATCTGTATTGGACAAAGATGATGTCACTTGCTTACATGTTACACATATGTAACTAATTATCTGGAAACCTACATGTTCTCCATCAAAACAGACGATCTCTCCCACCCAGCGGTGCAAGCGTTAGTGGCTTACCATATTTCCGGCATGCTAGAACAGTCCCCACCAGAAAGCGTCCATGCTTTGGGTGTGCAAAAATTACGTGACCCGGCAGTAACCTTTTGGTCGGTATGGGAAGGGGAGCAACTTGCTGGAATCGGTGCGCTGAAAATGCTGGATGATAAGCATGGCGAACTGAAATCAATGCGTACCGCGACGGAGTTTTTACGCCGCGGTGTAGCAAATCAGTTTTTACAATATATCGTGCAAGTTGCGCGTGCCAGAGGGGTGTTGCGCCTGAGTTTAGAAACCGGGACACAGCCAGGATTTGCTGCCTGCCATCAACTTTATGCCAAGCACGGTTTTGTTGACTGCGGGCCATTTGCGGGTTATTCGCTTGATCCAAACAGTCGTTTTATGACGTTGGTTTTATGCGAAAAGGATGTTGCATGACAATCTGAAAAAATTTGTCACGCAGACTATTGTGCAATTGAGGGGCGGAGTTTGGTCTGTTTACGAACCTCGTAGTTGCCATATTAGTACCATCTATTTTCAAGGGCCAACTCGTGAAGATTTGGAATATTAGGGCCGAATCTGACAGCGTTAAAGTCGAGCGGACCGTTAGCAAGTCGGAGCGGGATATTTCGGAGGCTCTTACGGACAAATGAAAAACATGATCACTTGTAAACTCAAGCGGGATTTCAACGTTAAAGCAATATCTTCTCCAGGAGAACCCCAGATGTTTACTCATATGCGTATTGCCAAACCCGTCACCAATCTCGAAAGGTCTTTTCTGATGTACAGTCAGGGGTGGGTCTGCAAAAAATTGCTGAATTCAACGATCATGACGGTTTCAATGGAATAATGTTAGGGCGGGGAGACTCAGACTGGCACATAGAATTCACCTTTTGCCATAACCATCCCGTTCAACCTTTGCACACGGAGGAGGATTTACTTGTTCTTTATTACTCGGATGAAAATGAATGGATGCATGCCTGCGAAAGAATGATCGACGCTGGTTTTAGAATGACAACGTCATTCAACCCTTACTGGGACGTGAACGGAAGGACATTTGTTGACCTCGACGGATATAGGGTGGTTATCCAAAACAAGGTGTGGACATAACCCCAATAAATATTGCAATGCTGCCACCGTCTTGCTGCAAGCTAAACATCCGCTCCTCGCTCTTACCGGACGAGCAGCCCCCACAAAAGACCAAATCCGGCCTTGCCCCCTTCTTCCAACCGCAGTACCCTCACGCCGCACCTGCAAAATCAGGTGTCGGGATTAGCCTCCTGGATGTTACCCTTACTGGCGACACAATGGCGCGTCTGCGCCTTTTTTGTGTCGTGCGCACGGCTACACCTCAATGGTGGGCCGGGCGGGGGCGTCGCAAGACGCGCCGGTGTCCAGTAAGGCCGGTAAGGCTAACCCCGCCCAGTCCGCCACCCGTGAGATTAGCCTCTCCGGTGGCGGTTCAAAAAAACACTTACTGGAGACTGCCGCTATGGCTACATTTCTCGATCCTAACAACGATCTACTGACCATCCCCTTCAGCGCCACAACGGATTTTACCGACCTGGCCGATTGCTGCGACCGCTTTGCGGAAACCCTGATTGAATGCCGCGATCCGACGCAGAAAATGGCGCTGCTGGGCCGTATCAGCGCCTGTCTTGCCCTGCTCCGCCCGACGCTGGGCGAGCCTATCCCGTCGCACCTGATTGGCCGCTTTACCGTCAACGAACTGCCAGATGTGGCGCAGCGCTTTGAGCCTGATGCCGACGTGCTGTGCGACTACTGCCAGTCGCTGACGCAGTTGCTGTGCGGGCAGTCGCTGCCGCCGGAGGCCGAGCGCACGCTGACGGGCCTGCTGTGTGAACTGGTGTGGCTGTTTGCGGCGGATTTGAAAGCCCCGCGCTGGGTGACCACACACTAAAATAAATACGCCCCAGTTATCAGGCTGGGGCGGCGTCATTGCGGGTCCGGTTTACCTATTTCACCGTAGGCCGTTGGTTCCATGCATCTGTATACTGGATATTTCCATCCACACGGTCTGGACGTTAACCTCACTGCGCCCTTCCTGACTCTTTGCAGCTATTTTACAGTAGCCCCCTAAAATTGGTGGGATGATGAACCCACAAGTCCCCCCTCTCTGATTTACATGCCATAATGCCCTGATTCATTGGTGTGTATTGGTACTTTTTGGAAACTCACAAACGGACCTGGACATGACCAAAATCTTGATGCTGGTAGTAATGGTAGCAACCATTGCTGGTTGCGCTCCGCTTACCCCAAAAGATTGCCAGAAAAAGAGTGCCCTCGATTCGTGTTCTTATAACCGCTCAGGCAAAGTAACCGATACAGACATCTATGGGGAACAAGCATCAGGCATAAAAAAAGCACTAGATGCAGCACTTACCGAGCCCCACGCCTGGAATGGTAAAAGATGTAATGTGCATCTGGATTTCAAAATGGATGGCACCTTGCAGAATTTCATCATTAAGCATGGAGACAAGGATTATTGTCGGGCAC
>Ga0213878_10000814_pt1 | contig 11247 bp, 10 predicted proteins | sample VelepicoBEBS_R02_FD_161053 | JGI IMG/M metagenome (GOLD analysis project Ga0213878, IMG submission 161053) | Vellozia epidendroides bulk soil microbial communities from rupestrian grasslands, the National Park of Serra do Cipo, Brazil - BS_R02 | ecosystem: Environmental > Terrestrial > Soil >... | reverse complement strand
AAACGCTCACCAACCGGCTGCCGCTGGGGCTGCCTGCTACTGGCCTGCGTCTTTGTTGTTATCGTCGGAGCAATCGCTTGGGGAGCGGTTTCCACTTACGAAGCAGCGTATCAGATGACTTCGCCCAGTCCGCGGACGTTCCCGCCGATCGCCGAAGGCGGTGGCCAAGCTGTGCAGGAAAAGCTCCAGCAGGCTCAGGACGAGTTGGCTAGAGGCGAGTCTCCTGAGGTTCATCTGGCCGCTGACGAATTCAATGCTTGGTTTCTGGGCAGTCCGAATAATCGGGATATGGTCGATTATGTCCGTTTTCGAATCGAGGCGGATTGGCTGGTGGCAGAGGTTAGCCTCCCCCTCAAATTTATGGGGCAACTCCCCCTGGTACCCGGGTTCCGTGATCGGTATTTTAACGGTAAATTGGCGGCTCGCCTGTCTGTGGATCACGGCGCGCTCAAGGTTGAAGCTTTCGATTTGGTAGGAAACGGCGCCAGGATTCCCAGGCTGACGACTAGTCAGGACTATCGCCAGACGGTCTCCGAAGGCATCACCAAAGCATTGCGAGATAGCGAGCCCGAAGATCAGGCGCTGCTGAGTGCGATCCAGTCGATCCAGATCGCGAATAACGAGATCGTAGTGAAATTCGGGAAAGCGGAGGGGAAAAAGCCGGGAGGATAGGTATGCGCCACCCGCTAAGTGGACGCAGTAGACTTAGTGGACCGGGTGGATGTGGTGGACGAATAACCTGGCCACTAAGTCCACTCCGTCCACTAAGTCCACTCCGTCCACTAAGTCCACTCCGTCCACTAAGTCCACTAAGTCCACTAAGTCCACTAAGTCCACTAAGTCCACTAAGTCCACTAAGTCCACTTGCGGCTTCCACGCCAGAGACCGCGCTTATCCTTACCCACCCGCAACCGCTTTCACGATTGCGTCGACTACTTCATCCAGCGGGCGGTTCTCCTCTATCACCAGGGCATCATGCGGTGCCTCTAACGTCGCCAGTTGGCTCTCGAGCAGTTCCCTGGGGAAAAAATGTCCCGCCCGCTTCTGCAGACGTTCGGCCAGCGTTTCTTTATCCACGTGCAGATACACAAATCGCACCTCAGACAGGTTCTCTGCTAGAATCGTGCGGTAGGTCTCCTTTAAGGCCGAGCAGGCCAGGATAACCGACTTACCTTGGTTCAATCGGGAAGAGAGCTCCCGGTGGAGATTACGTAACCATGGAAACCGGTCTTCATCGGTTAGAGGGATACCATGCTTCATCTTCTCGATATTAGCGGGAGGATGAAAGTTATCAGCATCGAGGAACTCGTGATTCAGCTTCTCGGCTAAACGGGTCCCGACGGCTGTTTTCCCCGAGCCGGATACACCCATGAGAACGATGGCGACTGGTTGGTCCACAAACGTAAATCGTTCGTGCGCGCCAATCGTTCAAGAAAAGTTCTCCGGTTCGGAGTCTCGACGCACGCACCACCGAAGCGGAAAAAGGATTAGCCCGGGCCTATGCGCCTGAGTCACCAATGAAATCGCTCTGAAGGGCGACCGAGTGCGCTCTTGACCCGTGCCTTTCGTTTTCCCCTATTGGCTTGCGAGTTGGCTGGTGAATCTCGCGTAACGGTGTCAGCCTTGCTACATCGGCTCGTGAGGCACATCGTTCTCGTACTCGTCGTCGTCCTCGTCCTCGAGAGGTTCGTTGTAAGCTATTTTGGGCTGGAATTGTTTCTACGTGCTCTGTCGGAATTGCACCCGCGGAGCGGGGTTGGAGATGCTTTCAGGGCGGCCCCTTTTTTCTATCGGTACCTGGGGCTGAAACCAGGCTGAAACCCCAGGCTTAGTCCGTAAATCCCTTCGAGATGAAGTCCGACAAAATGCTCTCTTTATACCAGGTAATACAACTTGGCTTGGCCGTTCTCTTGCAATCCCTTCCGCTTACAATGCTCGCAGTCATTACGTTCCAGTAGCTCGTAGGCGTGGCGGACCGCTTTGATGGTCGCTGAATCTTTGTCGTCTTCCTCAGGAAAAACCTGATCGGGCGAAAGCCGGTCCGAAAAGCCCATGTTTGTCATGGCTTTGCCCAAGTCAGGGCGAATCCCACAAAGCAAAATCATGATTCCTTTGGTTCTGAGGTCCTCGATGAAATGTTCCAGTCGTTCCAGGCAAACCATGTCAGGATTTCGCATTCGCTTCAGTCGCAGGACAATAACGTGAATTGCTTTGCTTAATGCGCGTTCCTTCAGCTCGTTAAAATATCGATCGAGTTCCGGCGCTGCACCGAAGAACATCTCGCCCTCGAGATCATAAAGAATGAGTGCGTCACAAACGGGGTCTTCCGGTAGTCGGTCGCGGACTACTCCTTCTGTAGTGACCACCAGCTCGGAACAGCGCAATCGGGCGGCCCTCGGCACAAACAAAACGATGGAGAGCGCGACCCCGATCAGAATCGAGAATTCAACGCTGATAAAGAGAGCCGAAAAAGCGGTGGTAAAGATCAACCCGGCGTCGTATCGGGAAGCGCGTAATGCTAGCCGCAACCGGCGCCAATCGACGAGCTTGGCTGCAGTGACAAACAGTAAACCGGCTAGAGCTGCTTTCGGAACATATCGGGCTAATGGCGCCAGCGAGAGCACAACGATGGCAACAGTCACCGCGGCAAATACACCTGAGGCGCGACTCACCGCGCCGGATTGGAAATTAATCGCCGAGCGAGTCAGTGAACCGGACCCCGGTAAGCACTGAAAAAATCCGCCGGTGAGATTAGCCAGACCTTCGGCCAGACATTGCCGATTGTAGTCCAGCGATTGGCGGGTCTGATTTGCAATCGACTTCGCGATTGCCAGTGCTTCCAATAGCCCAAGAAAAGCAATCGCCACCGCGCTGCTGGAAAGATCCTTTACCCACCAAAACTTGATCGCCGGGATGTGTGGAGCCGGTAGGCCGGCTGGTACGTTGCCTATCACCGCGACGAGTGTCTTGCCGTTTGCACCGGGCACCGACCAGGCAAAGAGCGCAGCAATTAGGGAAGCAAATATCAAAGTCACTAACATTTCCATTTGGGGAAGGCGATAGGCTTTACGGAACCCGCCCAGAGCGATCACTAGAAGAATTGTCCCTAATCCGATTCCGAGAGCATAGACATTTAGCGGACCGCCTTGAGTGAAAGTTAGCCAAACGCGGAGAAGAACATGCTGGTGGCCACTGCCCTGATCGTGAAGCCCGAACAGATTACCAAGTTGGCCCAGGGCAATTAAGCAACTCGCTCCGGCCATAAAACCGAGCACCACAGATTCTGAGATATAGCGAGTCAGGTCGCCTAACCTGAAGACCGCGATGAGAATCTGAACGATGCCAACCATGACACAGAGTAAAAAAGTTGCCTGATAAGCATCAAACCGAGCATCAGGATCGAGAAATGCCAGCGCACTAAAAACGACCAACGAAATTGCGTTGGTGGGGCCGTTGATCAGATGAGACGATGAACCAAAAATGGAGGCAACCGCTGTGATGACAATCGCAGAATAGAGCCCAAAGCGAGGGTCGACCCCGGCAATCAAGGCATAGGCCATAGCCTGGGGCAAAGAAATGGCGGCCACGGTCACGCCGGCGAGAATATCCTTGCGAGCAGGAGTCCAATGGTATTTCGGGTAATTCAGAACAGGTTTCACTTAGCCCGCGGGGTATAGATCAAATCGAACACGCCGTTATCAGCGAAGAACTTCTGCTGGGCATCGTCCCAGTCTCTGGCAATGAGTGTGATCGAGAAAAGCTGAACCGCCGGCAACCGGCTGGCATATTCCTGAAGCACTTCCGGATCCACCGGACGGTAACCATATCGCGCCATGGTCTCTTGGGCGGGCCGGCTGAATAAAAACTGCAGGTAAGCTTTCGCGTAGTCTGCGGTTTTCCTTTGTTCAACATTTCTGTCGACCCACGCGACACTTGGGTCTGCCCGGATTGTGACCGGCGGGTAAACGATTTCGAGCTCACCCTGTGAGTCCTGAGTTTCGAACCGAGCTTCGTTTTCCCAGGTTAGATGAACGTCTCCGATCTTATCCTGAGTGAACGTCATCGTGGAATCGCGCGCTCCCGTCCCCAAGACTGGTACATTCTGATAAAGGCGCCGGAGATAATCTTTCGCCTGTTCTTCGGTCCCGCCGCGCGAAATAATAGAACCCCAAGCCGCCAATAGGCTGAGCTTGCCGTTACCAGATGTCTTGGGGTTCGGTGTGATCACAGCGACATCGGCACGCACCAAATCGGGCCAATCCTTGATGCCCTTCGGATTTCCTTTGCGCACCACGAAGACGATCATGGACGTATAGGGCTGCGAATGATGCGGCAGCCGGTCCAACCAGCCATCACCGATTAGGCCGTGTTTCCGTAATAATTCGATATCCGATGGCAGTGCCAGTGACACCACGTCCGCTTGCAAGCCGTCGACGACAGCATGGGCCTGGCGTGAAGAACCGCCGTGAGACTGTTTAATAGTTACCTTCTGGCCGGTCTCCCGCTCGTATTTCGAAACAAACTGTCGATTAAGATCCTGAAATAACTCGCGAGTGGGATCGTACGAGACGTTCAGCAGCTGAATCGATTTGTCATTATCTACGTTTCCGAAGAATACGAGTGCAACCGCAGCAAAAACCGCCAGGAGAGGGAGGACTGTAGTCCAAGTTCTCTTCATAGCGAGAACCCCGCTCGTCTCGAGGGTAAGTGACGGAATTGCACGGGCCAGTCCTCCGATAAATCTCGTGAACTGAGCCGGAGTTTAATACGTCGCGTTAGTAAAGTCTATTTATTTAGTAGGGAATAAAGGCCCAACGCAGCGGCAAAGCAGTTACTCAATATTGCCGAGGGCGACGCCCCAGGGTGTTTCCGATTTACCCGCCGCGGCGGGTGATACGGCATAGCCCGGGTCTTCACACCGGAGAATCGGTCAGCCGGCCCGTACTACAATAGACGCTCCGCTGGCCGTTCTCCTTGACCTCCGCAAACTCCTTCCCACCCCACCTTCACGACCATCTGCTTGAATTCTTCCATGGGAGCCTGAGTCGCCCACATCATTAACATCCCATCTTTTTGCTGGAACATTACATGCCAGTCTCCCACCGATTTCATTCCGACCGGGATATTTGCATTACCCATGGCTTCTCGATTGATCACGACGAGGTGCAATAGCTGTCCGTTGGGCATACGAAAACAGGTCAGCGAAGCCGGGTATTGTTTCCACACGAAAGCCCGGCACCCCTCGGTTTCCATCGATTTCAGGCGGCTCGGTAAGGCGTCGTCTCGGGGCGCTTGATGGTCCCGGAGATAGTTCTGGGTCTCAGCCAAATCCGGGGTCCTCAGATCGAGCTGTGGTCCGCCTTCTGCGGAAACCATTGCCATGGCATCGGTCTTAAATTCTTGGAACCGATCCGGCCCCGTCTGCTCGGTTGAATAGAACAGAGCAATCCCGCCGACTACCAGGCACGCCGCAGCTGCTAACCAGACCTGAGGGAGCGCGAAGCGCCGGACTTTCTCTCCTCTAATCCGGGCCAGAATTTTTGCTTGGAGATCAGCCGGAGGCTCGATACTGGCCAGCTTCTCCCTGATCGTCCGGTCCAGGTCTTGTTGCTCCTCGAACCACTTCTTGAGCTCGCTATCGCTCTCCATTTGGTTGAGCGCTTCATGAAAAATAGGATCCGCCCCATCCCGGTCGCCGGACCGGTATGCGCTGAGGATTTCTTTGGCGGCATCCGAATTCATGTCTTAGAAGGCAGTTCTTTAGTTGGGGCGAGGAATGATTTTGTTTGGTGAAGCGGTTTTGGCTAACAGGGTTCTCAATTGTTCCTTACCTCGGGACAACCGGGACATCACCGTCCCGATGGGTATGTCCAAGGTAGCGGCTATCTCTTTATATGAGAGATCTGCCAGGTAAAATAATTCCAGAACCATTCGATAACTCTCATCAACACCAGCCAACGCCTCCATAACCGTGGCGGCGTCAGACGCCTTTAGTACCTCGGACTCGGCAACCAATTGGTCTTGGTGTTCAGGTTTTAGCTCGACCTCCGGATGAGTCGATTGCGAGCGCAAACCCCGCAAAAATTCCCGGCGGAGCGTCGTAAACAACCAGGACTTGATCTTGGTGATATCCCGGACCTGGGCCTGCTGTTTGGCTAATATTAAAAACGTTTCTTGAGTGAGATCACCCGCCTGGGTTTCGTTCCGGCTCAAAGAAAAAGCGAACCGGTAGAGCGGGGAGTACAACTCGGAAACAATACTCTCCAGGTCTAGTTCGCTTCGCACTACCCAGCATTTCGCACAAATCCCAGGTGGGTTCTAGAAGGGAGTTTGCAATCGTTAGGGAGCCCGCTGGACGAAATCGTCCTCGTCCTTCGCGGGTTTGAGGAGCCAGGAGCCAGAATCCAGAAGGGATTGTGGGACTGTCGGCCCGTCCGGGTGCGAGATCGCGATGGGTGTTAGCAACCAAGGGGACTTATGGGATTCATGTGACTTATGGGACTTATCTGTCCGATCGGGGCATTTGACCCAGCGCCTTCTGGATCCTGGATTCTGGCTCCTGGCTCCTCAAACCCGCGAAGGACGATGGCGATTTCGTCCCTATCGCCGCTAAAACGCTCTTGTGACTGAAATGTTGCAAAGCTTTGATTGCTGAAGGGTAGGGGCCCGATTTTCATTTTCCGCACAGTGACCCAAGTTGTTGTTCCTATAGCAATGGTTGCTTTAGCTGGACTTCTAATATGGGTCTGGTTTCTTGGTCTGTCGCCGTTACGCCATGTCAGATCCGAGGCCAAACGGCGGCGCTGGAGCTTGGAAGAAGACAATGAAGGCCTCTGGTATCGGTTAACCGGGAATAAAGCCGGTAGGGCTTGGTTAGCCGAATGGAACGGACGTGGTCCCCGGCCTTACATCGAACTATCTGTAGCCGATGAGCCTGCTATTGATAGTTGGTGCTTCATCACAACCAAGGAGCGGCATTCGGGCCAACCACCAAGGTTTCTAGCCGGCGCCTTTACCGGCAAATCCGAGCCGGAGTGGTTTGCCGAGTGGATGCACGCCAAGGTAATCGATACCGGGCTCCCGGAGTTCGATCGTCATTTTGTAGTAGCAGGTTCGTCCCCTACCGTGCGCGACGAGCTTCCCATTCAGCTCTTGCAAAAGTTAGGCGAACTGCCTGCTCCGCTTTTGAGCAAAATCTTCGTGATTCGCGGAAAAGGGAAATTGGTATTTCACGTTGAGGAAACCCGCCGAGCCGATGCTTTGAGCCTGATCGAGCGCCTGATGCTCTGGGCGAACTCAGCGCGAGTTTGAGGAGCCAGGAGGGAGCCCTTTTTTGGTGGGGCGAGGCTCCCGAGCGGCAAATCGGTTGTCACGGAGACTCTAGTAATCTCCATGTTCAGTTCCGTTGTTAGGCCATTAAACGCGCCGAGCCGTGGTCGATCGTGGGCCACGGCTCGGCGGGTTCACTGGTGTAACAACGTAAAATAAGCCGAGACCACTAGACGCTTCGGTACGACGTTTCGGCCGTTCGGGAGCCTCGCCCCACCAAAAGAGAAGCCACACGCCCCCTCCTAGCTCCAAGATTCGCCCCTCCTGGCTCCTTAAAAAAACCCTTTCCGTTTTCCGGTTCGGACCTTAGAGAATGACTTGCACATGAAGAAAAATGGTCATGATCCCCGTGAATTTTCGGCGCCGGTTGTTGATGGGCCTGAGCGCGCGTTCAGCCGGGGGATGTTATACGCCGTAGGGTTCAAAAAGGAGGATTTTAAGAAACCAATCATTGGAGTGGCTTCTACCTGGTCTGAAGTCACGCCCTGCAACGTTCATATCGACAAGCTTGCTCGCGAAGTCGTGCAGGGTGTTGAAGGCGCCGGCGGCAAATCGATTACTTTCAACACCATCACCGTTTCGGATGGGATCTCGATGGGGACCGAAGGGATGAAGTATTCGATGGTTTCACGCGAGATCATCGCGGACTCGATCGAAGCGGTGAGCGCAGCCGAAGGCTTTGACGGGGTGGTCGCCGTGGGCGGCTGCGACAAGAATATGCCCGGCTGTCTTATAGCGCTGGCTCGGCTTAACCGGCCGTCGGTTTTCGTCTATGGCGGTACGATTTTACCCGGCTGTTTGAATGGTCGTAACTTGGATATCGTTTCCATTTTCGAAGCGGTCGGTGCTCATTCTAGCGGCAAGATCTCGGATAAAGAACTGGAGGCGGTTGAGTCCTGCGCGATCCCCGGCCCTGGGTCCTGCGGCGGAATGTATACCGCGAACACGATGGCTTCCGCGATCGAAGCCCTGGGAATGAGTCTGCCCAATAGCTCGGCTCAGGCGGCCATTTCCGAGGAAAAACTTGCTGACTGTCGCGGAGCCGGCGCCGCTGTCCTCAACCTGATTAAAAAAGGGATCCGTCCTTCCGATATCCTTTCCAAGGAATCGTTCGAGAACGCCATGACCGTGGCCATTGCGTTAGGAGGCTCGACTAACGCGGTCTTACATCTGTTAGCAATCGCTCACGCTGCCGATATCCGGCTTAAACTGGACGATTGGACTCGAATTGGAAAACGCGTCCCGGTGTTGGCGGATCTGAAACCCAGCGGCCGTTACTCGATGTGGGAACTGGTGCAGATCGGAGGCATCGTGCCCATGATGAAGATCCTGCTGCAGGAAGGCCTGTTGCACGGCGACTGTCTGACCGTCAGCGGCAAAACCTTGAAACAGAATCTGGCTGCCGTTAAGCCGTATCCGAAGGGGCAGGAGATTGTCCGCCCATTGAAGAACCCCATCAAATCTGACAGCCATCTGGTGGTTCTTTACGGAAACCTGGCGCCGGACGGAGCCGTAGCCAAAATTTCGGGGAAAGAAGGCCTAAAGTTCTCCGGCGTAGCCCGAGTATTTGAATCCGAAGAGAAAGCCTTACGCGCCATCCTGGACGACAAGGTCAAAAAAGGGGATGTCATCGTGATCCGATATGAAGGGCCTAAGGGCGGCCCGGGTATGCGCGAAATGCTTTCCCCGACCTCGGCGATCATGGGCAAAGGGCTAGGCAAGGAGGTCGCGCTAATCACCGATGGCCGGTTCTCAGGTGGCAGCCACGGCTTTGTCATCGGCCATGTGACCCCGGAAGCATTTGTGGGCGGACCGCTCGCCGTAGTGAAGAATGGTGACCCGATTGCCATCGACGCCGAGAAAAGAACCATCGATCTCAAGATCTCGAAAGCCGAGCTTCAACAGCGATTGAAGGCCTGGAAGCCACCGAAACCCCGGTATCCGCGAGGAGTTCTGGCAAAATACGCGGACCAAGTGAAGCCTGCCTCGCTAGGGGCGGTAACGGATTAAACGGTAGGGATGAGCTCCTGCTCATCCGTTACTCGGGACGTCCGCAATTTTCGGTTGCCGCATCGGTTGCCCACCGCCGACGGACGAGCAGGAGCTCGTCCCTACCGGGGCGCTGCCAACCGTCTTTAGCCATCGAACTGTGCTGTTCCTACAAATTCGTTCCAGCCAATGCAACCCGTTCGTAATCGCGTAAAACCGCGGCTGAATCCGGACCTCCAGCCGTTCATCGCCGACCGCCTCCAGCAAGCCCCAGCCCGGGGGCACCCTTTCTAATCCCACCAATCCGGCCGGAGCGACCAAAAAATGGAGATTAGCCAACCGATGCCGGGTTACCCTCTCAAACTTCGTGTTACCTTCGAGCTTCCGCTGCAGTGCCATGATTCTGCGGATAACCCGGCGATAACCGGAGTGCGGCAGGGTTTCAGGATCCAACGGGTCCCACTCCGGGAAAAGCGAGCTGGGCGTCCGGGCATTCGGAAAATGAACCGCTAATAAACGCTCCAGGTTTTGCCGGCGCTCCTGCAGTCCGCGCAGCTCAATCTCGACTACGGCGGTCTGGGCCGAATCCCGATTCAGGTCCGGCCGGTTCTGTTTGCATTCAAACAGCGCGACAATAGGCGACTCCTGATCTTTGGCCGGCCGATAGCCAGCTACATCGACCCGGTAGGGAGATCGCGGCGCCCGGACCTCGAACGAAATACAGTTGAAACCACGCTCGTAAGCCCAACCAAGAGCCAGTCGCTTCAGGAGCCAATGCTCCTCGGTTTCATTTCGAGGACCGGAGGGAGCCACAAATGCTTACGATCGGCCGATGGCACCTTTCGGCAAGGAGCCAATGCGGTCGGCACCGTGGAGCGCTGCCTCGCTTGCGAGGCCGAAAGCGGTCAGCACCGCGGAACGGTGCCTACGTCATGACGTTTACTTCCGAAGCGAGTCTTTCCCTTCGCCTCCAAAAGAGCCGACGTACATGACGAGCTCGTCGTCCATGCGCATGTAATCGTAACGGGCTGGTACCTCGGTGACCGTGTAGAGCCGGCCATGGATCACCCGATGCCGGATTGCGTCATAAATCGCAATGACCCGGGTGGGCTGGTTCCCGTCATAGGCGACCCCGTAGTGGCCTAGCCGTCGGGCGGCCTTGGCGATAGAAGCTGGCTCTTTGGACGCTTGCACCGGTGTTAGCGGACCGGCATCTACCCCGATATAGCGGACCACATAAGCTTTTTGTACCTCTTCCAATTTGCCGGAGGTGAGAAAAGTCTCAGCCATCTCTGCAGCTGCTGTCGCTTGCGATGAGGTTATCCCATAACGTCCTACCACCACGTTATTTGGATCCTCAACCATGAACTTAGTCTTCGCAAGGACCGCAGGCGCCAGAAGAATCGTAAACGCACAGAAGGCCACACGAAGTTTCATTGTGGCCGGAGTCTAATTAATCTCTCGTTTGGAAGTCAACGGCGGAGCGAATTATCCGTGGCCTTTCCACGTTCGTCCTCGATTGGAACAAAGTAAGCAGTAAGCAGCGAGCAGTAATCAGTAGGTCAGTAATCAGGCCGAAACCGCTCCGGATTAACTGCTTACTGCTTACTGCTTACTGCTTACTGCTTACTCCGTAAGTACGAGGACGGACGTGACTGGAATCAGCGTGGTAAACAGCGACTCATCGCTTCCAAGAGTGGCTTGACCGTCTCGACCGTCTCATCCCCCATATTAGAGACCCGGAAACTTTTCCCTTTGATCTTTCCGTAGCCGCCATCGATCTGGAAACCGAATTCATCCCTCAATTTTTTAGTAAATTGGGCAACATCGATCCCTCGATTGTTCTTTACGCAGGTGAGGGTCGCGGAGCGAAAACCGTCCTCGGCGAAAAACTCAAAGCCGTTCTCCTTCACCCATTGATGCACGATC